>Ga0209614_1000513_pt1 | contig 33436 bp, 28 predicted proteins | sample BlaSprsedimmetaG_FD_185484 | JGI IMG/M metagenome (GOLD analysis project Ga0209614, IMG submission 185484) | Hot spring sediment bacterial and archeal communities from California, USA to study Microbial Dark Matter (Phase II) - Blank Spring... ... | reverse complement strand
GGGGTGCGGGTCGGCGTGGCCGTGGGGAGGGGTGATGGCGTCCAGGTGGGCGTGGGCGTGCGCGTCGGGGTGGCCGTCCATGTGGAGATGGGGGCCGATGCCATCGGAGGCAACGGTGTTGCCGTTGCTGTGGGAGGCAGCGCCAACGTCGGGACGAGCGTCGGCAAAGGGAACGAGATTTCAGGGATGGTAAGCATCGCGCACGCCGTCAGAATCAGGCTCAATAAGCAAACCCATCCCCTCCAACACCAACGGCGCACCACCACTCTCGACTTGACCGGCTACGGCGCGACGGTTTCCGTCACCGTGGGTGTGGGTGTGGGTGTGGGTGTGGGCGTTGCCGTCGGCGTGAGAGCGGGCGTCAGCGTGGGCGTCCAGGTGGGCGACGGCGTGGGCGTGGCCGTCGTGCCGGTTGGGGTAGCGGTGGGCGTCAGGGTGGGCGTAGGCGTCAGGGTCGGTGTGGGCGTCAGCGTGACCGTAGGCGAAGGGGTCGCCGTCACGGTCGGCGTGATGGTCACGGTGGGCGTCAGTGTCGCGGTCGCCGTAGGTGTGGGTGTGAAGGTCGGCGTCACAATCGGCGAGAGCGTCGGCGAAGGCGTCAGCAAGGGCGTGGGGGTCGTGGTCGCGGGGCGCGTGGGCGAGGGCGTCGCCGTCGGCCAGATTACCGGAACGGGCGGCAGGTAGAGTTGCTGCCCAGCGTAGATTGTGTAGCCGAAGAGGCAGTTAGCATGGCGAATCTGCTCGATGGTCGTGCCGTAGCGCAACGCCAGCCGGAAGAGATTTTCGCCGGGCTGGACGGTATAGAGCAGCCAGGTCGCCGGCCGCCCGCAGTAGTTGGTCAGCGGCGTGGGGGTCGCGGCGGCAATGGCGGGGAGGTAGATCACATCGCCCGTCTGCAACGTCGCCTCGCCGAGGCAATTCCATTGCAGCAACGCCACGGGACTCAGCCCCACGCGCCAGGCGAGGCTGGCGAGCGTGTCGCTCGCGCGCACCGTGTAAGGGATCCAACCGGCGGGCGGGGTGCATGGCTCAATCAGCACCGAGGCGCGGGTCGCCGTGGGGAGCAGCCGGGGCGTCGCCGTGGGCGTGACCGGCCCAAGCGTGGGATAGAGGGTAGCCGTGCGCAGCGCGATGCGCGTGGGCGGGGGCAGCACCAACGCCGTATCCAGCTGGGCGAGCCAGAAGCTCCCCAGCACCAGCCCGGCGATCAACAGCCCGACGCCCAACACGACCGCCAACCGCGTCAACGGGTTCTCGTTCACCTGCGCCTCTGCCGTTTCATGATACCTCTATTGTAACCGCAAAGAGGCCACATGGCAAAAATCCTGGCTACGCGATCAACGTCAGGCCGATGCGGCCCCGCTCCACATCCACATCATTGATTTCCACCTCGACCACATCGCCCACCGCGACTTTGTCGTGGGGATTGTGGACGTAGCCGCTGCCCATCCGGCTGATGTGGATCAGCCCATCGCGCTTGACGCCGATGTCCACGAAAGCGCCGAAGTCCACCACATTGCGCACCGTCCCCTTGAGGCGCTGTCCCACGCGCAGGTCCTCTATCGAGAGCAGATCGCCGCGCAGGACGGGGCCTTCCAGATCGTCGCGGGGATCGCGTCCGGGACGGGCCAGCGCCGCGAGGATGTCCTCCAGGGTGGGACGCCCCGTGCCCAGCTCCGCCGCCAGCGCGTCGAGGGTCGTCACCTGAGGCAGCTGCTCGATGGCGCGCGCCAACGCCGCCGAGCCGAGCGGTGCATCGAGCAACGCGAGCACGTCGCGCGCCACGGCGTAGCTCTCCGGGTGGATGGGGGTGTTATCGAGCGGCTCCTCGCCCCCCGGCACGCGGAGGAAGCCCGCCGCCTGCTCGAAGGTCTTCGGCCCCAGGCCGGCGACCTCCAGCAGCGCTGCGCGCGTGGGGAAAGCGCCCTGCGCATCACGATGGGCCACCATCGCTTCGGCCAACTTCGGCCCGATGCCGGAGATGTGCTGCAACAGCGCCGGGGACGCCGTGTTGAGATCAACGCCCACGCTGTTCACCACCGACTCCACCACGATGTCCAGTGCCTCGCCCAGCGCCTTCTGGTTGATGTCGTGCTGGTACAGCCCCACGCCGATGGCCTTGGGGTCAATCTTGACCAGCTCCGCCAGCGGGTCTTGCAGGCGGCGGGCGATGGAGACCGCGCCGCGCAGCGAGACATCCATATCGGGCAGCTCCTGGCGTGCCAGCGGTGAAGCGGAGTAGACCGAGGCCCCCGCCTCGCTTACAATCGTATACTTCGCCGTGAGCTCCGCAGCCTGCAACAGCTCCGCTACCAGTATCTCCGTCTCGCGGCTGGCGGTCCCGTTGCCGATGGCGATCACGGTCACGCCGTGCTTCTTCAGCAGATGGCGCAGCGTGTCGAACGCCTGCTCGCGGTGACGGTCGGGGTAGATCGTGCGCGTATCGAGCACCTTGCCGGTGACATCCACCACCGCAACCTTGCAGCCGGTGCGGATGCCGGGGTCAATCCCCAGCACCGTCTGCCCCCGGAAGGGCGGCTGGAGCAGCAAGGAACGCAGGTTGGTGGCGAAGACGCCGATGGCGTGCTCGTCGGCGACGCGGGTCAGCTCCCGGCGGATGTCGCGCTCGACCGCCGGGAAGAGCAGCCGCTCGTACCCATCCTGCCGCGCGGCGAGGAGGTCATCGGCCAGCGGGCTGCCGTAGTCGGTGGGATAGCGCCCGGCAAGGATGCCCAGCGCCTCGGCTTCGGGGATCTCGAGCGCCAGCCGCATCACACCCTCTCGCTCCGCTCGGTTGAGCGCCAGAATCTGGTGCGGGCGCAGGCTGCGCACGCTGCCCCGGAACTCGTAGTACATCGCGTAGACGCCCTGGGGATCCTTGCTCGCATCCGCTGCCGCGATTTGCAGCTCGCCGCGCCGCTGCGCCAGGTTGCGCACCCCCTCACGAATGTGAGGATCGTCCGTGACGACCTCGGCGACGATGTCACGAGCGCCGGCGTAAGCCTCCTCCACCGAGGGGACGGCTTCGTTGAGGAAAGGCGCGGCCAGGGACTCCCGCTCGCCGTCGAGGTGCTGCGCCAGGATCAGCTCTGCCAGCGGTTGCAGGCCCTTCTCGCGGGCGACGGTCGCGCGGGTGCGCCGCTTGGGTTTGTGGGGGCGGTAGAGGTCTTCGAGGCGCTGTAACGTATCCGCCGAGAGGAGTTGTTCCTCCAGCTCCGGCGTGAGCACGCCCTGCTCCTCCACGCTCTTGAGAATCGTGGCGCGCCGGTCCTCCAACGTGCGGCGATAGGTCAACCGCTCGGCGACCTGCCGCAGTTGCTCCTCATCGAGCGAGGCCGTGACCTCCTTGCGGTAGCGGGCGATAAAGGGAACGGTGTTGCCCTCGTCCAACAGCGTCACCGCCGCGTTGACGCGGGGCGGTTCGAGTTTCAGTTCCGCTGCGATGGCAGCGATGATCTTAACGTCCATAACACACTCCTTCGAGAATCAGCAAATCCATCTATACGTTCACACATTCACCCGTTGGGTCAATCAAGTCGTCGGGCGATGGCGCGCATCGCCACCACCGAGATCAACAGGCCGATGCCCACCAGCCCCACCAGATGCGGCCAGAGGTCTACCGGCCCCGCGCCCTTGAGCAGCACACTCCGCACGATGATGAGGTAATGATGCAAAGGCACCGCCTGGGCAATGAGGCCCATCACCGGCGGGAGGTCGGTGACGGGCACGAGATAGCCGGACAGGGCGATATCCACCATCGCCTGGATGAAGACCAGGAGAATCGCCTGTTGTTGCGTGCCCGCCAGCGAGGAGAGCATTGTCCCCCAGATCACCTCCACGGCGATGAAGACCACGCTACAGGCCAGCAGAAAGGGATACGAACCGCGAACGGGCACATCAAAGATGTAGACAATGACCACGCTCAACAGCAAAAAATCGAAGAGGCCGACCAACGTGGGCGAGATCACCTTGCCCAGCAGCAGCTCGGAGCGGCGCACCGGCGTCACCATGAGCTGCTCCATCGTGCCGAGCTCCTGCTCGCGGGCCAGGCCCAGCGCAGCGACGCCGAGCGTGACCTGGTAGGTGATGAAGCCCAGTTGCGCGCCGATGGTGTAGGGGCGCGTCTGCACGCTGGGATTGTAGCGCATCAGCGTGGCGACCTGCACGCCGCCCATGGGCTGCCCTCCCCTGCGCATCAGGAAGCGCTGGATAACCTGCTGCCCCGCCCCCTCGACGATGCGCGTGAGGAGCGAACTGGTGCCATCTATGATGAACTGCACCGACATCGTCTCGATAGGGTTTGCCAGATTGGCCGCCAACCCCTGCGGGATGATGAACAGCCCCATCACCTCGCCCGCTTCCAACGCCCGCACGCCCGCCTCCAGCGTCTCTGGGAAGCAGGTGACGTTCAGCGAGTCGGAGGCATCGAGCAGGGCGATGAGCGCGCGGCTGTCGCTGCTGCGGTCGAGATCAAGCACGGCGATGGGGACATTGAGCGCGCCGCGTCCCGTCGCCTGCACCAGCAAGAGCAACTGCATCACCGGCAACAGAATGAGAAAGAGCACCATCGTCCGATCACGCAGAAATTGGCGCAGGTCCTTGTTGGCAATCGCCCAAATCGTCGCCAGATTCACGCGGCACACTCCTACGTCAGGCGCTTGCGGAAAGTCGCCACCGCTATCGCCAATCCCGCCAGCGCCATCAGCGCCAGAATGGCGGTGGGACGCACCAACAGGTCCAGCCCCAGCCCCTTGACGAAGATGCCGCGCGCGATCTCGACAAAGTGCGTAGCAGGAAAAATATCCGCTGAGAGACGATCCCAGCCGGTATCGAGGATGGGCACGACCAGCCCGGAGTTGAAGAAGGCCGGAACAAAGAAGATAATCAGCACAACGAAGAAGGCCAGCTGTTGGGTGCGCAGCACGGGGGAGATCGCCGTCACCATGCCGATGGTCGCGGCCAGGTAGAGCGCCGCGAGCGCCAGGTAGAGCAGGAGCGCGCCCTCAAAGGGGACGCGGAACCAAAAGACCGCCACGATCCAGGCCAGCAGGACGCTGTCCATGCCCACGGAGATGTAGGCGAGTGCCTTGGCTAACAGATACTCCGCGCCCTGCACCGGCGTGGCGATCAAGCCCTCGAAGGAGCCAAGTTCGCGCTCGCGGGCCAGCGCCAGGCCGAAGGCCAGCGCCGGCATCGAAAGCACAATCGGCGTGAGGCCGGGGACCATGCCCGTCATCGCCCGGCGCTCCGGGTTGTACCAGACCGCCACGCGCAGCTCCAGGGGCATTCCGCTGAAGCTGCGTCCCTCCAAGAGCACCGCGCTGCTGAAGGCCGCCGTCCGCGAGAGTAGATAACCCGAAAGTTGCGGCGCGCGCAGTGCGTCGGTCCCATCAAAAACGGCCTGCACGGGCGTGTTCCGCCCTGCCGCGAGGTTGTTCCCGAAGCCCCTGGGGATGATGAGGACGAAATCCACCCGGCCCGCCCGCAATAGGGCCTCGAGCTCCGCATCGGAGCTGACGTGGCCCGTCAGCGTGAAGTCGCCATCCGCCGTGAGCTGCTGCACGTAGCGGCGGGCGTAGGTCGAGCGGTCCAAATCCCACAGCGCAAAGCGGGCCTGTTGGGCCTCCACAGCGAAGATGTTCGCCAGGAGCAGCAAGAGGAAGCCGGGGGCGAGCATCACCAGCAGCAGGGTGCGGGGATCGCGGAAGATGTGGCGGAAGTCCTTGAACAGTAGCGCGCGGAAGCGCCGTGGGGAGAACCTCATGCCAGTTCGATCACGCCGTCGGCGGCGATGGGGAAGGCGTGGCCCTGCGCACAGCGTACGACCTGCTCCTGCCGTTGCAGCGCGTCATCGCAGCGCGGGCAGCGCAGCACCTCCTCCAGCCGGCGCAGTCCCACCGGCAGCGCCGCGCCGGGCCGGGTCGCCCAGACCAGGTCATAATCCTCCTGCCAGGGCTGCGTGCGGATCATCTCCAGGCCCAGTTCGCGCAACAGGTCGGCAAAAGCCTCCGGCGTATACGTCCGGCCCGGCAACAGGCGAGCATCCTTGCCGATGCGGTTAGTGGTCAAGAAGATGCCGCCGGGACGCAGCACGCGCACCAGCTCCCGAAGCACCCGGTGCATATCCGGCATGAATTCCAGCGCCTCCAGGCAAGTCACCGCGTCGAAAGTATCTGCGGGGAAGGGCAGTTGCCCGGCGTCATCGTAGATGAAGGCGAGGCGGTCGGCCCACGGCTGCGTCGTGGCGACGGCGCGCCGCAACATGCGCCGGGAATAGTCCAGCCCGATCAGCCGCCCGTGGAAGCCCGCCTGTCGAAAGAGCGTCCGCGCCAGCCGCCCGGTGCCGGTCGCCACATCGAGCACGAGGGGATCGGGGATGAGGGCCAGCGCGCGACTGAGGGGCAGGCCGAGGAACCACTGTTCGTAGCCGGGATCGTATTCCTTGATGCGGTCATAGACCCGCGCGGAGAGATCGTAGAGGAGCGCGACCACGCGCCGTCCGAGATAAGCGCCCTCGGCGATGATCAGCTGCCAATAGAGAAAGGCCCCGACCGCGACGAGGCCGAGCGCCAGCCATGCCCAGCCCATCTCACAAGACCGAGGCCAGCAGAACCACCATCGCAAGGAGCCACGGCGCAACCGCCCGCCGATACGCTGCTCCGCGTAGGTCGGCGTTGAGGAGCCACAGGCCCGGCAGTCCCAACAGCAGCAAGAGGCCCGCCGCCACAGGTTGGCGTATCCAGAGCAGGAAGAGCGCCGCCAGCAGCGGGCCGACGAAGGCCGTCCAGGAGGCTTGCGCATGGAATTTGACCAGGAGGAGCAGCACAATCGCAGAAAGTAGCGGCCAGAAAACGGCCTCTGTCGTGAGGGACGCGCCGAGCAGCCAGGGGAGGCTGACCCAGGCGAGCGCCTCGCCGCCGATGCTGCGCTCTCCGGAACCGTTGTGCCACAGCGCGATGAGTTGCGCGGAGGCAAGAAGCAGCAGGGTGAGCAGCACCGCGACGCGCCCACAGCCCCAGGCCAACAACAGGCTCGCGCCGAGGGCCAGGAGCGTCGAGCGCACCGCCGGCGAGAGGGCCATCGCCGCGCCGGCCTCCCACCAGGCCCGCGCCTCTCCCATCACGCGCAAGAACCGCGCCCCCGGCGTGCCGGGTCGCAAGTAGGGCCAGAGCTTGAGCGGCTCACCGCCCTCCCAGGACTGCCACTGCGCAAGGGGCGTTGCCCAATCGGTATTCACCAGCGCGCGCCAGAGGGGAATCCAGCCCAGGAGCACCAGCCCGAGCCGCAGGGCGAGCGCCGGGAAATCCGGGGGCGACTCGGTAAAGGCCCAGGCCCCGGCCCCGGTGGCGACGAGGGGCAACGCCCCCCAGCCGCCTTCCCAGGCCCAGAGCCAAAAACCATGTGTTTGCAACGTCGCGGTTCGTTCCATAAGGTCTTAGCTCAGATGATACTCATCGTTTTTACAAGTAAAAACCGAAAATTCTTGAGCAAGCCACCTTATCCAGGCAATAATTGTCTTACGCCGACGCGTGACAGTTGATTTGCTATACCGTGATGTACCATCTTCCTTTTTCGCAGATCTGATGACCTCATCAATTTCCCGATTTGTGAAAGAGCGTTTGGTCCGAGCTAGGTCAATAATTGCTCTAAAAATCCAGGAGTTAACAATCAACTTAGCAATGAATAGCTGTCTCTGTTCAGGTTCGGTTGTTATGAACTCTAGTCCGCGTGCAGTAAGATCAAAAGTCCCTGTGGCGCGTGTAATCAAACCCAGATATTCGGCTGCTTCCCCATAGTAATTACTTTGTCTTGTATCAAAAACAAAATAATCAGCAATGTCACCTGGTTTATTCTGTCCGCGATTGATTAACGTGAGCAACTCAAATATCTTATTCAAATCATCCGCTTGAGGGACAATTTGATTGTCAGTTGCAAATCTCATATCGAGCAATTCATCGATCCGATAGGCTTGAGGCTCCGTAAGCGTGTAGACCTGGCAATCAATTTGACGGATCGATCGAAAATCATACGTATCAGTAAAAATGAATTCGTGGAAGGTGTATGTAGCCGTGCTCAAATCATAAAGAAAAAATAAGGAGCGAATTCGTTTCTTTGGGGCGATAATAGAAAAATGGCGGTAAGGGTAATAAAGCTGTCTGATATTAAAGTCAGAAGGTGTGCCTATTTTAGCTTCAACCAAAATAATGTCATGTGGACCTTCATATCCAGCATCTGACTCGATTTGGACACCGTTAACCTGAATTTGAGGGCTATCCGAGTTCAACCTAAAGTCAAACTGCCTTGTTCTCTCTCGTCCTCGAATGGTGAGATAAAGACGTTCTTCTTGCACGAAATCAGCTAATAAACCAGAATTAAAAGCATTATCTAAATACTCGGATTCTCCTATACCTCTACCGACCGTCAACAAGGGGAATCCAATTTGTGTTTGAAAAATCCGCCTCTGCTTACATCGCTCAAGGGGGAAAAAGATGTCCCCTTGAAACAATAAATACTCTCCATTACTCACAGGTAGGATCGTGTAATTTCTTCTCTTCAGCACCTCAGGCAACTGATTGGGTGTATCAAACTTTGTCATCAAACGCGGTTCACGCTTAGAGACATCCTTTAGCAACTCGGCTTCGATCCGATGTACCCTACCGTCCAGCTGAAGATTTTGAGCTGCAATATATCTTTCCCAAGCCTCATCATTTTTAGTTGGCATAAACCCCTCCCCAAGATCAATAATTCAAAATAACCAATTCGGTGATTTTTCCACGTCCATTGGCCTTGCTGTTAATAGCTCGTCCAGCCTGGACTTCAATTATCCGAAAACCTCCGTACAATTTTCGGATGAAATCTGTATCGGAATTACTCAACATCACCCGACAGCCACGTCTATCCAGCTCGCGATAAACCATGGCTAAACGCTCTTGATCGCTGCTGTCAAATTTTTCTGCGGTGTAAGAAGTGAAACTCGCAGTATCAGTAAGTGGATGATAAGGCGGGTCGCAATAGATAAAATCTTGAGAGGTTGCAGGAGCCAACGCCTCCTCAAAATCGGCTTTTTTTATTTGTGCATTTTGCAAAGCTAGACTAGCGGCACGCAAACCTTCCTCATCACGAATAAGTGGCTTCTTGTAGTTTCCGAAAGGCACATTGAAGCGTCCTTTACGGTTGACCCTGTACAAGCCATTGTAACATGTCTTATTGAGAAAAATAAAGCGTGCAGCACGCTCCACAGGAGAAAGCATTTGAGGATTTTGCTTGCGTACCTGATAGTAATATTTTTTCTCATTTTCATGTTTTTTCAACGCTGTGATCAAATCTTCCACTTCATCCCTGACAATCTGGTACAGCTCTACAAGTCTCTGGTTGCTGTCTGATAGAAAGGAATTGAACGGTTGTAAATGAAAAAAAACCGCGCCGCCTCCTAAAAATGGCTCAAAATAGCGCTGTATCTCCTCCATAGAAGGGAAATAAGGTGCATAAGCTGGAATCAACCTGCGTTTTCCACCAGCCCATTTTATAAAGGGCGCAGCTTGAACACGCTGATGCTTAAGCTCTACTAAAGCATACGCAAATTGGGGTTCCTTACTCTCAAACCCCATTGATACCCCCTTCCTATTTAAAGACTTACTTACACAGCAAACCACTCGCCAACGATAGTGCGGTTCGTTCCATATACCGTCGCATTATACCCCATTTTGTGAAGAGAGACCACCGGCGGCCTCCGGGTCGAAGGGGGGAGGCTCCACGACGCACGGCTCGATATGGACGTAGGCGCGCTCCACCTCGTCCAGCGCTTCGACCGCCTGCTGCACGGCATCGGAGATGCGATGGGCGGCGTTGAGGGTGAGATCGCCATCCACATTGACGTGCAAATCGGCCACCAGCTGCGGGCCGACGTACTCGGTGAGGACCTGATGGACGCGCTGAACGCCGGGCACAGCGGAGACCAGTGCCACGATTTCGTCCCGCAGCTCCTGGGAGGCCCCCGCGCCGGTGAGATATTTCAAGTTCTCGCGGGCTGCTCCGAAGGCCGCCCGGAGGATCCACGCCGCCACCAGCAGGCCGGCGATGGGGTCGAGCAGCGGATGCACCCAGGCCGATCCCAGCGTCCCCACGAAGGCCGCTGCCGAGGTCAGCACGTCGCTGAGGTTGTCGCGGGCGGTCACGTCGAGGGTGGGGCTGGCGAGCTGCCGCCCGATGCGGCGAATGACGGCGTACATCCCCCACTTGACCGCCGCGCTGAAGAGGAGTACCGCCGTGGGCCAGCCAGGCGCCACCGCCAGTCCGCCCACCATGAAACGCTCCACGGCGGCGCGCCCGGCCTCGTAACCGGCGAAGGCCATTGCAAAGGAGACCATCAGCCCGACGAGCGGCTCGAAGCGCGCGTGCCCCTGCGGATGGGAAAGGTCGGGCGGCTGCTGCGCCACCCACAGGCCCAGAACCATCAGGAGCGAGTAGAGCACGTCGGAGGCGGAGTTGGCCGCGTCTGCGTAGAGGGCGACGCTGCCGGAAAAGTGGGCGACCAGCCCCTTGCTCACGGCCAGCAGCACATTGCCCACCAGTGTGATGATCATCGCCCGCCGGTAGAGCCGGGGCCGGTCTGGATCAGGCTGGTAATCCCGTACCCATTGCATCGAAATCTCCTTGGACGAGTCGGCGAGTCAGCGAATCAGCGAGTCGGCGAGTCGGCGATGTCCACATTCAAAAAGGACTTACACAAGTATCGAGAACCTAACCGCAGAGTACGCAGAGAGCGCAAAGAAAGTTATCTGTCAGCACCTTTCAACATCTTGACGTGATAAAAGTTGTCTTTTCGAGCCGCTTCGGCTGATTTTTAAGAAAAAACTCCGCGTCCTTTGCGTGCTCTGCGGTTAAAGATGTGCAGGTCGCGCGATTGCGCAAGTTCTATCAAAAAGAGAGGGCGGGGAATGTTCCCGGCCCTGGTTGGATGTAGGCGGCTTGCGGCTGGGACGCCGTCACGCAGGCCGCTATTATAGCACACTCACGCGGGATCGCGGAAGTTGTAGATCGCGCCCTCACGACGCCAGGTCTTGCCGCATTCACAATGGAATTCGGGTTGGGGCGGCGCACCCAACGCTGCGCCGCACGCCGGGCAGCGAAAGAAGGCCCCGGCAGGGGCCGCCGGTCGCTCCGCACCGGCCCGCGCGCGCGTGAAGACGCTCGGCGACCACTGCCAGAGCGCGCCGGTGGGCTGCATCCAGCGATCCAGCGCGACCAGCCAGCCGGTCGGCACGTGGCGCTTCAAAAGGCCCACGCGGAAGTGGGAGACGGTGCGCACCGCCTCGCGTGTCAGCCCGATCTGCGCCAGCTGCGCCCACATCCAGCGGGGATGGAAATCGAAGTTGAGCGCGACGAACTCCACCGGCTCCGGGTCGAAGGGCGACCAGTCCTGGCGACGCAGCAGGTAGCGGGCCAGCGCCTTGAGATTGTGCTTGTTGGCGAACTCCAGCAGGAAGACGCCGCTGGGCTGCAAAATCTCGGCGACGCCGCGCAGCACTGCCGGGGCGTCCGCCGCGTGGTGCAGGGTGCGGATCATCGTCACGGTGTCGAAAAGCCCGGCCACGAAGGGCAGCCGGTAGAAATCGCCCTGCACGAGGACGTACTGGGGTTGCCCCTCAGCGCCTTGCTCGCCGAGGATCTCCGCCGCCTGCTGCAACTGGGTGCTGGCGTAATCGAAGAGGACGACGGTCTCGTAGCCGGCGTAGAGATCGGCCAGGCGCCCGAAGCCTGCCCCAATCTCGATCAGCGTCCGGCCCTGCGGCGGCAGCAACGCCTCGATGGCGATCCGCTCGACCTGATCCTCATAGGCGCGCCCGGCTCCCCAGAACTCCGTGCGGTAACGGGAGCCTTCGTAACTACAGACGGGACGTTCGCTCATTCAGGCTGGATGCTCTCAATGATCTCGCTGACGGAGCTGGGCAGGTCCACCAGGAAATCGCGGATGGGGCTGAAGACGAGGCGTAAGTCGTCAATCGCCGGCCCCATGCCCGCCTCGGAGAGTGGAATCTCCACCGGCACCTGCATCACGACGGGCACGGTGGTGCTGACGGGGACCATCATATCGAGCACGATGGGCAATTGCATCCCCTGGGGCAGGTTGAGGCTGACCGTCCCGTTGATGGAGCCGCCGCCGCCCGGCAGGTAGAAGGTCGCGGGCGCGGAGAGCGGCACCGGCGAGGTGAGAATCACCGTCGTCCCCTGCTGGAGCGGCAGATCGAAGATCACCGGCATCGTATCGTTGATGCGGACGGTGGTCTCGATGCGCGTCTCGCCCAGCCCCGCGAAGGCGTCATCGAGGTTGTAGAGCAGTGGCTCGACGATGTCGGTCTTCGCCATGAAGAGGGGCTTGATCGCCACCAGCAGCACGATGATCAAGACCAGATTGACCACGAAGGAAAAGACGATGGCGATATTTTTGAACGATTCCCAGAACTTGAAGCGCCGGCGCGGCTTTGTTTCCGCCGGGGCCACGTTGGGCGTTTCCTCGCCCCTCGGTTGTTGCATTGCAGCTGCCATTTTTGCACCTCCCGCACGTTGATGAATCCATATTATCACGCCTTAGGCAAATTGCAAAATAGCTGGGGGGAGTGGGAAAGGAGGTTAAGGGGGTGAAAGGGAGAGAGGGCAATACGGCTAACATTAACTCACAGCCCCCTATTCCCATCCCAGGAAATAGAGGGCTGTGCTTTTGACAAACCTCAAGATAAAATCGTATCTACCTTGTCATCCCGCGCTACACTCGCGGTCTCATTTACCAAAAACACTCAGCATGACATGCAAGCGCCTCACGCCTCGCGCTTCCTCCCCAACCACCGCTTGAGCGGGTTGCCCTCATACTTCCACTCGGCGCGGCGGAGCTGCCACGTCCCGACGATGCCGTAGGGCAGGAAGATCACCAGGACGATGAAGAGTACGCCGAAGACGAGGGGCCAGCGCGGACCGAACCACTGGTAGAAGAAGTGGCCCAGGAATTCCATCAGCGCCGCGCCGAATATCGGCCCGGTGAGCGTCCCGATGCCGCCAAGAACGGTCATGATCAGCGCGTCAATGGTCAGGAAGGAACTGGTCATGGTGGGGGTGGCGCTCATCGTCCACAGGCAGAAGAGCGCTCCCGCCAGCCCGGCGATGACGGCGGAGGTGGTGAAGGCGATGGCGCGGTAAACAGCCGGGTTGTAGCCAATCATCTGGACGCGGCTCTCGTTATCCCGCAGCGCCACGAAGACGCGCCCGGTGGGCGAGTTGACAATCCGCCGCGTGACCAGGTACATGATCACGGCGAAGGCCAGCGCGATGAAGTAGAAGCGCAACCGGTAGCGCGTGGGGTTGAGCCAGAAGGGGATGGGGACGCCGTGCAAGCCCTCGTCGGCGCCCGTCCATTGCACGAAGTCGGTGGCTTTGGAGAGGATGTGGATAGCCTGGGCCATCGCCAGAGTGATCATGGCGAAGTACGCGCCCTTCACCCGCGCCGAAACGACGCTGAAGAGCAGGCCCAACACCACGGCCACCACCATCGCCAGCACGAAGCCGATCAGGATCATCAGCAGTTCGGTGACGTTGAACGTACCCAGGAGCAGAGGATAGCGGCTGACGAGATCGGGGGCCAGGTGCTTGAGAAAGAGCGCCATCGCATAGGCGCCGCCGCCGAAGAAGGCCGCATGGCCGAAGGACAGGATGCCAGTGTAGCCCAGCAGCAGGTCGTAGCTCATGGCATAGATCGCCATGATGAACATCACGATAAATTGCCCCTGCCAGAATTTGGGCGGGCCGGCAGTCACCGGTCGCCCGCTGAGCAGGCTGAAGATGTAGGGGAAGAGAATCAGCCCCAACAGCACCGCCAATGCGCCCCAGCGCTGCTGAACAAAGCCCCAGACCTTGCCCACGCGCCGATGCGCTTTCTCGTTCATTTGCTGACTTGATTTCTCGTTCATCGCTTACTCCCTCCGCCCAAAGAGGCCCGCCGGACGCGCCAGCAGCACAATCGCCATGATGATGACGGTGGACGCTTCTGAGATGGCGGGCGTGAGGCCAAAGCGCAGCGCCAGATAGTCGCCGAAGGCCCGCGCCAGCCCCAGCAGCAGCGCGCCGACCGCCGCGCCGGTGGTGCTCCCCATCCCGCCGATGACGACGGTGATGAAGCCCTGCATCAGGAAGCGGTCGCCCATCACCGGCTCGACCGGGATGAAGGGGGCCGCGCCGATGCCGCCGAGCGCCGCCAGTCCCGTCCCCAGCGCGAAGACCAGGGTGAAGACGCGCCGCACATTGATGCCCAGCGCCTCCACCATCTCCCGATCCTGCACGCCCGCGCGGATGATCATGCCCAGGCGACTGTACTTGAGCAGTAACGTCAAGCCCACGAACATCGAAACGCCCAACACGATGATGAAGAGGCGATAGCTGGGGAAGGTCACACCAACGATGTCAACGGTCGTGTTGCCGCCACGGAACCAGGCCAGCAGATTTTCCGCCTTGCCCGGCTGAGCGAACTGCGGCGGGCGATCCATCGCGTAAGGGAGCGGGTCCCACAAGACCTGGATGATCTCGGCGATGACGAAGGCGAGGCCCATCGTGATGATGATCTGGTAGAGGGGGCGGACGTAAAGCGGGCTGATGAGGGTCGTCTCGATGACCGCGCCCAGGCCCGCGCCCACCAGTGCCCCCACCAGCAGGGCCAGCACGAAGCGCAGGTTGCCATCCATCAGCAACACGGCGATGGGGCCGGATTCGCGCACCAGCGTGGCGACCACCGTCAGGACGACGAGGGCCGCCAGCGGTATCCCGCTGCGGCGCGCCTGTTCCCGATGCACCACTTTGGTCTCATCGCCCGGACGGGCCTGCGCGACCGCAATCAGCAAGCCCGCCAACAGCAGCAGGACCGGGCGGAACCAGAAGGTCGCCAGCGGCTCCTGCGGCGTCGCCTCGGCCAGGGGGTTGGCAGCGACCATCGAGGAGACCATCGCCGTCGCCGCCAGGTCGCGGAAATCAACGCCCCACAGCGCCAGCAGCGCCACCGCCAGGGCGACCACGATGATCAACTTGTAGATTTGGGAGCGCCACTGTGGGGGAATGGGCCAGTGCTGCACCAGGGGATGGAGCACGGCGGTGGCAGATAGCCCCGCCATCAGCGCGATCACCAGCGGGGCCAGTCCGAAGAGAAAGGTGGGGTTGGTGTAGAATTGCCAGCCGGCGTAAGCGCCAATCATCAGCATGGAGCCTTGCGAGAAGTTGAGCACATCCATCAGACCAAAGACTAGCGTCAGCCCGGCGGCGACCATGAAGTAGAGCGCGCTCAAGGTCAGCCCGGAGAGGGTGGTGCGCACAAAGGGCTGCGTGCCCATCGCCGGCCAGCCGATGAGGCTCAACACCAGCAGGATGCCAAAAATCACCAAGAGGGTGCTGTTTTCGCGCCAGAACGTCTGTAACTGCTTCATCAAACACCTCCAACCATACGCGCCGCCGCTCCAAGATACTGCTGGATCAGGTCGCCATCCTGGACCAGCTCCGCCATCAGCCCCTCGTGGGCGGTTTGGCCGTCATCAATGATATAGTACGCCTGCCCCAACTGGCTCGCCATAATGAAGTTCTGCTCGACCAGGAGCACCGTCGTGGTGGCGCTCAGCTCGCGGATCGCTTCCATCATCTGCTCGATGAGGATGGGGGCCAGCCCCTCGCTCGGCTCGTCAATGAGGAGCAGCTTGTTATCGGCCACGAGCGCGCGGGCCACGGCCAACATCTGCTGCTGCCCGCCGGAGAGGTGATTGCCGGGCAGCTTGTAGAGGCGCTCCAGATCGGGGAAGAGGCCGAAGATGAAGTCCGCCTTGCGCTCCAGATCGCCCTTTTGGCGCTCGGCGATGCGGAGATTTTCCGCCACGCTGAGGTTGCGGAAGATGGCGCGGTGCTCCGGCACGTAGCCGATGCCCATCGCCGCGATGTCGAAGGCGCGCTTGCCCTGGATTTCCGCTCCATCGAAGATCACCTTCCCCTGGCGCGGCGGCGTCAAGCCCAGGATGGACTTGAGCGTCGTCGTTTTGCCTGCCCCGTTGCGGCCCAGCAGCACGGTGATGCTGCCCCGCTCCACCTTGAGCGAGACCCCTTCCAGGATGTGAAACTGCCCGATGAAGGTGTGGATGGTGTCAACGGTGAGAATGTAGTCCTTTTGTTGTGTCATATTTACTCCTTACCATAATGCGTACTTCGTAATGCGTAAAGAAAACTTACGCAGTACGCATTACGCAGTAGCCCCCAAATCCCCATACAGCGCGCCCAGGTATGCCTGTTGCACTGTGGCATTGGTCGCAATCTCGTGGGGCGTCCCCTCCGCCAGGATGCTGCCCTGGTGCATCACTGTGATAACATCGGAGATGCTCATCACCATATCCATCCGATGCTCCACCAGCACAACAGTCCGGTCGCCGGAGGTCATGATGCTGCGGATGATCTCCAGCAGCTCCGGCACCTGCTCCGAGGACATCCCCGCCGTCGGTTCATCGAGCAGCAGGATTTTGGGGTCGCTGGCGAGCATGATGCCCAGCTCCAGCTTGCGCTTTTCGCCGTGGGCGAGATTGCGCGCCAACACCGCCTCGCGCCCTTGCAGGCCCACCTGCGCCGCCACGGTCATCGCCTTGTCAATGTAGTGCTGGAAGCGGGCCGCATGTTGCCAGAACTTGAAGCTATCCTGCCCCATCGCCTGCGCCGCCAGCCGGATGTTTTCCAGCACGGTGAGGTTGGGGAAGATGTTGGTGATCTGGAAGGAGCGCCCGATGCCCAGGTGCGCGATGCGATAGGGGGGCAGGTTGGTGATGTCCTGTCCGCGGAAAAAGACCTGTCCCGCCGTCGGCGGCAGCGTGCCGCTCAACAGGTTGAAGAAGGTCGTCTTGCCCGCGCCGTTCGGCCCGATGATGGAGTGCAACTTGCGCGCCTGAATCTGGCAGCTGACATCGGCCACGGCCACCAACCCGCCAAATTCCTTGCGGAGGTTTTTGGCTTCCAAAATGACTTCGTGTTCGTTGGATTGATCTTTCATAGCGCCTCCATCCAATTGTATGTTATTCCGTATTGCGTATTCCGTATTTTTAGAGCCAGAATACGCAATACGCAATACGGGATAGGTAGGGGAGACGGATGCTGCTATAACACCCGTCTCCCATCATCTTAAGCGAACTTACGGACGTGGCAAGTTGCCGCAACGCTCAGCGTACTCGCCCGTCAAGGTGCAGGGCACACCCAGCTCGTTGTACTCGGAGACGTAGACCGTCTCGAAGAACGCATACTCAGGAATGCCATCGTTGTTTAGATCGGGATCGAGATTCACCAGACGCAGGATATTCATCGGCTGCTCGCAGACGTGATCCTCCGGGCGGATGTAGTAGGTTCCCTTCGGCCCCTGGAACATCAACCCTTCCAACGCCGGTATCATCGCCTCACCGCTGGTATCGCCGCCGGTCGCCTCTAGCGCCGTCGCCAACGCGATAGCCGAAGCCATGCCGCCCGCCGTGAAGAGATCGGGCGGTTCGTTGTAGAGCTCGAAGTGGCGCTCGGTCAGCCAGTCGTTGATTTCGTTGTTGGGGACGGTGTAGTGGTAGACGTTCAGCCCGATCTGCCCCAGCGCCGAGCCGTAGACCGCCGCGAAAGAGGCGTTATCGCCGTAGCCGGTGGCGACCGTCATCTCATCCAACGCGCCCAGGTCGGACAGCTGCTGGAAGAGCGTCACATAGCCGGTGCCGGCCCAGGTGAGGAACAAGCAGTCTGCGCCGGAGTCCATCGCCTGCTGGATGTAGGGGGTGAAGTCGGTGGTATCGAAGGGCGCGTAGATGTCCGCGATGACCTGCCCGCCGAACTGCCCCACCGCATAGGACAACGCGATGCCGCTGCCTTGGCCGAAGGCGTTATCCACGCCGATGTGCGCGAAGTTCGCGCCCACGTTCTCCACCAGGTACTTGGCGATGACGAGTACGTCATCGTAGTTGGTGCGGCTGGTGCGGAAGACGTAGGGATTGAAGTATTCGCCCGTGGTGAAGGCGGAAGCCGCCGGATCCACCATCAGGATGATCTCGTTTTCCCACGCCACCGTGGTCAGCGCGGCGGCCACCGCGGAGCTCACCGGCCCCTGGAGCAGCTCGACGCCCTCGGCCTCGATCAGCTCGCGGGCCAGCGCCACGCCCGTCTCCGGGTTGCCCTCGGTATCGCGCAAGAGCACTTCCACCGGGCGCCCGGCGATGATGTACCGACCGGCCTCATCCATCTCGCCGTTGGACATATACTCCAGGCCGAGCATGAAGCCCCGGTACTGCTGCTGCCCATACAGCGCCATCACGCCGGATTGCATGGACAACATGCCGATCTTGAGCACCTCCGGGTCGCCAGCCGGCCCACAGGCGCTCAACAACATCGAAAACGCCACCAACACACTTAACACACTAAACAGCCTTTTCATGATTTTCCTCCTCAGGAATGTTGAAATGGAACTACGAAACAACCTCAAACGCTAAGAACGTCTTTTGCGCCTCGCCCTCGCCGCGCTCGATGAAGGCGACTTTGACAGACGCGCCAATCTGAATACTCTGCGGGTGCGCCACATCCACGCCGAGAATCTGCGCGCTGATGCGCGGCCCTTCGGCCAGCGCCACCACGCCGGAGCAGTAGGGATTCTTGCGGTCATAGCCCGCTTCGAGCATGGCCGTCGGCGCGATGGCGATAACGCTGTAGCTCGCCAGCTTGCCCGCGCCGGAGAGTTCCACCCATTCCATCTCTGCCTCCGGGCAGGCCGGGCAGAGCGGACGCGGCGGGGCGTAAATCGCGCCGCACTGGGGACAACGTGAACCCATGAGCTGGTGCTCTTTCAGGAATCCGTAAAACGCTGTGCCGGTGAATGCTTGTTCGCTCATGGTCTACCTCCGCTCAAAGATATGGACGGCGCAGGTCTGGCCCGTGCCGCCGACGTTGTGGGTCAGCCCGAAGCGTGGCTCACCCGGCAACTGCCGCGCGCCCGCTTCGCCGCGCAGCTGCTTCCAGATTTCCAACACCTGGCCCGCGCCCGATGCGCCCACCGGATGCCCCTTCGACTTCAGCCCGCCGGAGCAGTTGATGGGGCGGTCGCCCGCGCGCGCCGTGCGCCCTTCGACGGCGGCCCGCCAGCCCTCGCCCGGCGCGAAAAAGCCCAGGTCTTCCGACGCCATGATCTCGGCGATGGTGAAGCAGTCGTGGACTTCGGCCAGGTCAATATCCGCCGGGGTGATGCCTGCCATCGCGTAGGCCATCTGAGCGGCCCGCTGCGCCGCCGGGATACCCGTGAGGATAGGACGGTCGTGCGTTGCGCCGTCGCTGGCCTGCCCCGTGCCCACCACATAGAGCGGCGCAGCGCTGAACCGGGTCGCCAGCTCCTCGCTGACCAGCAGCAGGGCCGCCGCGCCGTCGGAGATGGGCGAGCAGTCATAGAGGCGCATCGGCCAGGCGATGGTGGGATTGGCGCGCTCGTCGGTGAGGAAGGCCATCTCATCAGCCCAGGTGGGCGCCGGACGGCCCTTCTTGATGGCGCTGGCTTTGCGAATCTCCATGATGTCGGCAATGCGCTGGCCGAACTGCGCCTTGGGATTGAGCGCGCCGTTCTCGTGGTTCTTGAGGCCCACCTTGAGGAAAGCATCCACCGGCGCATCGTAGGCGGCCATGTACGCCGTCGCCATCGAGGCGTAGAGACCGGGGAAGGTGAAGCCCGCCGCGACCTCGTAGGTCACATCGGCGGCGGTCGCCAGCGTATCGGTGACGCGGGCGGTGGGCAGGTCGGTCATCTTCTCGATGCCGCCGACCAGGACGATGTCGTACAGGCCAGAGGCGATGGCGATGATGCCCTCGCGGAGCGCGACGCCGCTGCTGGCGCAGGCGTCCTCGATGCGGGTGGCCGGGCGCGGGGTCAGCCCCACCCAATCGGCCATGATTGGCGCGACGTGCGCCTGCCCCTCGAACAGGTCGCTGCTGAAGTTGCCGATGTAGAGCGCTTCGATGTCCTGTGCATCGAAGCCCTTATCCACCGAGGCCAGCATCTCGCGGAAGGCGTCCACGAACAGGTCGCGGGTCGCCAGGCCGGGGAACGCGCCGAACTTGCTCATCCCCGCCCCCACAACCGCGACCCCACGGCCAAGTTTGCGTTGTTGCATAAAATTTCCTCCTCCTAAAGCGTTTGCTTGTTTAGATGATTTCTTCGTACATAACGTACTGCGTACTTCGTAATGCGTAAGGATTTTCCGGTCACGCATTACGCATTACGCATTACGCAGTACGCAGTACGCATTACGCATTATGACTGCAATGCTAGCCACCCCAGCACCGCCGCATTCCACGCCCCCGGCGTTTCAATGCAGCAGGCGTGGCCGGCGTGGCCCAGAATCAGCAACTGCGCGCCGGGGATGTGCTCCACAAGCAGGCGGCTGTACGGCGCGAGCGGCTTGAGCACGTCCAACTCGCCCACCACCACCATCGTCGGCGCGGCGATGCGATGCAGCTCGGTGGTCCAATCAATCTCCAGGAAGGCACGGCAGAGCGCCAGCACCGCGTCGAAGTCGAGCTGCTTGTAGCGCGGGATCGAGGCTTCTGCCCAGCCGGGATGCGCCGCGAGCCAGGGTTCGCTGAAGTTATCGGCGACCGAGGCCCGGTAGAGCATCGCTCCGTCGCGCCGCTCGGCTGCTGCTATCCACGCCGCGATCTTGGCGCGGAGCAGCGGGCGCACCTCGCTCACGGTGGAGGAGAGGAAGAGCGAGCGGACTTTCTCCGGGTAGTGAATGCCCATCAGCTGCGCGATCTCGCCGCCGTAGGAGATGCCCGCGATATGCGCCGCCTCGATGTTCAGCGCATCCAGCAGCGCGGCGAGGTCATCGGCGTGTTGGCGCATCGTATAGGCGGTGGCGGGATGCTCCGATTGCCCCTGTCCCCGGCAATCGTGCAGCAGCACGCGATACCGCCGCGCCAACACCGGCGTCTGGTAGCCCCAGCCCGCCGTGTTCATCAGCACGCCGTTGACGAGGGCGACGACGGGAGCGTCGGCAGGGCCGTGTAGCTCGTAATACAAATTAGTTCCGTTGATAGCAATTGTGGGCATAAGCGCCTCTACTGCGTATTGCGTACTGCGTAATGATTTCTCCAGTTACGCAGTACGCAGTACGAATTACGCATTTTCCGCCAGGAATTTATGAAACACCGCCGCAAACTCCCCCGGCTTCTCGATGTGCGGACTGTGCGCCGTGGCTTCGATGACATGCTCCTCGAAGTCGCCATACTGCTCCAGCACGAAGCGGGTCTGGCTGACCATCGGCTGCGGCGGGTAGACCTCGTCGCCGGGCCAGCCGGGCACGAAGCCGAGTTTGCCCAGCGCGCCGAAGTCGAACATGGAATTGTCGCCCACGATCATATCGCTGTCGCCGCGAATCCACAGGATAGGGACTTTTGGCGTGGCAGCGATGAAGGCCGGCACATCCTTGAGCACATACTTGGGCGACCAGGCGTTGACCGGGCCGAGCACGCCCGGCGCGACGTTGGGCCAGTTCTCCGAAGGCGCGAAGTCGCCGGGATAGCGGTCATCGCCGGTCTTCTCCATCAAGGAGGCAGTGAGGAAATCCTCCTCGCGGTCAGCCTGGAAGGGGGGCTTATAATAGAAGGCGTTGATGATGTTGCGCGGCGAGTTCTGATCGTCGGCGCTGCGGTCGCCATCCTTGATGAGCTGCACGAACGTAGGATTGACCACGCCGCCGCCGGAACCGGCATAATCGTCGTAGCAGGGGTTGCCCGCGATGTCTTTGGTGCCGCCAAAGCCAAAGGGCGACACAGGCGAGATCAGCGTCACAGAGAGAAAGCGCGCCGGCGCGTCGGTGAGCAGCTGGTAGACGATGCCGCCGCCCATTGACCAGCCCACGACGTGAGCCTGCTCGATGCCGAGTGCGTCCATCAGGGCCAGCACGTCCTCGCTCCAGTCACGCATCCCGCGCGTGGCATCGATGAGTTTATCCTCGGTCCAGCCGTAGCCGCGCAGATCAGGCGCAATGCCGCGATATCCTTCCGGCAACGCGAGCATCGTCTCCTCCCAATACAGCGCCGCCGAGAAATTGCCGTGCAGGAAGATGACCGGCGCGCCATTCTCCGGCCCGGAGAAATAGACGTGCTGCTTCAAGCGCGGCGTTTCGATCATGCGGGTAGTGATGCCCGCTAAAGGTTGTGGTTTTTCCATCACAAAATCCTCCTGTTTAGTGTAGTAGTCCGACAAGGCTATTTTGCCGGATATGAATACTGGCTCTACTGAAAAAAGCCCAGACCTCACGCAAAGCCGCCAAGTCGCAAAGGTTTTTTGAATTTACCTTAAATAATGTTAATGTTTTTCATAATCAAAATTTATTAGCAACTTAAAATTCTTAGCGTCTTTGCGCCTTGGCGTGAGATTCCCTAGTTTTTTCAGTGAAGTCAATACTGAATTTGGATGCACTTTTCGGTTGATCTACCCGACAATTCTTATCTGTCCGACTAGTAGTGCGTATTCCGTTAATGTTGGGATCGAGGCTGCACCAATGGCGGAGCGCAATCCTCCGCCGCTATTTCTGCGATCAGTCGGGGCTCACAATAGGGCTTATTGGCAACCGACGTCATCTCAGCAACGTACATAGGTTGCAGCGCTTGATGATCCTCCGGGCGGAAGGTGTACGTCCCCTTTGGCCCTTTGAAGACCATGCCCTCCAGGATGGGAATCAGCCGCCCGGCGTCAGGGTCGCCATCGGTACGCTTGAGCGCCTCCACCAGCGCGACAGCCGAAGTGAAGCCGCTCTCGGCAAGCAAGTCGGGATCGTCGCCGTAACGCTCGCGGTGATGGCGCACCAGCCACTCGTTGAGCGAGGTCTGCGGCAAAGCATGATGGTACTTGACCGCGCAAATCATTCCCGCGACGGCCTCGCCCACTTGCTCCAATGTGGCGCGATCTACCAGATTGCCCGCGACCTTGAGCGCATCGAAAACACCCTCCGCGCGCATCTGGAGCAGTAGCTCCTTCACCGTTGCCCCAGCCCACGACGGCACCAACACCTCCGGGTGTTTTTCCAGCGTCTCGCGCAGATAGGGGCGAAAATCGGTCGTTTCGTAGGGGGCAAAAATATCACCTACAATCTCACCCCCATGTTTGGCAATAGTTCGCCACCAGGCTGCACGGCTCTGCTGGCCCCAGATGTAATCCTGCGAGAGGAAGCAGAAGTTGCGGCCCAAGTTTTGCACCGCGTATAGACCTCCGGCTGCGGCATCCTGTGCGGTGGTGGAAGCGGTGCGGAAGATATAGGGGTTGAACCACTCGGCGGTGAGCACGTCCGTGGCGGCCACGGCAACCATGAAGAGCCGCTCCCGCTCCTGCGCCAGCCGCGAGATTTTGATAGCGGCCTGGCTTGAAGTGCAGCCTTGTAGCAGCTCCGCCCCGGCTACATCCAGCAAGTGTTCGGCTTTCTGAGCAGCCAGGTGTTCGTCGCCCTGGTCGTCTTCGATCAACAGGCGAATTGCGCGCCCGGCCACCTTGCCCGAACCGCCCGTCGCGTAGTTGATGCCCAAATCGAAGCCCTGTAGCGCCGTACAGCCATAATCGGCCATCGGGCCAGAGGTAGACGCCAACACGCCGATTTTGATCTCGGCCTGGGGACGTAACCGCTTGAAACGCGCGAAAATACCCATCACCCAATCCGCTGGTAAAGCCGCGTGTTCGGATGCGTGAAATCTGCCGGACGCGCTTCACCGGGATTGTTGAGCGCCATGGTGAGCGTGTCGCCCTCGATGGCGTACAGCCCCTCGAATTTGCCCAGCAGCCCCAGCGTGTGCTCGGTCTGATCCATGTCGAGCTGGCCGGCGGCGGCGGTGTACGTCCCGCCGGAGGTGATGCCCATGGATTCCAGCTCCGCCCGGAACGTCCCATCCGCCCTGAACTCGAACCACAGCCCCGCGAAGGGCTGCCCCGCCGGTTGTTCCCATTTGCCGAGAAGATCGTTCATGGTTCCTCCATACAAATACCGGAAGTAGGGAAGTAGAAAGTAAGGGAGTAGGGCTTCCCCTCCAAAATCCAAAATCGGCTAAATCCCTAGCCGCCGCACCTCTTCCCGCAACTGCGGGCGAAAATCGGGGTGGGCGATGCCGATGAGCGCGGCGACGCGATCCTTGAGGCAGCGTCCGCGCAGCTCAGCAACGCCGAACTCGGTCACGATGGTGTCCACGTCCTGGCAAGGCACGGTCACTTCCGCGCCCACGCTGAGCTGTGGCACGATGGTGGAGAGCGTGCCATTTTTCGCCGTCGAGCGCAGCGCGATGATGCCCCGTCCGCCGGGCGACATCTGCGCGCCGCGATGGGTATCCAGCTGCCCGCCCGTCCCGCTGAAGTGCCGGCTGCCGATGCTCTGCGAGCAGACCTGCCCCAGCACATCCACTTGCAGCGCGGTATTGATGCTCACCATCTTATAGTTGCGCCCCATCACATATGGGTCGTTGGTCACTTTGCCCTGCTGGAACTCCACAGCGACGTTGTTATGGATGAAATCGTAGAGCTTCTGCGTGCCGAGCGCAAACGCGCCCACGAGCTTGTTGGGCCACAGCGTCTTCTTCCGCCCGGTGACAACGCCCGCCTCGAACAAATCCACCATGCCATCTGTGAACATCTCCGTGTGGATGCCCAAATCGTGCTTCTCGTAGAGGCTCTGGGCGATGGCGTTGGGAATCCCGCCGATGCCCAGCTGGATCGTCGCGCCATCCTCGATGAGATCAGCGATGTAGTGGCCGATGGTCGCTTCCACGTCCGCCGGCGCGATGGAGGGCAGCGTCACCAGCGGCGTCTCGTGTTCTACGACGTAGTCCACATCCCGCAGGCTGATTTGCGTATCGCCGAGCGTCCACGGCAGATTGGGGTTGATCTCCAGGATGACCAAATCCGCCGCATCGAGCAGCTGCCGCTCGAACACGAGCGAGGTCGAAAGCGACATAATGCCCCGGTCGTTGGGCGGCGTGGCCGTGCCGAAGAAGACGTTGAGGCCACCCGCGTGGATGCGGTCGCTGCCTGCGCGGTGCAGGTTGTTGGGGACGTAGGAGACCATGCCCAGCGGGTGTGCCTTGCGGTCAGGTACGCCGTAAAACCAGTTTTCGAGGAAGAAATGCCCGGCCATCTCCGGCTTCGTGTAGAAACCGTACTGGCGCATCGGCAGGCACATGAAGACGTGGACATCCTCCAGCCGGTCGGCGTGATGCTCCAGCTCGCTGAGCAAGCCCACCGGCTCCGAGGCGCACATCGCCGCGACCACCCGCTGCCCGGAGCGCAACATCCCGATGGCTTCGGGGATGGAAATGCGTTTTTCAGCGTACATTGTTTTGAAATTCATAAGTATACCCCGCTCTATATTGCGTATTTCGTATTGCGTATTTTTTAGATACGAAATACGCAATACGGAATATTACGGCATCACAAACGCCGCGCCCGCCTGGTTGTACCCCACGCCGGAGCCGATGAAGAGCACCAAATCGCCCGACTTGACCTTGCCCTGCTTGCGCGCATCGTCGAAGGCCATCGGCAGGCAGGCGGAGCCGGTGTAGCCCCACTTGTCCATAATCCAGTGTGCCTTCTCCAGCGGCAGGCCCAGCTCGTTCATCACCAGCTCAATGCTGTTGTAGCGCACCTGCGTGAAGATGATCATATCCACATCTTCGAGCGCGAAGCCGCCATTGGCGACCAGCTCGCGCACGCGCTGCGGCCAGCCCTCGTTATTGACCGTCGGCGGGAAGGGTTGGATGAAGCGCACCTGCGTGCGGCCCGCCGCGACGCTTTCGGGCGTGGCAGGCTCGAAGGTGCCGCCGGAGTAGATGCCCCAGTGCTTGTGATACGAGCCATCCGCAAAGAACGTAGAGGTCACGAAGCCGGGTTTGTCAGCAGCGGTCAGCACGGCAGCGCCCGCGCCATCGCCATAGAAGAAGGCCATCACGTCGTGCTGCCAGTCGGCGAGCTTGTGCATCATATACGCGCCGACGACGAGGACATATTTGATATGCGGATTGGTCGCCAGCAGCCCGGCGGCGATATTCAGCCCGGTGGGGAACGACGCACAGGCGCAGCCCACATCGAAGGTGCCGGCTTTGGTCGCGCCGAGCTTGTGCTGCACCACCACCGAGGTCGCCGGGGTGATGTAATCCGGGCTATCCGTGCCCAGGATGATCATATCGAGGTCTTCGGGCGCGATGCCCGCATCGCTGAGCGCATCCTTTGCCGCCGCCACCGCCAGATCGGACGTGGCCCAATCCTCGGGGGCATACCAGCGCGTCTTGATATTGCTGCTTTCCTCGAACTTGCCCACGACCTCCGCCAGCTTGGGGTTCACTTGCCCCATGAGCTCAGCGAATTGCGCGTTGGACATCTCATTTTCTGGGACATAGCGCCCGGTGCCGATGATCGTTGCGTATCGGGTCATAATGTTTGCTCCTGTGAGGTATTTACTATTGCGGAAGTAGGGAGTAGGAAGTAAGGGAGTACTTTTTACTTCCCTACTTCCTACTCCCTTACTCCCTAAGTACCAATCACAATCCCGCCGTCCACGCTAATCGTCGCGCCGTGGACGAAGGACGCCTCGTCGCTGGCGAGCCAGACGAAGGTGTTGGCGATATCCTCCGGCTTGCCCAGGCGGCCCAGCGGGGTCTTGGCTTTCATGTCATCCAGGATTTTTTCCGGCATCTTCTGCACCATCTCAGTGGCGATGAAGCCGGGCGCAATGGCGTTGACGCGAATCCCGGAGCGGCCCAGCTCGCGCGCCCACACCTTGGTCAGCCCGATGACGCCCGCTTTGGTGGCGACGTAGTTGGTCTGCCCGAAGTTGCCATACAGCCCCACCACCGAGGAGACGTTGAGGATCACGCCGCCGCCCTGCTTGATCATGTAGGGGGCCACAGCCTGCGCGCAGTTGAAGACACCCTTGAGGTTGATGTCCACCACCAGATCGAAGGCGGCCTCTTCCATCTGCTTGACCAGCTCGCCGTCCTTCACCTTGACGAACAGCCCATCGCGGGTGATACCAGCGTTGTTGATGAGCACATCCACGCGCCCGTAGCGCGCGATGACATCATCCACCCACGCCTGCACCGCCTGCCGGTCGGCCACGTTCACCTTGTAGAACGCGGCGTCGCTGCCCAGCGCGGCGACCAGCGTCCGCCCGGCCTCCTCGTTCACATCGCAAATCACGACCTTCGCGCCCTCGCGGGCGAACGTCTCGGCGGCGGCCTTGCCGATCCCCGACGCCCCGCCGGTAATGAGAGTGACTTTGTCTTTCAAGCGCATCTGTTGCCTCCTCTATGATGATGAGTGTAGGAAGGGGGAGTATGAAGTAGGGGGTAAGTAGTAAATGTTGTATCTACTGCCTTACTTCGCTACTCCCTTACTTCCTACTTCCTCTCTATCATACCAAAAAGGAGTTACCAGGGAGTTACACAACCGCGATGCTGTGGGCGAGTTAAGCGTTGGTGTAGTGTCTAACAATCAAAAACCGGCAAGCCTCAGTAGACTTGCCGGTTTAGTGCGTCAATGGCCGATGTGTATCACGAATATAGATTGGGATTGTCGCTCAAAAGCCCTTCAGCTTGCGCCGCTACAAGCAAGCGCTCATCGGCAGACAGAAAGGTCAATGGAGATAAAGCAAGTGGTTGTATCGCAGCTTGTGCCAATACAGCCGAGGCTAATTGCACAGCATCGTAGACGCGTAAAGGATAGTGTTCCAAAATGTGTTTGGTGCGCGCCATGACTTCTGGTATCATTTCAATAAACTGATACTCTTGCAAACATACCATCTCAAAATCGCTTACGAGGTCATAGTAATCATGAGGAGCAATACTGGCTTCGCGGCGTCTGCGGTTTAGTGCGCTGTAAACCTCCGCCATGCTTAGGCGCGCAGTGAGAATGACATTACCCGCATTTGGCGCACATAGCGAGCGGAACCATATCGAGCCAGCTTCTTGAACGTGACGTTTGACTAAAACACTGCTATCGGCGTAGTAGTCAGGCATCCGTTTCTTCTCGCTCCGCAATGATTAAACTGGAAACCGGGCCTGCTTCTGCGAAACGATATGCCAGCGCCGCGCGGCGTTCTTCAGCAAGTGTGGGGGTAGCCGCAGGAATGGGTGAAGACTCATAGCTCAGACCAGCAGCTATGAGTGCGTCGCGGACAGCGCGCCGGTGGACATCGGCTTCTTCTGTGGATGCCAGCGGTTGTATCTCCAGTTGCACTTGTGTGCGCTCTGGCAATAGCAGCGGTCGCAAGGGCCGTAAAACGCCATTCTCGTAAATTGCGGATATATTGAGTGTCATCTTTTCCCCCTCTTTTCCAGTATACCATCTCTCGTGTGTCGGGTCAACGGGCGGAACCCGGTTCTCGCGTCACGCGGGCATGTATCTGCTCCGTCTCTTCCGAGGGGGCCACATCCAACTCTGCGCGCAAACACTCCACGCACCGCTGATAGGCCCGCAACGCCTGGGGCCGATTGCCCAGGTGGGCGTGCGCTGTCATCAGCAGGCGATAGGCGGCTTCCCAGCAGTTATCGCGGGCCAGTAGCGCCTCCGCTACATCAATGGCCGCCTCCCATTGGCCGCGTTGGGCCAACGCCTGGGCCATCCGGTCGGCGGCGCGCAGATAGAGCGCCAGGAGCCGCTCGCGTTCCTCGCTACACCACTCCGCGTAGGGATATTCTTGTAGATAATTGCCCTGGTAGAGCGCGAGTGCCTGCCGGTAATGCGCCAACGCGCTCTCCAGATCATGCGCAAAGAGCCGATCGCCTGCGAGGAGATGCTGCTCAAAGTCCGCCGCATCCAGCCACAGATCCGCGTGAGGGCGGAGGCCGTAGAGCGTGCCATCGCGGGTGACGTAGGCCGAAAGCGCGCCGGCCTTGCGCTCCGGTTCCAGCACCTTGAAGAGCGTGCTGAGCGCCACCTTAAAATCGCGCAGCGCGGTCTCCGGATCGCTGCCGGGCCAGAGCTGCTCTACAATCTGGTCCCGATCCAAGAGCTGGTGGCGATGGGTCAGCAGCAGTTGGAACAACAGCCGAGCGTTTTCGCGCCGCCACTCCTGCGCTTCGATGGCCTCCGCGCCGCGCCAGACGCGAAACGGCCCCAGCGTTTGCACGCGGAGCTGATAGCCGGGATGGAGCTCGAGCGCCGTCAGCCCCAACGCCGCCAGCAGCTGTTCCACATAGGCCACACTGATGCCCGCCTCCCGTGCGTGCAGCAGCAGCGGAACGACCTGGCGAGGGTCTACCGGCCCCTGAAAGGTCTGCTGGGTGAAGAGATAATCGTAGCGCTGCTCACGCGCCAGCGATAAGAGCTGCTCCAGCCCCCAGTTCAGGCGGGTGAAGTCTTCCAGCTGTAGCCAGAGCAGAGATTGCCAGAGCCACGCGGAGGCCTCGCCGTAAGTATCGCCGCACTCGTGGAAGCCGTCTCGCGCCCGCATCAGCCATTCGGCAGCGGCCTCATCCTGCCCCACCAGAAAATATCCCGCGCCCAGCGAGAGCCGGATGAGCGCCGCGATCCATTCGTCGCCGGCGGGCACGGCGAGGGCCAGGCCCTGCTCCGCTGCCCGCTCCGCTGCGTCAATAGCGCCCCGGAAGCCGTGCGCCCGGCACAGCCCCCAGTACGCCTCCACTTTGAGGCGCGGCACGGCCAGCGTGTCGCTGATGCGGATCGCCTCGCGGTAACAGCGACAGGCCTCTTCGTAGCCGGTGAGGGAGTCGCGCAGCAGCCAGGCATGTCCCTGCCGCATGTATCCCACCGCCGTGATAAAGGGTGAGTTGAGGACGTGCCCCCGCTCCGTCCCCTCCACCGCGCTGGTATAGGCCAGTTCCGCTTCGCCCTGAAAGACAAGGATGAGCGCGAAGAGCAACAAGGTTTCTCGATGCGCGCGCGGGCGCAGCACCGGCGATTGGCGCTCGGTGGCTGCCCGCTTCTCCAAAATCCTCCGGGCTTGATCGAGTTGCCCGGTGCGCAGCAGCACCCGCACGGAGAGTTCCGCTTCGCCAGGGCCTTCCTCGCGGAGCTCCTGGGCCTGCGCCTGCATCCCCTCGGCCTCCTCCGGTCGTCCCAGATTGAGGCGATTTTCGGCCATCAGCTCCAGGAGATTGGCGCGGGCCTCGCGGTCTTCCTGGCCGTCGGAGATGCGCAGGGCCTCTTGCAGGATGCTTTCGGCCTGGCTGGGATTGACCGTGTCCAGGTAGATGCGCGCCTGTCCTCGCAAGGCCCTGCCGATGCCCACCAGATCGGACAGGCTGCGATACCGCTGTTCCGCCTGACGATACCAGCCCAGCGCCTCATCGAAGCGGCTGCGCAGCCGGGCAATATCCCCCAGATAGATGAGCAGCGCCGGATAGGCTTCGAGGATATGCGGGGGCAGGGCGTTGATCCAACCGGCGAGGGTGTCGAGTCGCCCCAGGCGCACCAGATCGCCCCCCAAGTCCGCCAGCACCGCAGCCGCCTCCTCGTGCGCGTCCGCCGCCAACAGATGATAGAGCGCCTCCTCCTGATTGTCGTGGTGCAGACAGCAGCGGGCCGCCCGTTGATGCAATTGGCGCAGCTCGAAGGGGGATAGCTGCCGACACAAGAACTCGCGGAACAGATGGTGGTAACGCATGTGTCCCCCACCTAGATCAACGACGAAGAGGCTATTATCCAGCAAGTAGCGCAAGAGGCGCTCGCCATCCCGGAGATCGCACAGACAGTTGCACACAGAAGGGGTCAGGTCCCGCAACACGGCAGTCTTGTGCAGAAATTCCCGCACCTCCGTGGATTGTTGGGCGAGGATCTCCTGGGCCAGGTAGGCGAAAAGTTGCTCGGTGGGGCCGGATAAGGCGCTCAAGGTCGCGGGGACGTCGGTAAGCGCGCCACTGCGCAATCCTTGCCAGACCAGCTGTAGCGCGATGGCCCAGCCCTCCGTCTCGGCAGCGAGCCGCGCAATCTCTTCGGCGGAGAGGGCGATGCCGTAATGCGCATCGAAGAGCGTAGCGATTTCCTCCGAGGTGAAGGCGAGCTCGTCCTGGTCAATCTGCAACACCTTCCCCTTGACTTGCCACTTGAGCAACGAGGGCAGCTCGAGCGGATAGCGCGTCGCCAAAATGATGTGGAGCTGCGGCGGCGCGTGCTGGATGAAGCGGTCGAGACTTTGCAGCAGCGCCGGTGACTTGCGCAGCAGATGGACATCATCGAGCACGAGCAGGGTTGGCCCCGGCAATACGTCCGTCAACTCATTGGCGAGCAGGTCCACAAAACGCGCCCAGGGCGAATCAAGCGCACTCTCGAACCCTTCCAGCAGGATGAGCAGCGCTTCGGAAAGTTCGGGGAAGACGGCGTGGAAACCGTGCCAGAGATGCAGGAGAAAAACCAGTGAATCAACATCTTCCTCGTCCAGGTGATACCACACGAGCGGATAAGATAGCGCGCCGAGGCTTGCCAGGGCTGTGCTCTTGCCATAGCCGGTCCCCGCCTGCATGATGGTCAAGGGATACTCCAACGCCTCGGATAAACGCGAGACGAGGCGCGGACGGCGCAGCACATAGCGATGCAAGCGCGGGACGGTCAGTTTAGTCCGTACCACCAGTACTTTGGACACTTTTCACCTCAAGGTCAATTCTATCTGGATCGCGTGAGGTGACAAACCGCGTTGGACATTCCCTACAGTAGCCGTATACTTACGCTCATGTACGCCTATTTCAACGGGGAGATTGTGCCCCACACACAGGTCTGTATCTCGCCGGATGATCGCGGCTTTTTGCTGGCCGATGGCGTCTACGAAGTCATTCACGTCTACCAGGGCCAGCTCTTCCAGGCCGCAGAGCACTTCGTGCGCTTACAAAAGAGCCTGGACGGAATCCGCATCACGGGCATTGACCTGGACGCGCTGGAACGGGCCGCCAATGCGCTGGTACGGCGCAATGCGCTCTTGACCGGCGAGGCCAAAATCTACGTACAGATCACGCGTGGCGTCGCGCCGCGCCAACATGCCTTCCCCACCGCCCCGCCCACGCCCACCATTTACATGACCGCGACGCCCTTCACCCCGCCCACCGCGCAATGGGAACACGGCATCCGCGTGGCGCTCATCCCCGACAACCGCTGGACGCGCTGCGACATCAAATCCATCGCGCTGTTGCCGAACGTCCTCGCCAACCAGGAGGCGCACGAGCGCGGCGCGGACGAGGCGGTCTTCGTGCGTGACGGCTACGTCACCGAAGGCTCGCACACCGGCATCTGCGCGATCATCTCCGGGGCGCTCACCGCCCATCCGCTCACCAGCGCCGTCCTCCCCAGCATCACCCGCGATAACGTGCTGCGCCTGGGCAGCGAGATCGGGTTGCCCGTCGTCGAGCGTCCCATCCCGGTGGAAGAGTTCCTGCATGCCAGCGAAATCCTGGCGCTGGGCACGACCAGCGGCCTGCTGCCTGTCATCCAGGTGGATGCGCACCTCATCGGCGATGGAATCCCCGGCCCGTACACCCGGCAGATTCAAACGGCCTATCAGACGCTCACCGCGCGCGCGTGTCCCGGCATCCGCTAAAGCGCGAAGTTGTCAAATCCCCAAAGCATGGTAGAATGCATCGTGTCCTTTGGGGGCTCGTCTAACGGTAGGACAGCGGACTCTGAATCCGTACGTGGGGGTTCGAATCCTCCGCCCCCAGTCTTGGCGGCCTGTCCGGGCCGCCTTGCCTACACCGCAACGCGGCTCGGCTTTCGCCGGGCCGCGTGTGTTTTATAGGTATCGTGATATTGGGGTAGCGCTGCCATGCAATAGGCAGCAATGCGGATATGTGGTTATTTTGGGACACCCGCATTCGTCACAGGAGATAAAAATGGTTACCAAGTTACCTTCCTATATCCCTCTTTCCGGAGCCATAGCGCGTTACGCTGTGTCCGAACAAACTTTGTCGCAAGCCATTAAAGATGGTGCCGTCCGCGCTATCAAGATCGGTGAAGAGGTTGCCGTGGCTGATGAAGATGTTGCAGCATTGGCGGTTCAAGCAGAAGTAGAAGCAGAGGGGGATAAACTGGTATCAATCAGTGAAGTAAGCAGAAAATTAAAAATTCCTATCAGTGTGGTTTGGCGCTGGCAAGATTACGGCTGGCTGCCGGTCTTGGCGACTGGGTCACGCCGAGCGAAGTTGGTCTCATGGAAAAGGGCTTCAGCCTTAGGTGATTTATATAAACGAAAATCGCAACGGGGGAGTCGGTTAATCCCGCGTAACAAAGAAGTGTCTGATTTTATCCCATCATAACCTTTAGTTAAAGGTGGATTGTATTATGAATCTGGACATTGGCGAAAAGTACCTCAAAAAAGCTGTGGAACAGTCTGTAGCAAACTGGTAGTAGGCGCGCAGAACAGACCTGGGTTCGTGGCACAGTGTGTTGAAC
>Ga0209614_1000512_pt1 | contig 33485 bp, 25 predicted proteins | sample BlaSprsedimmetaG_FD_185484 | JGI IMG/M metagenome (GOLD analysis project Ga0209614, IMG submission 185484) | Hot spring sediment bacterial and archeal communities from California, USA to study Microbial Dark Matter (Phase II) - Blank Spring... ... | reverse complement strand
CCTCCAATAGTCCCCCGCACCAGACCGGCGCGCCCCGCTCCCGGCACAGATCGTGGATGCGGCGGGCCTGGGCCAGTCCCCCGACGCGGGCCGGCTTGATGTTGATGATGCGACAGCTCCCCAAGTCCAGCGCCGCCCGGGCGTGAGCCGGTGTGTGGATGGATTCGTCCAGGCAGATGGGGGTGCGCAACCGGGGCTGGAGCAGGCTGTGCTCGTACATGTCGTCGTGGGCCAACGGCTGCTCGATCATCAGCAGGTCGAAATCGTCCAGCGCGGTCAGGTGGTCGGCGTCCTCCAGCGTGTAGGCCGAGTTGGCGTCCACCATCAGCGGCACGTCGGCCCAACGGCAGCGCAGCTCTCGCACCACGTCCAGGTCCCAGCCGGGCTTGATCTTTACCTTGATGCGCCGATACCCCTGCTCCAGGTAGCCCTCCACCAGCGTGAGCAGGTCGGCCAGCGAATCCTGGATCCCCACGCTGACGCCGCAGGGGATGTGAGAGCAGGTGGACCCCAACAACTGGGCGATCGAGACCCCCTGCTGCCGCGCCTCGACGTCCCACAGCGCCTCTTCCAGGCCGGTCTTGGCCATCGGATGACCGCGCACCAGGGCCATCCGCTCAAAGACCTGGGCCGCCGCATCCACCTCCTGCCCCAGCAGCATGGGGATCAAGAAATCTCGCTGGACGTGCCAGGCCGTCTCGACTGTCTCTGAGGAATACCACGGCCCATCCTCGACCGGCGACTCGCCCCAGCCCTCCACCCCGTCGGCCCACACCGTGACCAGGATGGTGTCCCGCCCATAGGCTCGGCCAAAACTGGTCTCAAAGTGACCCTTGAGGGGGATCTTGACGTACCGCAGCTCGATCTGCTCGATGCGCATACTTTTGCCTCCAAATGTGAACAGTGAATGACGAATGGCGAATTTGTCTAGGGGGATTTCATTCGCGCTCGGCCAGGGGGCGCAGAAAGGTCACCGCGTACTCACCCAGCCGTTCCAGTACGTATCCCCCCTCTTGCACGACGACGGTCGCGATCTCGAGGGCGGCGACGCGCCGCCCGATCTCTTCCAGGCCGGCCGCGGTCACATCAAAGCAGCCTACCTCGTCGCCGGTCATGATATCGAACCCGACCGAGACAACCAGGAATCGGGGCGCAAACGCGCGGATGACGGCCAGCGCCTCATCCAGGGCGGCCAGGTAGCCGGCGTCGTCGGTGCTGCGCGGGAGGGGCCAGTTCCAATTGCTGCCCTCCCCCGCTCCCACGCCTCGCTCGTCGGCCTCGCCCCAGTAATAGGGATAATCCTCGTCGGGATGGGCGTGAAGCGAGCAGTAGATCACCGTGGGATCAGCGTAAAAGATGGCCTGTGTGCCATTGCCGTGATGATAATCCACGTCCAGGATGGCGACCCGACATCCCCGCGCTCCCGCTTGCAGCGCCCGGGCTGCGATAGCCGCGTTGTTCAGATAGCAGAACCCACCATACAGATCGGCGGCGGCATGATGACCGGGCGGGCGACACAGCGCGTAGGCCACCGACGCGCCGGCCTGCACCAGATCGGCGGCCGTCAGAGCGGACTGGGCGCTCCAATAGGCCGCCTCCCACGTCCCGACCAGGATCGGGCTGCCGAACCCAAAGGCATAGTAGCCGGCCAGCCCAGCCAGGGAACGGGGCTTGCGCCCGGTGTGCCGGGTGGCAAAGGTCCACGGAAAGACCGGCCCCTCACCCCAGCGCAGCGCGCTCTCTGCATAGACGGTGCGCAGAAAATGGACGAACTCGGCGTCGTGGACGGCCAGGATCGGATCCAGGCCGTGATCGGTGGGCGGGATGACGGCCGTCCAAGCAGCGGATTGCACAGCGGTCAGGATCGCCTCGGCCCGGGCCGGGACCTCTTCCACGGTGAAGGGATGCCCTTCCAACAGGACCCGGTCGGTGGTGTGCAGATGGTGTCGTTCGGTGTAGACCGTCTGCATCGCCGCTCAGACCCTCAGGCAGGCCACGTCGTGTCCCGGAGCCACGGGGTGCAGCCGTGGGTCCATCTCCCGGCACGCGGGGATGGCCTCGGGACAGCGGGGGTGAAAGCGGCAGCCCGGCGGTATGTCAATCGGATTGGGAATCTCGCCCTCCAGGATCACCCGCTGGCGCCGGCGGCGGGGGTTCGGCACCGGGACGACGGAGATGAGGGCCCGCGTGTAGGGGTGGCGCGGCTGGGAGAGCACCTCGACGGTCGGCCCCAGTTCGACGATCCGCCCCAGGTACATCACCGCCATGCGGTCAGTGAAAAAGCCGGCCGTCGCCAGATCGTGGGTCGTGTAGAGGATGGTGATGCCCCGCTCCCGGCGCAGCGCCCGCAGCAGGTTCAGAATCTCGGCCCGGATGGAGACGTCCAGCATCGAGACCGGCTCGTCGGCGACCAGCAGCTCTGGCTCCAACACCAGCGCCCCGGCGATGACGACCCGTTGCCGCTGTCCGCCGGATAACTCGGCCGGGAAGCGATCCCAAAAGTGATCGGCCGGCGCCAGTCCACACGTTTCCAGCGCCGTCCGCACTCGCTCCCGCCTCTCGGTCCGCGACGGAGTCAGGCGGTGAATGTCCAGCGGCTCGGCCACGATGTCGAAAATCGTCTGGCGTGGGTTCAAGGATTCGTAAGGGTCCTGAAAGATCATCTGGGCCCGCTCGCGCAGCGTCATCACCCGCCGCCGGCGGCTCAGAGGGACCAGGAACCGATCCGCCGCCTCCAGGGAAGCCCCATGGCCCCGGCTCCATTCGGTCACGTCGTAACCATCGAACAGAATGTGGCCTTCGGTCGGCTGCTGCAAGCCCAGCACGTTCATCCCCACGGTGGTCTTGCCGGAGCCGGACTCGCCGACCAGGGCGAGGATCTCGCCGCGCTGCACGGTAAAACTGACCCCATCCACCGCCCGGACGGAGCGGCGGGGCCGCCGGGCCAGGACGTCACCCACGTGGCGTGGGATGGGAAAATACTTGTGCAGATTGTCTACCTGGAGAATGGGGGTGGATCGCATCTCCATCAGCCCACCCTCCTGACCGAATGACAGGCCGCCCAGTGACCGGGTTCCAGTTCGACCAGCGGCGGCGCGGTCTGCGCGCAGATGGCACCTCGCTCTGGGCACTCACAGCGCGGCTCGAACCGGCAGCCCGCCGGCAGGTCGTCCAGCCGGGGCGGATTGCCGGGGATGGAGGCCAGGTCGGAATCGGGTTCCTCCACGTCGGGAAAGGCCTCCAGCAGGCGCCGGGTGTAGGGGTGCTGGGGTGTGTTGAATATGACGTCGCTGCTCGCCTTTTCCGCCACCATGCCGCCGTACATGACCAGCACGTCGTCGCAGGTCTCGGCCACCATGCCCAAGTCATGGGTCACCATGATGAGCGAGAGCTCCAGTTCCGCTTGCAGCCGCTCCAACAGCTCCAAAATCTGGGCCTGGATCATCACGTCCAGCGCAGTGGTCGGCTCGTCGGCGATGAGGACACGGGGGTTGCAGGCCAGGGCCATGGCGATGACCGCCCGCTGCCGCATGCCGCCGCTGTATTGGTGGGGGTATTGGCGGCCCCGCTGAGGCGGAATGCCGACCAACTGGAGCAGTTCCCCGGCCCGCTCGCGGGCGGCGCGGCGCTGCTCCACGACGTCGTGAATCTGGAGCGCCTCCACGATCTGGCTCTCCACGGTGCGGACGGGGTTGAGGGCGTTCATCGCCCCCTGAAAGACCATCGAAATCCCACGCCAGCGCACCTGGCGCATCTGCGACTCGCTGTACTGCAACACGTCTTGCCCGTCGAAGAGCACTTGCCCGGAGACGATGCGGCCCTCCTCCGGCAAGAGACGGAGCAGGGCCATCATCACCGTCGTCTTGCCGCAGCCGCTCTCGCCGACGATGCCCAGCGAGCGGCCCTGCTCCACGCTAAAGCCCACATCCGCCACCGCGTGCAGCGGTGTGCCGTCATCGGCCACATAGTCCACCGAAAGATTGCGCACCTCCAGAACAGCCATCCGTCTCACCTCACTCCCCGGCCCCATCGGCTTTTGCCAGCGGCGGGACGCCCACCGCCAACGCCACCATACGCCGGGCGTCGAACAGGTGATGCGTGCGCAGGCGGGGGTTGACGATCTGGTCCAACGTGTTGCCGATCAGGATCAAGGACAGGCTGACCCAGACGATGGCAAGCCCCGGCGGCAGCAGAAACCACCAGGCCTGGCGGCTGATGGCCCGCTCGAAGGCAAAGTTGAGCATCATACCCCAACTGATCAATGTCGGATCTCCCAACCCCAAAAAGGCGAGGGACGACTCGGCCAGGATGGCGACCGAGATGTCGAGCACCGCCTGGGCGATGACGAGGGGCACCACCTGCGGAAAGATGTGGCGCAGGATGATGCGCGGGGCGCTGGCGCCGAGGGAGCGCGCCCGGAGCACGAACTGGCGTTCCTTGACCGAGAGCACCTGGGAGCGCACCAGCCGGGCCGTGTAGGTCCAGCCCAGCAGCCCAATCACCAGGATGATGTTGGTCAGACCGCGCCCCGTCACCGCGATGATGACCAGCATCAGCGGCAGATCGGGGATCACCATCAAAAAGTCGACCAGCCGCATCAGCCAGTTGCCCACCCGCCCCCCATAGAAACCAGCCACCAGGCCCACCGTCGTGCCGATGAACATGGACATGAAGGAGGCCGTAAAGCCGACGATCAACGAGACCCGCGCCCCATAGATAAGTTGACTCAACACGTCCTTGCCGGCGTCGTCCCGACCCAGCAGGTGCTCGGCATCGGGGGGGGCCAGGATGTCGTCGGGCGTCACCTGGACCCGCACCTGGGGATCGTAGGGGGCCAACCAGGGCGCCAGGAGGGCGATCAGGATCACCACCAGGAGCATCCCGGCCCCGACGACCCCCATAGGGTTGCGCACGAACTGTTTCACTGCATTCATTCTCTCATTCTCACTTGTAACCGTTCAGACGCCAGGTGCGACGCACTTGCGATTTCAACGGCTTGCCAGCACCGGTTACGTATCGAATCTGCCTGATTTTGTGGCAAAAGTGCGTCGCACCTGAACGCTTACCCCTACTTTATTCCGCTTTGACGCGCGGATCGAGCGCCGAGTAGAGCAGGTCGGCCAGCAGATTGGCCGCGATGACGCTGATGGCCAGGAGCAGGAAACTGCCCTGCAACACGGGATAGTCCCGCTTCTGCACCGCCTCGTACATCAAGCGGCCCAGTCCAGGCCAGGAAAAGACCGTCTCCACCTGGATCGCCCCCCCGACGGTGTACCCCAGGGTGAGGGCGATCATGGTCACCATGGGCAGCATGGCGTTTTTGAGGGCGTGGTCGCGCAGGATACGAAAGGTGCTCAACCCCTTCGCCTTGGCGGTCAGGATGTAATCCTCGGACAAGACCTCCATAGCACTGCTGCGCATGATCAGGATGTACTCACCGGTATAGACCACGGCCAGGGTGATGGTGGGCAGGATGAGGTGCTTGCCCACGTCGAGCCAGTAGGTCAAACCGGCCTCTGGTTTCAGACCGGCCGTGACCATCCCGCCCACGGGCAGCCGGCCGCGGGCCAGGATCAGCAGGATGATGCCCAGGAAAAAGGTGGGCAGCGCCCAGCTAAAGAGACCCCACAGCAAAATCGCCAGGTCCAGCCGGGTGCCGCGCCGCCACGCGCCGATCAATCCGGCAGTCATGCCCAGGACGACGGCCAGGAGGTCGCCGCCCAACAGCAGCACCACCGTGCGCCAGGCCCGCTCGGCCAGCAGGGTGGAGACGTCCTGGCGATGGGCAAAGGAGATGCCCAGATCGCCGCGCAGCAGGTTACGCACGTAGGCGGTGAACTGGCTGTCGAAAGCGCCGATCACATCTCCCTCGTGCAGCCGCTCTCCGTCGAACCAGACCGGCTTGTCAAGCCCGAAATTGGTCCGGATGCGCTCTTGGGCCTCGCGGGTCATGCGGGGACTGTGGATGATCAGCCGGACCGGATCTCCGGGCAGGATGCGAAAGAGCAAAAAGTTGAAAAAAGCTACCACGATCAATGTGATGAAGGCGAAAAAGATCTTGCGGATCAGGTAATCTCGACGCTGCATCGTCACCTCGTTGGGCGTCCGGCCACTCCGTCAGAGCGGCAGGGCAGCCGGACGCCGTACGCTATCAGGGCAACTGCAAGAGTTGTCCCTACTCGATGGGACTGCCCTGGAGAAAGCACCACTTCCAGAGAATGTCCCCGCATCCAAGCCCAAAGCCGGTGAAACGGTCGCTGCGGTAGGCCTGAATGTTGTCATAATAGGTCGAGACCAGGTAGGGCCGGTCGTCAAAGAGCTTTTGCTGCATCTCCCAGATCAACTCGCGGCGCTCTTCCTGATCCACGGTGACGGCCTGCTCCTCGTACATACGCTCGAAATCCTCGTTGCAGTAGCCGCTGTCGTTCCAACCGCCCTCCTCCCGCTGATCGCAGGTAAAGATGAACATCGCAAAGTCGGGGTCGGGGTCCAGTCCCCAGCCCCAGTAGATCAGGTCAAAGTCAAAGTCGGGATACAGCCCGATCAGGCTATCCTCATTCATCACCGTGGGCGGGGCCGAGATGCCGATCTGGGACAGGCCATCGGAGATGACCTCCAGGATGCGGGCGTTGGAGGCGCTGTCCGTGGCGTACAGGCGATACTCCATCGGGTTGCCCTCCCCGTCCTCCCGGATGCCGTCTCTGTCGGTATCCAGGTAGCCGGCCTCGTCCAGGATGCGGTTCCCTTCCACGGGATCGAACAGGATGGGCTTGATATCGCTGTTGTGCCAATCCCCCATCGAGGTTGGGAGCACCGTCGTGGCCGGTTCGCCATACCCCAGATAGCCCAAGGTGATGATCTGCCCCCGGTCGAAGGCGTACTCCATCGCCAGGCGCACCTGGGGGTCGTTGAGGCTGGCGGGCTGGGTGCCGTTCTCGTGCGAGTTGATGATCAGCTCGTCAATGAACAGCGAGTCCATGATCAACACCTCGACGGTGTCCGCGCTCTCCAGGGACTGCACCCCTGGACCGGGCACCATGTCTATCACGTCAATGTCCCCGGCCAGGAGGGCCTGGATCATCACGTCGTCGGTGGCAAACTCGCGGTAGACCACGCGGTCAATGGCCGGCCTGCCCCGCCAGTAATCCTCGAACGCTTCCAGAATCAGATACTCCCCCTCCACCCACTCGACCAGCTTGTACGGCCCGGTGCCGATGCCGGCTGCCACCCCCTCGAACTCCATGATCTCGTCGTAGGACATACCATCCCAGACGCTGGGGGGCAGGATCCAGGTAAAGAGCAGCAGAGCGGATTCCATATTGCCGACTGGATCAGAGAGTGTGACCTGAAGCGTGGTGGGGTCCAGAGCGACCACCTCCGCAAAATTGGCCAGGTAAAAACTAAAGGTCTCGATTTCGTTTTCGATGGTCCAGTTCAGGCTCCAGGCGATCTCTTCGGCGGTGCAGGGCGTGCCATCGTGGAACGTCACCCCCTCGCGGATCTTGAAGGTCCAGACCAGTCCATCGTCGGAAACGGTCCAGGATTCGGCCAGGTCAGGCTCGAAGGTATCAATATCCCCCCACTCGATCAGCGTGTCGTAAATCAAGTTGCGCAGGTTATAGTTGTACCAGCCAAAGGTCGGATTGGCCGTGTCCCAGATGTAGGTCGTGCCGACGTGCAGCGTGACCGGTTCGGGCTCGGTGGGCGGTTCAGCACCTGCTAGGGTCGGTTCCGCCGCCGGCGCTTCGGTGGGCTGAACTTGCGCTTCCGTCGTCGTCTCTGGTTGAGGCTGGCAGCCGATCAAACTGGGTGCTGTCAACGCCAGAACGACGCATACTACCAGAAATCTCCACAGATTGGTCTTCACGTTACTCCTCCTTTTTCAAACGGCTAGATGGTTTCGTCCACAGTGAGCGCGGCATCCAGTGCCTCTTTTGATCTTCCCCTATCATCCCTCCTGCGATTTCACATCTCGCCCAACGCCCGGTCGAAGAACTCGACCAGGCGGGCGTACAGCCGGGCCTGATTGGCCGGCTTGCTGATGCCGTGCCCTTCGTCCTCGAAAGTCAACAACTGGTAGGGGACGGCGTGCGCTTCCAACTGCTCCTTCACCTGGCGCACATTCTCCGGCGTCACGTTGGGGTCCTGCGCCCCCTGCACGATCAGCAGATGACCGTGAATATCCTGGACGAAATGGATCGGCGACCGCTCGCGGTACCGGTCCGGGACCTGGTCAGGGCGACCGCCCATCATCTCGGCGCTGTAGGGGCGCAGGTCGGGACGGGTGGTCTCGTAATCCACCACCAGGTCGGTCATGCCGCAGATGGGCGCGGCAGCGGCGATGATCTCTGGCGGGCGGTGCGTGATCTGGAACCAGGCGCTGTACCCGCCATACGAGGTGCCGGTCACGCCCACCCGCCCGGCCTCCGCCAGCCCGGCCTCGATCAGCGCCTCGGCCCCGGCGGTGATGTCGTCCTGCTCCCGCCCTCCCCAGCCGTCCTCCTTGATCCGCTCGCGATAGGCCAGCCCAAAACCGGTGCTGCCGCGATAGTTCACGTCCAACACGTTGAACCCCTGGGAGACCAAGTACTGGATCTGGGCGTTGAGATCGTCCTCCGAATGCCACGTCGGCCCGCCATGTACGTAGACGATGGCGCGGCGCGGGTTGGTCCGCGCCCGGTAGAGCCACCCCTGCACCTCCAACCCATCGGTGGAGCGCCAGCGAAAATCCTCGGCCGGCGTGAGCTGGTCGGCGTCCAGCTCGGTGCGCTCCCACACGTGGGTGAGAGAGGTCAGCGTGGACGGCGGCGCGAGACGCACTAGCTCGCAGGGGGAGGTGGCCGCATAATAGCGCGCGATCCAGGCCCCGTCGGCGGCCCGCCCCAGGGGACACAGATTGCCCCGCCGGGATGGAAACGGCGTCTCGATGCCAGTGGCCGGGTCTATGTACGAAGGGATGCGCCGTGCCTCCCGCAGCTCTTCGACCACGATCAGCCCATCCGGGGAGACTCGCGCGTCCTCGATAGAGCGGGCCGGATCGTCCAACAGCCAGATCATCTCGTCGTCAGGCCAGTGGTAGACGCCCAGGCTGTAGTGCTCCTGAGGGCGGCCGTCGCGGGACTCGGACAGGACAAGCAGCCGCTCCCCATTGGGGAACCACCAGGCGGATATCTTGACCTCGTCGCCAAAATTCAACAGTTCCCGGTCCTCCCGCCCCTCCACGTCCACCAGGTGAACCTGCGCCCCGGCCGGGTGGCGGTCCTTGCGCGTATAGATCAGGTGCGTGCCGGCCCGATTCAGGAGCGGCTTGCACCAGGCCGGGCGGTCGGGGCGAGCGATGGGCGTCCGCTCCCCACTCGACAGGTCGTGGCGATAGATCCAGGTCGGTTCCAGCACCCGCTCGGCGGCGAAATCATAGTTCACCCCGTAGAAAAGCGTCCGCCCATCGGGATGGAGACTGCCCCCGCGAATAAAGTAGGGCGGCCGATCCGGCGTGAGGGGCTGCATCTCACCGGGCCGGTCCACGTCCACGCGAAAGAGACGCTCTCGCTCGTCCCGATCGTGATCCTCGGCCACGATCACGGCCCGCGAGTCGAACGTCCAACTGACCCAGGTGGTGAATTCTGGGGTGTGGGTCAAAGGGACCGGCGCGGCCGAGCCATCAGCCGGCACGAGAAACACGTCCAGGTTCTCGTGGATGCGGTACCACTCGAAAGCGATCCACCTTCTGTCCGGGGACAGTTGAGCCTCGAACACTTCCGGAAGGGAAAGGAGCTGCTGCAAAAATGAATCTGGTTGTCTCATTGTCATTCCTCCGCTAAATGTCATTCGTCAGGCGCCAAGCGTCATCTAATGGTGTCTGACAAAGTAAAGGTCTCGCACCCGGCCTGCGCCGAGCGTGAGACCGGTGACCCGGCCCCCCTCGTCGCGCGTGAACCGCAGGGTGACGTCGTCTACCCAGAACAGGTCCTGGAAGCCCGGCCTAAGCGCCCTGGCTGGAGCGCCCCAGCGCTGGACCTGCAGCCGCCCCTTCGACTCTGTCAGATCGTAGGTCACCTGCAGGTCCGGGCTGGTGTACTCTCCCACATACTCGGCCAACTGCTCGACCGAGGGTGAAACGACCTCGATGGGACGCAGCGTATCCGGCCAATCTCCCTCCAGGCAGAGGTGCATCGCGTCCGGCCCCTCAAACCGAATGACGCCGTCGAGCGGTCCATCCACCAGGAGCAGCTCACTCTCGCCAACCGGCACGAGGGTGACCCGCTCCCCGCCCAGGTCCGCCGCCAGTGCGTCATCCGCCGCAGACAGCTCGATGATGGTCTGGGTCGCGTCGCTCCAATAGACGCCGACTCGATCCCGGAGAAATGAAGAGAGGGGCCGAAATCGGGGCCCTGCGCGCTCCTCGAACTGGTTCGCCAGGTAAATGTCCGCCACCTGGCGGGCCAGCCGCTCGGGGTTGACGGCGCTCAGGTTCGCCAGGCAGATCACCGAGAACCGCTGCTCTGGGAAACGGAGCAGCTCGGCCCGAAAACCCACGAAAGCCCCCCCGTGGCTGACCGTCCGCAGCCCTCGATATTCGCTCACCCGCAACCCGAACCCGTACTCTAGCATCTCCCCGCCGTTGAGCTGGCCCGGCGTCTGCGCCTGGCAGATCAACTCGTCACCTCCCCGCCCCAGCCGATTGTGGTACCAGTTCTGATCCCAACGGAACAGGTCCTCAACCGTGGTGAACAGGCCGCCGTCCCCCACCAGGTCGAGGGTGGTCTCGTCTATCCGCCAGCCCCCACCCTCCTGGGTCGAGTAGCCGGTCGCCCGCTGGCGCACGATCTGGGTGTGATCGTCGTGAAAATGAGTGCTCGTCATCCCCAGCGGCTCAAAGATGTGGGTCTGAGCAAACTCGCGCAAGGACTGCCCACTGACCCGCTGGACGATCAGGCCGAGCAGGTAATAGCCCGAGTTGCTGTACAGGTACTCGCTCCCCGGCACAAAGTTGAGCCCCGACTGCCGGACCAGCAGGTCGAGTGCCTCGTCGGCGGTGTAAAAATCCTCGTCCCGCGCGCTGGCCAATTCCATCAGGGTCAAATAGTCCCGCAGGCCGCTGGTGTGGTGCATCAGGTGTCGAATGGTGATGGGGGCCTCGTAGACGGGCAGCTCTGGCGCGTACCGGCGCACGTCGTCATCCAGCGACAGCCGTCCCTGTTCCGCCAGCAGGGCAACACAGAGCGCGGTGAACTGCTTGGACGTGGAGGCGATACGAAACGCCGTCCGGGACGAGATCGGCGCATCGTGCTCCAGGTTCGCCATCCCATACCCCCGCTGGTAGATCAACCGGCCGTTCTGAATGATCCCCACAGCGCAGCCGGGGGAATCGGGCCGATCCCACGCAGCGAACAGGCGGTCCACTTGGCTTTCCCGGCTCTCTTGTCCACTTCCAAGGACGCGCGCCAGAAAGTCCACGCGCCGCTGCTGAGCATCCACCACGTTTTCGGTCTTGAGGAAATCATGTCCCTCGTCCTCGTACAACACGAGCTCGCACTCCCGGCCCTGGGCGAGCAAGAGATCGCGGGCCTGCGTGGACTCGCTGGCCGGGCAGCGCACGTCGTGAGCGCCGCAAATGAGCTGCACCGGCGCGGCGACGCGGTGGAGGAAAAAGAAGGGCGAACGCTCGTAATACAGCCTCGCGTTCTCCACGGGGTGGCCGAAATTCTGAATGTCCCAATGCCGCAGGTCCTCCCGCGAGTTGAGATGACCGGTGAACCAGTTGAGGAACGGCACCACCGCCGAGCCGCCCGCCCAGCGGTCGGGGAAGCCGGTCAGGACGGTCATTGTCAGGTAGCCGCCCCAACTCCGCCCGGTGACGGCGATGCGGGCCGGGTTGGCCAATCCCTCGCGGACGAGATAATCCGCCCCGGCGACCACGTCCTCCGTCTCGCCGCCGCCGAAGTCGAACCGGCTGGCCCACTGCCACGCCCGGCCATAGCCGGTCGAGCCGCGATAGTTGGGAGCCAGCACCGCCCACCCCCGGCCGACCATGTGCTGGATCAACGGGTCCCAGGTCACCTGGGCGAGCCAATTGGGGCCGCCGTGGACGACCACCACCGCGGGGGGAAGCGCCCCCTCGACTCCCGGCGGCCGGTACAACAGTGCGGGCACGCGGGCGCCATCCAGACTGGGATAATGAATCTGGACGGGCATCGCCGCCCGGGCGACGGCGGCCCGTGAGACGGGCTGTCCTTCCAGGGAATCGGTCAACTGCCGCAGGGCGCCGTCCCGCAAAGAGAGCAGCCACAGATCGGTGGGATGGCGGGGGTTGTCGAAGGCGGAAACCAACCCCTCGCCATCCGGGGTAAAGCGGGGCCGATAGCAGACCCCCGGCTCCACCTGACAGGAGAGACTGCTCCCATCCTCCAAATCGAGCACAACCAGCGAGGTCGCCGGTCCATCCCTGGCAACGTAGGCCAGCCGCCGCCCGTCGGGCGACCAATCCGGCTGCTCCTTCTCCCCGCCTCCCTCCGTCACCCAGGTCACCTCGCCTGTGGCAAGCTCATAGATACCGAGATTGTAAACGCCCGACACGTCGGAGCAGAAAACGACTCGGGCGGCGTCCGGAGACCAACGTATATCCCTGGCGCAGAGCGGGCCGTCCGGTCCAGCGATGACCTGCTCCGCTCCACCCTCCGCCGAGACCAGGACGGTCCAGTATTCCTGGCCCTGGGCCTCCATCACCACCGCCAGCCAGCGGCCATCGGGCGACCAGTGGACCGCCCCGTCGGGGTGCGGCCAGTCGAGCAGGAGGCTGGGGGGACGATCCGCGTGAACCTCCAGCACGTAGGTGTCGAAGCGGCCGCTCTCGGCAGAGATAAAGGCCAACCGGGCGCCGTCGGGCGACCAGGAGAGGCTGGGCTGAATGGGGGCGTCAGTATTGGGCGTGAGGTTGGTGTGCCGCCCCGTCGCCAACTCGCAGACGTAGACATCGAAACGCTCGCTCCCATCCAGGTCCAGGACGTAGGCAAGGGATCGTCCATCGGGCGACCAGCGAGGGGCAAACTTGGCCCCTGCCCCACTGGTGACCTGCCGGGGCAGTCCGGAGCCATCCAGCGGCAGCAGGTAAACCTCCCACTGCCCAGTCCGGTTCCAGGAATAGGCAACCTGGGAGCCATCAGGAGCGACGTCGAATCCCTGATCGGGATCCACAAAAGGAACCCGCAGCCACGCCTCCAGGTCGAATCTGGAATCCGCCACCCCACAGCCTCTCTACTCTTTGAGCACCGGGGGCCAGCCTGCCGGCGGGGTCCAGGGGTCCAGGCGATGCTCGACATAGGTCGTCTGGCACGGGCGGCCGCGCCCGATCCAGGCTTGCAGCTTGCTCAAATCAATGATGATGCTAAAGACCGTCACCGCCTCGCCTTCGTGCTTGCAGATCGAGGCTGGATAATTGGCGTGATCGGATAGCAACTGCTGGAACCGATCCGGCGAGAGTTGTCCGTACTGCTCACGCAGGAGGCGGAGGGCGCGGTGATGGCGCAGGATAGAACCGCCAATGTCGCTGGGCTGGGCCTCGAACCTGCGCATCGGCAGGCTGACGTAATGGTTGGCGTGGGCCATAATGTCCCGGTCGGCGTCGTCAATATAGATCGGCTCGCAGTCGGTGGCCGACCCTTCCACGCTGTAGACCTCGCCGTGAACATCGGCGATGATGTTGTTATAGTTCGAGGCTCGCGTCTCCAAGAGACAGGCGTCCATCGCCTCCCCCAGGCGGCGCGCCGCCAGGATGGCGCGCACGATCAGCAGGCGGGGCACGCCAGGGCGGATGTCACGGCACGAGACCGCATTGCCAGTCATGCTGATGCCGGCGGCATTGAACCCGGCGCTGTAGACCAGGCCGCCGACCGAGACCCCCAGGAACTCGGGATCGTCACCAGCCTTGACCTTGAGAATCACCAGGTCCGGCTCGGTTTCGGCGGCCAGATCGTTGGTGTGGGCCAGCAACGTAGTGCCATCCACCGTCGCGCGGCCCCGCGCCGCAAAGTCGGTGCAGCCCCGGGGCGTCGGCGGCCCCGTCGAGCCAGCGACTTGCCACGCCGCTGGCTCCCACAGCTCCTCACACGCCAGCAGGAACAGCTCCTCGAACGGCAGTTCGGCCCCTTCTGCCACTCCCTCGATCTCTGCGACGAACTGGGGATAGGCCACGCGGCTGTAGGACAGGCATAGCCGTCCCTTGAGCAACATATCCTGCCACGTCACGCCAGGGGGCAGATGGTCGCGCTCCGATTGGAGCATGCGCGCCAGGGTAAGCCTCATCCGGGCACCGATCTGTTGACCGACCTGGCGATGGGTCCCTTGCACTGTGAGCACCGGGATAGGGTCTGCTGCCATTCACACACTCCTCGCGCCGAAATCGCTAGTTTACAGACAGTAGGTCACGTACTCCGCCTGGCACGGTGGGCCGGCCGCCACCTGGATCGTGTGCTCGGTCAGATCCATCACCAGCGAGGCCAGCGTCAACCCCCGCTGATGAGGCGGCCTGGCCGGATCCTCGTGCATACAGATGGAATACGGCCAGTTGATGTGATCCTGAAGCACTCCCTGGAGGCACCCTTTGGTCACCTGGCCCAATCGAGACCGCAGCAGCCGCTCAGCTCGATGGAACCTGATGATAGACCCAATGTGCACGTCCGGCTCCTCCAGGTCCTGCATCTTGGGAGAGAGATAGTGGTTGGTGTGAATCAGCCAGCCATCCCGACCGTACATTATGTCGTGAGTCGTAGCCGACGCCTCGACGTTATATAGCTCGCCGTTGGAATCAGCCACCAGGTAGCTGTATCCCCCGGCCCGTAGCTTGGGCACACAGGCCGCAATCGCCTCCCCGATGGTGCGAGCCTGGAGAATCGCCCGAGAGTAGAGAATGCGGGGCACCCCGACCCGCCCATCGGTGGAGTGAGCCGAGTTGATGGTCACGCCGATCCCCTCGGCGTTGAATCCAATGTTGACCAGCAGCGGGCCATAGGTCATACCGATGAACGACGGCCCCCCGTCCGGTTCGGCGCACACCAAGTAGACATTGCCCCGGTCCACGCTACTCCAGTCCTCGTTGTGGGCCAGCAGCACGTGACCATCGGCCGTCTGGTCGTCCCGCACGGCCAGCGAGGTGCAGCCCCACACCTGTTGCCGGGTGTCTACCAGCCCCTCGTAACAATTGAGGGACCAGACGTCCTCGAAGGAGACCCCCCCACCCTCGGCGATGCCCTCGAGTTCCAGCACGAAATCGGGAAACGCTTCCTCCCCGTAGGGCAGGAACTTGCGCGCCTCACGCGCGGCCTCCTCCCACGTCATCTTCAGAGCCTGGGGAATCGTCTCCCGATAACCCGCCAGGGCTTTCTGAATTTGAGGGCGAGCTTTTTCCCCCTGCTGCTTACCCCGCTCGTAAGGACTGCCTCGCACCTCGATCATCGGCAAGGTTTGTCTGTTCATGCGTATCGTTCACCCACTTCGTGCTGATCCCGGCGGGGACGCATCGGGATGGTGCGGAACTCGCGCACGAACCGGACGAAATTCTCCACCGTCGTCTCGAACAGGGCTTGCCCAAACTCGGCTGTGGCGACGGTGGGATCGCCGCACACCCCGCTCTCGCTCATCCGCGACCACCAGTCCTGCCAGCTGAGGATGCTGGGCCGGGGGTGGTCCCAGTTAAAGTATTCGAGGGCAAGCTGGCCTCTCTCTCGCACCGCCCGCTCCATTTTGACCAGGTGGGGGCGCAGGTGGAGCATCAGCGCCGTCTCGTACTCGCCGGCGTGGGCCACGCCTCCCGGATTCGAGCGGCGCATCTGGGAAAAGATCGGTTCCGCCAGCGTGGGGTCAATAGCCGCGTTGGGGCTCATCGCGCCGCAGATGGCGCCGCTCTCCAGCACCACCCGCCGGGCGGCCAGGTCCGCAAGGGGAGCATTGGAGCCGTGCCCATTGACGATCAGGATGTGAGTAAAGCCGTGCCGGGCAGCACTCAAGGCCACGTCAGAGACAAAGCCGATCAGGGTCTGCATATCCACCGAGATGGTGCCGGGGAAATCCATGTGATGCTCGTCCAGCCCATAGGCTACCAACGGCAGCACCAGCATCTCCTCTGACGCGCGGCGCGCCGCTTCCAGGCAGATGGCCTCGACGATGACATTATCAGTATTGATGGGCAAATGTGGACCGTGATCCTCCACGGTGCCAAAGGGGAGCAGCACGACCGGCTGCCGCCGGATAGCCTCGCGCATCTCTGGCCAGGTCAGTTCATCGTAGCGATACGTCATAGATCATCCTCGTTCGACCCGATCTGGGCCGGTTTACCAGGCCGGCGTCAGGTCGCCGCCCTCGTCCTGCCAGTGGGGCATCCAGACAAGGGAGACCAACTGGACCGAGATGTCGGTCTTGCGCAGTTTGACCGCCACCTGATCCACCTCCGCCGCCAACTGCTCCATCTTGTCCGCCAGGGCGTGCGCTTCCGCGTCGAACTCGGCCTGCAGGTCGGCCAATTGCTGCTGCAGGACTTGAACCGTCTCTTCGGCGCGGGCCACGTCCTGGCGCTGCTGCGAGGCCCGGCCCACACTCTTGGCCGCCGTCGCCGCCTTGCTCACGGTGGTGGCGCTGACCGCTTTACGGCCCATCAGCGCGCCCAACAGCGTCGAACCGACGTTGACGGCGGTTTGCAGGCTCGCCTGGCGCGCCTGCGCCTGTTCGCGTTCGATGGCCTGCTCCGCCTTGCGGAGGCGCTCTTGCAGCCTGGTCAGCTTGGGGGCGTACTTTTTGCGCAGCGCGGCGAGGGCGGCGTCGCGCTGTTCGTGCGCCGCCTGCTGGATTCGGATGTTAAAGTCACGCTCCGATTCGTCGGGGGCGGCGATCTGTTTCAGGCCTGGGCTGCGGAGCAGTTCCAATCTCTGGGTGCGGTAGACCCACGTGGCAAAGTCCCGATTCCAGGCCGTATAACTCTTGGATTGGCCGGCCGCCGCCGGTAGAGCGCCGTACTGGGCATCCGGCTCGCCGGTCTTTTCCAGATCGGTCACGGCGAGGTCAATCAACGTCCCCTGCGCCCAATCCACGGGGAGCGGGGCGTCGGCGATGGGGGTCACGGCCACGATATCCTCCACCTGGTCCACGCTCAGCTTTGTGTCCACGAAATGAAGCCGCGCCGCGCCGAGCAAGTACGGCTGGTAGACCACCGTGCGGCTCTTGCGGCTGCCGCGCACGGGGACGAAGAAACGGCTTACGTCCGGCGGCAACGTCGGCGCGGCCGCGGCCGCCGGCGCGACAACGGCCGGCGCGGTCACGGTCGTTGGCGGGATGGGGGTCGTTGCCGCGATCTCGGCAGGGGGCGCAACAGCCACCGCGTCTATGCTCACCGGCTCGGCCTTGCGTGGCGCCATCAGCACGCGGATCTGCTCGCGGGTGATGGGGCCGCGCAGGTACGACATCACCCAGCGCGTGGTAAAGATCACCGGCGCATCCTCGTGGACGTTGTTCATCAGGAAAACGCGGCTGCCCAATCCCGCGAGGGTCTGCTCCATCGCTTTGCGGTCGAAGCGCCCAGCGCTGCCCGCGGCTGCGCCCTCCAGGCCATCCAGCAGACGCGCTTTGTCGCGCTCGGTCTGCAAGCGGCCGATGAACCACGTCCCGGCATTGGAAAGCGCCTTGTAATCGAGGTCCACCGGGTTCTGGGTCGCCAGGACCACGCCGACGCCAAAGGCGCGCGCCTGTTTCAACATCGTCAGCAGCGGCAGCTTGGAAGGCGGATTGCCGACAGGTGGCAGGTAGCCAAAGATTTCGTCAATGTAGAGCAGGGCGCGCAGGCTGGTGGTGCCCGTCAGACCGCGCATCCAGCTCAACACCTGGTTCAGCAGCAGGGAGACGAAGAACATGCGCTCCCGGTCGCCCAGGTGCGCGATAGAAAAGATGGCGATGCGCGGCTTGCCTTGCGGCGTGTACAAGATCTGGTCAATGTCGAGCGGTTCGCCTTCGAGCCAGGCGCTAAAACCCGGAGAGGCGAGCAGGCTGTTCAACGCCATCACCAGGCCGAAGCGATCTTTGGCCGGGTAGAACGAGTCGAGATCGAGCACGCCGATCTTGGTCACGGGCGGCGTCTGGACGAGTTGGATCAGCGCGGCGAGATCAACGTCCTGTCCCTGCTGCCACATCAAATCCAAAATGGTCGAGAGCAGGATGTACTCGCGGCTCTGGATCGGATCGGCGTCAATCCCCAACATGCCGAGCAGGCTGGTCACGGTGGTGCTCACGCGCTCACGCATCATCTCGCCATCGGCGAGGACGGCGGCGGGCGGCGCGGCGAAGGATTTGAGGATCGAGACCGGCAGCCCCGCGTTGCTGACCGGGGTGTAGATGACGAAATCAGCGGCTTCCTTGAGCATCTGGATGCGCGCGCCATCCTGGCCCCAGCTCGCCAGCCCCTTCTTCCAGAGAGCCGCTTGCGCCTCGGCGTAAGCCTCAGGCGTCATCCCCTTCTGGCGGGCGTCGTCCTCGTTGATCCAGGGCAAAAAATCCTCGCCGCGCAGTTGGGGAAAGGTGAGCAGCAGGTTACCCAGGTCGCCTTTGGGATCAATGATGATGGCAGGGATGTTATCAATGGCGGCCTCTTCGATCAGGCCGATGCACAGCCCGGTCTTGCCGCTGCCGGTCATACCGACGGTGACGGCGTGCGTCACCAGGTCTTTGCTGTCGTAGAGCAAGAGGTTGTCTGTGCCGGCTTTCTGCGCCAGATCGTACTCTTTACCGAGGTAGAACAGACCAAGTTTTTCAAAGTCTTCCATAGGTTCCTCCTTAATTCGACAATGGCACATTAGCGTAAAACCACGCTTGTGGCGCAAATGCCCGGCGATAAAGTCGCTACGGAGCAGCGCCCGATGAATCGGGCTTAGGAGCCCCGTTCACGGGGCGAAAGCTCTGTAGCCGGGGCACTTTATGCCCCGGCGGGCCTTGCCCGGGAACTAGGCCGCCAAAGTTAGAATGTGCCATTGTCAAGTTAATTACCAATCCGGCGGGAGCAAGTAAGCAACAGGCGCTTGAATTGTACATGTTCTCTGCCCGGCTGTCAAACGGGCGGGCCGTCAGCTGGCTGGGGTGCAGTGAGCGTGTTTCACTTGACGCCCGTCGCCTCGTCGCGTATACTGAGAGCAGAGACAAACGAATGGAGCACACACGATGAAACAATTTTGCGTCACTACAGCGATGAGCAAGCGGTTGATCGGCAAGGCCATGGCGGTCCATCCCGACGTCACGCCCGTGCTCACAAAGGGCACGCTGGTCATCATCGCCGGCACGACGAACGGCTACGTGGCCGAAGAGATCCTCACGGCGTTGGGACAGGCGGCGGGCTTCTCGCGGGCCGGGTTCCGGCGTGGGGTGACGGTCGCGCCGGGGGCCAAACTCGCCCACGTGGACCTGCCGGGCGACGTGGTCATCCGCGACGGCCGGTGGGAGAGGGGCAAGACGATCTTTGACGTGGCAGAGGAGCTGCGGGCCGGCGACGTCGTCCTAAAGGGTGCGAACGCCTTCGACGCACACGGTCAGGCCGCCGTGCAGATCGGCCATCCCCAGGGCGGGACGGTCATTGCGGCGCTCGCAGCGGTGGTCGGACGGCGGGTGCGCCTGATCGTGCCGGTGGGGTTGGAAAAGCGCGTCCTGGAGGACGTGACCGTCCTGGCCGAGCGGTGCAATGCGCCGGAGGCGCATGGACCGCGCCTGCTGCCGATACCGGGCCGGATCTTTACCGAGCTGGACGCCATCGCGCTGCTGACCGGCGCCGCGGCCTGCCTGATCGCCGGCGGCGGCATCTGCGGGGCCGAAGGCGCGGCCTGGCTGGGAATCAGCGGTGCGACGGAGCAGATTGAGGCCGCGACCGAACTGATCAGGTCGGTCGCCGGCGAACCGCCCTGTACTGCGTGAAGCCGCCGTTACGAGAAGGTGACGGGCCCGGATGGGATCACCATCGGGTTCGTGAGCTGCCCTGACCCAACCGCCCGCGTGGTAGATCGAAAAAAGTAACCTGCAAGAGGGCTTTACACTGGTGGGGTCCGGCAGTCCCCAGGACTGCACCGAACCTTGTCGCACCTGGAATAAGAGAGTAGGGGCGCTCCGGCTGCTAACCCCAGTGCCCCTACTAAAACGTGTCCAGCATCTTTACAATCAAAGATGCTGGACTCTGGCTGGGGGCGGAGGATTCGAACCCCCACATACGGAGTCAGAGTCCGCTGTCCTGCCATTAGACGAGCCCCCAGTAACTGCTCTTCATTCTACCATAATTTCTGCCCTTGACAAATCCGCCCTACTCCCCATCGTCGTCATCCGCTATTCCAAACTCGTGCCAACCAGCCACGACCGGCAAGGCCAGGGAAAACATGCTGCCCTGGTTGGGACCGGCGCTCTCTACGTGCACCCATCCCCCATGGACCTCGGCCACGTACCGCACGAACGCCCATCCCACCCCCAACCCCTCCCGTCCACGCCGCAGGGAATCGGCGTGCTGCTCGAAGGGTTCCCCCAACAGCGCCAATCGCTCCGGCGTCAGTCCCACCCCGGTATCAACGACCTCGATCATCACCCGTCCTTGAGACTCGAAGGTGCGCACCTCCGCCCGTCCCTGGGGCAGATTGAACTTGACGGCGTTGTGGGCCATCTGAAAGACCGCCTCGCCCAACAACTCGGGGTCGGCGAACACCCCCGACACGTCGGGCGCCGCCGAGATCTCGAACTCGATGTTCCGCGCCTGGGCCATCACCGCCGCCGGCTGCACAGCATGGGGGATCACCTGCGCCAGAGAGATGTACCGGGGTTGAGGTTCACGCCGCTTGTTGACCAACTCGGCAAACTTGACCACCCCATTGACCAGGCGGTGTAAGCCCTCGATCTCGGCGGCCAGATCGTCCAGTACAACCTGCTGATCGGGTTTGAACTCGTCCCGCTGTCGCTGCAGCACCTGCATCGCCATGCCGATGGAGCCAAACGGCGTCATCAACTCGTGCGTGACGGCCCCGAGAAACGCGGCCTTCAAGCGATCCAATTCGTCCAGCCGACGCTGGGCGATTTCCAATGCCCGCCGCTCCTGGCGCTCCCGCTCGAACAGGTCTTTCCATTCTTGGGCAAAGATCACCAACTGGTCGGCGGAGAGGGTGGTCAGGTCCGGCTGACGGCGTCGGGGTTCGATAGGCCGACCAGACAGCACCTCGTTGACCAGAGCGATGAGCTGGGTAGGGCTGAAGGGCTTGGTCAGGTACTCGTCTGCGCCGGCTGCCAGCCCCACCATGCGATCCGTCTCATCCGCCTTGGCCGTGATGAACACGACCGGTATAGTGGCCGTGCTGGGGTCTGTCTTCAACGTGGCACAGACCTCGATCCCAGATCGGCCCGGCATCATCACGTCCAGGAGAACGAGATCGGGGTGCAGCGCGCGGGACAACGCCAGGGCCTGGTCGCCATTGTGCGTCACAATCGTCTCCAGCCCTTCCAGGTCCAAGGTCGCAGCGATGGCATTCGCCAGCGCTTCCTCGTCATCTGCGATCAGCACCGTCTGTTTGGTCTCTCGACTCGGAAATGTTTGCTTGGCCATCCCCCTCCCCATCATCATAGTCTACAACGTGATACGGCCCACATACAGCGCAAGATCAATCCACCCGCTTTTCGTGCTGCTGGCCAGTTTCGATGGGCAGTCGGTCCCCCAGGACGGGCACAGGCTGCCGCACGTTCACGTCCCACCAGGCCAGGGCCAGCGCCAGATGCTCCCGCGTCTCCCACACCAAGCGCCGGGCAGAGTACTCTTGTCGGTCCGCCAGAGCAACCACCCCCTCCACACCCACAGCCTGGCAAAGGTACAGGGCGCGCGGCGCATGGAACCGCTGAGTGACGATCACCGCCCGTTTCACTCCAAATATCTCCCGCGCTCGATAGCAGCTGTCGTAGGTGCGCCGGCCGGCATAGTCGAGCACGATGTCATCCTCAGGAATCCCCAAGCGCAGCGCGTACTCCCGCATCGCCTCCGGCTCGTTGTACGTGACGAACCGATTATCGCCGCTGAACAGCAGCTTTTCGACCACGCCGGCCTGGTAGAGAGCGGCAGCCGTAGCAACCCGGTCAGCCAGGATGGGAGTGAGAGAGCCATCCGACCATAAACCAGCCCCGAGCACCAGGGCCACGGTGTGGGGCGGCACATCCTCCACACGGGTGTACATCAGATTGCGGGCCTTGCGCTCGATCCACCAGTAAAGGCTTCCCCACAGCACCGCCGTCACGATCCCACAGCCAAGGATCAGGCGCAGGGCCCATTTGAGCCATCCCGCCCCTCCGACTTGGGCATTTTTCATCAAGGCAACCTCTCTACCACTTCGGTCAGAATCTCGAAATCGGGAGCAGTGACGAAAACCACGTGCCGGGCCAGTCGAGCGACGTGTACCCCTCCGTCCGGCGTCTCCCACCACCATCCCCCCAATCCCCTGGGCGGATTCTGAGGCCAAGCGGGCAGATGCTGCTGGGGGATCAGTTGGACGAGAGCGGTCTCGAACTCGGCGGCCTCCTCTGTATCCTCCCAGATGGTGCGCCAGACGAACACCCTCCTGCCATCCCGATGCTCCCATATCACGCAGGTATCTCCGCTCCAACCAGCAGCGGCCCGCACGGCCGTATCCTCGGGCAGCAGGCTGGCGAGATACAACCGGATGACGAACTCGCCCTGCGTATCCTGTAAAAGCACGCGCCATCCCTCACCCAACACTCCCCCCAGGTCGGGCACCACGACGCGCCCCGGATTCCCCGTCCCCTCCAGGTACCGCTCCGGGTGCAGCACCTGCGCTGTGGAGCGGGGTGGATTGATGTAGGCGCGATTAACCCCCTCCCACCCACCGGCCTCGAACAGTGCCTGGACAAAGCGCCGACCCTCCCAGTAGGGGAATCGCTGAATCTGCGTCCACGTCTCCACGCGCTCCAACAACTGCCCATAGCTGGGCTGCTCCGCTTGCATGATCAAGGTCAGAAGATGCTCCCAATCGGCCACAGCCGGATCCCCGTACTGGTAGAAGGCAGTCACCAGGGATGCATCCCCCTCCACGAACGCCCGCACCGCTAACACGGCATCGGTGGTGGAAGCCCGGTCATCCATCGCTCCCAAACCGAACTGCTGATCCTGCAAGGCGTGGATGTAGGCGTGGGCCAACAACGCCTGGTCATCGGTGCTGGCCCCATACCGTCCCGTGGAGACGAATAACTGTCCCTGCTCCGGCACGTAAATACCCACCTGCTGGTGAGGCTGGATCGAGATCGGGACATCGGGCAGTAAACCGAGGGCTACGTAGGACGACAATTCATCCTCCAGGTCGCGCCCGGCGTACAACTGCCGGAGCAGCGCCGCCATTTCCCGCTCGTTGCGAAAACTGAGCGGCACCTCCGCCCTTGGAGCTAGTCCCCGGATGGATTCGACCTGGTACGCGATCTGGTCAAAGAGGCGGGCAAACTGCACCTGGGACCAAATACCCTCCTCAAATGTCGGGACAGGGGACGGGATTGGAGAGGGGGTGGGATAGGACGTCGAGGTCGGAATCAACGAGGAGGGAGTCGTCACTGGAGACATCTCCTCCCAACCCTGCAGCGAGGTGATGACAAATCCAGACAATACCGCGAACACGACAACGACCGCGACGACCATCAGAATAATAGTCCGGCGCTGCACCACTGTGAAATTAGCCGTGTTCATCGCCACTGTCCCACGTCGCTATCGAACAATACGATTCCTTGCTGGTCAATCATGACCCAGGGATTATACCACGCCGAAATACAAGAGCAAGAGAGAGCAGGCCAGGCCCGCTCTCCCCCAACGTGCACTGCAGGTGAGATCAGAGGAAGCAGCAGATTCTCAAATGAGGCCGTCGCAGCGCGAATTACAACACATCCCCCAGCAGGATTCCCAAAAGGCCAACGATCAGTCCCACATGCAGCAAGAGGTCCGTGTGAGCCAGCCAGCCCACTATCGGCCAATCGCCTGGCAAAAGTCGAAAGACGAGGTTGAGCAAAATCAGCCCTACAGCAACCAAAATCGGCACCCCCGACCAGCGGGCCAAAAAGTCACCGGTGCTTCTCAATAATCGCATCATCATCATCCATCTCCCTGATTCAACGATCGCCCAGGCCCCTAAAGCGTCTGAAAACGCCCCGCTAACGCGCGGGGAACACGCCCGACGAGACGAGTCCCCTCTGCGGTATAATCCTCCTGCTCGATCAGCCCCCGCCGATGGAACAGGTCCACCAATTCTCCCATGCGATAGGGAACGAGAACGTCTACCCGGACCATCTGCGTTTCCAGCAACTCCTCAACGCGGGACAACATCGCCTCGATGCCCTGTCCGGTGAGGGCCGAGATGGCGACTCCCTCGGCATATTCTCGCATCACGATCGGCGCCCCCTCAGAATCGGACAACTGGTCCAGCTTGTTGAGCACGTACAGGACGGGGCTGTCGGCGGCGCCGATCTCTGCCAACGTCTGGCGAACGGCCTCGACCTGGCGCATCGCCTGTGGATGAGTGACGTCCACCACGTGCAGCAAGAGGTCGGCCTCCGCCACTTCTTCCAGCGTGGCGCGAAAGGCGGCCACCAACTGGGTGGGCAATTTCTGGATAAAGCCCACCGTATCCGTGAAAAGGGCCACCCCGCCGCTGGGCAGCGAGACTCGCCGAGTGGTCGGATCCAGGGTGGCAAACAGCTTGTCCTCCACCAGCACATCGGCGTCAGCCAGGCAATTGAGCAGCGTGGACTTGCCGGCGTTGGTGTAGCCAACGATAGCGACGGTGGGCAGGCCAAACTTGCGCCGCCGCTCCCGGTACCGACTCCGATGCGCCCGCACTTCCTCCAACTCCCGCCTGAGCTGCACGATACGCTTCCCAATCACCTGCCGATCGGTCTCCAACTGGGTTTCTCCCGGGCCACGCACACCGACGCCTCCTGTCGCACCGCCAGCCCGTCCACCCGACTGGCGCACCAGGTGAGTCCAGGCCCGCGTGAGACGCGGCAGTCGGTACTCGTATTGAGCCAGTTCTACCTGCAGCGCCCCCTCGCGCGTGCGGGCGTGTTGGGCAAAAATATCCAGGATCAACGATGTGCGGTCGAGCAGCTTGACCTCGTCGCCCAGCACCTTTTCCAACTCGCGCTGATGGCGCGGCGAGAGTTCGTCGTCGAAAATGACCGTGTCGGCGTTCAACGCTGCTATCCGCTCGGCCACTTCCTCCGCCTTGCCGGAGCCGATAAAGGTAGCGGGATTAGGGCGGTCGAGCCGCTGGATGACCTGCCCCACCACGGCGATGCCCGCCGTACGGGCCAGTTGCGCCAGCTCGGTCAGCGACTCTTCGACCGGCCAAGGCTCAGCAGACAGATCAGCCCCCTGATCCTTCCAATCCGCCCCCACCAGAAAGGCCCTTTCCTGCGGCAGCCCTGTTAGTTCAGTTGTTCTCGTAATTGTTCGCTCCTTGCAATTCCCTACAAGATGCGACGCACTAGTACGTCGCACCTGAAATCCTTGACACCCAAATTTCTTTACAAATGAGAAAGATTTTACCACAGAGCGCAGAGCTTTTTTTTCTCAGAGGGCTCAGCACGCTCTGCGGTGAGTTTCAACCTCGTCGGTTTGAGGCAAAGCTTTGTCAGGCAGTTATCACTCCCCGTCAGTCCCTACTCACGTATGATTATACGGTCTTTTTCTGCATTTCACAACTCGACGTTGACACGTCGGATGCGTGTGGTATACTCGAACGGTTCTGGCAACCAGGTCACCGATCACGATTTACAGGAGATGCACTATGGCAGTTTTAGGTAACGCACTACTGATTTTCTGCTTACGGGTCACAGATGTCTCGATGGGAACCGTGCGCACGATCATGATTATGCGTGGTATGCGCAAGTGGGCTGCGTTGATCGGCTTTGTAGAAGTGAGCATCTGGGTCGTGGCGATCAGCCGGGTAATCGGTCACATAGACAACGTCTGGAGTGTGATCGGGTACAGCGGCGGATTTGCCGCCGGCACGCTGTTGGGCATGTGGATCGAGGGCAAACTGGCGCTGGGAAACGTTGATGTGCGCGTCATATCCATGACCAAGGGGCAAGAGATCGCCCTGCAGATTCGTCAGGCCGGCTATGGCGCGACTCAGTTGCAAGCAGAAGGCCAATCTGGACCCGTCTACATCGTCAATGTCGTCGCGCCCCGCAAGCAAGTCTCCGAGATTATGCGCCTGGTCAACAAGGTGGATGCCACCGCCTTTGTCACCGTCGAGGAAACCCGCCACGTGATGCGAGGACACCGGCGGCTGGCCAAATAACGCCCCTACGCCCTCCCTTTGCTGCCAAACAACTCGATCTTGCGCTCGACCACGGCCTGCATCCCGTCAATCGCCGGGCCGAGGATTTTGCGCGGATCAATCTGCTCCGGCTGCTCTGCCAGCGTCCGGCGCACCGACTGGGCAAACGCATACCGAATCTCGGTATCAATGTTGATCTTGCAAATGCCCAGCTCGATAGCCGTGCGAATCTGGTGATCGGGAATGCCAGAAGCGCCGTGCAGCACCAGGGGCACGTCCACCCTGTCCCGGATCGCCTGGAGGCGGTCAAAGTCGAGATTGGGCTCCCCTTTGTAAAACCCATGGGCATTGCCGATGGAGACGGCCAAAAAGTCGCACCCTGTAGCCTCCACGAACGCCGCTGCCTCATCAGGATCCGTCATCGCCTGCTCTCGCTCCGAGACGACGACGTGATCCTCCACCCCCACCAGGCGGCCCAGCTCCGCCTCGACCGGCACGCCCACCGCGTGAGCCGCACCCACCACCTTGCGGATTTCAGCCACGTTCTCGTCGAACGGCAGCTTGGAAGCGTCTCGCATGATCGAGGTGAATCCGTGCCGCAAGCACAGCATCACAGTGTCGAAATCCGGCCCGTGATCCAGGTGCAAAGCGGCCGGCACGTCGGCCGAACTGGCACCCGTCCGCACGATCTGGGACAGGAACTGGATGCCGGCATACGTGATCGCGCCGGACGAAAGCTGCAACAGAACCGGTGCGCGCTGGGCTACAGCAGCGCGGAAAATCGCGTGCGTGATCTCTAGGTTGTTGGTATTGAACGCGCCAACGGCGTATCCCTCCTGCTGCGCTGCCAACAACAATCCCTTGGACGAAACAAGCATACGCTACCTCCGTCAGGTCTAGTGCGGTTCCCACCACATGTAAATCAGGGCATTCCCACCGTGTTCATAGTACTCGACTTTGACGTCATACGTGCCGGTCTTGGCCCAGTAGACGCCGCAGAAATTCTCCGATCCGTTGCTCGCCTGCCACGCATCCACGACCAGGGTGCCGTCCACCCAGATGCGCACCCCGTCGTCGCTCCGAGCGCAGAACCGATAGTGATCCTGCTTGAGGTGAATCTTTCTGGTCCACCGCGCCGAGAATCCATCCCGCCACACCTCGGGACTGGGACTGCCAGTGCCCCAATCAAACCCAATCGCCGGGACGCGCTCGGTAAAGACCGCATCCCCCTCCAAATTCTCGTTGTTGAAATATTCCCCCAGCCAGGCTTCGGCCGAGGGCTGCGGCGTGGCAGTGGCGCCGGGCACAGGTGTGGCCGTCGGCGCAGCGCCAGATACCTTCTTCCACCAGAAACAGATGCGGGCGACTTGGATCCGGTCGTAGTATTCCACCTGGATCGTGTGATCGTCGTCGGAGAGGGCGACGTCCTTATAGTACAACCGGTATCCTCCATCCCGCCAGCCGTTGATGATCAACTCGTCGTCCACGTAAACCCGCACGCCGTCATCCACCCGGGCGTAGAACCGGTAGGTCCCTTCATCGAAAGGAAAGGTCCCCGTCCAACGGACCGAGAACGCATTCACCGGCATGCCGCCGGCCGGAGGGCCCGAATTCCAATTGAAATTGATGGCTTCGTCCTCCCGCGTCACGTATGGGGGATCGGTCAGCGCAATGTTGTCAAAGTACTCGGCGGACCACGGCCCCGGCCACGTCGTCGGTCCCGCCGGCTGTGGGGCTGGCGCCGGTCTCGGGGCGCTGACACCCGGGATGACCAATCGCTGGCCGACGTAGATGTAATTCAGGTTGGTGATCCCATTCGCGCGGGCGATGGTCCACGCATCCACGCCGTAGCGCAGAGCGATCTGCAGCATCGTCTCGCCCCGCTGCACGATGTGAACCGTGCCCCCCGTCGCCTGGGCCGAGGGCACCACGATCCGCTGGCCCACATAGATCAGATTGGGGTTGGTGATGCCATTGGCGCGGGCCAGGGTCCACACGTTCACATTGTACCGGCGGGCGATGCTGTACAACGTCTCGCCCCGCTGCACGATGTGAACGATCCCGCTCTCCTCGGGCGCTGCTCCGGCCGGCACGACACCAACCAGCACGACGAGCAGCATCACGATCCATATTGTGGGAAGCCATTTTTCCTTCATCTCACACCTCCTTGGTCTCGGTCGAGTTGCCCAGGCCGCAACCATCTAGGGCTAACCCGGCATGGAAAGGTAGCAATTTGGCGCCATCTCCCCCGCCCTCTGTCATGATACTCGACATCATGATGATGTCAAGTCGAATTTCAAAACAACTTGCCTTCCCCCTCTCTCAACCGGTTCGACGCACGTACGCGATGAGAGGACCCAGCTCCCCCGTGGTATCCAGGTCCAAGGCCCGGATGAACGCCTCTTCAGCCTTCTGATAGACCTCTCGAGCGTTCCACAGCAACCCCAGGTGATACTGGGCAGAAGCCAACGTCGGGTCGCGGGAGATCGCTCGCTGCAAGTGCTCCTCGGCCATCTCGTAATCACCCTGCTGCAAGGCTGCCCAACCCCGCAAATCGTCAACGCGGGCATCGGAAGGGGACAGCTCGATCAGCCTGGTAAGCGCATCAGCGATGCGCTCATCCCCCACCAGGTTGTGCTCCAGGTAGAAACGAACCAGCACCTCCCACAGCCGAGGATCATCGGGCCGTAAGGAGATCGCCTCCCGCAGCCAGATTTCGGCCGCCACGTACTCCCTTTCTGCAGCCCAGGCCTGACCGATCTCCAGGCAGATGGCCGGATTGCTCGGATCCAGGTCATAGGCTATCTCGTACTCAGCCCGCGCCGCAGCGACATCTCCCCATCGTTCATAATGTAATCCCAGAAAGGTGTGAGCCATGGCGGAGCCGGGAGCCAGCTCGATGGCCCGTCGCAGGTGAATCCTCGCCTCGTCGGTGTATCCCATCTGGTCCAGCGCGTATCCCAGATAGGCGTGGGCCTCGAAATAATTGGGATTGGCGGAAAGGGCCAGCTCGAAATAACGGGTCGCCAGCTCCCATTCCCCCTCTCCGACCAGTATCTGGCCCAACAGCGCGCTGGCGTAAACCGGATCGGCTGCCGCCTCCGGGTCCTGAAAGACCGCCAGCAGCCGGCGGGCCAACTCGCTGTCGGATACAGAGAGGTGCAGCACGCCATCCGGGTCGCGGCCGAGCAGCAGCACCCCCAACCGCTGCCGGGCCAGGGCATCGGCGGGGGCGACCTGCAAGATCGCCTCGTACTCGGCCCGCGCCGCCTCCCAATCCCGCAGCGCGACGTGGGCGCGGCCCAGAACGTGACGCGCCTCGACAACCGCGACATCGTCCCCCTCGCCAGCCGACACCAGGCTCAACCACCGCAGCCCGTGCTCGATCACAGCCGGCCAGTCGGCGCGGGCAGTGTGGACCGCGACCCACAGCCGCTCGACCTCGATCCCCACGATCCCCCACTGCTGCGCCTGCGCCAGCGTCTCCCACGCCTCCTCGACGCGCCCCCAATCCAGGTAAAGCCGGGCCAATCGAAAGTGAGCCTCCGGTTCACGAGGCCGCAGACCGACCGCCTCCTGGTAAGCGGCGACCGCCGCTGTGCGCTCGAGCCGCGCAGCGTGCTCATCCCCTTGCCCCAGCAGATCGCGGTACAACCCACCAGGGGCCGGCACGGCAGAGGAGATGGCCACCGAGAGAGCCACAGCTATAACAATCAGCGCCAGACCCACAACGACTGAACGGGTGCTCGAACTTGTCATCCCGGATATTGTACCTCACCCTCTGACCTTGACAACCCGGCCTATCACGGTAAGATTCCCCTCTATGGAACCAACAGCGACTTGCAGACGTCTACAAGATGACACGGATGTGTTTCAAACGAGTTGGGGCGCGGTCGGGAGACCGGCCTCAGCAGAAGCACAAGTGCCCTGGTCGGCCTTCTGACCGCGCCAGCGGCAGGTATATATCAACAAAGGAGTTGCCTATGAAAACCCGCTGTTTCATTCTGGTATCCCTGCTCATCCTCGTGCTGAGCGCGTGCCGACCCGATTCCCAGGTCAGCCCTCTCCCCACTCCCGGTATCAGCCCGTTCTCCCCCCTGCCCGTTCCGCCGACCAATCCGGCGGCCGCGGCGGCCATCGCTGCCCTGGCCGCTGAACTCGACCTGCCCGCCCAAGAGATCGCCATCCTCTCCTCCGAAGAGGTGAACTGGCCCGATACCAGCCTGGGCTGCCCCCAGCCGGGCATGATGTACGGCCAGGTCATCACCCCTGGCTACCGATTCCGGCTGCAAGCGGATGGAAAAGCGTACAACGTTCACACCGATCAGACCGGGACGCAGGTCGTCATCTGCCGATCTGCCTCGGGAGGAGGAGCCGCCGCCCCCGACGCCGCCTTCCACACCCTCCTGGCGCATCTATGCCGGATGTACCCCGGCTTTGGCTTGGCGCCCCAGGAGGAATGGACCGCGCAACACGCCGCCGGGTCCAAGTCGGAGAGCAGCATCTGGACGTGGCAGAGGGGAGACTGGTACATCGAGATCGCCTTCTCCGTCGCCCCCGCCCCCGCCACTCGAGCCGCCCTTCGCCACCGACACGCCGGCATCGTCTGGAACGGCACGGTCGAGGCCAACGACCAGGTCACTCCGCGCGACGAACTGCCCGCCTTTTCCTTCAACGTGGGAGCGTGTGACGAGACCGCCCCATCTGCGGATGAGGACGGCGCATCGACCATCAGCGCAACCGTCCACGACGGCATGGTGATCGTGAACCAGGACCTCTGGTACGTCTGCTGCGCCAAACTGTCCCTGGCAGTCGGGCGGAGCGAAAACAGCATCAAAATCATCGAGACGAACACAGGAGAGATGTGCCGCTGCACGTGCCGCTATCCGATCACCATCGGCCTGATGGACCTGTTCCCCGGCCAATACACCATTGAAGTGTGGGGCGTCCAGTACGGAGACGTCCATCCGTTGGAACTGCTGGGCAGCGTCGAGGTCCATCTCCCATCACCCGAATGAACACGAGTGAATACGAGTGCTTGTCCAAAACCCCGTTTCCTGTTATCATACGCCCCATTATGCTAAAATCAATTGACTCTGAACCCTTGATCCTGGTTACCAACGACGATGGTATCCAGTCGCCCGGGCTATGGGCCGCTGTCCAGGCCGTCCTCCCCCTGGGGCAAGTCCTCGTCGCCGCCCCGGCCCGCCAGTGGTCGGGGGCCGGCCGCAGTATGCCATCCGACGTCACCGGGCAGGTCTCGCCCTACCCTCTGGAAGTGAACGGGCATCACATTCCCGCCTACCAGGTGGACGGATCCCCGGCTATGACCGTGACGCGCGCCCTGCTCGAACTGACCCCCCGCCGCCCGGCGCTGCTCGTCGCCGGCATCAATTACGGCGAGAATCTGGGCAGCGACGTCACCATCTCGGGCACCGTCGGCGCCGCGTTACAGGGCGGCGTCTCCGGCATTCCATCCCTGGCCGTCTCCCTCCAGACCCCCCAGGAGACCCACACCAACCCCTCCGACGCGGTGGACTTTGCCACAGCCATCCACTTTACCCACGTTTTTGCCCAATGGATGCTGAACACCCCGCTCCCCTTCGATCTCGACGTCCTCAAGGTCGACCTGCCCGCGGAGGCCACCCCCCACACCCCCTGGCGGCTCACCCGCGCCTCCCGTTCCCCCTACTTTGTCACCAACCGCGCACACCTCGCCGCCGCTGAGAGCCTGCGGGACAATCCAGGCTACCAACCCATCCCCCATCCTGAACGGACCGAACCGGATTCCGACATCTACGCCCTGGCGGTGGATCGCGTCATCTCGATCACCCCCCTCAGCATAGACCTGACCGCCCGCGTGGAACACGGGCAGGTAGAGGCGCTGCTGCGCGGACCAAAGGCCGAATTCTCCCCACGTTGACCCATCGCGCGGGTGTGTTATAATGCCCATCCAGAACCGCGCAACACGCCAGATGACACCCAGACCGCGTGCTGCGTCTCGTGTAGACGAACCAATGCGTACAGTCGAACCAATACCAGATATTTCCATCGTCCTGCCGGTCTACAACGAAGCCGGCTCCCTGCCCGGTCTCGTCGCTGAACTGACCGAGGTGCTGACCCAGTTGGGACGCCGCTACGAAATCATCGCCGTAGACGATGGCAGCACCGATGACGGCGTAGCCGTCCTCCGCCGCCTACAGGAGCAGGAACCCCACCTGCGCATCGTCCAGTTCCGGCGCAACTTTGGTCAGACGGCCGCCTTTGCCGCCGGATTCGACTATGCCCAGGGCGATGTCATCGTCACGCTGGACGCCGACGGCCAGAACGACCCCGCCGACATCCCCCGCCTGATCGAGATGCTGGAAGACGGGGATTACGATCTGGTCAACGGCTGGCGGCAAAATCGCAAAGAACCCCTCCTGACCCGCAAACTCCCCTCGATGGTCGCCAATTGGCTCATCGCCAACACCAGCGATGTGCATTTGCATGACCGGGGCTGCTCCCTCAAAGCGATGCGTCGCGATCTGGTCAAACAGATCCATCTTTACGGCGAACTGCACCGCTTCATCCCCGAGGTCGCCAGCCTGATCGGCGTGCGCATCGCCGAGGTACCGGTCAACGACCGTCCCCGCCGGATCGGTCAGTCCAAGTACGGCGCCCTCTCCCGCACCCCACGCGTCATCCTCGATCTGCTGACTGTCTCTTTCCTGCTCAGCTTTTCCGGCCGCCCTATGCGGCTCTTTGGCGGAGCGGGAATGGTGAGCAGTGGTCTGGGGATCGGCGTCCTCGCCTATCTGGCGGGCGCCAAGATTTTCAACGGCCTGCGCTACGGAGAAGAGGGCTTCCGCGCCTTCCGCATCGGGACGAACCCCTGGACGATGCTGGCCATCCTGCTGACCGTGCTGGGCGTCCAGTTCCTGATGATGGGACTGCTGGGTGAACTGCTCACCCGCACCTACCACGAGGCCCAGAACAAACCGATCTATTTCGTGCGCCGCGTCTGGGGACCACCCCAACCAAGCCCACAGGAGGAAACGTGAGCCGTGTGCTAGTCATCGGTATTGACGGCGGAACATTCGACCTGGTCCATCCCTGGGCCGAGGCCGGCGCCCTGCCCCACCTGGCCCGCCTGATGGCCGAGGGCGTCCACGGACCACTGGAATCCAC
>Ga0209614_1000511_pt1 | contig 33496 bp, 26 predicted proteins | sample BlaSprsedimmetaG_FD_185484 | JGI IMG/M metagenome (GOLD analysis project Ga0209614, IMG submission 185484) | Hot spring sediment bacterial and archeal communities from California, USA to study Microbial Dark Matter (Phase II) - Blank Spring... ... | reverse complement strand
TCACATTTACGAACTGGATGGGCGCGCTTACGTGGAGCGCCGTGCCTATCTGATCGAGCTGTTCGGCATCGGTGGTTACGTGGAAACGCCCGTGCGGAAGCTCTCCCTGGGGGAGCGCATGAGGTGTGAGATCGCGGCCTCGCTGTTGCACAGCCCGCGCATCCTTTTCCTTGACGAGCCGACCATCGGCCTGGATGTGGTCGTCAAGCAGCGCATCCGGGATCTGATCCTGGAGCTCGACCGCTCGGAGGGGGTGACGATCTTCCTCACCTCCCACGATGCGGGCGATGTCGAGGTGCTGTGCCAGCGGGCGATGGTCATCAACCACGGCGAGGTCATCTACGATGGGCGCGTCAACGATCTCAAGCACAACTACCTGCGCACCAAAACCGTGTCGCTCAAACTGGGGTCGGCCTGGCAGGGCTTTGAAGCGCCGGGCGTGCAGGTGCTCAAACACAAAGGCTACGGCGTCAAATTGTTGGTGGATGGTTCGCGGGCCTCAATCGAAGCGGTGATCGCGCAGTTGTTGTCGCGCTACACCATCGTTGACATCACCATTGACAATCCGCCGATGGAAGAGATCATCGCGCAGATTTACGCGCAGGACGCGGGGGCGTAGATGGCGCTGCGGCGTTACGCCTTCATGGCCCGGATCGCGGCCCGGCAACAGCTCACCTATCGCAGCGAGTTCGTGTTGCGCGCCGTCTCGATGGTGATCTTCATGGGCATCTTCATGGCGCTGTGGCGCACCGTCTACACCGCGCAGGGTGTGACGAGCCTCAGCGGGTACACCCTTACCACCATGCTCTGGTATCTGGCGATCACCGAGACGATTGCGCTCTCCACCTCGCGGATCTTTCTGGAGATCGCGGAGACGGTGCGCTCCGGGGCGGTGGCCTACACGCTCACCCGTCCCGCGCCCTATCCGCTGCTGCAACTGGCGAATTCGCTGGGAACAACGCTGCCGCGTTGCGCCATCAATCTCGTCACCGCTGTGATTGTTGTGGGATTGGGCGTCGGCTTCCAGGTGGGGAGCCTGCCGGGCGCGCTCGCCGCGCTGCTGCTCGATGCGTTGATTGCAGTGCTCATCGGCCTGTTGGCCTTCTGGATGGAGGAGGTCGTGCCCGTCTTTTGGATCTACCAGAAGCTCCTCTTCACCGTGGGCGGGCTGTTCCTGCCGCTGGAGTTCTTTCCCGATTGGCTGCGGACGCTCTCGCGCTGGCTGCCTTTCAATTTCATCACCTATGCACCCGCGCGGGCCTGGGTTGCCTACGACGCGGCCTTTGTGCGGGAGACGTTGGTGGGCCAGCTGCTCTACATCGGCCTGCTGGCGTTGATCGTGGCCGGGGTTTGGCAACGCGCGCGGCGGCGGCTTGTGGTGCAAGGGGGCTGATATGAAGTCCGCCTGGCGCTTGATTGTGCATTACGTCCGCCATAACTTCATGGCGGCCCTGGCCTACCGGGGGGCCTTCGCGATGCAGGTGTTGGGGATGATGCTCAACAACGTGATGCTGCTCTTCTTCTGGACGTTGCTTTTCCAGCGTTTCCCGCTGTTGAATGGCTGGGACCTCACCGGCGTCGTCACGATCTACGCCATCGCCGCGTCGGGCTTCGGCCTCTCCGTTGTGGTCTTCGGCAACGCCTCCTGGGTCGCCGCGCTAATTGCCGGGGGCGATCTGGATTATTACCTCGTCCTGCCCGCCGATCCGTTGCTACACCTGCTCGTCTCGCGGATGACGTTGCCGGGGTGGGGGGACATCTTCTTCGGCTTGCTCCTCTACGTGATCGCTATCCCCACCGGCTGGCAACGGCTGCCCCTCTTCATCCTGCTGACGGTGCTGGTGGCGTTCTTCTTCGCCTCGGTGGGAGTGCTGACCGGCTCGCTCGCCTTCTGGCTGGGACAGGCCCAGGAGTTGGCGATGCAACTTCGCAACGCCACGCTCTCCTTTGCGCTCTATCCCATTGACTTCTTCCCTGCTGGGGTGCGGGGTGTGCTCTATACCTTGATCCCGTCGGCTTTTGTGGGGTCGGTCCCGGCCCGGCTGCTGCTTGATTTCGACGTGCGCTGGCTGGCGCTCTTGTCGCTCGTCACCGTGGGGATATGCCTGCTGGCCCGCTGGGTCTTCTACCGGGGCTTGCGGCGCTACGCATCGGGGAATCTCGTTACCACGCGGGGGTGAGAGGGCGCGCGCTTACCGCACTTTGAACAGGAAGACCAGCAGCAGCGGGGTGATAACGGTTTGTAGGAGCACAAACCGCACGAGCACCTGCGTATTCGACCAGCCCAGCTCCTTGCGGACGTGGTCGTGCAGGGGATAGCGCACCGTCCTGAAGATGCCGATGTTGAAGAAGCGGAGCAGCGCGACTTTGAGCAGCCCCGTAGCGCCATCCACCAGCACCATGAAGGCGACCACCACCACCATGAACGGGTTGCCTGTCGCCAGCACCAGCAGCCCAATCAAAAATCCCATCGGACGCGAGCCGGCGTCGCCCATCAGTACCGCGCTGGGATGTGCGTTGTGCCAGAGGTAGCCCGCCAGACAGCCTGCCATCACAAAGGCCATGATGGCCCAGTTGGCCCCATCGGGGTAGTGCGGCACCAGCAGGTAGTGGGAGATCTCTTGATGGCCCAAGATGGCGTAGAGGATGCCGCCGAGGTAGACGAACCCCAGCGTTGCCAGGCTGCCCGACAGGCCGTCTACGCCGTCGGTGCAGTTGGTCGCGTTGATGCACAACCAGATCAGTAGCGTCGCCAGCGGGACGAAGAGCCACGGGGAGATGGCAAATGTTGTCTTGATGAGCGGCAGCCAGATCATCACCGGGGCAGCCTCGCAGAAGGCCAGCGCGCCGAGGAAGGCGATGCCCAGGTCGGCAAGTCCCAATTGCAGTTCGCTTAGCCCGCCGATTTTATCGTCAATGAAGCCGACCGCCATCGCCAGTAACATGCAGGCTAAAACCTGTAGATTGCAGAGCCGGAAGGGCAGCACCAACAGGCAGACGATGGCGAAAATTGACACAAAGATCAGCCCGGCCCCCACGGGTTTGCCCCGGCTGCGCTCGCCATCCACGGCGAAGGCGCGCCCTCCGTCGCGGGGCAGGTGTGACCAGAGCCGGGGGAGCAGGAGCCAGGTCGCCAGGGCCGCCAGCGCCGTCCCTGTGCTGGCAAGAAAGAGGTACGAGGTGAGCAGCCGAAACGGCCCGAAAACTGGGGTTAACCATTCGCCTAACCAGGGTAACACGAAGTGCTCCTTTCTCGAAATTTTCTTGATTGCAGACCACGGCCCATGATCTCCGCAGTCTTTTCTAAAATATGCTATTCGAGTATAATAAAATCAAGTACAGAAACATTATGCCAAGGAGTTGAGATGGAATTGAGCAATCCCACACAAGTAATCGAGGGTAGTTGGGAGCTCGAATACCTGGTAAAGAGTGGCCAATATCCTGACATGCAAGCGGCCCTGCGCAGCGCCCTACGCGCTTTGTTTCAGCTCCATCCCCAAACTCGCCAGAAGATGGTCATCAGCGCCTACGACCACGGCGATATCAGCCTTGGACGCGCTGCGTCGCTCCTGGGACTTTCTCAGGAGGAGTTCAAGGACCTGCTCCGCGAGAGTGGCTATACTATCCCTCTAGGCCCTCAACACATCGCCGAACTGCAAGATGATGTCTACAACGCCTGAACCTGCATCCACTGTAGTATTCGATACCACTGTTCTCTCTAATTTTGCTCTCATTGCTTGTCTGCCTTTGCTCCAGAAACTTTATGAAGGTTGGGCCTGCACTACCCTGCCTGTAGTTGAAGAGGTCCGGCGTGGTTTAACTGCCGGCTATGGTATTCTTCGCCAGGTCGAGCAGGCTTTTGCGCCCCCGATAGGGATAGGATGGTTGGAAATTGTGACGCTGGAAACTCCCGCCGAACAAGCGTGTTATCTGCAGCTGCTAGACGCGCTGGATTCCGGCGAAGCTGCGTGCCTGGCGTTGGCCGCGCATCATGGCTGGGTGCTCGCCAGTGATGATCTTGCAGCGCGTCGCGCCGCAATCCGCCTAAATGTGCGCCTGACCGGTACCATTGGTATTCTCGTGCGCTTGATTCATGAAGGGTATCTTTCTTTGGCGGAAGGTAATGCCCTCTTGCATCAATTGCTGAGGGTAGGGTATCGTTCCCCTATTGAGACGCTGGACGAGCTGTTGTAAAGGTGCATTCTGCGAGTTCGGGTCTATTGTACCCCCGCACGCTGCATGGCGCAATTTAGTTTAACGCAAGTTGTTCTCTGTATGGTAGCCCGCTGACCATGAGCGAACGACCACAATTAAGTGGTCGTTCGTTTGTTATCTGTGGTCATTTATCCTTGTTGATCGAGGTTATTTACCGCTCCGGTATCTTCCCGGCGGCCTTGCGCTCGGCGATGACCTCCTCGGCGATCTCATCGGGAACGACGTCGTAGCGCTTGAACTCCAACGTGAAGGTGCCGCGTCCCTGTGTCATGCTGCGCAGGGTAGTGGCGTAGCCCCGTGCTTCTGCGAGGGGCACTTCGCCATCAACGTTACGCAGTTGCCCGCGCACGCGCATTGCGTTCACCTGCCCGCGCCGCCGCCCGATGTCGGCCACGATGTTGCCCACGTACTCCTCCGGGACGTTGATGTCAATCCGCATGATGGGTTCGAGCAGGGCGGGCTGACCTGCGCGCACCAGTTGGCGCGCCGCCATACCGCCGCAGATCTCGAAGTCCATGCTGGCGGAGTCCACCTCGTGGATGCGCCCGTCGGTCAGCGTGACTTTGACCTGTTGTACCGGGAAGCCGGCGATCACGCCCTGGGCCAGCGCCCGTCGCAGTCCCAGCTCCGTGGGCCGCCAGAACTCGCGCGGCAAATCTGCAGGCGGCGCTGCGCTGACAAAATAGACGCCTTCTTTCGCCTCTTCGGCCTCCTCAGGGGCCAACGGCTCGATAGCCATTTCGACCTCGGCGAAGTGCCCGTGGCCGCCACTCTGCTTCTTGTAGGTGGTCTTCAGGGTGACGGGGCGGCGCACGGTCTCGCGGTAGGAGACCTGTGGCGAGCTGGCCTGTGGCCGCAGCCCGAACTCGCTCCGCAGCCGGTCAATGGTCACTTCCAGATGCAGCTCGCCCATCCCTGCGAGGGTGAGCTCACCCGTCTCGGCATCCACCTGTTGCACGAGCGTCGGATCCTCATCGCAGAGGCGGATGACGGCCTGATGGAGCTTCTCGCGCTCTTTCGTCGCGCTAGGTGCGAGGGCCACGGCGATGACCGGCTCCGGGAAGTGGAAGTGCTCCAGCGTGATGGGGCGCTCAGGATCGCAGAGTGTATCGCCGGTGAGCGCCTCTTTGATGCCGACGATCGCCACCACATCGCTGGCGGACATCGTGTCCACCTGCTCGCGGCGGTTGGCGTGCATCCGGTAGATGCGACCGATGCGCTCGGTCTCGTCGGTGCGCGGATTGTAAACCGTGTCGCCTGCACTCATCTGCCCGGAGAAGACGCGCACCCAGGTGAGGTGGCCGACGTGTGGGTCGGTGACAATTTTGAAGGCGGAGGCGCAGAAGGGGGCGGTGGGATCATCAGGCCGCTCGATGATCTCTGCTTCTTTGAATGGATTATGGCCGAGCACCGGCGGCATGTCGGTTGGGGCGGGGAGGTAAGTGATGATGGCATCCAGCAGCGGTTGCACGCCGATGCGGTTGCGACTCGTGCCGCAGAGCACGGGGATCAGGTCGCTGCTGATGGTGGCGGTGCGCAGCGCGGCCTGGAGCGTTGCCGCGTCAATTTCCTCGCCCTCAAGCCGTTGGAGCAGCAGGGCTTCGTCGGTCTCGCAGATGGCATCAATCAGCCGCTCGCGCGCGGCGGCGACGGCGTCGGCCATCTCCTCCGGGATAGGACCAACGGTGGGATCATCCTCGCCGGGCTGCCAGGTGAGCGCCCGTTCGTGCAGCAGATCCACGATGCCGCTGAAATCTTCTTCTGTGCCTACGGGCAACGTGATGGGGATGGCATTGGGCGAGAGCCGCTCGTGGATCTCGCCGAGTACGCGCTCGAAATCCGCGCCGACGCGGTCGAGCTTGTTCACGAAGATGAGGCGCGGCAGGCGCTCCGTGTTGGCGTGGAGCCAGACCGCCTCGGTCTGTGGTTCCACGCCGCCGACGCCGCAGAGGATCATCACCGCGCCGTCAATGACGCGGATGGAGCGGATTACCTCGGCGGTGAAGTCAATGTGGCCGGGCGTATCAATGATGTTGATGCGGTGGCCTTCCCAGTGGCAGGCGGTCGCTGCCGACATGATAGTGATGCCGCGCTCGCGCTCCTGCTCCATGAAGTCCATTTGGGTGTTGCCATCGTCAATGTTGCCGGCGCGGTGAATCCGCCCGGTGTAGTATAAAATTGACTCAGTAGTCGTCGTCTTTCCTGCATCCACGTGGGCAAAAATCCCAATGATGCGTACTTTGTTGATTGGTGCTTCTTTTTTCTTACTCATCTTCCCCTCAATCCTTGGCTTAGGCCGTGTAGCAACAAAAATGCCTCGAAGCGAGTGTGCCGCTCGAGGCCCGGGCCTTATGCAAACAACTTCTTCCAGATCAAAGCTATTGTATCATAAGCGCCGTGAACGTCAAGACACGAGATTATATCCATTGGCGTTATCTTGACATTCGTCAAGAGCGTGCTAAAGTTTCATTGAACCGCAGGGAACCCATAGCGGACTGTAAGGGGAGGTCAGAATGAACGAAGTTAAAAAGGTGTTGATTGTTGATGATGAGGCTTTTATCCGTGTCTTGCTCTCACAGACGTTGGAGGAGCTAGAGGAAGAGGGGGTGGAATTGCTTCAGGCCGTTGATGGGCAGGAGGCCCTCGACCTGGTAGAGGCTGAGCACCCAAACCTGATCTTCCTGGATGTGATGATGCCCAAGCTCAGCGGTTACGAGGTCTGCGAGCAGGTCAAACAGCTGGATGCGCAGATCTATGTGATCCTGTTGACGGCGAAGGGGCAGGCGGTGGATAAGGAACAAGGCTCAAAAGTAGGGGCCGATGAGTATGTGACCAAGCCGTTCGATCCCGATTATATTTTGGAGCGCGCCGCGGAAATTCTGGGGGTGGAGCTGTTCTAGGGCCTGCGTGACGTGATTGTCTGGTGTGCGGGAGGAGGTGGCTGTGGATCCTGAGATAAGATATGTGCGCCGCTACCTGATGGTCTTGGTGACGCTTAGTGCTGTGGGGGCCGCAGCGCTGTTAATGTTCATCAATCCTATCGTGAGTGCTATGCCTCCCGAACTGGCAGCGATGGGGCGCTTGAACTATGTGCTGTATACCCCGTTGGTCATCGCGGTGCTGCTGTTCTGGCTCTACTATTACCTGCGTCCGATTACGCAGCTGGCGGATCATCTGGCGCAATCCACTGCGCCCCCATTGGAATTAGCGTCCCGCGCGCGGCGGCTTGCCTTTATGGTGCCGCTGCGCTTTTTGTATATCCCCCCGTTGGCTGTGGCGGTTGTTGCCACCACAGCCGACATCCTGGGCCACTTCTTTATCCAGGGCTATTATTTCTCCCGTCACTTTCCCTCCACCATTCTGACCGTGCTTGCCGCCATGTGCGCCTCGCTGGTTATTTCGATCCTGGCGCGCCGTATCTTGGTCAATGTGCTCGTGGTGACTGCCGATTATGAGTTGGAAGATAACCAAGACCTCCGCTTTGCAATTCGCACGCGACAATTCATCACCTCGGTCATCTTGACCCTCCTTGTCTCCGGCTTTCTTGGCGTGATAGGCTACCACTTGATTGTCTCCAGCGTCCGTGAGGGTCTGCGGAGTAAGTACGCCTTATTGGGGCGCAGCATCTCGGACGACCTTGCGATTTATCTGGATGATGCTTCGCTATTGGCCTATGTTTCCGATTTGAAAATGAATGGCGAGGGATACGCCTTTATTGTGGATAAGCAGGGTATGGCGCTGGGTGGTGGACTGCCCGCTTTTGCTACCCAGTTCGATACGACAACGTTGCATCTAGGAGTGCAACCTCTCTTTAACGGTGAGGCGCTGGTCGTTCCAATTGCCAGACATCCAGAAGGCTGGCAATTGGTCTTTGTCTATCAGATTGACCCGCTGATGTTGCCGCTGGTGCGGACCGTGATCTGGGTTTACGGCTTCTTTGTATTGGGGATTCTGGGGTTATCATTCCTGGTCAATTACTATGTTGCCGATGATCTCACCCGCGACATCAAGTACGTGACCTATCGCCTCAAACAGCTCGCTCAGGAAACCGGTCCGCAGCTGGATAAGCTCAACGTCTTTTCGCAAGATGAGGTCGGCGATTTGGTGCGGGCCTTCAACGCGCTGTTGGATAAAATCGCCGCGGAACAAAGCCAGCTAGAGCGGGAGCGCCGCGAATTAGTGGCCTTGCAGCACGTCTCCAGCACCCTCGGCTCGATTCTGGATGTCGACCAGCTGCTCCAGGGGCTGATTCGGAACGTGGAGGAGACCTTTGGCTATCGCAACTCTGTCATCTTCCTGCTTGACCCTGAGCGTGGCGATCTCTATATCGCCGCGCGCGCCGCATACATCGATTCTGTCTCCATAGAGACGCGCCTGCAAGTGGGGGAGGGGATCATCGGGCGTGTCGCAGCGACGGGTGAACCGTCATCGGTGCCGAATGTGCAGGCGTGCGAGGGCTACATCCCCGTTGATGATACGACCTGTTCCGATCTAGCCGTTCCTATGGTCGCCAGCGGGAAGTTGATCGGCGTCTTCAACGTGGAGGCGCAACAGCTCGATGCCTTCACCGAGCGCGATGTGCGAATTCTCTCCGCGGTTGCGACTCAGGCGGCCATCGCCATCCACAACGCGCAGCTCTACCGCGAGGCCGAGGAGCAGCGGCTCCAGGTCACCAGCCTGGCGCGGTTGGCGCAACTGCTCGTCTCTACCCTCGATTTGGATGAGGTCTTCGATTTGGCGCTCGCGCAAATCGCTGAGATTATCGAATACGACAGCGCCTCCATCATGCTCACCGAAGATAGCGAAACCATCACTATTGTGGCGGCCCGTGGCTTCCGCGATCCGGAGGCTGTGGTGGGCAAGAGCTTCTCGCCCAATGAGAAAAATTTAGGCTACCAGGTGATGCGCTCCGGCAAGGTGCGGATGGTCGCGGATGTGCAGCGCGAGCCAATCTGGGGCAGCAAGCGGGACGATGTCGAAGGGGCGGGCAAGATTCGGGCCTGGATCGGCGTTCCGCTGGTCGTTCAGGGACAGAGCATCGGCCTGCTTACACTCGATAAGCACGAGCCGAATTTCTACACCTCCGTTGACGTCAAAGGTGCGGAGACCTTTGGGGCCTACATCGCTGCCGCGCTGCATAACGCCCGCCTCTATCGCACGGCGCAACGGCGGGCCGACGAGCTCGCATTGATGGCGCACAGTATCGCCGAGGACAAGAGCAAGCTCGACGCTATCCTCTTCAATATCGCCGATGGCCTGATTGTGACCGATCCGCAGGATCATATTTTGTTGGTCAACCCCGCCTTTGAGAGCATGTTCGAGCGGTCGGCCAGTACGTTGATCGGACAACCCCTGAGCGCCATCGTCGCCAGGTCGGAGCTCCGCGAACTCATCCACAACACGCTCGACGTGCCGGATTCGACTTTTATGGCTGAGATTCCTTTCTCCAAGGACTGCATCTTCAAAGCCTCCTCGGCGGCTATCGTTGATCGCGACCGGCTGATTGGCGTGGTCACAATCCTGCGCGACGTCACCCACGAAAAAGAGATTGACTGGATGAAGACCGAGTTCATCTCAACCGTCTCGCACGAGTTGCGGACCCCATTGACCTCGGTGCTGGGGTTCGCCAAGCTGATCCATCGCACCTTCGAGCGCGATGTCTTCCCCGCCCTCTCCGACGGTGAGCACAACGTCCAGCGCGCCGCGCGTCGCATCTACGACAACCTGGCGATCATCCTCACCGAGGGCGAGCGTCTCACCGATCTGATCAACGATGTGCTCGATATCGCCAAGATGGAGGCGGGCAAGATCGAATGGCAGGATCACCCCTTTGAATTGCCGGTGCTCATCGAGCGGGCGCTCGAACGTCGGCGCGTTCAGGCGCAGCAGAAGGGCCTCACCCTGCTCTTTGATCCGCCAGCAGCGCCTCTGCCGCCCATTGTGGCCGACCCGGTGCGCATCCGGCAGGTGCTTGATAACCTCTTGTCCAATGCGATCAAATTTACGGCGGAGGGGCAGGTGCGTGTCTCCATCCGCTTGCTCGCACCAGGCGAGGAGCTCCACGGGTGGCAAACCCCGGCGCGTGGTGGGGTTTTGGTGACGGTGGCCGATACCGGCAGCGGCATTGTGGAGCAGGATCGGCTCCGCATTTTCCGGCGCTTCCAACAGCTCGCCACCGATACCTTGACCGAGAAGCCCAAGGGCACAGGATTGGGATTGGCAATCTGTCAGGAGATCGTCGCGCATTACAAGGGTGCGATTTGGGTGGATTCGGTGCTAGGGGAAGGCTCGCGCTTCAATTTCACGCTGCCGATAGAGCCGGCGATGCGCATCGTGGAGGAAGCTCCCTCAATTGCGGTGGAGGCGCGCCCGCGCGGCCTCACTGGCCCGCTGCCGCCTCTGGAGGAGGTGTTGCCGCTCGTGTTGATCGTGGATGACGAAGCCTCCATCCGCTCGCTGCTGGCGCAGGAGCTTTCGCAGGTTGGTTATCAAATCATCACGGCGTCCACCGGCGCCGAAGCCCTGATGATGGCGCGCTCGCATCGCCCGGCGTTGATCCTGCTCGATATTATGATGCCCGACCTTTCGGGCTTTGACGTATTGCGAGTTCTGAAGTCCGACACGCTCACCGCCAATATCCCCATCCTGGTACTCTCCATCATCGAAGATCGTCCTCTGGGGCTTTCGCTGGGGGCCGATGCCTACTTGACCAAACCTGTGGATACTGAACACCTGTTGACAGCAATAGCCGCGTTGCTGGCGCGCGCGCCGCAGCGCCTGCCTCTGATTGCTTCCCTGGAGCAACATTCTGCGATGGAGCTCATCACCCGCGCCTTGGGCCAACAAGGCTTCGAAGTCGTCCAGGGATACGATCCGCGCGGGGCGCTGCTGGACAGCGATGTGCCTTTGGAGGATACTGCGGTGGTGCAAGAGATGTTGGCGCAATTGTACACGGATGGCGACGTGGTGCGGGCGTATCGTTTTCACGATTCAACACAAAATCGTACCATCGTGGTGCTGTTGGGCGAAACCTCGCCTGCTGGTGAGCGCCTCGAGGTTATGAGATAGATAAAAGGGGAGGCAAGGATATGGCGCAACCATCCATCTCGCTGAGACGGTTGTTGAGTGGGCGCAAGACCAAAAAACTGCTCCAGGATTTTCTGGAGATTGCTCCGGGGATTGCACTGGCATTGGAAGATATCGAGGGGCGCACCTTGATCAAGGTCGGCGAGGCGTTGTCGCCGGAGGCATCAGCCACGTCGCTCTCTTTGCCCCTGCGCGTTGATGCCTACCAGTTGGGCGTGTTGAGGGCGCAAGGGCCGGGACTGTCCGCCCCCGTCGCGGAACCGGCGCTGCGCGTGTTGGCCGATGCGCTCCAACAGATCATGGAGCGCGCCTCCGAGGGCCGCTCGTTGGCCCAGGAGACGCTGGAACGCTACCGGGAGATCAACCTGCTCTACAACATCGGCGAGACCATCAGCGCGAGCCTCGATACCGATGAAATCCCCCATCTGGTTCTGGAAGAGGCGGTGCGCGTGATCCAGGCGGATGGTGGCGCTGTGTTCTTATTTGATGATCTGCAAACCCTGATTCTCCGTTCGGGTTTCGGCGAAGATATCTTGACCCATCTTGTGGAGATGTCCAAGGGCTGCTTCCTGGAGGCGTTGCAGGATGGACAGCCTCGCATCCTCACGGCTGCGCAGCTGACCGATGCCATCACGCCGGTGGCCTTTATCCTCTGCGCGCCGCTCAAGACCCGCGAGCGCATTTTGGGCTTCGTCGTGTTGGGGCGATTGGAAGAGCGCGCCATCTTCACCGCCGATGATGAGAAGCTCTTGATGGCCCTGGCCGGGCAGGCCGCCATCGCCGTTGACAACGCGCGCCTCTTCGCCGACGTCAAGCAGCAGCGTGACGCCATCGCGGAGATGAAGAATTACATGGACAACATCTTCGCCAGCATCGCCAGCGGCGTCATCACCACCGACATTGAGGATATGGTCACCATCCTGAACCGCGCCGCGGAGCGTATCCTGGGGGTGAAGGCCGAGGATACGATGGGGATTCTCTATACCACCGCGTTGCCTGCCCTGGGGATAAGCCTGGAACCGCTGGTCAATACCGTCAAAAGCGAAAACAGGTTGGTCGTGGGCCATGAGGTGAACCCTACTTTGCCGGGGCGGGGGAAGGTGGTGTTGCAATTACACCTCAGCCCGCTCAAGGACAACCATGAAAACACGACCGGCATCGCCATCGTTGTGGACGATCTCACCGAGCGGCGGCAGCTGGAGGAGCAGATGCGGCAGGTGCGCGGCACCTTCGAGCGTTACGTGCCGCCGCAGGTGGTGGAGAAGCTGCTCTCCGATCCCACCAGCGTCCGGCTGGGCGGTGTGCGCCAGGAGGTCTCGATCCTCTTTGCCGACATTCGCGGCTTCACCTCCTTTAGCGAAAACTGCGTGCCGGAGGTGCTGATTGATGTCCTCAACCGCCACCTCGACCGCGCGGCGGAGGCCGTCCTCTCCGAAGAGGGCACGCTCGATAAGTTCGTCGGCGATGCGGTGATGGCGATCTTCAACGCGCCGCTCTCCCAACCCGATCATTCGTTACGGGCAGTGCGCGCGGCGCTCAAGATTCGGAACTGGGTCAGGGAGCTCCATCACGAGCTGCCGCCGGACTATCGGCTGAGTTTCGGCGTGAGCATCGTCACCGGCTCGGCAGTTGTGGGCAACATCGGCTCGACCCGCTTGCAGAACTACACCGCCGTCGGCGATAGCGTCAATCTGGCCTCCCGCTTCCAGGATCAGGCCGGGCCGGGGAAGATTTTTATCAACGATTTGGCTTACGAGCGGTTGCGGGATGAGGTGGTGGTCCAAGAACTGGGGTACATCCACGTTAAGGGCCACAGCGAACCCGATTTGCTCTTTGAAGTGACGGGCTTGCGCAGCGGCGAACTCTAGCGTGTCCCCTTTTGGCTGAATCGCGCCACCCTCGCATTGAGGGCGGCGTTTTCATTGCGTCAGGTGCGGCTTTTCCAGATCGGCAGGGACGAAAGGCCCCCCGTGGCTCACGTGGATGCGCGTCGGTTGGCGCGCCAGCAGCGCGCGGACGCTCGCCGCGTTGCGCTCGAGATCCCAGGCCACGAAGGGCCGCGCCGCTGGGCGGGGTACGATCAACCATTGGCTGCGCACGAGGTCGCCGGCGAGCGCCTCCCCGCTGTCGAGTACCACTGTCACCGCGCCGGGGGTGTGCCCTGGCGTGTGGATGACCTCGCCCGCCACGCCGTAAGCGTCCAGCCGTAGCGTCTCCTCAAAGACCAGGTCCGGCTCCACCGGCGCGATCTCCGCCGGGTAGCCGGCAGCGAAGGCCGAGAGCACCTTCGTCAGCCAGCCGACGGGATGCAGCGTCTCTGGCTGGTTGCGGCCCGTCCGCAGCGCCGCCGCATCCTCTGCATGGACGGCAATCGGCGCGCCGGTGCGCTCGCGCAGCGCCGCCGCGCTGCCGAAGTGATCGGTGTGCCCGTGGGTGATGAGAATCAGCCGGATCTCCTGTGGGGCGAGGCCGCTTTCCTGCACCGCAGCGAGAATCGTCTCAGCGACATTGGGCGGCCCGGCATCCACCAGCACTGCGCCCGCTGCGCCGCGCACGAGAAACACTTTGGTCATGCGGTCAACTGCAATCGGTAGGATTTGTGTCATGGTTGCCCTCCTGTTGGCAAAGCCTGTTCATAAACGTACACATCGGCTTGATAATCATTCCAGCTGGAGAATCCCAGCTGTTGGGCGACGTTCAGCACCGGCGGTATTTGGCCCTCCGAATTGGGGAGCATCATCCCCAGCCAGCGGTTGTCGCGGGCGAGGTGGAGCGCGTGGCGCAGCAGCTCAGCCATCCCCTCAGCGTCGCCCTCCAGAAAGTTGATGCTCTGTTCGTTGGCCTCACGGTTGGGATCGCCCATGCAGAGAAGCGCAGTGAGGCGTCCCTGGGCATCGCGCAGGCCGAAACGGTACTGCATCCGCGCCAGCCAGTGCTGGGGGGCGCGCTCGAAGGGGTAGAACTTCCAGCCGTGGGGCAGATGCCCGCGCGCCAATCGCCAGAAGGTGGATTGGCGCACGAAGGGGAGCGCCTCCGCGCTGGAGACCTCGACTGCGCGGGAGGAAGGGGCCGCCTGCGCGTAGACCGGGGCCTGGTGCGGGGCCACGCAAAAGATGAACTCCGCCACGCGGTTGAAGTCGTGCGTCTCGATAATGTGAATCGAGGCCAGGCTGCTCAGATAAGTAGAGAGACCCACCCGCTCTGCCCCCTCCGTGCGGGCCTTCTCCAGAAAGTAGCGGGTGATGGCTTTGGCGGCCCCTCGCAGCCGTTGGCTCGGATCGGTGCGCAGCGCCTCGAACCAGGCGTAGCCGGGCAGCAGCCAGTAGAAGCGGGCGAAGCCCACCACAGCGCCCTCCAGCAGGGTCACAGTCACTTCGCCGTGGGGGTCATCGAGCCAGTGGGTGATGAGGTGACCGGCAAAATCATCGCCATCCCAAATCTGCGCTGAAATCTCGCGGATGCGGGGAATGTCTGCCGCGACCGCGGTGCGTAATTCGATCTCCATGATGAAATTCTGCTCCTACTTCTAAAATCTGTAAATCAGCAAATCTAAAAATCACTTGCGTAACAAACAAAGTATAATCTCGCCCCTTGCAAAGTCAATGCCAGGATGGGAAATCGCGCGTGTCAGGTCGTGCGCTTTGTCAGTTGGACAAATCCCCGCCCTTGAGTATCATTAGGCTTGTGTCGCAACCGACCAGCAAAGAAAATGTAGCGTGACTGATAGTCCGCGCAGGGAGCGGACGCTCCGCGTTACAACTGTTTTCAAGAGACACCGGTGCTGGTGCACACCATCCAGCACAAAAATGTAGGACAGGTTGGCAACCTGTCTTACGACTACTATTTTCAAGGAGCAGAGCATGGCGAGTCAATTGGAGTACTTCTTCAACCCTCAGGGTGTGGCTGTTATCGGCGCGAGCAGCAACCCGGCAAAGCTGAGCTACGGCGTCGTTCACAACCTCAAGGAGCATGGCTATCAAGGCCCTATCTATCCAATTAACCCCAAGGGCGGCGAAATTCTGGGCTTACCGGCCTATGCCTCGATCGGCGATGTTCCCGATCCCATCGAGTTGGCCGTGATCATGGTGCGGGCGGATGCGGTTCCCAACGCGCTGCGCGAATGCGGTGAGCGCGGCCTCAAGGTCGTCATCGTCATCACCGGCGGCTTCAAGGAGGTCGGCCCGGAGGGCGCGGCGCTCGAACAGTCGCTCAAGACCATCGCCGACGAGTACGGGATGCGCCTCATCGGCCCCAACTGCGTCGGCGTGATGGATACCCATGTCCCCCTGGATACGACCTTCATCACCGCGATGCCCAAGCCGGGGCGCATCGGCTTTGCCTCGCACTCTGGTGCTATCGTCGGGGGGACGATAGACTGGGCCATCCAGCAGGGGGTGGGCTACAGCCGCATCGCCAGCCTGGGCAACCAGGTGGACGTCAGCCTCGCCGATGGCGTCCGCATGATGTACGACGATCCGCACACCAAGGTCATCAGCCTCTACGCGGAGGGCATTCCCAACGGGCGCGGCTTTGTGGAGACGGCGGCGGCGGTCTTCCGCCAGAAGCCCATTGTGATGGTGAAGGCCGGGCGGACCGCCGCCGGGACGCGGGCGGTCGCTTCGCACACCGGCGCGCTGGCCGGCGCCGGGCGAGCCTACGAGGCCGCCTGCCATCGCGCCGGCGTGGTGATGGTCAACTCGCTTCAGGAGCAGAACGACGTGGCGATGGCGCTGGCGCACCAACCGCTGACGCAGGGGCCGCGCGTGGTGTTGCTCACCAACGCCGGCGGGCCTGCCGCGCTCGCTGCCGATGGGCTGGACGACAACGGCCTGCGCATGGCCGATCTCTCCGAGGAGACGCAGGCGCAGCTCAAAGAGGTCACGCCCCACGGTACACAGCTGGGCAATCCTGTGGATATGCTCGGCGGCCCGCGCGCCGAGATGTACAGCGCCGCGCTCGACATCATCCTGGCTGATCCGGGCGTGGATATGGCAATCTCCATGTTCGTGCCGCAGGCCATCACCCCTGTGGAAGAGGTGGCGCGGCACACCGTCGCGGCGGCGCAGCGCTCCAATAAGCCCGTGGTTGCCTGTCTCGTGGGCGGCCAGAGCCTCCCCGAAGCCATCCACATCCTCCACGAGGGCGGCGTGCCCTTCTATCCCGATCCCACCCGCGCGGCGCGGGCGCTGGGCGGGCTGTGGGAGTACGCGCAACTGCGCGCGCGCCCCGACTTGACGCCGATGCCCGTACCCGATGTGGATCGCGCGCGGGCCGTCGAGCTGTTGCAAGCCGCCTGGGATGAGAACGGTGCAGGCTTTGTAGATGCTGAAGTCGCCGCACAGGTCGCCGCTGCCTATGGCATCCCCGTGCCCCTCTCCGGCTTGGCGACCACTGTCGCGGAGGCCATCGCCCTGGCCGAAAGGGCCGGCTATCCCGTGGTGGCAAAACTGGTCGCGCCGGGCGTCGTCCACAAAGCCGATGTGGGCGGCATCGCGTTGGATTTGCAGGATGCCGCCGCCGTGCGCGAGGCCTTCGCGCGGATGGTGGGCGACCATGCCGACCGCGCCCTGATGGTCCAGAAGATGGTGCCGCAGGGCCAGGAGGTGATCCTGGGGATGCAGCGCGATCCGCAATTCGGGCCGCTGCTGATGTTCGGCATGGGTGGCATCTACGTGGAGGTCTTCAAGGACGTGGCCTTCCGCCTGGCCCCGCTCGCCGCGCAAGATGCGCAGGATATGATTTTGGAGACTGCTGCGGGCAAGATCATGCAAGGCGTGCGAGGGCAGACCCCCGGCGACATGGCGGTAGTGGTCGAGACGTTGCAGCGGGTGGGGCAGCTCGTGTCCGACCTCCCCTGCATCTCCGAGATGGACATCAATCCGCTCATCGTCGCGCCAGCCGGGGCGGGCGCGTGGGCCGTGGACGTGCGCATGGCTTTGGATCAACGCCCTGAGTAGGGAGTATTTATGAATTCAGAGATGGCTCTACTGAAAAAAGCCCAGACCTCACGCAAAGCCGCCAAGTCGCAAAGGTTTTTTGAATTTACCTTAAATAATGTTAATGTTTTTCATAATCAAAATTTATTAGCAACTTAAAATTCTTTGCGCCTTGGCGTGAGATTCCCTAGTTTTTTCAGTGAAGTCAGAGATGCACGACCCACAACTGGCAGCAGAACTCACCGCGCGGGTGGCGGACGCCTGGGCCTTGGTGTTGACGCCGCTGAACCCGGCCTGGGCCGAGGAAGGGTTGGCGACCTCCGCGTGGGCGGAACAGACCGTCGCGGCGTTGCTCTCCGAGACCTTCACAGCCGAGGAAGTCCGCGCAGTGGGAGCGGCGCTGGCGGCGCTCAAAGAACTCGACCCGGAGCCGTGGGTCGCGCTGTTGCGGGCGCTGGCGGAGCAGGTGGCGACGACGCTCCCCGCAGAGATGGCGCTCGCCTTGCAAGCGCGGCTGGTGGAGGTGCTCGCTACGCTTGCGCTGGGCTTCTTCGCGCAGAAGAGCGCCCAGACCAGAGCATTCAACATGGACACGATGACCCGCATGGGCCACGACATCAAGACGCCGATCAACGCTGTGACCGGCTTCTCAAAGGTCATGCTCAAGGGGATTGATGGCCCCATCACCGAATTCCAGGAGGAAGACCTCACCTCCATTTACAACGCCGGCAACAAGTTGCTCTCGATGATTGATGATACCTTCAAGGTTGCTAAGGCGGACGCGGCCAAGGTGGAGTTCTACGAGGGCGAGTTCGAGATGGCGGACTTGCTGGGGGACATCTTGAGCATCGTCCAGCCGTTGATTGGCGCTGACGGCCACGCGCTGGAAGTACAATGCGCGGGGGAACTGGGAACGATGCAGGCGAATCCCTCGGTAGTGCGCTGGGTGGTGCTGGGTCTGCTCTTCGAGGCGGTCGCGCACGCTGATCCCGGCGCGTTGCTGCTATCCGTATCGCGCCAGACGGACGGAGAAAACGGCGACTGGTTCATCATCGAGGTCTCGCACACGCGCACGCGGGCGGCGGAGCTGGGCAATTCCCTCACCGAGATGGACCTCTCGGTGCAGCTGATGACCTGCCAGCGCTTCAGCGCGGAGCTGGGAGGGCGGCTGACACTCGTCGAGAAGGAACAGGGCGCGGGCAAGGTCTTCCTGGTGCGCTTGCCTGCAATTGCGCCGCACTCTGAAATCTGAGACGTGATCTTTCCAGCGATTTAACCGGCCCCAATTCTGGGGCCGGTTTGCTATTCTCCCATCACCTGGACGATCAAGCGGCGGTTGCGCTGCCGGGTGTCGAAATCCATGAAGACGATCTGCTGCCAGGTTCCCAGCGTGAGCTGCCGGTCGCTGAAGGGGATGACGAGCGAGGGGCCGAAGAGCGCCGCGCGGATGTGCGAGTGGCCGTTGTCGTCGCCCCACCGCTGATGGTGCAGATAGTCACGGTCGGGCGGGGCCAGGGTATCCAGGACCTCTTTTAGATCGGTGATGACGCCGTGCTCATATTCGATGGTGGTAAGGCCGCCGGTTGAGCCGGGGCAGAAGATGGTGACGATGCCGCTGTTGAGCTGGGAATCCTGCACAATCTGCGATACGGACAGCGTGATGTCCTGAACATCCGTATGCCCACGGGTGTTGAGTCGTAGCTCTTGGGTGATGATGGTCATGCTATGCCCTCCTGTCGAAAATTGTGCTTTCCAACCGGCTACTGACGCCAGACCTCTACAATCTCCCCTATGTAGAGCCGGTGATAGTCGGCAGCGGGGTAGACCTCCTCCCGCACCTCCGGCACGATGAAGTGCTCGCCAGCGATGTCCTGCGCGTAGAGCTTCCGGCAGACGAGCACGAGCCGCGCCTGCGCAAAGGCGACGCTATCCAGCGGCGTGGGCACGGGAATTAGCCCGGTCTCGGCCATCTTGTCCACCTTGCGCCCGGAGTGGGTTCCGCAGAATTTCAACGCATCGCGGTGGGTCTCTGCGAAGAAGCTCAGCGTGAAGCTGGGCGCGCGCTCCATGAACTCGAAGGTGTACCGTTGCGGACGCACAAAGGCGAACGCGACGCGCCGGTTCCACAGCTCGCCCAATCCGCCCCAGCTGGCGGTCATCGTGTTAAAGTCGTCGGGCGTTCCGGCGGTCACGAGCATCCAATCCTGCCCGATGAGCTGAAAGACATTGTCAGTGATCGCGTCGGGGGCGATCTTCTCGAAAGAGGGATTCATGGGTCAATCTCCTTCAAAAATAGTGAATCTGCGAATGGTGAATGGCGAATAGCCAAACAAAAATCTGCTAAATCCGCCCAATCTGCTGATAAGCATTTTCGTGCTGGATGGTGTGCGCCAGCACCGGTGTCTCCCTAGAAAATAGCCTGAGCGTAAGACAGGTTGGCAACCTGTCCTACATTATTTCCCCAACAGCGCGCGCGCCTGTTGCGCGATGTCCTCAGGCGTCAGGCCGTACTGCGCCTGGAGCACCTTGTAGGGCGCGGAAGCGCCGAAGCGGTTGACGCCCATGCTGGCCCCCTCGCTGCCGACGAAGCGCTCCCACCCGGCGGTGACGCCCGCTTCGATTGAAAGGCGCTTGGCGACGTAGCCGGGGAGCACCTGCTCCCGGTAGTCGGCGGGCTGCGCGGCGAAGAGCTCCCACGAGGGCAGGCTGACGACCCGCGCGCCGATCTTCTCTGCCGCCAGGAGCGCCTGCGCGGCCAGGGCGTCGGCGACTTCCGACCCGGTGGCGATGAGCAGCAGGTCGAGCGCGCCGGTGGGCGTGTCGCGGAGGATGTAGCCGCCGCGCGCGACGCCCTCCAGCGCGACCTCCGGCGTGGTGATGATGGGGAGATTCTGCCGCGTGAGCGCCAGGGCGACCGGGCCGTCGCGCTTTTCCAGCGCGACCTTCCAGGCGGCGGCGGTCTCGTTGGCGTCCGCCGGGCGCAGCACGGTCATCCCAGGGATGAGCCGGAGCGACATGAGCTGTTCTACTGGTTCGTGGGTGGGGCCGTCCTCGCCGACGTAGATGGAGTCGTGCGTCCAGACGTAGATGACGGGGAGCCGCATCAGCGCGGCGAGGCGCACCGCCGGGCGCATGAAATCGGAGAAGATCAGGAAGGTACCCCCGTAGGGTTGCAGGCCGGGGTAGGTCGCCAGCCCGTTGAGCAGCCCCGCCATCGCCAGCTCGCGCACGCCGAAGCGGAAGTTGCGCCCTTCCGGCGTCTCGCGCTGGAATTCGGGGTAGCCCTTGAGGAAGGTCTTGTTGGAGGGATCGAGATCGGCAGAGCCGCCTAGCAGCTCCGGGATGGCGGGTGCGAGCGCGTTGAGCACTTTGCCGGAAGCGGCGCGGGTTGCGATGGGCTTGTCGGCGGCGGTGAAGGCGGGTAGCGCGGCCTCCCATCCGTCGGGGAGCGCGTCTGCCATGAGGCGGCGCAGTTCGGCGGCCTCGGTGGGATGGGCGGCGGTGTAGTCCGCGAACAACTCCTCCCAGGCGGTGTGGGCCTGCGCCGCGTTCCGCCCGGCCTCGCGGTAGTGCTCCAGCACAGTGGGCGGGAGGGCGAAGGGTTCCGCGAGCGGCCAGCCGAGGTTCTCGCGGGTGCGTTGTACCTCGTCCGCGCCCAGGGGCGCGCCGTGCGCCTCAGCGGTATCCTGCTTGTTGGGGCTGCCGTAGGCGATGTGGGTCCGGCAGATGATGAGGTGCGGTTTGCCGGGCGTCGTGCGCGCGGTGTGGAGCGCCGCATCAATGGCGGCGAAGTCGTGGCCGTCAATCTCCTGCACGTGCCAGCCGTAGGCGCGGAAGCGGGCGGCCACATCCTCCGTGAAGGTGATCTCGGTGCTGCCCTCGATGGTGATCTCGTTGTCATCGTAGAGGTAGATGAGATTATCCAGCCCCAGATGCCCGGCGATGGAGGCGGCCTCGTGGCTGGCGCCCTCCATCATCTCGCCGTCGGAGACGATAGCGTAGATGGTGTGATCGAAGAGCGGATAGCCGGGCCGGTTGAAGCGCGCGGCCAGGTGTTTGGCGGCGATCGCCATGCCGACGCCGTTGGCGAAGCCCTGACCGAGCGGGCCGGTGGTGGTCTCGATGCCCAGGTGCGGCTCGTATTCGGGATGGCCGGGCGTGTGGCTGCCCCATTGACGGAACTGTTGCAGCTCCTCCAGAGGGAGGGGGAAGCCGGTGAGGTAGAGCAGGCTGTAGAGCAGCATGGAGCCGTGCCCGGCGGAGAGGATGAAGCGGTCGCGGTTGGGCCAGGTGGGGGCGGCGGGGTCGTAGCGCAGGTGGCGCGTCCACAGGGTGTAGGCGACATCGGCCATGCCCATCGGCATTCCGGGATGGCCAGAGTTGGCCTTTTGGACGCCATCCATGGCGAGGATGCGCAGAGCATTAGCGTAAAGTTGGGTTGGTTCTGTTTGTGTCATATTCTCCTCCTAAAATCTGCAAATCTAAAAATCACTTGAAGCCTCTTGTTTTGAGGGGGGCGCACTTGTGGATAGTGCGGCTTTCAAAATTATGAAGGCGGAGGGATGAAAATACTCCACCGCCTACGTCAGTCGCGGGTCTGGCGATTCGCTCCAAGCAGCTGGCTTTGAGAGGAACGCCCCTTCCCCGAACGCGGAGCGTTTGCGCTCCGCGTGTGAGTATAGGCGCAAAGCGAGGGTTGTCAATCGTAATTTGGGCGAGGGGATATTTGACATCTTGCCTGCCCATGTTATACTACACGGCACACGGGTCGTTAGCTCAGTCCGGCAGAGCAGGGGCCTTTTAAGCCCAGGGCCACAGGTTCGAATCCTGTACGACCCATTAATCCAACAGAAGCCCTCAGGGCGGACATCCACATGCGAGTCGGCGGATTTTTGACAACCCGCCGACTTCCCCTATACTGGAAGCGTAAACCGTGAGGGAGTTCTTACGTTTCACAGCGCAGCTAACGCAAATGAACGCACCCAAGTGATTTTTAGATTCGCCGACTCACACATTTTCCAGGGGGCCAACATGCTATTAGCCATTGACATCGGCAACACCAACATCATCTTCGGCGTCCACGATGGGCAGACGTGGCGCTATTGTTGGCGGGCGCAGACCGTCCCCGCCAAGATGCCCGACGAATACGGGACGCTGCTGCGTTCCTTCTTCCGCGATGTGGGGCTGACGCCCGCCGACCTCCGCCAGACGATCATCAGCAGCGTCGTGCCCGCGCTGACGGGCAAGTTCCAGGAGGTGCTGGCGCGCCAGCAGTTCCCCGCGCCGGTGTTGGTGAACCACACGACCGCGACGATGCTGCACTTCGTCGTGGGCGATCCCGCTGAGGTGGGCGCCGACCTGATCGCGGATGCGGCGGCGGCCTACGCCCGCTTCGGCGCGGCCTGCATCATCGTGGACTTTGGCACGGCGACGACCTTCACCGCCGTCTCCGCGCGGGCGGAATTCATGGGCGTGGCGATTGCGCCGGGCCTCAACCTCGCCGCCTCGGTGCTGGCGGGCGGCACGGCGCAGCTGCCCAACATCGCGCTGGCCGCGCCGCCCCACGCCATCGGTACGAACACCGTGGATTCGATCCGCTCCGGCGTCGTGCTCGGCTACGTCGGCCTGGTGGAGGGGCTGGTGGCCCGCATCCGCGCGGAGCTCGGCGGCGAGGCCCACGTCATAGCGACGGGCGGGCTTTCCCGGCTCATCGCGCCGCTCACCACCTGCTTCGATGCGGTGGATGTTGACCTGACCCTGGAGGGCATTCGCCTCATTGCCGAGCGCCACCGCTGACCGCCGCTGGCTCTACTGGCTGCCGCCCCTGCTCGCGGTCGCGGTGCGGGCGCTCTGGGCGGCGCGCATCCCCGTTGCGCCCCTGGCCCCTGTGGATGCAGAGGGCTTCCACCTGCTGGCGATCAACTGGCTCGCCGGGCGGGGCCTGGCGCTGGCCTGGGAGCCGCCCTTCTGCCCCGACACCCTCCGCACGCCCCTCTATCCGCTCTGGGTGGCGGGCGGCTATCGGCTGCTGGGGCCTGATCCGGCGCGGATCGTCTGGCTGCACTGGCTGCTGGAGGCGCTCACCACCGCGCTGGTGATGCGGTTGGGGCGCGAGGTGGGCGATGCGCGCGTGGGCCTGGGGGCGGGCCTCTGCTACGCCCTCAACGGCTCGACGCAGCGGTACACCGGCGTCCTCTACAGCGAGACGCTGCTGCTGACCGCGCTCACGGCGGCGTTGTGGCTGACCGCGCGCGTGGCGCGGCGTCCGCGACCGGGGCGGGCGGCGCTGGCGGGTGTGGGGTGGGGGCTGGCGCTGCTCGTCAAGCCCAACGCGCAATACCTCGCGCTGGCGGCGGGCGGCTGGCTGGCGCTCGCCGGGCGCGATGGCCGGCAGCGCCTCCGGTTAGGACTGGCCTTCGGCGTTGCGATGGGGGCCGCGCTCGCCCCGTGGCTGCTCCGCAACCACGCCCTTCTGGGACGGGCGACCCTCTCCACCGCCTTCCAGGAGAACCTGGCGCGGGTGAGCGTCGTCGCCACGCTGGCGGAGGCGCAGGGCATCGCCGCCGAGCCGTGGACGCCCACCTGGGAGGCGCTCTACACCTCGCTGGCGGATGCGGCGGGCGAGCGTCACGGCTGGACGCCGCAGGCTGCGCTCACCTTGCCTTGCCCCGAACGCGAACTGCGCCGCGCGCAGCTGGCGACCGTGGCGCGGGAGATCGTGCTGGCGCATCCCGCCGCCTTCGTCCGAGGTCATCTGCGGGGCGTGGCGCGTTCGCTGCGCGACCTGGGCTATCAGACCTGGTATCCGGCGCTCACCGGGCGGACGTGGGCGAGCACGGGCCGCGTCGCGGATTTGGGGCCGCGTCTGGCGGCCTCGCTGCGGATCGGCGCGGTGGGCGATGCGCTGCACGCCCTCTGGTTGGAGCGCGTCCTCTATCCCCCGCTGGATGCGTTCTTGCTCTGGTGGGGGCTGTTGGCGGGGCGGATCGCCGTCGCGTGGCTGGCGCTGCGCGGATGGCGGCGGCTCGGTTGGCGCGCGCCGCTCGCGTGGCTGCTGGTTGGCGCGGCGGCCTACTTCATCCTCCTGCCCGGCCCCATCGCCTACGACCGCTTCTACCTGCCCGCGATCCCGGCGGTTGTCGTCCTGTTTACCCTCGGCGGATGCTGGTATAATGGGGAGGGGATGGGGTGAGAGGGTGAGTGGGTGAGTGGGAGATAGGGCGACCTGCTTGAGTGTGGTGATCGCTTTGCATGAAGCCGGCGCTATTTTAGCCACGAATTAACACAAATTTTCACAAAAATGGGATAAAAATTGAGGTTAATTTGTGAAATTCGTGGCAAATCTTGGAGGAGCACACTATGGAACAACAGACAGATCGTCGCGCGGCGTTTTTGGCGCGGCTGGCAGAGGGGCCGCTCTTGGCCGATGGGGCGATGGGCACGATGCTCTACACCTACGGCGCATCGTTCGAGCGTTCGCTGGACACCCTCAACCGCAACCGCCCGGAGTGGGTGGCGGAAATTCACCGCCATTACATCGAGGCCGGCGCGGAGTTGATCGAGACCAATACCTTCGGGGCGAACCGGATTCGGTTGAGCCGCTACCACGAGGAGGCGGCAGTGGCGGAAATCAACCGCCAGGGTGTGGCGCTGGCCCGGCGCGTCGCCGATGCTTTCATCCGCCCGGTGTGGGTGGCGGCCTCGATTGGCCCGACGGGGCAGAAGCTCATCCCGCTGGGGCGCTTGCGCCCAGAGCAGGCGCGCGAGCTCTACGCCGAGCAGATCGAGGCGGTGGTAGAGGCCGGGGCGGACGTGCTGATCCTGGAGACCTTCTCCGATCTCAAGGAGCTGGTCATCGCCGTGGAGACGGCGCGCGCGCTCTGTGAGCTGCCCGTGGTGGCCTCAGCGACCTTCCTCGAGGAGGGGCTGACGCCGTTGGGCCACAGCCCCAGGCAGGTGGCGGAGGCGTTGCGCGAGGCCGGGGCGGATGTCATCGGCGCGAATTGCAGCACCGGCCCGGAGGGGATTCTGCGGGCGGTGCGAGGGCTGCACGCGGCGCTCGGCGCTGGCCCGCCCTACATCTCGGCGATGCCCAACGCGGGCCTGCCCACGCGCCGGGGCGAGCGCCTCTTCTATCCCGCCACGCCGGAGTATTTCGCCCGGTACGCGCTGGCCTTCGTGGATGCGGGGGTGCGGTTGCTCGGTGGCTGTTGCGGCACCACGCCGGAGCACATCGCCAGCATGAGGGCGGCGCTGGATCACCCGGAGCAGATCACGCGCTTCGAGACGCTCGTCCACCTCCCCGATGCGGAGGAAGCGGCGGTCGGCGCGGAAGGCCCGACCCTCCTGGCGCAGAAGCTGGCGGGCGATGATTTCGTCGTGAGCGTGGAGCTGGTCCCGCCCAAGGGGCCGCACGTCGCGCGGATGATAGAGGCGGCGCGCACGATGCGCGACGTGGGCGCGGATGTCATCAACATCTCCGACAATCCCATGGCGCGGTTGCGGATGGCCCCGTGGGCGGTCTGCTACATCTTGCAGCGCGAGGTGGGGCTGGATACCGTCCTTCACTTCCCGCTGCGGGGGCGCAATCTGCTGCGCCTGCAGAGCGATCTGCTGGCCTCGCACGCGCTGGGGACGCGCAATCTTTTTGTTGTGATGGGCGATCCGGTGGCGATCGGGGACTATCCAGAGACGCACGACTTCTACGATCTCACCTCGATTGGCTTCATCGAGCTTATCAAGCAAAAGCTGAACCAGGGGGTGGACTACGCCGGCGGGGAGATCGGGCAGGCGACCAGCTTCTTCATCGGCGTGGCGGCGAATCCCTCGCTCGACGATCTCGACGCGGCGCTGGAGAATCTCCACGTCAAGGTGCAGGCGGGGGCCGATTTCGCCATCACGCAGCCGGTCTACGATTTGGAGGTGCTGGAGAAGTTTTTGGCGGCCTATCGGCAGCGTTACGGCGCGCTGACCTTGCCGCTGATTGTGGGGATGTTGCCGCTCTATTCGTCGCGGCACGCGGAATTCCTGCACAATGAGGTGCCGGGCATCCTGGTGCCGGCGGCGATCCGCGAGCGGATGCGGGTGGCGGGCGAGCAGGCTCCGGAGGCTGGGGTGACGATGGCGCGCGAGCTGTTGCTGGCGTTGCGGGCGCTGCCCGGCGTGCGCGGCGTCTACATCACGCCGCCGTTCAAGCGGTATCACCTGGTCGCCGACGTGATCGAGGTTCTCGGTCGCGGGGAGTAGTTACCCTGGCGCAAAACAGCCCCTCGAAAAGAGGGGCTGTTGGTTTTGTGGGGTGGGGCGTTTATTCGGGGCCCTGCTCCACGCGCTGGCGGATGTTGACGTTGGCGTCGCGCAACTTGAAGGTGAGCTCCGCAGCCATGCGCTGCATGATGCGGAAACCGATTTCGGGATAGTCGCTGCACAGACGGCTCAGGCGCTTACCCGGCAGGCGGAGAAGTTGCGCATCGGTGCGGCAGCGGGCGGTCGCGGTGCGCTGCCCCTCTTCCACCAGGATCGTCTCTCCGAAGACCTGATCCTTTTCCAGCACCGCCGCGATGATCGTCTTGCTGGCATCGCTCTCCGGCTCCAACAGGATTTCCACCTCGCCACGGGCGATGATGTAGAGGGCGTCGCCCGGATCGTTCTGGCGGAAGATCACCTCGCCGCTGACGCAGTTGACCTCCTCGCAGACCATCAGCACCAGATCCAGGTGGATCTCGTTCAGGTCGCGGAAGAGATAGGAGCTGCGCAGAACCCTTTTACTCTCTTGCAGATGCATACGTCGCCTCCAGATAGGTCATTAGCTCTCATTATAGAGGAGAATCGGTGGATTGCAACGGGTCACGCCCAAAACTGTTGGAGCGTATCCGTTTCCAGATCGAGCGTGGCGAAGCTGGGCGCTTGCCAGCGGGTGTTGCCCAACGCGCCGGGGTTGATGACGCGCATCTTGCCGAGGTCGTCGTCGGCGTAGCGGTGGGTGTGCCCGTGGATGATGTAGCGATGCTGCCGGGCGGAGCAGAGCGCCTGCAGGCGTTCTTCATCATCGCCGTGGAGCAGCGCGAGGCGCACGCCGTCGAAGGTGAGCTCGTGCAGGTATTGCCAGCGCCCGCTGCCGAAGAGCTCGGCGGCGACGAAGGGGAGTTGCGGATCGCGGTCCATGTTCCCCTGCGCAATCCATACGTCAAAGCCGGACAGCATGGGCAGCAGCCGGGCCTCGGTTACATCGCCTGCGTGCAGCACGGTCTCGATGCCGACCTCGCGGAAGTGGTCGAGCGCGCGGGTCAGGGCGTGGCAGTTGTTGTGGGTGTCCGCAATCAACCCAATGCGCATAATCAGACTTCGCGCAAGTCCAGGATCGTGATGTCGGGGGTATCGAGCGCGGCGGTCAGCGTCTCGACGGCGACGCCGCGCAGCTTGATGACGATGAAGAAGAGGCCGGGCGTCTGATCGGCCAGCGTCCCCAGCGCGGTGATGTCGCCGCCCAGCTCCGCAACTTTCGCAGTGATGGTGTTGAGCATGCCGGGGCGATCTGGGACGTGCAGAGTCACGCGCACCCCCGCTTCCTGCGCGCCGAGCATTTCGGCGACGGTGGTGAAGACGTCGGTCTCGGTGAGGATCCCAACCAGCTCGTCGCTCTCATCCAGGACCAACAGACTGCCAATCTTGTTTTCGGCCATGATGTGCGCGGCCTCCTCAAGCGGGGCGTTGAGGTCAATGGTGCGCACGTTTTTCGTCATGATGTCCGCCACGGTGATGCGGGAGAGGAGATAGCCCTGCTCGTGGATGTTGAGGCTGCTGGCGGGCGAGGGGGAAGCGTGCAGCAGGTCCTTCTCTGAGATGATGCCGACCAGTTCGCCCTCAGCGTCTACCACCGGCAGCCGGCGGATTTTCCGCTCGTGCAGCAGGTTGAGCGCCGCCGTGACCGAGGTTTCCGGCGGGATGATGGCGAGTTGTGTGTGCATTCGATGTTTAACCAGCATAAGTCCCCCTTTCTGTGCGGGCGTTATTCAGCCTGGAATACTTGCATGATAGCATAGTTGCCGGCGGATGCAAACCCTCCGGCCACCCGTACGGGCGACCGGAGGGTGGAGGTGTTGAAACTGGGACTAGAGCAGGCCCGCTGCGCGTTTGGCGGCGGTGACGGTGTTGGAGAGGAGCATGGCGATAGTCATCGGGCCGACGCCGCCGGGCACGGGGGTGATGGCCCCCGCGACCTCTTTCACGTCCTCAAAATCCACATCGCCCACGAGCCGGTAGCCGCGCTTGCGGCTCTCATCGTCCACGCGGTTGATGCCCACGTCAATGATGATTGCGCCAGGCTTGACCCAATCCGCCTTGACCATCTCCGCGCGGCCCACGGCGGCGATCAGGATGTCGGCGCGGCGGGTGACTGCGGGCAGGTCCTGCGTCCGCGAGTGGCAGATAGTGATGGTGGCATTGCGCTTGAGCAGGAGCATCGCCACCGGCAGCCCCACGATGTTGCTCCGACCCAATACCACGGCCTCTTTCCCTTCGATCTCAGTTCCGGTGCGATCCAGCAGCTCGATGACGCCGGCGGGTGTGCAGGGCGCAAAGAGCGGGTCGCGGCCCTTCATCGCCAGCCGTCCGATGTTGATCGGATGGAAGCCGTCCACGTCCTTCTGCAGGCTGATGGCATTGAGCACCGCCTCTTCGTCGAGGTGGTTGGGCAGCGGCAGCTGCACGAGGATGCCGTGGATTTTGGGGTCGGCGTTGAGCTGCGCGACGAGCGCCTCGACCTCCTGTTGGGTCGTCTCTTTGGGCAGCTCGTGTCCCTCAGAGTAGATGCCCACTTCCGCACAGCGTTTGCGCTTCATCCGCACGTAGGTCTGCGAAGCGGGATTCTCGCCCACCAGCACCGTGGCGAGGCCCGGCGTGATGTCGTGCTTCTCTTTGAGCGCGGCGACCTCGGCGGTCAGTTCTTCCTGGATGTCTGCGGCAATTTGTTTTCCGTCAATCAGATTCGGCATGAGTATTCTCCTTTTAGTTTTCAGTCGCTCAGTCGGCTGGTTGTTTTCATGCTCTGTAGGACAGGTTGCCAACCTGTCCTACCTACGTTATTGCTGGCTAAGACAGCCCGACGATCTCGCCATTGACCAGGTCAATGTTCATAAATGCCGGGGTGCTGGGCAGGCCGGGCATGGTGCGCATCTCACCCGCCAGCGGATAGAGGAAGCCGGCCCCTACGCTGGCGCGGATATCGCGGATGGGGAAGGTGTAGCCGGTGGGGACGCCCTTCCACGCGGGTTCGTGGCTGAGCGAGAGGTGCGTCTTCGCCATGCAGATGGGGGTCTTGTCGTAGCCCAGATTAGTGTAGAGCTTGATCTTGGCCTCGGCCTCGGGGCTGTAATCCACGCCATCCGCGCCGTAGACCTCGCGGGCCAGCGTCTCGATCTTCTCCTTGATGGGCTGCTCCACATCGTAGAGGAAGCGGAAGTCGGACGGCTCCGCGGTCGCCTTGACGACGGCCTCAGCGAGCGCCGCCGCGCCCTCGCCGCCATCGGCCCAGTGCTGGGTGACGACGGCATCGAAAGCCCCGGCGCGCAGGGCAGCCTCACGCACGGCTTCCCACTCGGCGGGCGTGTCGGTATTGAAGGCGTTGATGGCGACGACGACCGGGATGCCGAATTTGCGGGCGATGCGGATGTGCGCTTCGAGGTTGGCGCAGCCCGCGCGCAGCAGTTCGAGGTTCTCCTCTGTGTAGGCGCGGTCAAGGTCACGGCCCGCGATGACTTTGGGGCCGCCGCCGTGCATCTTGAGCGCCCGCACCGTAGCGACCAGCACAACGGTGTCGGGAACGAGGCCGGAGGCGCGGCACTTGATGTCGAAGAACTTCTCCATGCCGATGTCGGCCCCGAAGCCGGATTCCGTCACCAGGAAATCGGCCATCTTGACGCCGATCTGGTCGGCGATGACGGAGGAGTTGCCGTGGGCGATGTTGGCGAAGGGGCCGGCGTGGACGAAGGCGGGTTGCTCCTCCAGCGTTTGCAGCAGGTTGGGCATGATGGCGTCCTTGAGGAGCACGGTCATCGCGCCGGCGACGCCGAGATCGTCCGCGGTGATGGGCTTGGGGTTGCGGATGCTGTCGTCGGTGCCGATGACGATGCGCCCGATGCGCGCCCGCATATCCTCCAGCCCGGTGGTAAGCGCCAGGATCGCCATCAGCTCGCTGGCGACGGTGATATCGAAGCCGGCCTGGCGGACGGGGCCATCGCCCTTGTCGCCCAGCCCGATGAGGACGTTGCGCAGCGCGCGGTCGTTCATATCCACGACGCGGTTCCAGGTGACGCTGTAGGGATCAATGTGCAGCTTGCGCAACCCCTGGCGCTCGAAGAAAGCGTCGCTCCAACGGCTTTCGTGGTAGATGCGCGCATCAATGGCGGCGGCGCAGAGGTTGTGCGCCACGCTGACCGCGTGGATGTCGCCGGTGAGGTGGAGATTGAAGTCCTCCATCGGGATGATCTGGCTGTAGCCCCCGCCTGCTGCGCCACCCTTGATGCCGAAAGTCGGCCCCATCGAAGGCTGGCGGATGGCGCAGATGGCCTTGTGGCCCAGCGTTCCAAGCGCCTGCGTCAGGCCGACGGTGGTGGTGGTCTTGCCCTCGCCGAGCGGGGTGGGGGTGATGGCGGTCACGTCAATGTACTTGGCGTTGGGGCGCGTCTGGAGCTTGTCGCGCACGTCCAGGTGAACCTTGGCCTTGTATTTGCCGTACAGCTCGAGATCGTCCTCCTCAAGGCCGACGGCGGTGGCGATCTCTATGATGGGGCGCAGATGCGCAGCCTGGGCAATGTCCAGGTCGGACGGTACAGGTTTCTTTTTTTCGATAGACATGTTGCCTCCTTATGGGGTATGGCGCAATTAGAAAGCGCCGAGTTGACAGGGTGTGATCTTGATGTTGAGTTGATCGGCCAGATAGCCGACCAGCATTTTTGAAACGTGGAACTCTTTGGCCAGTTGCCAGAGGGTCAGGCAGGCTAGATTTCCGTTTGTATCGCGCCGGGATTGCAGGGCGGCGGGCAGGCCGTCGGGGATGGGTTGGTCGGCGATGTGCGCTGCATCCCAGCCCTTCGTGTGCCCTGGGTAGCCAAAGAGGCCCAGCTGGCAGCGGGTGAGGTGGATTTGGAGCACATCAGCCGTTCGCCCAACTTGCAAGGGGGTGACATCATGGGCGGCGGCGATTTTGAAGGCGGTCGCGCAGGCCAGTTTCCCATCGTCGAGCTGGTCGCGGATCGCAGCGGCTAGGGTTTCATCAACGGCGAAATCTTCGGGGATAGTTTTATCTTCAAGCACCATCAATATCTCCTTTTGTTGAGCGCAGATTACATCACCCTAAGGATATACCAGTTCTGCTACAGTACAAGTGCAGCGCGCTCCAGGTTGTTCAATTCAAGGCTTGTGCTACACTAAAACAGGTGAAAGGATGGAAGCAAGTTCGCAGCAGCATTCCTTCTCAGATTCACTGACTCGTAAAAGGAGATTCCCTAATGCAATTCAACCCAACCGAGCATCCCCATCGGCGTTACAACGCCCTGACCGGTGATTGGATTCTGGTATCGCCGCATCGCACCAAGCGCCCCTGGCGCGGGCAGGTCGAGAAATTGCCGCCCGATACGCGCCCGGCCTACGATCCAGGATGCTATCTCTGCCCCGGCAACGAGCGCGCGGGCGGGGTCCGCAATCCCGACTATGCGCATACCTTCGTCTTCACCAATGACTTCGCTGCGCTGCTGGAAGATACGCCCGACATGGGCGTGACTGATCATCCGCTGTTGCGCGCCGAGGCGGAGCGGGGCACCTGCCGCGTGATCTGCTTTTCGCCGCGCCACGATTTGACGCTGCCGGAGTTGCCCGTGGCCGACATCCGCCAGGTCATTGACGTGTGGGCCGCGCAGGTGACGGAGCTGGGCCAGATGTGCCGCTGGGTGCAGGTCTTCGAGAACAAGGGCAGCATGATGGGCTGCTCGAATCCGCATCCTCACGGCCAAATCTGGGCCGGGAGCGCGTTGCCCAACGAACCCGCCAAGGAGGAGCGCCAGCAGCGCGCGTACTATGCGGAGCAGGGGCGTCCGCTGTTGGTGGATTACCTCGCTTTGGAGCTGGCGCAGGGGGAGCGCATCGTCGTCGAAAACGATGCCTGGGTGGTCATCATCCCTTATTGGGCCGTCTGGCCCTTCGAGGCGCTGCTATTGCCGCGTCGTCACGTTCTGCGCTTCCCCGATCTGGACGATAGCGAACGCGACGCGCTGGCCGATATTCTCAAGCGCTTCCTCACCCGTTACGATAATCTCTTCGAGACCTCCTTCCCCTACTCGATGGGCTGGCATGGCGCACCGACCGATGCGGGCGATTATCCCCACTGGCAACTACACGCGCATTTCTATCCACCGCTGCTCCGCTCGGCGACGGTGAAGAAGTTTATGGTGGGCTACGAAATGTTGGCCGAAGCGCAGCGCGACCTCACCGCAGAGCAGGCCGCTGCGCGTCTGCGCGCTCTTTCGGAAGTCCATTACAAATCAGCGCCAGAAGTGTAACTCCTGGGTAAAAGGTTGGGAGTTGGTTTGACTTAGAACGAACTTTAGTGGATAATTGGGGCATGGGCAACTGTCCCCAAAAGGTGGAGTAGCGATGGAGCTAAACTTACAGCCTCAAGAAGATCAACGTCACGAATTGACCGCAGGTGAGTACGAAGCCTTTTATTTCTGCTTCACCGCTCCAGATGTCAGCCTCTTTGGTTGGATGCGCCTGCTCTTCGGCGTGGATCGAGTGTTGGAGATGGTGGTGCTCCGCGCCGGAGAGACGACCTGGGTTCATCAGGAAATCTTCCCCTGTGAGCCGTCCGTGGCCGAGGATGCGCGCCCAGCAGGGCGCTTCCTCTCGTTGACTTGCGACGCGCCGTGGGAGCGCTGGCAGCTGCGCTTTGCCGCGCCTGCCGTATCCCCGGCGAAGAGGGGCGCTCCCGCCGCCATCCATGCCGCGTTGACCTTCCACGCGAGCAATCCCCCGGCGCGTTATCGCTTCGGCCTCTATCAGCAGGGTGAGCAGGAGGGCCGGCTGGAGGGTGCGGTGCAGATCGGGACGCGGCGTTGGGAAGGCCCGCTGCTCTGCTACCGTGATCACAGCTGGGGCCAACGTCCCATGGGCGCGGCGGCGAATTGGGATGCGCTGGTGCTTCCCGACCACTTCTACCTGGCGGCGGTGCAGACGCACACCGGGCCTTTTTACATGGGCCGGGTGGC
>Ga0209614_1000510_pt1 | contig 33501 bp, 31 predicted proteins | sample BlaSprsedimmetaG_FD_185484 | JGI IMG/M metagenome (GOLD analysis project Ga0209614, IMG submission 185484) | Hot spring sediment bacterial and archeal communities from California, USA to study Microbial Dark Matter (Phase II) - Blank Spring... ... | reverse complement strand
GTGAGGGCGTGCGCGGCCTGGTCAGCCCCCACATTGATTATGCGCGCGGCGGGCCGGTCTATGCCCGGGTCTGGAAGCAGGCGGAAGAGGCGGTCAAAGCCGCTGATCTGGTGATTTTGCTGGGGACCGATCACTGGGGCCGGGATGGTGTCTTTACGCTGACCCATCAGAGTTATGGCACGCCGTTTGGCGTCCTGCCGACGGCCCAGGACGTGGTGGACCGGCTGGCCGACGCGCTGGGGAACGAGACCGCCTTTGCCGACGAGTTCCACCATCGGGGTGAGCATTCCATCGAGCTGGCAGCGGTGTGGCTGCATTACATCCGCGGAGGAGAGCCGTGCGCGGTTATCCCGATTCTGTGTGGCTCGTTCGGTCACTTTGTACAGGGGGAGGCCGACCCGGCGCGGGATGCGGCGCTGAACGGCCTGGTGGACGGGCTGCGGGAGGTGATGGCCGAGCGGCGGACGCTGGTAGTGGCAGCGGCGGACCTGGCGCACGTGGGCCCGGCCTTTGGCGGTGGAGCGCTGGATGTTCTGGGACAGGCGAGCCTGCAGGCCGCCGACGACGAGATCATCGAGCGCATGGTCGGTGGCGATGCTGAGGGGTTCTTGGCCGCCATCCGGCGCGATGGAGACCGACGCAACGTGTGTGGCCTGCCGCCCATCTATGTCGCGTTGCGGGCGTTGTCCCCAGTCCAGGGCGAGCGAGTGGCGTATGACCATTGCCCGGCCGATCAGAACGGCACGTCGTTGGTCTCGATTTGCGGGCTGTTATTTCGTTAGGAGGCGATCATGGAATTCTCGAAATTGATTCACGAGCGGTACAGTGTGCGAGCGTACAAGCCTGACCCGGTAGAAGACGAGGTGCTTGGAAGGGTACTGGAAGCAGCCCGATTGGCCCCGACGGCAGCAAATCGGCAGCCCTTCCGACTCGTCCTGATCCACACCGAGGGGCGTGAGGAAGAGTTGAAGCGCATCTACAAGCCTGACTGGTTCGTACAGGCCCCGATGGTGATATGCGCCTGTGGAGTCCCAGCTCAGGGCTGGGTTCGCCGCGACGATGGCAAGAACTATACCGAGGTCGACGTGGCGATCGTCATGGATCACTTGATCCTGGCAGCCGCTGAACTGGGACTCGGTACCTGCTGGATTGGCGCATTCGATCCCCAGGCCGCTCGCCAGGTGTTGGGCCTGCCCGACGATGTGGAGCCGATAGCCTTCACCCCGTTGGGCTATCCTGCCGATGAGCCCAAACCGAAAAAGCGTCAGGCGTTAGCGGAACTGGTGCGATACGAGCGGTGGTAGCTCAGTTCGCCTGAGCTTGAACGACGTCGTTCAAGTCCTTCATCAACAGGTCCAGGTTGATACCGTGGGCTTGAGCGCCCTGGCGGATGTTCTCGAACTGGGCGGCGGCACACCCAATGCATCCCAGGCCGTGTCTAAAAAAGACCTGCATTGTATGGGGGTGCTTGGTGAGCACGTCACCGATGGGCATGTCTGCTGTAATCACTTGTTCTGGCATTTTTTCTCCTATAATCTATTCTTCAATCAGTTGTCTCAGTGCTTCTGACGTCGTCACGGGCAGCGAACAGGTCGCATTCGCGCAGACGTATGCGGTAGCGCGTCCATTCACCTGTTTGCGGCCTTGCAGCAGGGGGACGGCGCTCTCCGTCGGCATTCCGACCGCGACCATCTGGTGCGGGCGGTATGCGTCGAAACAGGTGTGGAGCAGGGCGCGCGTGTCCTTCGCTCCGGGCTGGCCGATGATGGCAATCTCCCGTGCCTGCGCCAGGGCATAGTCGAAGGAGACGAGCCACTGGGAGAAACCGAGCGGGTAGCGGGCCAAAAGCTCTTGCATCGGTGACAGCGCTTCGCGCGCCCGTTTCAGGTAGCGGGGCTCGACGGCCAGTCCTGCCAGTCGTTGGAGCACGAGAGCCGCCATCCCGTTGCCCGAGGGCACGGCGTTGTCCTGTAGTTCTCGGGGGCGCACGATCAACTCCTCGTGGTCGTCGCTGGTGTCGAAGAAACCGACCGGGGCCGCCAAGTGCTCGATCATCGTCTCGGTCAGCGCGTGGGCGGCCTGGTACCAGCGCGGGTCGAACGTGGCCTGGTACAGCTCCAGCAGTCCTTCGATCAGGTAGGTATAGTCCTCCAGATAGCCGTTGACCTTGGCCTCTCCCGCTCTCCAGGTGTGGTACAAGCGGCCATTGGCGATCATCAATTCGCGTAGCAAAAATTCGGCGTTCCGTTCGGCGACCTGACGATAGTCGTCTCGCCCGAGCACCCGCGCGGCTGTGGCAAAGGCCGCCAGCATCAGACCGTTCCAGGACGTGAGTACTTTTTCGTCCCGTCCGGGGTGGATGCGTTCCGCGCGGACTTGGAGCAGCTTGTGGCGGGCCTGGTCCAGGGCCTGGCGCTCCTCAAGACTGCCTTTCAACTCGAGAATGGTCTGCCCCTCGAAATTTCCCCCCTCGGTCACGCCGTAGGCCACGAGAAAGCGGTCCGCCTGATCGCCCAGCACGGACCGGATCTCGTCCGGCGTCCAGAGAAAGAACTTGCCCTCCTCGCCCTCGCTGTCGGCGTCCTGGGTGGCATAGAAACCTCCCTCGGGGGCCGCCATCTCCCGCGTGACGTAATCGAGGGTCTCCTCGGCGATGGTGCGATAGAACGCGTCGTTCGTTACCTGCCAGGCGTGAAGATAGACGCGGGCGAGTTGAGCGTTGTCGTAGAGCATTTTCTCAAAGTGGGGGGTCGTCCAGTGGGCATCAACGGAATAGCGATGGAAGCCGCCGCCCAATTGGTCGTACATCCCGCCCCGGGCCATCCTGTCCAGGGTCAATTTGACCATCTCCAGGGCCTGGGGATTGCCGGTGGTGTGATGATAGCGCAGTAGAAATTCCAGTGTCATAGGCTGGGGGAATTTCGGGGCCTGGCCCCATCCGCCCTGAATCCAATCAAAGCTCTCCAGGATGGCGTGGAATGCGGTACCCAGCGTGGCTTCCCGCAGTACCTGCTGCTTTCCAGCTCCAAGGGCGACCATCTGCCGTTCGATGGCCGCGACCAGATTGTCGCTGCCCTCTAGCAGCTCTGGTCTGCGATTTTGCCAGGCGTCAGCTACAGCCAGCAGGACGTCGGCGAAGGAGGGCATTCCATAGCGTGGTTCTGGGGGAAAGTAGGTCCCGCCGTAGAACGGGCGTCCGTCCGGCGTGAGAAACACCGACATCGGCCAGCCTCCCTGGCCTGTCAGGGCCTGGACGGCGCTCATATAGACGCGGTCCAGGTCTGGCCGCTCCTCGCGGTCCACCTTGACGTTGACAAAGTGCTGGTTCATAATCGCCGCCGTGCGCCCATCCTCGAAGGATTCGTGGGCCATCACGTGGCACCAGTGGCAGGCGGAATAACCGATGCTGAGAAAGATCGGTTTGCCCTCAGCATGGGCTTTTTGCAGGGCCTCCTCGCCCCAAGGATACCAGTCCACCGGGTTCTCGGCGTGCTGGAGCAGGTATGGGCTGGTCTCGCTTGCTAACTGATTCGCCATGGTGTACTCCTCTTTTCTGGGCTGCCACCCTCCTCGAAACTGGGCTGATTATACCATATTTACCAGATAATATCGATGTTTTTATATTATATTCTCATTAGAAATGGGGCCGCCCCAGTTCGCCCATTTGCGCTGTTCATGATAGAATGCAGGGGTGAATTGGAGACTTGCAAGGAGAACAGTATGAAGGACAGGATTACACGGGACGAAGCGTGGGCGTTGATCCAAGAGTATGGCAGCAGCGAGAATCACGTGCGCCATATGCTGGCCGTCGAGGCGGCGATGCGCGCGTATGCGCAGCGTTTCGGCGAGGACGATGCGTTGTGGGGCGCGATTGGGCTGGTGCACGATTTCGACTATGACCGGTTTCCGGATGAGCATCCCCATTCCGGCGGTCGGATCCTGCGCGAAAAAGGGTATGACGACGGTATCGTCAACACGGTCCTCTCCCACGGACATACGGACGTGCCGCGCGACACTCGGATGGCTCAGGCCCTGCACGCCGTGGATGAGCTGACGGGCTTTCTGGTGGCGGTGACTCTCGTCCGCCCCTCCCAGGATATTCGAGACGTCCAGATCAAGTCGGTGCGCAAAAAGTGGAAGGACAAGGCGTTCGCGGCCGCCGTAGACCGCGAGGAGATCGAGGCCGCGGCCGATGCGCTGGGCGTCGAGCTGTGGGAACACGTCGGTGTGGTGTTGGAGGCGATGAAAGGGGTCGCCGGCGAGATCGGCCTGGACGGTCAACTGGCTCGGGGGTAAAAGAAGCCAGGGTTGGGACAGAACCCTGGCTTCTCCACGCGGGTTGCTCGTCAAAAGAGGTGAAACGCGGCAATCACCGGCGCGAATAGGGACGACACCAGCGACATGACGGTGATCAGCGTGTTGAGCGACGGGCCGGCCGTATCCTTGAAGGGGTCTCCCACGGTGTCCCCGACCACGCTGGCTTTGTGGGCGTCGGACCCTTTACCGCCGAACATGCCGGACTCGATGTACTTTTTCGCATTGTCCCACAGGCCGCCGGCATTCGCCATCAACAGGGCAAAGATGATGCCGGTAAAGATGGCCCCGCCCAGAAAAGCGCCCAGCGCCTCGGGGCCCATCACGAAGCCGATCACCAGCGGCAGGACCACGGCCAGGAAGGCCGGGCCGATCAGTGATGCCAGGGCGCCCTGGGCTGCCAGCGCGACGCAGGTTTCGTAATCCGGCTCAGAGGTGCCGGCCAGAATGCCTGGGTTGCGGGCGAATTGTCCCCGTACCTCTTCGATCATGTCGAAGGCGTTGCGGGTCACCGAAAGCATAGTCATCGCGCTAAAGAGGGGCGGCGTCATAGCGCCCAAAAAGACGCCGGCGATGACCAGGGGGTCCAACAGGCTGAGCCTGAGATTGATCCCCTCGGCTCTCATCTCGCCGGCAAAGGCGGCAAAGAGCGCCAACACGGTGAGGGCGGCGGCGCTGATGGCAAATCCCTTGGTGATCGCCTTGGCGGTGTTACCGGCCGCGTCCAGTACGTCGGCGATGTCAATGACCTCCTGGGACATGCCGGCCATCTCGGCGATGCCGCGGGCGTTATCCACGATGGGGCCGTAGGCGTCGGAGGAGACGATCATGCCGCTGACGGCCAGCATGCCGACGGCGCTGATCCCCACGCCGTAGACGCCATCCAGTCCAGACGCATCGGTCAGATAGTAGGAGATGAGGGTGGCAGCCACGATGCCGATGACGGATGGCACGATGCTGACGAGGCCATAACTAAAGCCGGTGATGATGGTGATGGCCGCGCCAGAGCTCGAGACCCGGGCCGTCTCCACGACCGGCGGACGGTCGTCTCCGGTAAAGTAATCGGACGTGAACCCCACCACCACGCCGGTTACCAACCCGGCCAGCGTGGCCCACAGCACGCCCAGGTTATAGTCGCCCAGCAGCACCAGCACGACGACCATGACGGCAAAGAGGGCGCAGGTGATGATGGTCCCGCTGTTGAGGGCCCGGCCTGGCTTACCGTCCTCGCCAACCCGAACCAACTGGAGGCCGATCAGGGAGGCAAAGATGCCCAGGGTGCACAGGATGAGGGGAAAGACGGTGTACTTGATCTGCAATGCTTCGTTCGATAGGGAGACTCCCAGCAGCATCACCGCCACGGCGCTGGCGACGTAACTGTCAAAAATGTCCGCGCCCATGCCGGCCACGTCTCCCACGTTGTCCCCGACGTTGTCGGCGATGACGGCCGGGTTGCGGGGGTCGTCCTCGGGGATGCCGACCTCGATTTTGCCCACCAGGTCGGCTGCGATGTCGGCGGTTTTGGTGTAGATGCCACCTCCGGCTTTGGCCAGCAGCGCCAGCGTCGAAGCGCCAAAGCTAAAGCCGAGCACGATCTCTGGCTCCCGGGTGAGCAGATAGACTATGCTCATACCCACAACGGCGATGCCGACCATCGCCAGCCCCATCACCGATCCGGCCCGAAAGGCCACGTCGAAGGCCGGATTGAGGCCCCGCTCGGCCGCCGTCGCGCTGCGGACGTTGGCAGAGACGGCGACGGTCATCCCCATATAGCCCGCGATGGCCGAGAAGACCGCCCCGGTTACAAAGGCGGCTGCCATCTTTAGCCCATAGACCGAATCTCCCTTGCTGATTCCAAACACGATGGCAATGATCAGCGCCAGCACGACCGCGATCATGATCAGCGCCACGTAGAGCTTTTTCAGGTAGGAAATGGCGCCCTGGCGGATCCAGGCGGCCACTTTGCGCGCTTCCTCGCTGCCCTCGTCTTGACGATTGACCCACACGTAGAGCCAGATCGCCACCCCGACCGACATCAGTCCCGAAATCAATCCCACCACAAGCCAGATGGTTTCCATTCTGATCTCCAATTACATGTTGGCAGAGCGCCACCAGCGATAATGGTGGGTCCGCAGTTCATTCTGTGAGGGCATCGGGAAGTAGGTCAGCCTTTTTTGGTTTCCCACAAAGATGCCGCTCTTGATGGTACGGTACGGAAACGAGGCCGGTTCCACCCGGTTGACCATCTTGGTGTGGACGATCTTGGTTCTCAAATCGACCAGGCACTGGCGCAAATGGGTGATATTGGAGTAAGGTAAATCCCCTACCGCTCCTCGCTCCGGGTCCTGAGCCAGTTGGTCCAGGCGCAGTTCCACAAAGCAGACCGCCGGCAGGGAGAGCAGGCTGGTGGGGTTCTTGACGATCAGTTCGTAGAACTGGCGCGGGCCGAGGGTGCTCACGACCAGGGGATGCACAGGGGCAATCTCCTGGTAGAGGTGTAACCCGCTGGTCTCTTGGGGCATTTCTGAGCTGGATTGCAGGGCGAGAGACCGTCCATCCTGGGTCACGAGGTAGAGGGTTTGGAGGGCCTCCAGCGACACGTGTTCCAGCACACGATAGACCGAGATGTAGATTGATCGCTTGGGGCTGCCATCCTCGTGGGGCACACAGCGCCGGATGCCCTCCTCGACGTCAAAGTACTCGTGCCGGAACCCCGGATTCAGCTCGAAGAACATTGCCTGCCCGCGCGATTTTTTGGCGCTCCCCACCGCGTAATAGACGCCGAACTCTTCCGGGGGCAGCATAGAAGCGATCAGTGCTTCGGGCATCATTGACAAGTACAGATGCACGTCCATAGATATCCCCTCCTTATCCTCCTGTTGAGTAGCAACTGTACAGGGCTATATTATACCACATTTGTCCGGATAGGATGACTTGTGCAGGCGGATCAAGTCAGTTGAGGGTGATGGGCGCGATGCGGTGACGGGTGCCAGAGTCATTGGCCCGCTATCTCGACGCTTTCCCCCAGCCTGACTCGGTCGGTGACGGGATTGCCGGCTTTGTCTATGACCGGTACGTTGACCACGGCGGGATAGGTGTACTGGCCGGCCCAGATCTGTGCTCGTCCGGCCGCTATGTCCGACGCCAGGATCAGCGGAAAGTACTCTACTACCAGGTCGCCGGCCTGCCACTGGGAGGTGGGGAATCCCGTTCCATCCTGTTGGCTGAGCAGCTTTTCCTCTCCGTCCACGAGATGGGTGAAGAAATGATAGCGGGTCCCGGAGGGTGGCAGCGTGCGGACCCACCAGGCCACCCAGACGTCCAGTTTCTCCCCCACTTGGACTGCCTCCGGCACGTGGTAGCCCAGGAAGACGGTCCCATTGGCAAAGGGGACGGCCTCAGGAAAAGGAGTCAATCCGGCTATGACGTCTTGACGATCCGGGCCGCTGCGATAAAAGATGCGGTAGCTCAGTCCATCGGGCAGAATGACGACCGGGCCCGGCTGCACGTGGGCCAGCCCCTCCAGCCGCCGCAAGACCGGCGTCAGCTCGGAGCTTGTTTCTGTGTCGTCTGGCACCGGTCCCACCAGGTAGATCACTTTGGAGCGATCCGGCACCGGCAGGGACCAACGTCCGTCGGCGAAGCGATGCGGATGGTCGAACAGCAGGGCCTCAAAGGTCGCGGGCGTCTCGTGCATCGCAGGATCCGTCCCGGAACCGAGGACAATGATCTCGGCCACGGATGGCTCGGCCAGGCGGAGCGCTTGTTGAGCGGCGGACCGGGTGTACTTGAGGGGGATGCCGTACCCGCCGGTGGAGGGGTGTTGATCCATAAAGTAGAGCAGCCGTCCGATGACCGCCCCTTGCCAGATCCCCCACGCCAGCAGTCCCCCGACAAGCAGCAGCGTCGCAAGGGAGGTTCCTCGTCCGAGCCAGGAGAGTCGGGGAGTTTGCCAGCGGGTGAGGATATCGCCCAACAGAACGGCGATGAGGAGAAATTGGACTGGGTAGAGCACGTTAAAATAGAATGGATAGACCGGGGCGGTGGGGCGGCTCTGCATAGCGATGGGTACGATGAACCAGATCAGCAAGAGGACCAGGGGCCGTCGCCGCTCTGAGGGCCCTCGTACGATCTGGATCAGGCTGTACAGGATGGCCGCAGTCAGCAGGGCGATTATCACCCCGTTCAACCACCACAAATTCGGCAGGCCGGCCATATAGTCCGGCCAGAGAGCGCCGGCCATGCCGTGGATGCCATAGCTGCCCGTGTTGATAAAGGCGTAGCGCAGGGCGTCCCACGAGAATTGGGCCTCCTCCCCGGCATAGGTCAGGAAAGCCCGCAGGCTGCGCCATTCATGGAGGGCATCATGAATCACATAGGGGGACATCGCCAGCGTGAAAACGAGGCTTCCGACCAGCAGGGGGCGGAGCGCCACCTGCTTCCGGTAGAGGAGCAGTGAGAGGCCCAGAATGGGAATGAACGCCAGCCCTCCCATGTGAAGTCCCAGCAGGGCGGCCAACCCAGCGAAGGCGCCCACCAGCGCCCAGCGTTTGCCCTGCACCAGGGCGGCGAACAGGGCGGCAAAAAAGCCCACGTTGATCAGGGGCAGGTTTTGGGCCCAGATTTGCCGCCCGTAGACGACTGCCCACGGGCTGACGGCAAAGAGAAAGGCGGACACCAGTCCAACGACCGGCCCAAAGTAGACCCGTCCCAATCCGTAGCAGGCCAGGACCGCCAATCCATTGAGCAGACCTGTGAAGAGGACGGCTGCCACCGGATCCCGCCACAGCCGCAGGGGAATGGCCATCAGGTAGAGAGTCAGGGGTAGATTGGCTGCTCCCATCGACGTGTCCACTCCGGCAGCCGGCAGGTTTCCCTCGTAGGCGATGGACAGAGCCTGCCGGACGATGGTGGACTCGTCCCGCTTGAAAGCTGCCAGCGTCGGCCAGCCCATTCGCAGGAGCAGGGCCAGCGCGACAATCCCCCACAACACCCAATGGTGGGCGTTGGATGTGGGGGTAAGGTCATTGGCCTCGATCTGTGTGCTGGTGATGTTATCCTTCTCCCTTCGCCATGTGTTGGGTGTAAACGTCCAAGAGGTATTCGATTCTGTTTCTTGTCTCCTCCAGGTCCTGTGCCCATTGGGCCAATACCTCGTCCCCTAGCGCTGTCATGTGATAGACCCGGCGAGGCGGTCCTTGGGTCTGTTCTTCGTCCCAGGTCGAGGTGGCCCAACTTCGGGCTTCCATATCCCGCAGTGCCTGGTAGACGACGCTGGGGTTGAGATTGTCCAGGCCGAATTCGTCCAATTGTTCCAATAACGTATAGCCATGAGCTGGACCGCGATGTAGAAGCAGGAGCAGTGCTGGCTCCAACATCCGCACTGCTCTTCGTCCTCTACCTCGTCTTCTCATTTTTGCCCTCCCATGTTAAAGTATAGCATATTATATACATTTTTCAATGTCAAACCGATTTCGCTGTGAGGATGCAACCCTCCACGTTCTAATGCGTAATATAGAGTGTCGACCCTTGAAGTGATGGGGCCGGGCGGAGTTATACGGGTGATTACTGAAACGGAATGGATCCAACAGGCGCGCTCTGGGGACCACGTCGCATTTGGTCGCCTGGTTCAAGCCTACCAAACACCCGTTTACAATTTGACGTACCGGATGCTGGGTAACGCAGCGGAGGCCGAGGAGGCCGCCCAGGAGGCGTTTCTGCGAGCCTACACTCACTTGCGTAGCTATGATCCTCAGCGCCCGTTTCGCTCCTGGCTGATGGCTATTGCCTCTCATTACTGTATTGATCAGCTCCGGCGGCGGAGGCTCACCTGGCTGTCGTTCGAGGACGAGATCGCCGTTCCCGAAAACCCGGTCGAGGGCGGCCTGGTCCAACTGGCCAGCGATCTGCCGAATCCAGAATCTGTGGTGACGCAGCAGGAGCGAGCGGTGCAGATCCAGACGCTGCTGTCCACCTTGTCGCCCGTTGACCGGGCAGCCGTCACGCTCTTGTACTGGTACGATTACTCTTACGAGGAAATCGCCGAGACGCTGGACTTGACAGTGAGCGCGGTCAAATCGCGCTTGTATCGCGCCCGGCGTGACTTGGCCAAGTTGTTGGAAGAGGATGGGGAGAATGGACTGCAAACAAGCGACTGAGATGATGGTAGCGCGGCTGGATGGTCACTTGGATGATGGCTCTACAGTGCTGCTGGAGGCTCACATCGGCGCGTGCTGCTCCTGCCAGGCCGAATGGCGCAGCTTGCAACGGCTTGATGACTTGTTGACGACCGCTCCGATGGTACGCTCCCCGGTCCGTCTGCGGGTGCAGGTTATGACCCGCCTGCAGCGCCGGGAGCAGGCTCGTCGGGCCATCGTCGGCAGCACGACCCTGGCTTTGGGCACCATCACGCTGATGCTTTTGCTGTTGGCCCCGGTGCTGCTCGACCTGCTCCGGATGGTGGGCATCGCGCCCACTTTGCTCAGCGCCGGACCCGAGACGGTCGTCCAACTGCTGGCGCTGATGCGAACGATGGGACGTGCTCTATTGGTTCTGCTGGAGACGTTCGTCACGCCTCTGGCTGCCCTGAGCCTGTGCAGTCTCGCGCTGGCCCTGGCCCTGAGCAGGTTGTGGACCGGCGCTGTGAGTCGCTTGCGAACCGAATCGTAACACGGTTATCATAGGAGGAGTAGAAAATGAGACGAATCGCTTTGATACTGGGAGCCCTGTTGTTGATCGGCAGCAATATCGCGTGCTGCATTATGCCTCGCCTGCCAGAGATCGAAATCAACGTGCCAACCGTCCAGGTGGGGGAAATGCGGGACGAGCGGGAGGAAATCCCCCTCTCGGGAGTGGAATCGGCCACCGTCGAGTTGTTTTTTGGAGCCGGCGAGCTAGAGATCGCTGCCGGGGATCCCGACCTGCTTCTCTCCGGCCACTTTCGATATAACATTGAGCAATGGGAGCCCCGGATAGACTTTCAGAATGGTGTCCTGACCATCAAGCAGGGGGATAGTGACGATTGGGGTATCTCGACCGGAAACGCGCACAACGAGTGGGAGCTCGGGTTTTCGCCCGACATACCTCTCGACATGGACGTCAAGGTTGGGGCTGGCAAGGGGCGCATGGACCTGACCGGCTTGCAGTTGACGACGCTCGAATTGGACTTGGGAGCAGGGGATTTTGACGTCCGGTTCGATGAGCCTAACCAGGCCCGGCTGGAACGGTTTGCCCTGAATACTGGGGCCTCAAAGCTGCAAGTGCGGGGCATCGGCAACGCTGGACCGGAGCGGATCACCGTCCAGGGAGGTGTGGGAGATATCAGCCTGGACTTTACCGGCGACTGGGTGCGCTCGGCCGAGGTGGACATCACCGCTGGAATCGGCGCCCTCACCCTGCGCTTGCCCGACGATGTGGGAGTCGAAATCCAAGTAGATGGCCTGGCGAACGTAGAGACCTCTGGCCTGCGGCGCAGCGGTGACGTATACGTCAACGACGCCTTTGGCAAGGCAGAGGTCGAGTTGCACATTCAGATTGCCACCGGGCTTGGCGCTGTCAAGTTGATTCAAGTATCCAACGATTAGCGATGGAGGTAATTGATGCGTAAAAACAGATGGTTAACTGGATTGACCGGTCTGCTGATCGTGCTGATTCTGCTCCCGGCTGCCCCAGCCTGGGCGAGCGACGGGCCGCCGGATGATGGCATTGTTGTCTGGAACAGGGATTACACGCTGGAAGAGGGCGAGACGCTGGGGGGCGACCTGGTCATTTTTAACGGAGATGCCACCATCGAGGAGGGCAGCCGTGTCGAGGGGGCTGTCATTGTATGGAATGGGAGCGCCACGATCGAGGGTACTGTCGAAGGGGATGTGGTCGTCTCCAATGGAGACATCTACCTGGGCGACAATGCCTTGGTTGAGGGGCAGGTCGTGTGCAGTTGGAGCTGCAACCTCCAGCGGGAGGAGGGCTCCCGCGTGGAGGGAGGGGTCAGCGAGGGAGTTCCTCTGCCCACGCTACCTTCCCTGCCCATTCTCCGATTCCAATACCGGGACGGTACCCCTATTCCCATACCGGCTTTATCCAACTTTTGGGCCTCTGGTCCCAGTCAAGCGATGCATTGGGCGTTCAGGTTGATCCGCGGCCTGGCTTCGATCCTGGTGGTCGCCGTCGTGGGGGGCCTGATCGCATTGATCTGGCCTGACCAGACGGCGCATGTGAGCCGTACGCTGGTTTCAGCGCCGTGGCCCAGTTTGGGTGTTGGCCTGTTGACCTTTTTCCTGGCTGTCGTGCTGATCGTTCTTCTGACCATCACGATTTGCCTCGCCCCGGTCGCGGCGCTGACCGCTTTGGCTCTGGGGGCGGCCGGACTGTTCGGCTGGGTCGCCGTCGGGGCACTGCTTGGGGAACGGTTGCTGGTTGCTCTCAAGGCTCGCGAGATCGCTCCCTTGTGGGCCGCTGGACTGGGCACTCTGGTCATCACCATAGTCAGCGCCGGGCTGGATACCGCCTTTTGCCTGGCGCCCCTGGGGTGGCTCCTGACGGCCATCCTGGGCTGGATGGGGCTGGGGGCGGTGGTACTGACCCGTTTCGGCACGGCAGCCTATACCCCCGTGGTTTACCAACGCGCAGCATCGCCGGTCCGCGCCGATCCGATCAACGAAACAGTGGACGAATCTGGGGAGGATCCCGACGGTGAACTGCCCGGCCTGGTAGGAGAACGATCCGACGATCTAGCTGCCGATTCGTAACGAGGGCGTGGGATTCACCCAACTGGCGGCCGGAGAGTCCAGTTTTTCGGACTCTCCGGCTTTTTGCTTGACAATCCTTTAATTTGCCAGTATAATTAGAACAGGTGTTCTGTTCGATACCTCGCTTGGCAGCAGGAACACGCAATCCAACGTTGACCCAATGGCTCTGACATGGTAAAATAAACAATTGTGTTGGGGAAGGGAAACGTACTCCTCATCATCCAACGACTGGGCCCGGACAGGTTTCAGAGAGGGGGAGAATTGGCACAGAAAACACAATACACCGAAGCAGACATCCAAGTCCTGGAGTATCCGGAAAATATCCAGCGCCGGCCAGGGATGTACGTCGGGGGACGGGGCGCGTCGGCCCTGCACCACCTGGCCGTCGAGGTGATTGACAACGCGGTGGACGAGGCCCTGGCCGGGCGGTGCGATTGTACCGAGGTCGTCATCCGCGCCGATGGCAGCATCACCATCTCTGACAATGGCAGTGGCATCCCAGTGGGCATCCACCCGGAGAAGAACAGGCCGACCCTGGAACTGGCCTTTACCGAGCTGCACACCGGGGCCAAGTTCGATGAGGGGACTTATTCGACCTCCGGGGGCCTGCACGGCGTAGGCATCAAAGCGACCAATGCCCTCTCCACCTGGCTGGAAGTCACCATCAAACGGGATGGCGTGCTGTACCGCCAGCGTCATGAGCGAGGGCTGCCCGTGACGCCGGTCCAGATTCTGAGCCCTCGCACCGGGGAGGTGGTGGGAGAGGTCGGAGTGCGGGGTGAGGTGACGGCGGTACGGGAGCACAAGGACCGCTCCATCGGCACCGGCACCATCGTTTCATTCCTGCCCAATCCCGACTATCTGGACGTGGTCAAGTTCAACTTTGCCACCCTGGCCCGCCGTTTGCAGACGGTCGCCTTTCTCGTGCCGGGATTGACCGTGCGCATCGCCGATGAGCGGAGCAAGCGGCAGAAAGAGCGCGAGTACTGCTACCGGGGTGGGTTGGTCGAGTACGTCGAGTATCTCAATCGGGATCGCAAGGGCATCCATCCTCCCATCGAGATCAAGGGCGAGGCCGAGGACGGCACCCAGGTCGAGATGGTGCTCCAGTACCACGGCGGCGAGGACGAGGAGATCGTCTCTTTCGTCAACACCATTCCCACGCCCGACGGGGGCAGGCACGTGGCCGGGTTCCGCGCCGCGCTGACCAAGGCGATCAATGCCTTTGCCACCGAGAAAAAGCTGCTCAAGAAGGGGGACGAGATCACCGGTAAGGATACTATCGCCGGGCTGACGGCCGTGGTCAGCATTCGGATGCGTGACCCCCAGTTTACCTCCCAGACCAAGACCCAGCTCGGCTCCGACCAGGTGCAGGGCCAGGTTCACTCCATCGTCTACGACACGCTGCTGACTCTCTTTCGCAAGCGGATTCCCCTGGGCAAAAAGATCGTGACCCGCTGCCTGGCCGCATCCCGCGCCCGGCACGCCGCGGCCAAGGCCCGCTCCCTGGTGATGCGCCGTTCGGCGCTGGAGGTGGACGAACTGCCCGGTAAACTGGCCGACGTGGCCAAGGGCAGCCGGGTGGAGCAGACGACCCTATTCATCGTCGAGGGGGACAGCGCGGGAGGGTCCTGCAAGCAGGCGCGGGACCGGCGCTACCACGCCATCCTGCCGCTGCGGGGCAAGATCATCAACGTCGAGAGGACGCGCTTGAGCCGGGCGCTGGGCAACCGCGAGGTCAAGGCGATCATCGCCGCCATTGGGGCCGGGGTGGGACCCGACTTTGACGTGGAAAAGATGCGTTACGGGCGGGTGGCGATCCTGGTGGACGCTGACGTGGATGGGGATCACATCAAGACACTGCTCTACACCCTGTTCTGGCGGTTGATGCGCCCCATGGTGGACGCCGGGCGGCTCTACGTGGCCCGGGCGCCTCTCTATCTGCTGCGCAATGGGCGGGACAGCCGCTACGCCTACACCGATGAGGAGCGAGACCGCATTCTGGAGGAGTGGAAACGACCCAGAGGGGTCAGCATTCAGCGGTACAAGGGGTTGGGCGAGATGAACCCGGAGCAGCTGCGGCATACTGTCTTCAAGCCGGGGGATGGGGATGACCCCTCGATCAACGAACACATCGTGCAGGTCTCGGTGGACGAGGTACACGCTGCCAACGCTGCCATCTCCCTCTGGATGGGTGGCAGTCCCAAGCGGAGACGCACGCGGTTGATGCGTTACTGGGACGGCGCTGTGCTGCTTGATGACAATGGGGTTGGGGACGAAGACGAGGACGACGATATTGAGAATGGGAACGGGACCGACATGGAGGATGAGGAGTAAGGAGACCGAAGGGGAGCGACTATGGCTGGGGAGAGACAGACTGTGGTAGAGATAGAGACCGTCGAATTGGCCGACGATATGACCCAGGCGTACATCGGTTACGCCCGTGAAACCATCACCGACCGGGCGCTGCCGGATGTGCGGGATGGTCTCAAGCCGGTGCAGCGGCGCATTCTGTACGGGATGCATGATCTGGGGCTGGCCCACGACCGGCCGCACAAAAAGTCCGCTCGTATCGTCGGTGAAGTGCTGGGCAAATACCATCCTCACGGTGACAGTTCTGTCTACCTGGCGATGGTGCGCCAGGCCCAGCCCTGGGTGATGGAGGTCCCCCTGGTGGATGGTCAGGGCAACTTTGGCTCCATTGACGGTGACAGCCCGGCCGCGATGCGGTACACCGAGGCCCGGCTCACCGCTGCTGCCGAGACGATGCTCCAGGACCTCGAGATGGATACCGTGGATTGGGCGGATAATTTCGATGGCTCACTCCAGGAGCCGACTGTCCTGCCGGCGGTGCTGCCCAACCTGCTGGTCAACGGTGTGGATGGCATCGCCGTGGGGATGGCCACCCGTATGCCGCCTCACAACCTGGGCGAGGTCTGCAATGCCCTGATCTACGTGGCCCAGAACTGGAAGAAACGAGAAAAGATCACGGTAGACGAACTGATCAAGTTCATCCCCGGGCCGGACTTTCCCACCGGCGGCATCATCTACCGCTATCGGGACTATGGGGACGGCCCCGAGGATACCATTCGCCAGGCCTATGACACGGGACGGGGACGCATCGTGATGCAATCCCGGGTCATCCCCGAGGACATTGGCGGCGGCAAGTTCAACATCGTCGTCACCGAGCTGCCCTACGGGGTGCTCAAGACCACGGTCATCGAAAAGATCGCCAAGGAGGTTCGGGATGGCCGCATCGCCGGCGTGACCGACCTGCGGGACGAGTCGGACCACACCGGGATGCGAGTGGTGATCGAGGTCTCCCGTCAGGCGAATTGGGAGGATGTGCTGAAGCAGGTGTTGAAATACAGCCAACTGCGGGAGACATTTGGGGTCATCAACCTGGCGTTGGTGCCCAGTGCAGAGAACGGCGCCACCCGGCCCGAATACCTGTCGCTCGGTGACCTGTTGACTCACTTTGTAGCCCATCGGTTGGAGGTGATCGAGCGCCGCAGCCGCTACGAACTGTACAGACGACGGGCCCGATTGCACATCGTGGAGGGGCTCCTCAGGGCGTTGGATGTGCTGGACGAGGTGATTGATACCATCCGCCGCTCCCGGACTGCCGATACGGCCCGCCAAAACCTGATCCGCAAGTTCGGGTTTACCGAGATTCAGGCCACTGCTATTCTCGATATGCAGCTGCGCCGCCTGGCTGCCCTGGAGCGCAAAAAGCTGGCCGACGAGAAGCTGGAGCTGCGAGCCAGGATCAAATACCTGGAGGGCCTACTCGCCTCTGAGGCCAAGCGGTTGGCCGTGGTCATCGAGGAGACGGCCGACATACAAGAGAAATTCGCTGTGCCCCGGCGCACGTTTATTCTGGACAAGGAAGAAGCGGTCGCCGGGACCGGCGTGGTCACCACTGAAGCCGACCTGGTGATGCCCGAGGGCGCTCAAGTGCTGACGCTGACGCCTGAGGGAATCGAGCGTGTCGACGCGGCCAGCTTTTCCAACCGGGCCAGCCGCAGCCTGACCAAGCGGGCCGTGCGAGACATCCGTTGGGATTACGTGACGGTCGAGCCGGGCGATGAAGTGATCTTGCTCACCAATCGAGGGCGCGGGTGGAGAGGGGCCGTCGGCTTCATCCCCCCAGAGGGCACGCCCAAGGGGCTGGGCCTGGAGCCGGGGGAGCGGGTCATTGGATTCGCTGTTCCACGACCGGAGGCCTATCTGGTGATGGGCACCCGGGCCGGCAAGGTCAAGCGCACGCGCGTCCAGGACCTCTCTCTACCCGCCCGGACCTGGGACGCGGTGATGGGATTGAGCGGCGAGGGGGACGAGGTGCTGTTCGGCAGTGTGGCGGGCGCGGGGGCGCACATCCTGTTCTATACGGCTCAGGGGCAGCTGCTGCGCCTGGATGGGGACGAGATCAATCCCCAGCAGACCGGCACAGCCACCGGCGTCGCGGGTGCCAAGGTCAGGGCGGGTGATCGCCTGCTGGGCGGCATAGTCGTGCCGGCCGCCGCCAAAGAGGAAACCAAGTGGCAGGTGGTCGTTTTTTCGGAGCGCGGCTATGCCCATCGCACCTCTCTGGCCGAGTTCTCGGTGCAGGGCCGGGGAGCGACCGGCACGCGTTGCCTGCGGGAGACGAAATCCGGCGGCGGGATGGGGGGCGTGACTGTCGCCAAGAGCGGCGCGGTCGACGTCTACCTGGAGGATGGGCGCCGGCAGCGGTTCGATCTGAAAGAGATCCCGGAGGGGGCCCGTGACGTGCGCGGTGAGCGGTTGGTCGAGGCCCAGGATAGTGTCATCGCCCGCGTGGTGAACCTGTCCTAGCCGCGGCGCTTTTCCGCGCTGGACGCTGATTCCTGCGATGTTTGTCCTTCACCCCCAGGACCTGGGCATCATTCTGACCTACCGCTGTCACAGCAGGTGTCAGCACTGCCTCTACAACTGTGGCCCGGGCTGGGGAAAGGAGGCCATGTCGCCGCAGCAACTGCGCCAGGCGTTGGAGCAAGTTCTCGTCTGGCCCCAGACGCCGCAGGTGCATCTGACCGGCGGCGAGCCGTTTCTCCATTTTCCCCTGCTGCTGGAGGGCACACGGATGGCGGCCGGGCTGTCCATCCCGGTCTATGTCGAGACCAGCGGGAGCTGGTGCACCGACGAAGGGGAGGCGGTCGAGCGGTTCGTCGCCTTGCGGGAGGCGGGCTTGCAGGCGGTGTTGGTCAGTTGCTCTCCCTTTCACGCCGAGCGCATCCCACCCGCTCGCACGGTCCGCGCCATTCGCGCCGCCCTGCACGTCTTTGGTCCTCGCCGGGTGACGGTCTACCTGTCTCAATTCCTCGATTTGATCCAGCAGTTCAGCGCCGGCGACTTGGGGCGTCCCATCCCACTCTCCCGGTACGAGGAAGAGTTGGGACCCGCACGGGCGGCCCAAGTTCTGTGGGAGGGGTATGGCCTCATCTCCGGCGGCCGGGCGGGCTACCGGCTGGGCCACTTGACGGCCCGACATCCGGCGGCGGCCTTCTCGCGGGCGACCTGCGCCGGTGAACTGCTCTATGCCCAGCACTCGCACTTTGACCTGGACGGCAATTTTATCCCAGCCTTTTGCGGGGGTTTGACGGTGGGGAGCTGGCGGGACCTCTCGCGGCTGCTGGATGATTTCCAGGAGGATCGGTATCCGCCGCTGATCGCGGCGCTGATCGAGGGCGGGCCGTATCGGTTGTACGAGCTGGCCCGGGAGCGGTACGGATACGAGTCCCGGCCGGAGGGATACGCGGGCAAATGCCACCTGTGTGTGGATGTGCGGCGTCGCCTGGCGGAGGCGGACGACTTTGTCGAACTGCGTCCCCGAGAATTCTACCATCACTTTTGATCTCTGCGTGAACAAGTGCATCACACCTGGTGTCTGAACTCCTTGACACCCAAAATTCTTTACAAATGAGACAAGATTTTACCGCAGAGCGCAGAGTTTTCCCATGTTTTTCTCAGCGGGCTCTGCGGTGAGTTTCAACCTCGTCGGTTTGAGGCGTAGCTTCGTTAGACGGTTACATACCGTTTTCTGGTATAGCTACTCGCCTGATCCTATATTGTGCCAAATGGCAGGTAGTAATATCATGGGAGAGATCTCGTGAATAGGAGGCTTGCCAAATGGTTGTCCTGGCCGAAAAGCCCATCCGTTCCGAAGTCAGCCCCAATGGATCGAGAATCGCGCGTCTCAGGTGGTGTGGGAAGCAGAGAATGGGTGGGGAGAATTGGTCGGTCAGGGCGATATTCCCTTGATCCAGCAAGTTGGAGACCGATCGAGGGGGCTTTCGAGATGGCAGGGAGCAGAAACCGGCATCGAATAGTCGAGAGCTGGCGCGCTGTCCTGACCGAAAACCCCGTCCATCCTACACCCAGCCGCAACGAAGCAAAACCACCTGTCCTTACCAATGCTCCCCAGCGCGTTCCAATGCTCGCTGGCACTGTCACCCCCCAATGATCTGGCCTTGGACTGTCAACGCTGTGTTTTGCCCATTGGCACAAGCTTTGTTTGACAGCCTGGCGCAGAGAATGTACACTTTGACGGATGAAAGTCATCGTTTACCTCGCAGATTAGGATGGGCGGGTCGCTGTTCTACCATAAAGTGGGGAAATTGCGCTCTGGTGTAGCGTGGATGTACTTTTCGGCCAGGACAGGTGAGCATAAGACTCGTAAATGATTTTCTGGCTTAACTGTGCGTCATTTGAATCTGACAGGCAAACATCTACTTTTGCTCAACCTACCTCAATTTAACCCGTGTTTTTGCCAGCAAAAACCAGTTTCCACATCCAACGAGCCGTTTCGCGCCCATTTGGCTCGAAAAAATGTCCCCGGAGGCATATGCGATTGGACAAAATCAAATGACGCACCCGACCCGCCCCACAGGGGCTAAAAATCATTTACGAGACTTGATCGTATTGGGTGATCATTCGATGTTTTGGCAGTAGACGAGAGAGTCGTCTATGGGCTTGATGGGCAGGTAATTGTCGTCCAATACCAGCCAGGTAAATCGATTTGTGTCGGGAATCTGAGCGCGCTGCACTTGTAGTTTTTGTCCTCCTTTGCGACCGGTGTCGCAAGTTCTCTGAATTTGCTCTGGCCACAACCTACTGCTCAATGGGATAATTTCAAGTGACCTATCGGTCATCTAATGACTCAGAATCTGGCTCAAGAACAGGCGGGTGCGATCTTCTTTGGGGTGGGCGAAAAATTCCGCCGGTGTGTTCTGTTCCACGATATTCCCCTGATCGAAAAAGGCGATCCGGTCGGCTGCCTCTCGGGCAAAGCCCATCTCGTGGGTCACTACGATCATCGTCATGCCCGACCGGGCCAGCTCGCGCATGACGTCCAGCACCTCCTTGATCATCTCTGGATCGAGGGCCGACGTCGGCTCGTCGAAGAGCATGATCTTGGGCTGCATCGCCAGCGCGCGGGCGATAGCCACCCGCTGCTGCTGCCCGCCCGACAACTGGCCGGGGTATTTGTGGGCCTGCTCAGGAATGCCGACGCGCTCCAGCAGTTGCCCGGCGACCTCCTCGGCCCGAGCCTTGGGCCACTTGCGCACCCAGATCGGCGCCAGAGCGACGTTTTGCAGCACCGTCAGATGGGGAAAGAGGTTGAACTGCTGGAAGACCATGCCCACTTCCCGCCGGATGGCCTCGATGTTGCGGATGTCGTGGCTCAGCTCGATGCCGTCCACGATGATCTCTCCCTCCTGATGCTCCTCCAGCCGATTGATGGTGCGGATGAAGGTGGATTTGCCGGAGCCGGACGGGCCGCAGATGACGATCACCTCCTGCCGTTTGATGGTCATTGTGACGCCCCGCAGCACGTGAAAGTCGTCGAACCACTTGTGCACGTTGCGACAGATGATCATATCGTCAGTTTCAGCGGGCGGTCGGTCTGTGGGATTCTCATTCAAGTCCACGGTCAATTGCCTTTCGATATATCATGGTCGAGCGAGCCGCGCGCTACCGCCGACCCACTCCCAGCGTTTGTTCCAGCCGCTGGCTGGCGTAGGACATCGCGTAGGTGAAGACCCAGAAGACGGCCCCGATGAACAGGTACACCTCCATATCCAGCATCAGCCATTCCGGGTTGCTCTGAATGACGGCCCGGCCGATCTGGAGCAGCTCCACCAGCCCGACGATGACCGCCAGGGTGGTATCCATAAAGAGGGCGATGAACTGCCCCACGATGGCAGGGATGACCATCCGCAGCGCCTGGGGCAACACGATCAGCACGGTCGTCTGCAAGCCGTTCAATCCCACCGCCTTGGCGGCCTCGATCTGACCGGAGGGGATGGCTTGCAGGCCGCCGCGGATGTTCTCGGCCATGTAGGCGGCGGCGAAGAGGGTCATGCCCATCATCGCCCGCAGCACCCGGTCCACCCGCACGTCCTCCGGCAGGAAGAGGGGCAGAATCACAGAAAACATGAACAAGATCGTCACCAGAGGCACGCCCCGCACGATCTCGATGAACAGTGTGCAAAAGAGCTTGAGCACCGGCAGCGAGCTGCGTCGGCCCAGGGCCAACAGAACGCCGATGGGGAACGACGCCACGATGCCGACCAGGGCCAGCAGAAACGTCAGCAGCAGCCCGCCCCACAGCCCGGTCTCCACCCGGGGCAGCCAGGAGACCCCTCGCACGCCGGTCAAAAGCGCCGTCGTCCCGCCGAAGGAGAGCGCCCAGCCCAGCGCCGCCCAGCGGGGTTTGCCGAGGGACGTGCGTCCCACCAGGTAGCCCACGCCGACCAGGAGCGGGTTGGCCACCCCCCACAGCCGGACGCCGCTGGATAGCTCGAACGGCAGCACGGCCACGGCGGCCCCGCCGACAGCCAGGGCCAGCGCGAACGTGCCCACCGTCCCGCCCCACACCCGCCAACTCAGGCCAAAGAGAAAGGATACCAAGAGCACCGCCGTCCCCACCCGCCACACCTGATCGGGCGGAAACTGTCCCACGGCGAACAGCTTGAGACTGCTTGTGATCGGCGTCCAATTGGCGGTGAAAAAGACCCACCTGAGGACCCCCCTCGAGACGAAAAAGACAAAGATCAGCGCCACGAGGGTAAGCAGGACGTTGTACCAGGTGCTGAGAAGATTCTTTTTGATCCAGCGCACCGCGCCCGGCGGCGCCGGCGGTCGTCGGATAGCAGATGTGGCGTTCATCTCATCGCTCCACCAATTGGATGCGGCGGTTGTAGACGTTCATGATGGCCGACGTGACCAGGCTGAATACCAGGTAAGTCGCCATGATCATGACGAAGACGGGCACCGCTCGCCCGGCCTGGTTGGTCATTGTGCGCCCAACGTAGAACAGGTCCGGGTAGCCGACGGCGACGGCCAGGCTAGAGTTTTTGGTCAGGTTGAGGTATTGGCTGATCAAAGGGGGAATGATGACCCGCATGGCCTGAGGAACTACCACCAACCGCAGCACTTGCATCGGGCTGAACCCCAACGCGCGGGCCGCTTCGAACTGGCCGCGATCCACGGCCAGGATGCCGGCCCGCACCACCTCGGCGATGAACGCCCCGGTGTAGACGACCAGCCCGGACAGCAGGGCGGCGTACTCCGGCGTCAATTGCAGCCCGCCGACGAAATTGAACTTGTCCAGCACCGGTATTTCCGTCGTCAAGGGACGCTCTCCGACCAGGAACCATCCCACCACAGGGAGGACGAGCAGGACGGCGCCGGCGGTCAACGCCGGGTAGGTCGTGCGTCCGGTCTCCAATTGATAGCGGATCAACACAGTGTACAGCACGCCGGCGAGCAGAATCGCCGTTCCCACAAAGATGGCCCAGGCGCCAAAGGTCGCGTTCGGAACTGGGGCCGGCAGGTACAACCCCCGTTGGCTGAGGTAGACAGGGCCGGGCCACTGAATGCTGTTCTTGACCGGCGGCAGCTTTTGGTAGACCGCAAAGTACCAGACAAAGAGCTGCACCAGGAGCGGCACGTTGCGGATGACCTCGACGTAGACGGCAGCGATCTTGCTGACCAGCCAGTTGGGTGACAGCCGGCCCAGCGCGACGATCACTCCCAGCAGGGTGGTCAGGACGATGCCCACCAGCGCGGCCTTGAGGGTGTTCAGGATACCGACCAGGAAGGCGTAGGCGTAGGATTTGGCGGGATCGTACGGAATGACCGACTCTCCCAGGGGCATACCGGCCGCCTGGCCCAGAAATCCATACCCCAACCCCAACCCCCTGGCGTTGGCCGCTCGGATGACATTGCCGACGAAAAAGATCAGGAAGCCGACCACAACCACTGCCGAGATGGTCTGGGCAATGGCTTTGAGCACCCGGTCGTCACGCCAGAACGGCGTACCGCTGTGAGTCAAAACGTGAATGCGAGAATCTTGGCTCATTTTCACTTTCGCCATGTTTCTGAGAGGGGCCAGATTCGTCGCCAGCGTCCGGCCCCTCTCTATTGCTTCCATTACTTCCATCACACCGCTCCAAACGCGGCCGGGTCCGACGGGCCGATTTGGAGCGGGCGACAGGCGAACAACGTCAGCGGAGAGGCGGGGCGTAGATCAGGCCGCCATCTTTCCACAGCCAGTTCAGGTCGCGGTCGAGGGTGAAGGCGATCCCCTGCGGCCCCATGTAGCGGTCATAGATCTCGCCATAGTTGCCCACTGCGCGGATGACGTTGGCGCCAAAATCGGCGCTCAGCCCCAGATCGGTCTGACCAAAGTCCCCCTCCACGCCCAACAACCGCTTGACCTCGGGGTTATCGCTGCCCATCATCTGGGCGACGTTTTGGGATGTGATGCCCAGCTCTTCGGCGTTGATCAGCGTCCACATCACCGTCTTGACCAGGTCCATCCACTGGTCATCGCCAGCGGGGACGGCTGGCGTCAGGGGTTCCTTGGACATCGTCACGTCCATGATCACGTGGTCGGCGGGATTGGCGAAGCCGGCCCGAGCGGCCGCCAATTGCGACTTGTCACTGGTGGCAGCGTCGCAGCGGCCCTCTTCGTAGGCGCCGTACACCGAGGGGGTATCCTCGAATGTGACCGGCGTGAAATTCAAGCCCCGGGAGCGGAAAGCGTCGGCCAGGTTCAACTCCGTGGTGGTGCCAGTGGTCACGCAGACGGTCGCCCCGTCCAGGTCTTCCAGCGTGGCGACGCCGCTGTCCTTACGCACCATCATGCCCTGCCCATCGTAGAACATGACAACAGTAAAGTTGCCCCACTGGGCCTCGCGGCTGGAGGTCCAGGTCATGTTGCGCGACAGCATGTCCACCTCGCCGGTTTGCAGGGCGGGGCCGCGCTCGGCCGCCGTCAGCGGCACGAATTCGACCGCCTCAGGGTCGTTGAACACAGCCGCGGCCACAGCCCGGCACAGGTCAATGTCGAAACCGATGTTTCTGCCGGCCGAGTCGAGATAGCCAAAGCCGAGCAGCGAGGTATGGACGCCGCAGACGACCCGGCCGCGCCCCTTGACGGCTGCCAGGCGCTGCCCGGCTGCCATCGGCGCCTGGGGAGCCTCGGGACACGGAGGGCACTCCGGACACTCCGGGCACTCGCCAGCCGGCGCCAGACGGGTCACCTCAACTTCGCGGGTCACGATGACCTCTTTCTGTCCGCAGGCAGCGAGCAAGATGCTCACAATGAGCAGGACCACGAGCAAAGCAGTTCGCTTACGATTCACAGTACTCCTCCTAATTTTTCCTTGTTTCTATTTGGGACAGGTACCAGTGGATAGACGGACCGGTTAGGACAGTTGATTCGATCGAATCACCCCCTCTCCATCGAAATTCAGCCGGTAATAAGCGACGTGACTCCGCCTTGACAACGCAAAGTCACACAGAAAATCGCAAACATTCCAACCTGTGCAGTCACCGATGACCATCATTGCTCACAGATACACAGAGATGAACACAGTTAAAATTGGTCGCTTACAGCAAAAATCCGCGAAATTCTGTTTCCCTCCGTGAGCGATAACGACTAACTACACAAGTCGAAACATTCTCTTCAGGGGTCCAGGAAATCAAAGTGCGAAGACGAGATTGTGGATTAAAACCCGTGAAGAAAAGTGTAGCACAGCGCAAGGCAAAAGTCAAATCACCTCGAACGGCGCGGGGGTCGCTGGGTTGGCCTGGCGCAGCAAAAGAGGTCTATTCATCTCCTCTTGCCATACGATCTGCTGTACCCTGGTATAACTCCCAGCCCTGACTAAGGATGACAACCTGAGCCGCCAGAAGCCATACAAAAAACAATGTCAAGACGATCATCACCCCATTGAGGATGGTGGTCAGGTCAGAGCGAATGCTCGTGAGGATTGATGTCAAATCATCCATAGAAGATTGGGACTGAATGATCATCCTCTCGTATTCTTCCAGACTGGACGAGATCAAGCCGACGCTATCCGACATGGTGATCAGGTTTTCCTGAATGGCCTCTAGGTTTTCATCAGTAGCGCCAAGATTGACCGACATTTCGACAAAAGTATCTGGCAGACTGTCCAGGTTTGCGGCTAACTCACCTAGTGAATCCGCCAGAGGTTTCTCCGGACTGTAGGACTCTCCCGGCTGACCCACCAGACCGCCCAGCAGCGGCGTATTACTCAGCAGGAGACGAAAAGCATCTAGCGATTGAATGGTGCTCTCCAGAACTTGGGCCGCCTCTTGGGCGGCATAGAGCGAGTCTGTGCTTGCTTCCAGGGTAGAAGGCAGCGTGACAGACAGGATGACGTTGATTTCGTCGAGCACCGGCTTGGTATCTTTCACTGTAGCAGCGGTAGTACTCAACATGGCCGAGAGTGCATTCACGCTATCAACTGTGGCCCCCAGTGCCTGCCCGGTAGTCTCCATAACACTGTGACTGGTGGTGACACTCTTGTTGAGGGTGTCAATGGTGGTATTCGCATAGGCAGTCACAGCAGGTTTCACCACCCACACCATGATCAGCCCGGCCAGACTGAGCGCCAGGCCCAGTATGCCAGCGATCATAACTAACACGCCAAGAATGCGACGCATGATGTTCATAGCTCCTCCACATATATCTCGAGTAGGATCAAATGCTTGCTTTGCTCGATGGCTTCCAGTTCCGGACAAGTGTAGCATAACCACGGGAAAAAGCCAAACCACGGCCTGGTTTTGTGCTCTCGGAACTATTGCTCTCGTTGGCATCACATCGCTCATGACAGCGTGGGCAATCCCGTGGGCGAGGGATGTCGAGTTGCTCCAAGTGATCCCGGTAGAATTGGACAGCACGTTGAAAGTCTATTATCATAGTGTTCTTTGCTATGGCCGGCCTGGTCCAAAGATGGAAGCCGGTTGACGGAGGGGGTGATCCAGCATGGTCGAAATTGTCTGGGAATTCGGCGTCAGGGAGGAAGCCCGAGGTCAGTTCGAGCTGGCGTATGGTCCAGGCGGTGCATGGGACCGGCTGTTCGCACGGCGCTCGGGTTTTCTGGGCATCACCGTGCTGCGCGACGCAAAGAATCCGTGGCGCTATCTGACGATTGACCTCTGGGAGACAGAGGCCCATCGGGAGCAAGGGCGAAGCAAGGCTAGAGAGGCGCAAGGTGACCGCCGGACCATTCGCTAAAGCCGACTTGGCCAGCGGGCAAATATCAGAGGTGACTTTATGATGTGACAACTACTTTGACCTGCACACCTGCTTGCAGAATGTCGCCTGGCTGTCACTTTATTGGTCAGATCGTTGTCTACGTGCTATGGTAACAGGCAAGATTATCCGCCGGGTCGTTGAGTGGTTGCAATACTCAGAGGGTGTGGAATGAATCAAAGGGGGGAAAGCAGGCGCATGGATACAACAGTATTGATTCTGCTCGCTGCGGTAGTATTGCTGCTGGGGATCGCCTTTTTGAAAGAACCAGGTCTGCCCCTATCGGGATTACAAATTGCTGGACGCACATTGTGGCGTAACTTGCCGATACTGTTGTTGGGGTTTGTGCTGGCGGGATTGGTTCAGGTTCTCGTTCCGCAAGAGGTGATCTCGCGTTGGTTAGGTGCTCAGGCCGGTATCAAAGGAATTCTCGTCGCGTGTGTAGTTGGTGGGGTGGTGCCTGGAGCGCCATATGCCGTCTTTCCCTTGGTAGGGACGCTGTACCAGTCCGGGGCAGGTCTTGGGGCCATAGTAGGGTTTCTGGCCGCGTGGGCGTTGTGGTCGGTATCGCGACTACCGGTGGAGATGGCGCTTGTAGATCCGAGGGTAGCGCTTGTACGCTATGGCATCACCTTTATCGTGCCGCCTGTAGCTGGCGTGTTGGCGAATCTACTAGTTGCTACGATTTAGAACGATTCTCAGTAACTCTTCTTGCGCATTGGGAGACAGCCCCAGATCATCAATCTCTGCCTGCAGGTCGGTGAGGGTGCCGTGCCCGCCCAGGTAACCGTTCACCCGCGCCGTCGCCGTCGAATTGACTAAATCGGCCGGTTCGGGATAGATGGCTGTGAACTCGTCTATGAATATGGGAGACAGTCGCAAGCGGTACTTTTGGTGATAGTCCTCGGCCAGGTAAAACGTGGCAGCGGGGACGATCTCGGTATAGACCCGACGGTCACCTCGGGTTGCATACTGCTCCTTCGACGCCCGAGCCAGTCGCTGTTGCTCCTCGTCGTGGTAAAAGATGATGGAGGCGTATTGCCGTGACCAGGCAGGCCGGGCCGGGTCGTGACCTGCCCAAAAGACATCGAGCAGTTCCTGGTACGAAATCCGGGTCGGATCGTACTCAACCTGGATCGTCTCGGTGTGATCGCCGAGGTTGTAGTATGTGGGGTGCTCAGTGGTGCCGCCAGCGTACCCGACGCGGGTGCGCACCACACCTGGGAGACTCCCGAACTGGGAGTCGGGTCCCCAGAATCAGCCCATCGCGAACGTCGCCGTCGCCGTGTTGACGGGAGTGGAGGCGTCTATGGGAGGGATGGCAAAGAGCGTCAGATACTCGCCGTACCCCTCTTCTGCCATCTCTTCTTTGGGGATGAAGCGCAGGGCGGCAGAGTTGATGCAGTAGCGCAAACCGGTGGGCGGCGGGCCGTCGTGGAAGACGTGTCCCAGGTGCGAGTCCCCGTAGCGGCTCCTCACCTTCACTCTGACCATCCCCAGCGACCTGTCCTCGATTTCGACAATGTTCTCCAACTCCAGCGGCCGGGTAAAGCTGGGCCAGCCGGTGCCAGAGTCGAACTTGTCCAGGGAACTGAAGAGCGGTTCCCTGGAGACCACATCCACATAGATACCTTCCCGATGGTTGTCCCAATACTCGTTCTGGAAGGGGGGCTCCGTTCCATTTTCCTGGGTGACCCGGTACTGTAAAGGGGTGAGCATAGCTCTTAACTCGCTCTCGGATGGCTTTTGAAGGTCTATCCAGGATCTGATCTCGCCATCGGAGAAGACAGGGGAGACCTCATCGCGGCCCGTCTCCGTCCCTGCTTCCGAGTTCATCTTACGGTCTTGTGGCATAGGCTTGAAACGCGCCCAGGCCAACAGACCAGCGATGGCAAGGATGAGAAACAAAAAGCCTGTGCCAAGAATGTGGGGGGATTTGCTGATCATAGTATACCTCACTTTGCGCTGCACTTTTGTATGCGCCTATCAATTGGTAAAGCTGACTGCGCTCCAGTTTCAATGGTTTCATAGTTAGCCGATTATACCAGATAAACATTAGATTTATATCTGATTTCTGTTAGAATCTCGTATGTATGGCAATTGCTCTATTTCTGCCCATTGGCGCGAGGGCTGCTTGACAGCCTGACAGAGAGACTATACAATTTACGAGTTCAAGGTAACTGCTGCTCAGCCTCTCTCTCTGATGGGCTGTCATTCCCGCTTTCGTGGGAATGATGGACTGGCAAGAGCACTGGCTGTAAAATACAGTTCAAGAACCAACTGCTGCTGGGGGTAAACTAGATGGTCACACGTACCAAGACGCGATTCGCTGGCTATGATTGCATCAAGCTCGAAAATGAAGCACTGGTCCTGTGGGTGACCCACTCTGTAGGACCACGCATCATTGGGTTGGCGCTGCGGGGTGGCGAGAACCTGTTCGCTGTGCTACCTGACGATACCGTTGCCTGTCCTGGCATTGGCTCGTTTTCGTTCCGGGGTGGGCACCGCCTGTGGGTCGCGCCCGAGAATCCCCGGCGGACCTATCTCCCAGACGACAAGCCGGTTGTGGTCACCGAGATAGATGACGGCGTTTGCGCCACTCAGCCCGTTGAATCACAGACTGGCATTCAGAAATCGCTCGCCATCACCCTCCCCGGCTCGGACCCGCGCGTCGCCGTAGACCACACGTTGTATAACCGGGGCCACTCCCCGGTTGATCTGGCGCCGTGGGCCATCACCCAGCTCAAGCCGGGCGGTGTTGCCGTCTTGCCCCAGCCGACATCGCCCGCCGACGAATATGGCGTGCTACCGAATCGTCAATTTGCCTTGTGGCCTTATACGCCGATGAATTCACCGCACATCACGTGGGGCGACCGGTACGTATTTGTCGAGGCGACGCTGCGGGACGGGGCGCTCAAGATCGGCTACCCGAACCCCGCCGGCTGGCTGGGGTATGCCGTGGACGGGACATTCTTCGTCAAGCACGCGGCCTATCAATCCAGCGCGGACTATTTCGATCGGGCGAGTTCGAGCGAGTGTTATTGCAAAGATCAATTTATCGAACTGGAGACTTTGGGACCGCGTACAACGCTCTTTCCCGGTGGATCGGTGACCCACCGCGAGGTGTGGGCAATATATGCTGACGTGTCGTTGCGTCCCGACGAGGCAATGGCACAAACACTCGTCGGGATGCTGGCTCTAGAGACAGGTTAACGATTGACTGGGCCTATGTCGTGAGTGAAGGGAATGGATAGACGAGAATTTCTGAGAGCGACGGCCGGTCTTGGTGGCGTGGCGCTGCTCTCCCACCTGTTGGCAGCTTGCGAGACTGTTGATGAGGAATTTTGGGCCTTAACTTGCAGGAGAGACATGGGATGCGTTTTTCCATTGGCGTGGGAACTTGAGGGATCCGACGTCCTAACTGTAGACTGAAATGAGGAGGAGATCTATGAAATACAAATTGATCGTTTTATGCCTAGCTTTAGCCCTTGTCGTGGTCGGCTGCGGGATGAGATCTGAACCTGCACCCGCACCACAGTTCGCAGTGCCTGAAGAGATGGAATACCCAGGCGCGTGGGGTGAGGCCACCAGCGGCGTGGCCTTCGACGCTGCTTCCGCCCATCTCCCAGCAGCGGAACCGGTCAAGATGATCATCTACAACGCCGATCTGTCCCTGACCGTCCGAGATTCCAGCGTTGCCCAGGAAGACATCACCCACATAGTCGAGGGAATAGGCGGCTATGTCAGCAACTCGAGCAGCTACACCTACAGCGGCGGCCTGCGGCGCATCACCCTGACCCTACGTCTGCCCGCCGACAAATTCAACGCTGTGATGTCCGAGTTGCGCGATATGGCGATGGAGGTTACACAGGAGACCATCGGGACGCAGGATGTGACCCAGGAGTACGTCGATCTGGAATCTCGCCTGCGGGCGCTGGAGGCCAAAGCCGACCGCCTGGAGGAGTTGATGGAAGAGGCGGAGGACACCGAAGCTGTCCTCTCGGTTTACCAGCATTTGAGCCAGACCCAAATTGAGATCGAGCAGACAAAGGGCCGTATGCAATACCTGGAGCGCTCCGCCGCAATGGCGACGATTACCGTTACCCTCACGCCCGATGCGCTCTCGCAGCCGATAGAAATCGCCGGATGGCGGCCAGCCGGAATTGTCAAAGCGGCTTTCGAGGCGCTCGTCCACGTTTTTCAATGGTTGATCGGTGCATTGATTTGGATCGTCATCCTGGTTATCCCCGTGCTGCTCTTTCTCGGTGGACTGCTCTACTTGGTTATCAAGGGTCTGCGCCTGATCTTTGGACGCCGTCGAGGGGCGCCTAAAACCCCTGCCCCGGCCGAAAATGTGTCTTCCACAACTAATCATGACAACGGGGAACCCACCGGTTCTTGAAGCTGCTGTTGCAGATCACGGTATTTGAACTGCCCAAGGCCAGAATAAATGGGCAAATAAGAGGACAATAAAGAGGCCCGCAAGGGCCTCTTTATATTGAACTGCGAGGTTCGAAATAGCTGACTCTTGTCCGTATGGGCTAGCAGCCGGGTTTTCACACAAAAGGCAGGGCCTTGCCCCGCAGGTCGGATAGCCTCCCGTACCCGTGCTCCACCATATAGGCCCGCAGTTCCTCGTTCACTTGCCGGAAGACGTCCATCCCCCGCTGGGCCACCGCCGAGCCGATGCCCACGGCCGCGGCCCCCACCAGCAGCATCTCGACCACGTCCCGCCCGGTGGTCACGCCGCCGGTGGCGACGATGGGCACCTCCTCCCCCACGGCGCGGCGGATGTCCCGCACGCAGCGCACGGCGATGGGGCGAATGGCAGATCCGCTCAGCCCGCCGGTGACGTGAGCCAGCAGCGGGCGCAGTGTCTTCACATCCAGGATGATACCCGGGCCCAGGCTGTTGATGGCCGTGATGCCGTCGGCCCCGGCCTCAACCACTGCCTCGGCGATTCTAGAGAGGTCAGTCACGTTGGGGGAGAGCTTGACCAGCACCGGGATGTCGGTGTTCAGTTTGACCCGCCGGGTGACCTGGGAGGCGACGTAGGGGTCGGCGGCGAACATCAGCCGGTAGCGGTCGTCAATGTTGGGACAGGAAACGTTGACCTCGATCAAGTCGGGGCGGGCAGGCGAGATGAAGCGGGCCACAGTCCCAAAGTCATAGATCGTCTCGGCAAAGATGGATGCGATCAGGGGGATGCCCTGGGGGGCCAGGAGCTCCCGGGCAGCTTGCAACTCTTCTACCATCACCTCGACGCCGGGGTTGGAGAGCCCCACGGCATTGATCAGACCCATCCCCCAGTCCAGAATGGTGGGGTTGTGGTAGCCGGCTCGGGGCTTGAGGCTGCACGACTTGCTGGTGATGCCGCCGGCGCCGGCGCGGGCCACGCGGGCCATCACCTGGTGGCTCAGCCCCAGCACTCCCGAGGCCAGCACCGTCGGGTTGGGCAGCCGCACCCCGCACAGGATGGTGGAGAGGTCTACCGCTGGCGCGTCCATCGGGGCATCCCTCAGGCGGCGGCGCTCAGATAGCGGATCACCTGGGCATGCTGGGTCTGGGTGATGCGGCCCGAATGCCACAGCGCGTCCAATCCCTCGCGCAGGCGGATGAGGGCGTGCAGCCGGCAGCCAAGGCGGGCCAAATCCTCGGCCCCGCCCTGCTCTCGGTCAATCAGCACCAGCACGTCCCGCACGACGAGGCCGGCCGCTTCCAGCGGCGCGATGGCTTCGATCTTGCTGTCGCCGCGCGTGATCAGATCGTCTACCAGGAGGACAGTCTCCCCGGTCTGGAACGTGCCCTCGATGGCGCGGCGGGCGCCGTGTTCCTTGACCTGCTGGCGGGGGTAGATCAGCGGGCGGTCCAGTTCCAGGGCCAGGGTCACGCCGATGGGCAGCCCGGCGTAGGGGATGGCGGCGATGCGGTCAAAGAACAGGCCGCGGGCGACCTCGGCCATCCCCTGGCCAACCTGCCGCAGCAGGCGCGGGTGGCTGACTAGCAGCCGCAGGTCCACGTAGATGGGAGAGGTCAGGCCGGATTTGAGGGTGAATTGGCCGAACTGGATGCAGCCGGCGTCGAACAGGTGGTTGACTAGTTCGCTTCCGTTCATTCTCGCTCCTCTCGGGCCTGGTTGATGCGATCTCGCAGGGACAGGCTGGCGGCCCGGGCGGCCGTGGCAAAGTCCGCTCCCGGCGAGGCGTACAGGATGGCGCGGGAGGCGTTGATGACTGGCCCGATCTCGCGCTCGCCGCTGGTAGGCCCGTAAGCGACAGCCGCTTCCAAGCTGCCGCCCTGGGCGCCGACGCCGGGGATCAGGAAGGGCAGATCCGGCGCGATCTGGCGCAGCAGGCGCAGCTCGTCCGGATAGGTGGCCCCCACGACCAACCCGCAGGCGGCGGGGGTTTCGGCGTTCCACCGGGTCGCCAGTTGGGCCACCACCTGGTAGAGGGGCTGGCCGTCCACCGGGCGGTCCTGAAGGTCCGGGGCCGAGGGGTTGGAGGTGCGGGCCAGTAGGAAGAGGCCGTGGTCGGCGCTGGTGAGGAAGGGGCGGAGTCCGTCCAGCCCCAGGTAGGGGTTGGCGGTGACGGCGTCGGCAGAGAGGGTCTCGAAGGCGGCACGGGCGTAGGCGGCGGCGGTGTTGCCTATGTCGTTGAACTTGCCGTCCAGGATGACGGGGATGGGGTCGGGGATGGCGGTGATGGTGTGAGCGAGCTGGCGCAGGCCATCGGCCCCCTCGGCCAGCCAAAAGGCCAGGTTCGGCTTGTAGGCGCAGACCAGGTCGGCCGTGGCCTCGACGATGGCGCGGGCAAAGTGGAACAGGGGGTCGGCGGTGGGAAGGGT
>Ga0209614_1000508_pt1 | contig 33609 bp, 13 predicted proteins | sample BlaSprsedimmetaG_FD_185484 | JGI IMG/M metagenome (GOLD analysis project Ga0209614, IMG submission 185484) | Hot spring sediment bacterial and archeal communities from California, USA to study Microbial Dark Matter (Phase II) - Blank Spring... ... | reverse complement strand
GCAGACAGTAGACAGGGGAGGGGAGACTGGGAGATGGGTAGGAACGTCGCCGGTGAGTGTTAGCGCGCTGGCGATGATTGTGCTGGCGGGACATACGCAGATGGCGTTCATCGCGGTGGTGGGGTTGGTGGTGTGGGTTGTGGGTCGTGAGTTGAAAGTTGAAAGTCGAAAGTCGAAAGTCGAAAGTCAGCGATCAGCGATCAGCCGTCAGCCTTCAGCACTCAGCAGCCAGTGGTCAGAAACCAGCACCCAGCAACCGGTAGCGAGTAACGAGCAACGAGCATCTAGTATCCAGTATCCAGCATCTAGTATCCAGTATCCAGCATCACCCTGTCAATCGACTGTTGTTTCGCGTCTTTCCCCCTGTCTACCGTCTACCGTTTACCGTCTACTTTCCTCCCTCCTCCCCTTCGCCCTCGCCGGACTGATCGCGGCGGCGCAGTTGCTCCCCACCGTGGAACTGTCGCGCTATTCGATGCGCAGTGGGGGCCTGCCCTGGCGGGAAGCGGTCTCCTTCTCTGTGCGCCCGTGGGAGCTGCTGCCCGCGCTTGTTCCGCCGTATTTCACCGCGCTGTTGCTGCCCGAAGCCGTGGCCTACATCGGTCTGGCGGGGATGGCGTTGGCGGCGTGGGGCACGTGGCGAACGCTGCGCGCTCGCAGAGCCTACAGCCTGGCCCTGATCTTATTGGGTGGGGTAGGCGTGTTCTGCGCGTTGGGCGGTTACAATCCGCTTTACCTGGCGGCAGTACGGCTGGGCATACCGGGATTCGTGCATTTCCGCGCGCCGGTGCGCTTTCTGGCGCTGTACGTATTGGCGGCGGCATTGCTGGCGGGTATGGGCTTTGAAGCGTTATTGACCGCAGAGACACAGAGGAAACAGAGAAAATCTGATAAAAAACTCCGCGTCCTCCGTGTCTCTGTGGTGGAATTGGCATGTCGCCTCGCGCCGCTGGCGTTGACCGGCCTGGTTTGCGCGGAACTGCTGTGGGCCGCCGAGCGAATGCCCCACGCCGACGCCACGGCTCCGCGCGCCTACACCGATCTCCGCCCGGCGACGGCGCACCTCGTTGCAGCAGCGCACGCGGACACTGAGCCGGGTGTGCCGCCGGGACGCTTCCTCAGCATCACGCCCACGCTCTTCGAGGCGGGCGATGAACCCGACATCGAGGCCGTGTACGGCGCGGTGCTCTCCCCCGACGCGCTCTGGGCCTATCAAGTCGCCGTCAAGCAGCGCGAGGTGTTGGCGCCGAACTTGTCACTGGCTTTTGAAGTCCCCGCCGTGGATGGCTACGACGGTGGCCTGCTCCCGCTGCGCCATTACGTCGCGTTCTCGCAGCTTTTCCTGCCCGAGGGGACGCTCGATGGCCGCTTGCGCGAGAACCTCACGACGATTCCTGAGAGTCGTTGGCTTTCACTGCTCGGCGTGCGCTTCCTGATGACCGACAAAACCGGCGACCTCTGGGTGGATGGCATCTTTTACGATCGCCAGTTTCAATCGCACCTCGAGGCCGGAGAGACGCTCGCGCTCGCCTGGTTGCCGGCGGATTTCGCGGCGGACGCACTCGGTTGGCTGTACGTGGGCGCAGGAGAGGTGCAGGTCACGTTCACGGACGGCAGGACACGCACTTTCCCCTTGCCAGCGCACGAAACCGCCGATGTCGCCTACCGTTTGCCCTTGGGTGAGTCGACGACGGTGACGGCACTCACCGTGCGAGCGGCGCCGGGTGGCCTGACGTTGACCGGCGCCAGCCTTGTCGACGGGCGCACCGGCGCATTCTATCCCCTCGTGCTTTCTGAGGACTTCCGCCTGGTTCATTCCGGCGATGTCAAGATCTACGAGAATTTGCACGTGCTGCCGCGCGCTTTTCTGGTGCAGGACGTCCAGTGTGTGGCTTCGGACGCAGCGGCGCTGGACGTGATGCGCGATCCAGATTTCGATCCAGCGACGCAGGCTGTCGTCGTGAATTGCGATGAACCGGTGGTTGAGAAACTGCCGGATGCACAAGCTGGTTCCGTCACGGTGGTGGCGTACGCACCAGGACGCGTCGTCGTGGAGGTGCTCGCCGGCGCGCCCGCGTTGGTCATCCTGACGGATGTGTGGTATCCTGGGTGGCAAGTGGATGTGCAACCGCTCGCTCCCGACATGGCAGCGGCAGTGCGTGCGGAGGTACGGCGCACTGACATCCTTTTCCGTGGCGTGCAGGTAGAACCCGGCGCGTGGCGTATCACCTTCACGTATCGTTCGACGTGGCTGGCGCTGGGGATAGGCTTGAGTATCTTGGGAGTAATGACACTAATTCTTTACACCTGTTTAAGTTGTGTTATTGTTCGTAAAAGGATATAATTAGGTAAACAAATCTGTGTTGTAAGTTACCCTGCCGTTTGCCATCAACATTATGTTAGTCGTGGCGAGGGTTAACATTTCTCAAACATTAACCAAACGTTTATCATTGAAGTGATTTCACGAAACCCTTTCATGCTATAATTAAGTCGTAACACATATACAGAGGTGGACATGGGTGAAAAGATTCTCTATATTGAAGATAACCCTGGGAATCGTATGCTAGTACGACGCATTCTCTTGGTTGAAGATTATGATGTTTTCGAGGCTGAGGATGGGCCGACGGGCATTGAGATCGCCCTGCGTGAGAAACCGGACCTCATTTTGATGGACATGAACCTCCCTGACCTGGATGGTTATGAGATGACGCGGCGGATGCGGGCGATTCCTGAACTAGCAACTGTCCCCATCATCGCGATGACGGCGAATGTGATGCAGGGTGATCGCGAGAAAACACTAGAAGCCGGGTGCAGCGGTTACATCCCTAAACCGATCGACGTCGATGAGCTGCCGAATCAAATTGCGCGCTTCCTCAAGAGAAAAGGAGCTTAGTCCCTGGACTTCGTCTCAGGAAGTACGTTATGAAATGGAAACCGATTGCCCCAGCGAACGCTGTCATCTTGATTGTTGAGGACAACCTCAACAACTTTATCTTGATGACGCGATTGTTGGCCTTTCTCGGTGTCAAAAAATGTGAATGGAAGGCTTCGGGGTGGAAGGTACTTGAGTTTGCTGAGACGTTAGGCGATATCAACTTAATCCTGATGGACATTGCTTTGCCCGATGCGGATGGTTATGAGTCCCTGGCCTCGTTACGTTCGCATCCCCGTTTTCAGGAAGTGCCGATTGTGGCTGTGACAGCCGATGTGTCGTTGAAAAATGTGGCCCGTGCGCGTGAAGCCGGATTCAATGGTTTTATTGGCAAACCCTTGGACCCAGATCGATTTCCAGAACAAGTTCGGCGGGTTTTACAGGGTGAGGAGGTATGGGAACGGGAGTAAAAGCCGGCGTTCAGGCTCCACGAGGACTGCGCTCAATCCCAACGACGGGAATGCGTGGAGGACTGGGGCGAACCCTGCTAACCGCCTTTCTTATTTTAACCATCCTTCCTTTAGCTTTGATCGGAGGTTATGCTGCGAAGAGCAATCGCGATAGCCTTCAGAAGGAAGTCAAAAGCAAACTGCAAGCAGTGGCGACCTTAAAAGGCGAGGAGTTACGCCAATGGTTTGCACGCACGCACCAGCAATTGCTGCTCGCCGCTCTTGAAGAAGATTTCTCTGGTACCAGGCATAATATATGGTGGAAAATGCTTAGCGACCAGAATTCCGATTTGCTCGGTGCGACGCTCGTTGATCAGAATGGGCAGCCTTTGTGGATGGTGGGTACGTGCCATAGCGCCCCTTTGGTTGTAGCGTCTGCAGGTGCGTCCATCTCGTCACTTACGGCTTCGGATAAAGACGCCGATTCCCCCCAGGGACAATTTGTCCTGTCGCGTACAGATTCCAATTTATGGTTACTGGTGGGGGAAACTAAGTCGCAAACGTTAGTTTTCTGTTTGAGTGGCGCGGCGATGGCGCGCACAATCCGCTACGATCTCTTGCTTGACGAAGCGCTGATTGGCGAGACGGGAAAAGTTTATCTGATCTTTCACTCATGGATTTGGCCGGGTGGCACAGATGCGACGATGCTGGTTGAGCGTAGCGAACCGCCGCAACTGGCAGGGGACGGGGTGTACGTCAATCACCTGGGTGTCCCGGTGATCGGTGCGTATCATCACGTGGCGGATTACGACATTGGCGTGCTCGTCGAACAGGCGCAGTCCGAGACGCTGGAGTCCACCAATCGTATCGCGGCGACGTTGATCGCCCTTGTGTTGGCTGTAGCGCTGGCAACGACAATTATCGCAGCGTTCGTCATCCGGCAGATCACGCGCCCGGTCATCCGTCTCACCGAATCGGCGGTGGCGATGGCTGAAGGCGATCTGGCCCAGCACCTCGAAGTGACGTCGCGTGACGAAATCGGCATTTTAACATTTGTGTTCAACGATATGGCGGCGGATTTGAAGTCGCTCTATGAAGAACTGGAAGAGAAGGTGGCCGAGCGCACGAAGCGTTTGCAGCAGGCCAACTACCAGATTCAGCGCCGCGCTCTGCATTTGCAGGCCAGTCAAGATGTCGGGCAGGCAATCACATCGATACGCGATCCGGCATTGCTCCTTAACCAGGTAGCAGATTTGATCCGCGAGTGTTTCGTTTACGCGTCGGTGGCGATCTACATCGTGGAACCCGGCGGCGGCGAAATTCGCTTGCGCGCTTTGAGTCCGGCGATGCGCAGCGACACCGTCACGGATGCGGGTGATCAGGGTGGCTGGAGCGAGCGCGTGTATGCCGGTGATGGCTCGATCATCGAGCGCGCTGCCCGCAAACGCCAACCGCAAGTCGATCAGCACGAGACGGATGAAACCGTGGAGTGGTACCGGCGCACGTTGAGCCGGGTGGCCATCCCGCTGCGGATGGAGGATCGTATATCTGGGGTGCTGGCGGTGTTGAGTACCGAACGCGAGGGCATTCAAGAGGACGAGTTGGAAATCCTGGAATTGCTCGCCGGGCAAGTCGCAATCGCGTTAGAAAACGCCAGAGCCTACGAGCGTGAGCGTCTGGCGGCACAGCGATTGGAAGAAGCCGAAGTCTTCAAAGGCCGTTTTCTGGCGAATATGTCTCACGCGCTGCGCGAGCCGCTCAATACGATCATCGGCTTTTCGCGTTTGATGATCAAAGGCATCGATGGGCCGATGACGCCGCAGCAAGTCCAGGACCTTGAGCGCATCTACGACGACGGTCAGCGGCTCTTGTTCTTGATCAATGACATTCTCGCCATCTCGCAGATTCAGGCTGGCATGATGGAACTGCGTTTGCAGGAGGTTGTCTTGCAGGAAATGGTTGATGGGATGATGCCTACCGCGAGCGCGCTGGTGCGCGGAAGAGATATCGAACTGTTACAGGATATTCCGGAGGACTTGCCGGTGTTACATGCCGATCCGGCACGGTTGCGGCACATTCTCGTTCATCTCTTCAACAACGCGGCGAAGTTTACGGAGCGTGGTCAGATTGTCATCAAAGCGTGGCGTACTGAAGACCTGGTCTACGTCAGCGTGAGCGACACGGGTGTAGGCATTCCTCCGGAGGATTTCGAGCGGTTGTTCGTCCGCTTCGAGAAGGGCGTGGCGCTAACGCCAATGGACAAAGAGGGGCGTTGGCAAGCCGGCCTGGGTTTGGGATTGGCATTGAGCAAGGAGTTTGTCGAAATGCATGGTGGTCAGATGTGGGTCACGAGCGAGGTGGGTAAGGGAAGTACGTTCACCTTTTCCATACCCTGCTATGCTGCACCTCAACTAGCCAGTGACGGTGACGTTCGCTCCACGGGAGAAACATGAATAAGAAACAAGCCTCGACCCAAGAAATGACTGACGCCTTGGCGCGGATGATGCCGTGGCGGCAGGCTCTGTTCGCACGCATCCTGCGCGTGGTAGCGCCACGTGTTTTCGATAGTTTGCAGCGCAGTGCACAACTCTCCGCCGATTTGGAAGCGCGCCAGCACGATCTGGCGGAGCGGATGCGCGTGTTGCAGGATTCGAACTTGAGTTTGCGGCGTCAGGCGATGTACATCGACGCCGGTGTGGAAGTGACGCGGGAGTTAATGCAGCAGTTCGACGTCGCATCACTCTTGGAGCAGGCTGTGCAGCTCATTAGCCGGCATTTGGACTTTCCACACGTGGCGCTCTTCCTGCCGGATGAGACCGGTGCGTGGCTTGTGCTGCGCGCGGCCTCTTCATCTGCCGGGCGCAAGTTGGTGGCTGAGGGTTATCGCCTCAAGCGGACTGGTGAAAGCATACTCGGGCGCGTGTTTGAAACACGCCAACCTTACATCGCCAGAGTGGACGCCGGAACGGTAGACGCCGATCTCGATGTAGCGCACCTGGCACAGCCCGGCTTGCCGGCGGCACAGTCGGCGGCGCTGTTACCTTTGGTTATCGGAAGTGAAGCTTTGGGCATCTTGGACATTCACAGTTCCGAGGAAATGGCCTTTGATCAGGACAACCTCCGTGTACTGGAAGGACTGGCCTGGCAAGTGGCCGTAGCGCTCGATAATGCGCGACGTTTGAGCGACGAGAATTCTGTTCTGGAGATGGCTAATCCTTTCTTCCGCCTGACACAGCGTTTGGGAACGGCGCATACGGAAGCGGAGGTTCACACCGCCATTTTGGAGCTTGTTCGGGGATTTCGTCCAGGGCGTGCCTACATTGTGCAGAAAGCTGGAGGGGCGCGGGATGCCGCACGTCAGACTGCATACCGCGTGACCGATCTGCGCGAGGGGGCATTGAATGTTCAACGTATAGCCGAGGGCGACGCGGCGGAGAATTTCGGCGCAGCTTTGGCGCTAGGGATGACGTTGGAGAAACCGTTGTCCATACCTGATGTCGGCGTCCCACCGGACTCACTGGAAACCGCTTGCACTGATCTCTGTCGGCGTCTGGTCGAGGATACGGCGTTTGGCGGGGGAAGCCGCAGCGTAGCCTTGATCCCTTTGCGTGTGGGCACGGAATTCTACGGCCTGGTGATGGTCGGCTTCGACGGCGCGCACCGTAGCACATCCCTTGAGACGCAAATCTACCGCGCTATCGGAGAGTTCGGCGGCGTAACGCTGGAAAAGATCGCGTTGCTGCGTGAGGCGCAAACGCGCCTGGCACAGGAACAGTGGTTGCGCGAATTCAGTGAGCGTGTGCTGCAGACACCCGATCTGGAGGCGATGCTGGCCCAGGCCGCGCAATCGCTGCAGGACGTTGTGCATGCCGATGGCGTGGTCGCCAAGCTGACTTTGCCGGAGGCGCGTGCCACGCAGGACAACGACGGCTGACGCGATATTGATCTCACAAGTGGATGGGTAAAGCTATGAGTGAAAGACAAAAGGGCGGATATCCTGCTGAAGTCCGCGAGTGGCAACATGAGTTGCTCGACGGGGTCTTGCGGATCGTGTTCACCGTTGCCGTTCCGGCGCTGTTGATTGCGGCGTATTACGTGTGGAAAGATGGACGCGCCTGGCTCATCCCTTTCTATGTCTTGGGTTTCGTCATTTTGGGGATCGTGCGATTCTGGAAAAAGGCGCCGTACGCATTGCAAACCGGTACGTTGCTGGCGATTGTCTATGGCTTGGTCGTACTTTCGTTGGTGCGCGCCGGGTTGAGCAGCAATGCGCGTATTTTCCTGTTGGGATTCTCCTTTGTTGCGACAGTTTTCCTGGGACGGCGCGCCGCATTGATCAGTATTGCTGTGGCCGTTGTCACCATGGGGATTGCCGGTTTGCTGTTCTCGGTCGGAGCTTGGGACATTCCCGCTGACGTTCAATTATTGTCGGACAAACCGGCTGCGTGGCTCAGTTGCACATTCACTTTTTTGATGATCAATGCGTTTTTTGTGGCCTCGCAACTCTATCTGTTCCCACGCCTCGCAGAGGCGTTGGCCCACAGTCAGGATATGGCGCGGGAGCTTGCAGAGGATCGTGAACAGGCCATACGTGAAGCAGAAGTCAAACAACGTCACGCGGAGCAATTGGGGTGGGTGGCCAATCTGGGCCACGTGCTCGCCTCGTTGCGCCAACGTGATGAGTTGATCTGGCGGGTCGTGCGTGAAATTGCACAGACCTTCGACATCTATCAGGCCAACCTGTTTCTCATGGATCGCTCCGGCGATACGTTGCGGTTGGCCGCGACTTCCGGTCAACTGGGGGAAGACCTTACCCTTTTCGGGTCGGTTGCTGAAATCCCCGTTGGGGCACGGAACGCGCCAGGACGGGCGGCGCAGGTAGGGAAAGAGCAGATGGCACTGCCACTACCCGAGGAACTGTCACAGTTCCCCGACAGCCGTGTGGAGATCAGCTTACCATTGCGCGCGCGCGGCGAGGTGTTGGGCGTGTTGGATTTGCATAGCGTGCACCCTGCCTTCTCTGATGAAGACCTACAAATCTTCCGTATTATCGTCAGTCAGGTGACGACTGCCCTTGATATGCTGCGTTCGCTAGAGGAGACGCAGACACAGGTACAGGAAACACGGGCGCTGTATGCGCAACATGCGCTGACTTCCTGGCGCACCTTGCTCGAGTCGGCACCCGTGCATGCGGCAGCGGGCGTTCCGGTCACCGCTTCACAGGTGACGACGCTGGCGCAGGAGGCCCTGGCTGAGAAGCACCCTTGCTCTACGCGGCTTGATGCGGACGGCGTCTACTTGCTGGTCGTTCCCCTGGTGGCGCACGACGTTGCTTTAGGGTATCTGGCTTTTACGCGCGCAATCGAGAAAGGGGATTGGGATACGGATGCCCGTAGCGTGATTATGATGTCAGCGGATCGTTTGGCTGTGGCACTGGATAACACGCGTTTGCTCGTCGAAGCGCGGCGACAGGCGCTCTATGACGAACAGCTTAGCCATCTCGGTGACTTGATCTGGCAGACACCCAGTCCTGAAATCATTATGGAACAGAGCGTGCGCGAATTAGGCCGCTTCCTGGGTGCGAGTGAAGCGCAGTTATATCTGACACCGAAGGGTGTGGGAAAGCCCAGTGGGCAGCCGTTGCCATCGGCTGGTGAGCAGGGCGAGGTCGTGGGTGATGTCGACTGATCTGGTCGTTTTTGCTAAACATGAGTCAATGACGAGGTGCTGTCTCTTGAGTGGAGAGGGGCGTTGCCGATGAACTTGTCTTCGGGAATCCAAATCTTACAACTTATCACCTGGCTGTTTGCGCTGGTTGAGATCATCCTGGCTGGATACATGCTGGTCCTCAACGTGCGTCACAGCGCCAACCGCCACGTCAGTCTCCTGATGGCGCTGTTGGCGGTAAACAACATCGCTGTGGGCTTGCTCGTGGCAGCCGACAGTGCCGAGCAAGCACGCATACCGACGTACCTGTTTGCGGCCATAGTCTATTCTATCCTCCCGGCGGCCGCGATCACAGCCGTCGTGCTCTTGAAACCGGCCTGGTTGGCGGGACGGCGGCGCTGGCCCTGGCAGATCTGTTACGTGGCCCTCGCGCTGCCACTGGTGATCACGGCTATCGACGCTGTGTTCGGGACGCGATTGTGGTACACGGGTATCGACACGGCGACCTACACCGGTGGTTATTTACTTGTTCAGGACTACGTATCTCCAACATTGTATATGCCGGTCATTATCGTGTATGGCTTTGTCTTTGGCCTAGCGCCGCTTATAGTCGCATTTAGTGTACTGCGGGATAAGCACAGCACTCCTCCGGTGCGCCGTTGGGCGTGGATGATTGCCCTGACCACATTGGTTGCGATGATCGTCCAGAGCGCTTTGGTTGGGATGTTGAACCCCGTGGTCAGGACGGTTCTCGTCCCCTTGATTTACGCGGGTGCATACGCGTACATCGCCCTTGCGCAGATACTCGCGGAGCGTCGTCTCCAACGCGGGCTGCTGCGCAACCGGTTGACGGCCATATTTATGATCATCGCTTTACCGGTCATGATTGTCAGTGTGATGCTGGTCGACGTGCAGGCGCGCATTTTGCTGCAACGCAGCGCCACGAACCGCTTGGGGGCGATCGCGCATCTTTTGGTCGGCGGTATCAATCTACGGGGTGATCTATCGGTGCGGAATCTGCAAGAAGTGCTGCGCCTGGCAGTGGTCGAATTGGGCGAAACCGGCATCATCTACGTGGTAGACCGTGACGATCGTGTCGTTGTCAATTCCGATATGGATTTTACTTTGATTGCCGAGGATGATCCGATACGTGATTATCGCCTTCAAGCGCCGGTGCAGGCGATTCGCCGTGGTCAGGGTAACCAATTAATCGTCTTCACCGACGATAAAGGCGTACGTTGGTGGGCTTATCCGACCACTTTGGGAGGGGTGAGATGGGTCGCCGTGGTACAACAGCGAGAGGCCGTCATCGCACAGGATATGCAGCAGTTTGTGATGCTGTCGTGGATCATCATTGCGGCCGGCGGGATCATCCTGCTGGTTTTGGGGTTCTTCACCGTTCGCCAGGCCTTCCTGCCGATCGCATCTTTGACGGAGACGGCCCGGGCTATTGTCTCCGGAGATTTGACGCGCGTGGCCGTCGTCGAAAGCGAAGATGAGATTGGCACACTGGCGGAAGCATTTAACGCCGTGACGGCGCGCTTGAATGAGCTGATCGCCAATTTGGAGACGCGAGTGGCTGAACGCACGCAGGAAGTCGAGCGGCGCGCCGAGTATTTGGCGATCACCGGCGGTCTTAGCCGGATCGTAACTTCGATCCTGGATGTGGACGCGCTTCTGGAGCGTGTGGCGCATCTGATTTCAGAGCGGTTTGGCTTCTATCATACTGGCATTTTCTTGATTGACGCGGCCCGCGAATGGGCAGTGCTGCATGCGGTCTCTTCGGAAGGCGGGCAGCGCATGCTGGCGCGCGGACACCGCTTGCGGGTGGGAGAAGAGGGGCTTGTGGGCTACGTCTCTAGTTCTGGTCGCGCGCGGATCGCGTTGGACGTTGATGAAGATGTGGTGTGGGTGAAGAATCCTGACTTGCCTGACACGCGCTCGGAAATAGCGTTGCCCTTGATTTTCGGGCAGCAGGTCATCGGTGTGCTGGATGTGCAGAGTGAGGAGGCCGCTGCGTTTGGTACTGAGGACATCGCCACGCTACGCATCCTGGCCGACCAGATCGCCGTGGCGATTCGCAACGCGCAATTGTTTGCCGAAAGCCAGCGTACGTTACGTGAATTGCAGCGCTCATACGATCAAGAGCTACAGCGGGGCTGGACGCTGCGCGCGTCACCGGTTGTTGGGTATCGTTACACGCCCGCGGACACTGCTCCGCTTACACGCGCTGTTGCGCCACCGGAGCCTGGCCCCCGAACAGTGTCTGAGCCATACGTGGATGCCGATAATACCCTTTTCGCGCCACTGCAATTGGCCGGCGGTCAGAACTTTGGCACGTTGCGTCTGTGCCGCGACGCAGCGCAACCGTGGTCCAGTTATGATGTGGCATTTGTGACGCGCGCCGTGCAGGATATCGCACAAGCTCTAGAAGTGGCGCGCCTACTTGAGGAAAGCCGTCTGCGCGCTATGCGCGAGGCTCAAGTTGGCGAAATTGCCGACCTGTTTACGCGCGCGCTGGACGTCGATACGATGTTGCAGACGGTGGCGCGCGAACTGGGACGCCTATCAGGCGTCGCCGAAGTTGCTGTGCACCTCGATCTTCCCGAGTCGATCTCGGATTTAGACGCAAGTGATGCGGCGCGAACGTCGCGTCAGGCATAGTGTGGAGAGACCCTAATGAACCATGATGAAGGGCAAATACCAGCCAATGGGGTTCCTACCCAACGTAAAAAACGACCAGCTTTGGGCGTCGTGACGCATCAGGTTTCCGGTGCGACGGCCTGGTGGCTCGGCGCGGCAGAGGTGGCGCGGCAGCATGATGTCGATATGTTCATCCTCAATACCGGCGAGGTGGGAGCGGAAGGCGATGTTGCAGATGATCGCCCCGATGCGGTGCATCATCTGATCAGCCCGGAGCGCCTTGATGGTCTGATTTTGGTGCAATGGTGGCCCACACGTGAGGTTTTCGAGGTATTCTACAACCGCTATTACCGCCCATTGCCAGTGGTGAACCTGCACCGTAACTACGAAGGCTATCCCGGAGTTATGGTGGATAATTATCAGAGTATGATGGCGATGTTGCGCCATCTGATCGAGGTTCACGGATACCGTCATCTGGCTTACATTGGCGGTCTGCCAACCAATCCTCCGGCCAATGCCCGGTATGCGGCTTATGAAGCGGCGCTGGCCGAATATGACATTCCTCTGGATGAAAACCTCGTCCTCCCGGGCGACTTTTCGCCGCAGGCCGGGACCAACGCGGTGCGCGTGCTGCTGGACGAACGTGGCCTGCGGCCCACACTCGATTTCGAGGTCATCGTGGCCTCAAATGACAATATGGCGCTGTCCGCGTTAGAGGAGCTACATCGCCGGGGCATCCGCGTCCCTCTGGATGTGGCGGTGGTGGGATTCGATGATGTGGAAGACAGCGCCTATGCCATGCCGCCTTTGACTACCGTGCGCATGCCTAACTTTGAAATGGGCCGCGTGGCGGCTGGAACCGCGCTGGCGGCGATCAAGGGACAGCCGTTTGTTGAATCTACAATTGTGCCAGGCGAATTGGTTGTGCGCCAGTCGTGCGGCTGTTTTGTGTCGCCGCTGGCTGACGTCGGTGAGGCGGCCCGGATGCCTCAACCCGGAGGCCCCCCGGACGGTCCGCCCGGAGGTCCCGCTGGTGGTCCGCTCGGAGGTCCACCTGCTGCACCTTCACCGGAAGCCCGCCTGCGCGCCATTGACGAATTATCGCAGAGCCTGGGGCCGGCAGCAGAAATCCTCGGCACAAACTGGGCTGCAGAGATGTTGGAAGCGTTTGAGGCAGCGATCAGTGGCCCGCCAGGTGGCCCGGCTAGTCGCTTATTGAGCGTCCTCTACGCTATTTTGCGACAATTGCACGTCAACGGTTACGATTTGGTGGGGCTGGGCCGCAGGCTACTTTTCACCCTGCGTCGTTGTATGCAGCCCACGCTGACCGAGATGCGACAGATGCGGCGCGCTGAAGGCGCCTGGCAACAGGCGATGGCCTTCGTGGCGGATGTGGCCCATCAGATGCAGTCGTCACAACAGTATTACGGCGCGGCTTACGTCAATCAGTTGCGCGTGATTGGTGAGCGATTGGTCACGACCTTCGAGATGACCGAATTACTCGATTTGATCGCCGGCGAATTGCCGCATCTGGGCATTCCCGGCATCTACATCGCGCTGTATACGGAGCCAATGCGGCAACACGTGCGGCTGGTGCTGGCGTACAAAGAAGGCCGCGATCCGTTGGGACTTGAAGGCCAGGTCTACCCCGCGCACCACCTGTTGCCGGAGGCCTTATTGTCACGGGATCAATCTTCGGTGCTGGTCCTGGTGCCGTTGTACTTCCAGGAGACGTCCCTGGGCTTTGCGCTTTTCGAGGCCGGGTCGGAGCAGGGCGAGATTTACGAGACTCTCGGACGCCAGATCAGTAGCGCGCTTATGGGGGCGTTGCTGGTGCAGCAGCAGGAAGAGGCGCAGCGGGATATGGATGCTGCGCGCCGGCGGGCGCAAGCGGCGTTGAGCGACCTGTTGACGACGCGTTCCATTTCCGATCGCGTGCGTCAGGCGCCGGACACCGAGGCGATCCTCCGTGTGACGTTGGAGGCGTTGAGCCAGGCGCTCGGCGCTTCATCTGCGGTGGCGCGTCTGGGGACGCGCGAGCAACTGCTGGATGTCAGCGCCAAAGCCCGCGCGCAGGGCGACACCGGATCGAACTAGGAGCGACTATGGTTCTTCAGACGAGAACACGCGAAATATCTCCTGAAATTATCCGTGACGCGCGTCACCACGTGACGACGCGTCCTACCGTCGGGTTACTGATTGGAGAAACCACCTCATGGTGGGGCCAATCGCTGTTACAGGGCGTGACGGACGCGGCTGAGGCACTCGACATCAACTTGCTCTGCTACGTGATCAGCACGTTGGGAGAGGAAGGCGTCGAGGGAGGGGATGCGATTTATGCCTTGCCGGATGCCGATATGCTGGACGGCGTTATCGTCTCTGGCAACATCGCTTATACAGTTAAACCTGAAACATTCAGTGCGTATATTGATACTCTTCAAGCCTTTGCTCTTCCTCTCATTGGCATCGTGATGCTGCAAGAAGGCATGCCTGCCGTTCTGGTCGATGGCTACAGCGGCATGTATGCTAACATCAAGCACTTGATCGAAGTGCATGGATGTCGCCGGTTGGCTTTCATTCGTGGCCCTGTGAGTAACTTTGATGCAGATGAACGTTACCGCGCCTATACGACGCTGCTCGAAGAATACGGTATCCCGTTTAATCCCGATCTCGTTGAGATCGGCAACTTCTCCGCTGGCCGGGAAGCAATGGAGGCTTTGTGGCCACGGATGCTGGCGGCGCCGCGTGACGAGGCGGACACCGCGCCCTGGGCCGTCATCGCCGCAAACGACGATATGGCGATACAAGCGATGGGAGTGCTAAGGAGCTACGGTTTGCGCATCCCCGAAGATGTGGTCGTCGTGGGCTTTGACGATTCCCTCGCCGCGCAGAACCTGGACGTTCCGCTGACGACCGTGCGGCAGCCGACCCAGGCGATGGGATACCGGGCTGTGCAGATGGCGTTGCACCTGTTGCGTGGTGAACCGGTGGAAGAGCGAGCGATGGTGCCGGCCGAGCTGGTTGTGCGCCGGTCGTGTGGCTGTCTGCCGGGGGCGGTGCAGCAAATTCCGGTCGAAGCAAAGGTTGAAGGTGTAGACGAGCCTGTTCCACCCTTCGTGGACGTTCCCGAACCGATGTGGGCCGCCTTCATGTCTGCCGTGCAAGGACAATCATCGTCTGAGGATTTTTTGACCCTTCTCGACCAGGCTTTGCGCGAGGCACGTTACACAGGGGAGAGCTTTGGAGCCTGGCATCACCTTCTCACAGAGATGCGGCGTCACACCTTGATCTACCTGGGTGATTCTGAGACACGTCATCGTGCTGAAGACCTGCTTCAACAAGCACGTTTGTTGGTAGGCGACGCAGAGCGACGCCAGGAAGCGTACCGGCGGCAACTCTTCGAACAGCAGGAAGCGCTCCTGGCGCAGATTGACGACACGTTGGGCACGCCCTTGCACTTGCAAGAGTTGGCGCCGGCCTTGAATGGCTTATTCCCCATCATTGGCATTGAGTGTTGCTTTGTATCGTTATATGAAGACGAAAACCCTCTGGCGGAGTATGCGCGCCTGCTTTTCGAGTATGATACCTATCGCGCTGATTACACGCCAGAGGTTGAACTGTATCTCGATGGGCCATTGTTCCCCCCCCGTTTGCTAGTCCCCAGGAAAATCTTGTTCGATGAACGCCGGCGGACGGCTATGATCCTACCGCTTTTCCTGCAAGAGCACCAACTTGGCTTTGTGGTCGTGTGGGGTGGCCAGCAGTGGCGATTATATGCGCGTCTGAGGCAGCGTTTGAGCGACGTGATCTTCCGGGCGTTGCTGGCCCGCGAGCAGGAGCGCACGCAACTTGAGGCAGAGGCAGCAGAGCGCCGCGCCGAAGAGGCGTTGCGCGATGTGCTGGTGGCGCAACGGCGTTACATTCAGGGCGCGTGGGAGGAACGCGCCGAACCCGTGTCGGGCTATTTCTACTCCGATGAATCTCGCGATGTTACCGATACGGCCTGGCTCGCGCCGATGACCGAAGCTGTACAGCAAGGTGACGTGGTGGTGACACAAGACCCGGATGGCGGGCAGACTTTGGCCGCGCCGGTCATGCTATACGGTGAGGAAATCGTTGGCGTTTTGGGCTTCAAGGCTACGGAAGATGCTGCCTGGACCGAGGATCATCTCACGCTGGTGCGCACCATCGCCACGGAAATGGGCCTGGCGCTGGAGACGCAGCGGCTGCTTTCGGATATCCAGCGACGTGCCTCCCGGCTCCTCGCGGCGTCCGAAATCTCACGGGTGGCGACGTCTATCCTCACGTTGGATGAACTCTTGCCGCAGGCGGTGGATTTGATCCGCGAGCGTTTTGACCTCTACTATGTCGGCATCTTCCTGGTGGACGAGAGCCAACGCTGGGCCATCTTGCGGGCCGGCACCGGGGAGGCCGGGCGCGCGATGTTGGCGCGCAATCACCGGCTCGAAGTGGGTGGCGCTTCGATGATCGGTATGTGCGTGGCCCAGGGCGAAGCGCGCATCACGTTTGATACGCAAAGTGAAGCTACGCATCGCCGGAACCCGTTGCTGCCGGAAACGCGCTCCGAATTGGCCCTGCCCCTGTTCAGCCGGGGCCGGGCGATTGGCGCGATGACGATCCAGGACACGCGACCGGGTGCGTTCACCCAGGAAGACATCACCACGCTCCAGACCATGGCCGACCAGCTTGCCAACGCGATCGAGAATGCCCGCTTGCTGCGCCGGATGGAAGAGAATATGCGCGAACTCGAGCTGGCGACCGGTCAACTGACCCGGGAATCGTGGCGCGACTTCCTGGAGAATTATCGTAACACCTTTGGCTATCGCTATCGCCTGGTTGATGTTGAACCGGCGACTGAGCTATTGCCCGAAGCACGAGTTGCCCTACAGCAGCGAAAGACCGTTACCACCAGCGTCGTGCCGGAGAGCACTGTTGAGGTTGACGAAGACGCCGGCCAGATGCAGGGCGCGTTGAGCGTCCCCGTCCGGGTGCGCAACGAAGTCCTCGGCGTGCTCAACCTGCGTTTCGATGACCCGGAGGTTCCTTCTGAAGCTGTCGTCCTGGTCGAACAGGTCGCGGCACGCCTGGGTGCGGCGTTGGAAAGCACCCGGCTGTTGGAGGAATCACGCCGCGCGGCCGTCCTTGAACAGGTCAGCGGTGAATTGAACGCGCGGATGCGCAGCTCGTTGGACATCGACCAGGTGCTTCAGAACGCCGTCCGGGAAATGGTCAGCGCCCTGAATTTTGCCCGTGTCGAGGTGCGGCTAAGCGGCGAAGCGTTGGTGGAAACGGCTGCAGAGGAGGTCGAGGCATGAATCCCCTGTTGACGAACGAGACCCTGCAAGTTGCAGCGTGGCTGGCAGGTTTGTTGGAGCTGGTATTGGCCTTGTACATATTGCTCCTCAATAGCCGGCATACAGCCAATCATCATGTCAGCCTCCTGCTGTTCATCTTTGCCGTCAATAACCTCGGCATGGGGATGTTATTTGGTGCTGCGCAAGCTGCGGAGGCTGTCTTACCCACCTTGCTCTTGGCGATGACGTCGGAGCCGGCGAAAGTAGGATTGCTTTTGACGGCCATAGTTTTGCTTAAACCGCAGTGGATGCAAGGGCGACGGCAGTGGTTAGGGTGGCTTTTGCACACGCTTGTCTTTCTGCCGATGGTGTTGACTGCCATCGATGCGCTCCGGAATACTGGATTGTGGTACATCGGCCTGGATGCTGCAAGCTACACCGGCGGCTACATCGCCAGCGGCGTGTATGAAGCCGGGAGTGTGGCGCGTGTTATCCGGCCGCTTTATGTCTATGTCTTCTCATTGTTGCCGTTTGTGCCGATCTTGTGGGTCCTGATCAGCCGGGAAACGCCACGCACAACGCGCCAGTTGGCCTGGATGCTGCTGATCACACAATGTCTCGCGGTTGCTGTACAGTTTGGACTGCGCGCTGTCATCGGATCAGGTGCAACGTCGGTGATCACCACCACGTTCTTTGCTCTCGGTTATGCCTACACCGCGTTCCAGCAAATGATTTCCGAACGTCGTGCGCAACGCGGGCGCTTGCGGCCACGCCTAACCGTGCTGACGTTGGCAATTGCCATTCCCATTCTGCTTGCACTCGTCGGCTTTGTTATCTTCCGCTCTTCCGTGGTCATTGAAACGCAGTCGGCTGAAACGTTGAGCGCGACCAACCGCCTGTTGGCGACCAGCGTGCGACTGTGGCTCGATTACAACGTCAAGGCGTTGCAGCAGGTGATGACGCAGCCTGAAATTCAGGGGATGGACCCCGTCGCGCAAGAGCCGGTCATGACGGCCATGGACGCGGTTTACGAGCACATCTACATGGTCAGCACGACCGACCTGAGCGGGATGAACGTGGCGCGCAGCGATGGTAACCCGTTGACGGATTATAGCGACCGTACGTGGTTCCAGGAAGTGCGAGACGGTGCTCCACTTGCCTACCAGGTGGCGATCGAGCGCACGAGTGGAAAACCTGCGCTCATTGTCTCGATGCCGGTTCATGATCAACAGGGAAATCTCGTCGGCGTCGGTATGTTTGCCGCCACACTAGACAAGCTCTCCAACGAGGTCGCCGTGACGAGTTTTGGCGAAACCGGCGTGACGTATGTGGTAGACGCTGATGATCGCATTATTGCCCATCTTGATCCGGCGTTCTCTGCCGAAATCGTTGACATTCACGATTCCCCGGTGGCCCGAAAATTGCGCGAGGGCGAAGAGGGGCAGTTCGATTTCGTCGATGCCGAGGGCCGGGAATGGCAAGCCTACGTGGCTGCATTGGATAACGGGTGGGGCATCATCGCGCAACAGGAATCTGCGGAGTTGCGCGCACCCCTCATGGAGCTTAGTCACACTGGTGTGATCGTACTAGTCCTTGGGGCACTATTGCTGGGCGGGCTGACTTTTTTCACCATGCGCCAGGCTCTTGCGCCGATTGATGAACTTACGACGACCGCTGCCGCGATTACCGAGGGCGATTTGACCCGTGCCGCGCCGGTGGTGAGCGAGGATGAGTTGGGTGTCCTGGCGCGTACGTTCAACAGCATGACCGCGCAATTGCGCGCGTCCATCGATACGTTGGAGCAGCGGGTGGCCTCGCGTACTGCCGATCTCGAACAACGCTCGGCGTACTTGCAAGCCTCGGCTGAAGTGAGCCGCGCAGCAGCTTCGATCCTGGATCCCGACGTATTGATCCGCCAGGTCGTCGAATTGATCCGCGAGCGTTTCGACCTTTACTATACCGGTCTGTTCCTGGTGGACGAAACCCGGACGTGGGCGGTGTTGCGTTCGGGTACGGGGGAGGCCGGGCAGGCGATGTTGGCGCGGCAGCACCGCATCCGCGTCGGCGAGGGGATGATCGGGTGGAGCATTGAGAATGCGCAGGCCCGCGTAGCTTCGCATGCCGAGGTCGATGATGTGCGCGTGATCAATCCGGAACTGCCGGATACCCGCTCAGAGGCGGCTCTGCCGTTGCGCTCGCGGGACCAGGTACTTGGCGCGTTGAGCGTACAGAGCACCCATCCGGACGCCTTCGACGCCGCGACGTTGTCGGTGCTGCAAACCCTGGTCGATCAAGTTGCTATCGCGCTTGACAATGCGCGCCTGCTGGCGCAAGCGCAGGAATCCCTCGAAGCCGAGCGCCGGGCCTACGGCGTGCAAATGCGCCAGGACTGGGGCCTGGTGACGCGTACTCGCGCTACTACAGGATACGTCGGCGCGCGCGCTGTCACGGATTCGAAAGAGGTGACCCTCTTTCCTGCGCAAGGGGAGTGGAGTCCTGAAATGCACGCCGCGCGCCGTACCCGCCAGAGCGTGCGGGGCCATACCGACGGGATGCCGACGCTGGCCGTCCCCATCCTGGTGCGCGACCAGGTCGTGGGGGTGCTGAATTTCAGCAAGAGCCAGGACGCCACGGGCCTCTCGCCGGACGTCACTTGGACCCGTGAGGAAGTGGCCTTGCTCGAAGCGCTGGCCGAGCAAATGGGGCAGGCGTTGGAAAGCGCGCGCCTTTACCGGCAAACGCAGCTCCGCGCCGCCCGCGAAGGCGTGATTCGTGAAATTTCAGACCAGATGCAGCGCGCGCCCGATCTATCGGCATTGATGCGCGTCACGACCGAGGCGTTGAACAAGACGCTCGGCGGGTCGCGCGTCTACGTGCGCTGGGGCACTCAGGCGCAAGGTGCAGCACAGACCGGACGGCCCGATGACGGGCGGCCCGATCAGCCACAGCCTGACGGAGGAAACAATGGCGAAGCAGAGTAGACCCACGGGCGGCAGTTCGTCCCGCAGAAAACCGGCAGGCGCCCCGGCATCCCCGCAGCGCCGGCCTATCCTTGGCCTCTTTATCGATCAGCTCACATCGGGATATCACAACGCGATTTGGCAGGGTGTGGAATCCCTGGCGCGCGAGCGGGACGTGAATCTGCTCTGTTTCGTCGGCGCTTCGCTGCACAGTGAACCGCATCCTGATGATATGGACAATGTGCTCTATGAACTGGTAGATAAGGAGCGTCTCGATGGGTTGGTCATTGCAGCAGGGTCGATGGGGACATCGATCAGCCCGGAGGAAATGCAGAGATTCTGCGAGCGTTACCGGCCTCTGCCCATTGCCAGCATTGCCATGCCGTTGGCCGATGTCCCCAGTGTACTCATGGATAATGACCACGGTATCCGTGAGCTGATGCTCCATCTTATGGATGTGCATGGCTACCGGCGTATCGCCTTCTTCCACAAAAAGGAAGGCCATCCAGAGAGCGATGCGCGCTATAATGCTTACGTCACTGTGTTGGCCGAACATGGGATTGCGGTTGATCCTGCCCTCGTGATCCCCGGTATTCACTACTTCACGCCTGAGACTGGCATCCGCTTGTTGTTCGATGAACGACAATTGCGCCCGCGGATCGATGTTGAGGCTTTGGTGGCTAACGATGACGGGATCGCACTCGAGATATTGGAAATCTTGCAGGCGCGCGGCATCCGCGTGCCCGACGATGTGGCGGTCGTCGGCTTCGACGATATTGAGGAGAGCTGCTACGTCATCCCCACGCTGACGACAGCACGCCAGCCCTTGCACGAGCAAGGCCGGCGGGCGGCGGAACTGGTGCTGGCTCAACTGCAAGGGGAGAGCGTTCCCCCACAGATTAACTTGCGCACGCAGTTGATGGTGCGCCAGTCGTGTGGCTGTCTGGATGCTGCCGTGCGCAGAGCGGAAGCGCATCCGGTGGAGATCTCCGTCGAATCGTTTATGTCTTTCCCGGAGGCGATGGCCGCGCGCCGTGAGGCGCTGCTGTCCGATATGGTAGGGGCACTCACCGATGCGCCGTTATCCGATGACGCCAGCGCGGAGACCATGGCGCGCATCATGCGCCTGGTGGATGCTTTCATTGTCGCGGTGCAGGATGAGGATACTTCCACCGCCTCCGAGGCTTTCTTGCGCGTGCTCGATGGCCTGATGCGCCAGACGATGTTGGGACAGGGCGATGTGACGGGCTGGCAGAACGGTATCTCAGCTCTGCGCGCTCATGCACTCGCCTGTGTAGACGACGTGGTGCCGTCGCCGCGAATCGAGAGCTTGCTTCAGCAGGCGCGCGTATTGATTGGTGGCGCGGCGCAGCAAGCGCAGGCGCGCCAGCGATTGCGAGTAGCCCAACGCGAAAGCATCCTGCGCGAGATCGGTCAGGTGTTTGTTTCTGCGGGCGTGCTTGATAATTTGTTGGATGCCATGCTTTACGGATTGCCTCGTCTGGGCATCCCAAGCCTTTACCTGTCGATGTATGCGGACTTGCAAACACCACAGGAAACGCCGCCGCCATCAACGGAGTCGCAGTTGCTGTTGGCCTTCGACCGCGCGCGTGGTTTGGAGCAAAGAGGAAAACAACGTTATCCTGCACGCGACATGCTGCCACCGGGATTGCTTCCTGAGGACCGGCGTTACAGCCTGGTGATCGAACCCTTGCATTTCAGGGACGAACACCTCGGACAGGTGTGCTTTGAGGTCGGCCCCCGCGAGGGCGCAATCTACGATACTTTGCGTGCGCAGATTAGCAGCGCGTTGCAAGGGGTGTTGATCACCGAGCGGCTGGCCGGTCGTGCCTTGCAGTTGCAAACCGCTGCTGAAGTCTCCCGCGCTGCGAGTGCGGTGCTCGATCCAGATGATCTGATTCAGCAGGTCGTGACGCTGGTGCGCGACCGCTTCAACCTCTATTACGCCGGCCTGTTTCTGGTGGAACCTGATCCGGAGGAGCCTGATGTGCAATGGGCCGTCCTGAAAGCGGGTTCGGGCGAGGCCGGGAAGCGCATGGTGGAACATGGACACCGCTTGCAGGTGGGCGGCACTTCGATGATCGGCTGGTGTGTGGCCAACCGTGAGGCGCGTATTGCCTTAGACGTGGGGCAGGAGAAGGTGCGCCAGCCGCATCCATTGTTGCCCGACACGCGCTCGGAACTGGCTCTGCCTTTGCTCAGCCGTGGAGACGTCATCGGCGCGTTAACGATTCAGAGTACACAAGAGAGCGCTTTTAGCTCCGAAGATATCACCGTGCTGCAAACACTGGCGGATCAGCTCGCCAACGCCATTACCAATGCCCGGCTGTACGAAGCCCTGGAATTGGAACAGTACTTGATGAATGCTTTGATGGACAGTATCCCGGATCACATCTACTTCAAAGATCGGGAGAGCCGCTTCCTTCGCGCCAGTCGTTCGCAAACCGATCGTTTTGGGTTGAGCGATCCGGCGGACGTCATCGGCAAAAGCGATTTCGATTTCTTTACCGAGGAGCATGCCCGTCCCGCTTATGAGGACGAGCAGCGCATCATCCGCACCGGCGAGCCGCTCTTGGGACTTGAAGAGCGCGAGACGTGGCCTGACCGGCCCGACACCTGGGTTTCGACGTCGAAAATGCCGCTGCGTGACCGCGAGGGCAACATCATCGGCACGTTTGGCATTTCGACGGATATCACAGAGCGTAAAATCGTAGAGCTACAGTTGGCCGCGGAACGCAATCTGTTGCGTATGCTGATTGACAACCTGCCAGATCACGTCTATGCCAAAGATGTCGAGAGCCGATTTACTCTCGCCAATATAGCTGTGGCTCACCACATGGGGGTAACCACGCCGGACGAACTGATCGGCAAGAACGACTTTGACTTTTATTCGTCAGACCTGGCAGAGCGCTATCATGCCGACGAACAGGCGCTTATCCAGTCAGGGCAGCCTATATTCACTCACGAAGAATTCACTCAGGACTCCACTGGCCAACCCATGTGGACCTTGACCACCAAAGTGCTTTTGCGTGATAATCAAGGGCAGGTCGTCGGACTGGTGGGTATAGGCCGCGATATTACGGAGCGCAAACGCACCGAAGCTGTGATGCTGCGGCGTGACTTGCAACTCCAAACGGTGGCCGATGTGGCGCGGATCGCGAGTGAGGTGTTGGATGTGAACACCTTGCTCCAGCAGGCCGTGGATTTGCTGTGCGAGCAACTGGACCTGTACTATGCGGGCCTGTTCCTGGTGGATACGACAGAGGCCCCGGCCGAGTTTGCCAGCGCGCCACGGCGGCAATGGGCCGTGTTGCGCGCCGGGACCGGCGAGGCCGGCGCGCAGATGATCGCCCGCCGGCACCGTCTGGAAGTCGGCGGCAGCTCGATGATTGGACAATGCGTGGCGACGGAAGAAGCGCGTATCGCGTTGGATGTGGGCGCCGAGGCCGTGCGGTTCGACAACCCGCTGTTGCCGGAAACGCGTTCGGAATTGGCGCTGCCGCTCCGGAGCCGTGGCGGCGTCATCGGTGCGCTGACCATCCAAAGCACTGAGGCCGCTGCGTTTGGGCAAGACGATATCGCGGTGCTGCAAGCGTTGGCCGACCAGTTAGCCAATGCCATCGAGAACATCCGTCTGTTCGAACAGACACAGAGCGCCCTGCGCGATCTCGAAATGATCCAGCAGCAGTACGTGCGCGAGACCTGGAGTGGGCGTGAGGTGTCGACGCTGCTCGCGGATTACGAGGTAGCGCGCCCCGGCATCCCTCCCTTGCAGGATGTAAACGTTTTACCCGAAATACAGGAGGCCTTGACCCGTCAGGAAGCAGTTATCTTGTCCGGCAATACTCAGGATGTTGATCACGCTGCCCTGGTCGCGCCGATTTCGCTGCGCGATCAGGTTATTGGCGCGTTGGGCATCCACGATGAAGATCAGAGACGGCGATGGACCGAAGACGAGATTGCTCTGGTGGAAACGATCGCTGAGCGTATGGGCATCATTGCTGAAACGCTGCGCTTGCTCGAAGAGACCCAACGCCGCGCCGCGCGCGAGCGCCTGACGCGCGAGATCACCGATCAGATCCGCGGGGCGCTCACGGTCAATGAGGCCGTACAGCGCGCGCTTCAGCAAATGGGGCAGGCGCTAGAGGCCGACATGCTGGCGCAGTTAGCCGTCGACAGGACGTCGGCTGGGGAAAAGGGAGGCCGGTATGAGTGATCGGGTTTTGGAGACGGGAAGATTGCGCGAAGAGATCGCGTGGCGGCAGCGTGTCTTTGAAAACGTAACCCGTGTGTCTGCTGTCGGCGCGGCAGGCCTGCTGATATTATTCGTGATCTTGGGCCTGCTCGATACTATGATTCCGGCTTGGCCTTTAGCTGGCGTTGCAGCGATGACGGGGCTAATTAGCTTGCTCAGTCTGTTCGTCAGCCGGCGAGTCAACCTTCAACCTGCCGTCGTTCTCTATCTGGCCGGTTTGACGCTGACCACGTTCGCCAGCATAAACTTTGCCGGCGGCGTCACCGGCCCCTTGCTGATGTTCTTGATGGTCTTTCCGGTGTTGGCGGGGCAGCTTGGCGGTATTTTTGCAGTGCAGTGGAGCACCGTTGTGGTGATTTTCTTTTGGTTGGTCGCAATGGTACTCGAAATTCTGGGGGGAGCGACGCCGGTCGAATTACCGGACAACACGGCACGCGCCCTATACTATACGGTATTTCCGGCATCGCTGTTGGCGATTGCCATCATCGTGCGCATTTTCGTCCAGCGTGGGCAGCATGGTATGGCCGTCGCCTACGAGCGTGAGCGCGCGCTGGCCGAGTCTACCCAGCAGGCGCAAGCAGCAGTAGAGGCTGAGCGCGAAGCCCGCGAACGGGAGGTGCGTGCGGCGATGCATATTCGTGAGACGGTGGCCGGATACGTCGATTACCTGTCGCGCGTAGCCGCCGGAGAATACACAGCGTGTGTAGACGTAGGAGAACTCGATGAGGACGTCGAAGGCGACCGCGAACTGCACGCCCTGGGCGAGTATCTCAACACGACTGTGGATACGTTGGTCGCGGCGCTCACGCAAGCCCAGGAAGTACAGCGTCGCTACACGGAGCAATCGTGGCAAACGGTCGTAGCGTCAGGCCGTGTGCAACCGGGATTCGCCTACCGGCAAGATCAGATCACACCGGAGGCAGAGTGGTTGCCGCAGATGACCCAGGCCGTGGATAGGGGCGCGCCTGTGGCGCAGGCCGAGAGTGCTGCTGTGCCATTGGTCATCAACCGGCAGGTGGTGGGCGCAATCGGCGGGCAGCATACCGATGGCCGGCCGTGGACCGAGGAAGAGCTATCTCTGATCGAAGACGTCACCGGGCAACTCGCCCAAACGATCGAGAGCCTGCGACTTTTCGACGACGTGCAGCGGCGCGCCGTGCAAGAGCAACTGATCGGCGAGGTTACCACACGCATCCGTGAGTCACTCGATATGGAAACCGTGCTCAAAACAGCGGTCAGAGAAATGCGCCGGTCACTCGGTTTAGATAAGATTACCATCCATCTAGGGACGTCTCAGGAATGATAAAACGTTCGCGGTGCGACAAAAAGGATTAGAGGGAGAACGAACATTATGGCAGAATCTCAACCGGCTGAACAACCACAGCCCAGCAGGTCGCCCAATATGCGCCCGACCATCGGCTATTTAGTGCCGGCTATCTATGGTGAATCCAGCCAACTGCAATGGTTGGGCATGGTTGATGCTGCCCAAAACCGGGACATAAATCTGATCTGCTTCCCTGGCATGAACCTGCGCACATCTGCCGGTATCCAGGGACAGGCCAACATCCTCTACGGACTCGTCAGTGCTGCCAGCGTGGATGGCGTGGTGAGTTGGGCCTCTGCAATCGGAAACTTCGTCACCGATGATGAGAACAGGGCTTTTCATGAGCGTTACCATCCCTTGCCGCTGGTAGCCATTGGCGAGGCGTGGGAAGGTATTCCCGCTTTGTCCATGGATAGTTATGATGGGATGCGCGATGTGGTGACGCATTTGATTCAAGTGCACCGGTGTCGCCGTCTGGCCTTTATTCGCGGCCCTGAGGCCAACTTGCAAGCACGGGCCCGGTATCGTGCCTACGTCGATGCGTTGGAGGCACACGATCTACCCATCGACCCGAACCTCATCACGCCTCCAACCGGTTGGGGGAGCAGCACCGGCGAACAAGCCATGCGCTCTTTGCTCGACGAACGACAATTGCGCCCTCAGGTTGACTTGGATGCAGTCGTGGCTGCCAGTGACGCACTTCTCCTCGGCGCGTTACAAGTGCTGAAAGCGCGGGAGATTCAAATCCCCGACGATCTGGCCGTCGCCGGATTCAATGACGTCCTGCAGGGACAGGTCAATATACCGCCTTTGACCACAGTTACGGCGCCATTTCACGAACTGGGACATCGCGCCACAGACACAATTTTGGCTTTGCTTGGAGGCCAGCCGGTTGCCCCAGAAACCTTGGTGCCAGCCCAGATGGTAATACGCCAATCGTGCGGCTGCCTGGACCCTTTGGTAGAAGAAGCTAAACTAGGATCGGTAGCAACAGAACATGAAACAATCGAGTCTGTTTTGATTTCCCGGCGAGCCGAGCTCGTCGCTGCGATGGTGCAAGCTTTGGGCGATGCAGACGAGGCTCTTCCGGGTAGAGTGGAGCGACTGTTGGCCGGACTCATTGGCGAGCTAAAGGGAGAAACGCCGGACCTCTTTATCCGCGAGCTAGACATCGTCTTGCGCCAGACAGCAACGAATGGCGGTGACGTGGTCGCCTGGCACCGCGCTATATCGGCCTTGCGACGCCAGACCCTTGCATGTGCACACGACCGGGCGTTTGTGTTGGCCAGTGACCTGTGGCAGCAGGCTCGCGTGGCCATCAGCGAGATGGCGCAACGCGCGCAGGCGCAAGCGCAACTCCGGGCCGACCAGCAAGCGCAGACATTGCGCGATATTGGCACGGCGTTGCTTACCACCTTTGACCCGCAAGGCTTGATGGATGTATTGGCCCGCTGGCTGCCTAACCTGGGCATCCCGAGTTGTTACCTGGCTTTGTACGAGGCCCCCCAGCCCTACCAGTATCCTCAACCGCCCCCCGAATGGTCCAGGTTAATGTTAGCCTATAACGAGAACGGGCGGATCGAATTGGGGCCGGATGGACGGCGTTTCCCTTCGCGCCAACTTGTGCCCGAGGGAATGTTGCCGCAGGGACGACGCTACACCTTTGTCGCCGTGCCGCTCTTTTTCCAGAACAACCAGATCGGCTTTGCCCTGTTCGAGATGGGGCCGCGCGAGGCCAGTGTCTATGAAGTCTTGCGCGTGCAGATTAGCAGCGCCCTGCAAGGCGCGGCGCTGATCCAGCGCGTAGAGAATCGCGCGCTCCAGTTCCAGGCAGTCACCCAAGTCTCGCGGGCGACCAGCAGCCTCCTGGAACTGGACGAGTTGGCTCAGCAAGTCGTGAACGTGATACAGGAGCGGTTTGACTTGTATTACGTCGGACTGTTCTTGACCGACCAGGCCGGCGAAGAGGTCGAGGCTCCGAGCCGCTGGGCTGTGCTGCGGGCCGCTACGGGCGAAGCCGGCCGCGAGATGATCGCGCGAGGGCACCGGCTGGAAATTGGCGACACTTCGATGGTCGGCTGGGCCGTATCCCACCGGCAGGCCCGCATTGCCCTGGATGTGGGTCACGCAGAGGAGGTCGTGCGATTTGACAACCCTCTCTTGCCGGATACACGTTCCGAGATGGCGTTGCCGCTTATCAGCCGGGGTGAGGTTATCGGCGCGCTGGACGTGCAAAGCGTCGAGCCGGAAGCGTTCAGTGATGAAGACGTGGCGATCCTGCAAACCATGGCCGACCAAGTCGCCCTGGCGATTGGCAATGCGCGACTGTTCCAACAGGTTCAGGACAGCCTGGAAGCGGAGCGCCGCGCGTTTGGTGAATTGAGCCGTGAGGCATGGCAGCAACTGCTGCAAACGAGATCAGACCTGAGCTTTGTCTATGACGAGCGCGGCCTTATGCCGGCGACCGATGCCATTGAACCGCACATGCGCGCAGCAACGCAGATGGGTGTAGCCGCCGTAGCTGAAGATGATGAACGGGCCGTGGCCCTACCGATCAAAGTGCGCGAGCAGGTCATTGGCGTGATCAATGTGCACAAACCAGAACAGGGCGCATGGACGGATGAGCAGATCGCACTCCTGGAAACGTTGACGGAACAACTGGGCGTGGCGCTGGAAAGCGCGCGCCTGTATCAAGACACGCAACGCCGCGCGGCGCGCGAGCAAATGATCGGCGAAGTTACCGGCCGCATCCGCGAGACGTTGGATATGGAGACCATGCTGCGCACGGCTGCCGAACAGATGCGCCAGGCGCTAGACCTGGAAGATTTGATCGTGCGGCTGTCGCCGCCCGAGGCTTCGCAGCCAGAGGTCGAAAACGTATGAGCGGTTGGCTACGCCGGTGTGGAGATGGAGGCATACGGATGAGGACGCTGCATAAAATCGCAATCATCGCACTTGCGCTGGGTTTGGTGTTCATCCCGGTCGCAGGAGCGTCGCAAGCGCAAGATACCCCACGCCGGCAGGTGTTGTATATTAACTCGTACCATCGCGGCTACAAGTTTTCCGATGATATCACCGAGGGCATTGAAGCGACGTTCGCGGCTACCGGCGTTGACGTGGAGCTGATGGTCGAGTATATGGACACGAAGCGTTTGGAAACCCCTGAGTACATGGCAGAATTGGCGCGCTTGTACAAATTCAAATACGGCACAAAAGACCTTGATTTGATCATTTCTTCCGACGACGCGGCGCTGAATTTCTTGTTCAAATATGCGGATGAGCTTTTCCCCGGCGTGCCGGTGGTTTTCTGTGGCGCCAATTATTTCGACGTGACGCGTCTGGCCGGATTCGAGCGTTTTACCGGTGTGAGCGAACTGGCCGACGTGCAGGGCACGTTGGACCTGGCGCTCACATTACACCCGCAGACGCGACAAATTGTCGTCGTCAATGATACGACCGTGACCGGGCAGCGTGTGCATGAGCGCGTCGCTGCGCTGGAAGCCAATTATCCCACCATCACGTTTGTCTACCTGGAAGACGTGACGATGACTGAAGTGCGTCAGCGGGTGAGCCAGCTCACGCCGGACAGTCTGGTGCTGGTGACCATTTTTTCGCGCGACAGCGCCGGGAACTTCTTCGAATACAACGTTTTTACGCCGCTCATCGCCGAGAGCAGCGCCGTACCGGTTTACGGCACCTGGGACTTCAGCCTGGGCTTTGGCATCGTCGGCGGTAAACTGACCAGCGGCGCGACCGAGGGCGAGCGCGCTGCACAACTCGCCGTGCGCATTTTGGACGGCGAACGCCCGCAGGACATCCCGGTGGTGCAAGAACCGGCGGCGCGCTACATGTTTGATTATGAGCAGTTGCAGCGTTGGGGCATCGCCGAGTCGGCGTTGCCGGAAGACAGCGTCATCATCAACAAACCTTTTTCATTCTTTCAACAATACGCGCAGTTGGTGTGGATTGTCGGCATCAGCTTTGTGGTGTTAGCTGCGGCCGTCGTTATTCTGATATTCAATGTCCTGCGCCGTCAGCGGGCTGAGGTCGAACTGACACAGAGTTTAGGCGAATTGCAAGAGATCCGCACCTCATTGGAACAGCGTGTTCAAGAGCGCACGGAGGCGTTCCAACAGCGGGCTACGTTGCTCGAAGCGGCGGCAGAGGTTTCGCGGGCAACTACCGAGATCATTGATGTGGATGAGTTGCTCCCGCAAGTGGTCGATCTCGTGCAGCAGCGGTTTGATTTGTACTACGTAGGCCTCTTCTTGGTAGATGAAGCAGGCGCGCACGCGATACTGCGGGCAGGGACCGGCGAGCCGGGACACGCAATGATGGCGCAGGGCTGGCAGTTGGAGGTCGGCGGGCAGTCGATGATCGGGCGCTGTGTGGCGAGTGGACAGGCGGACATTCAATTGGATGTCGGTGAAGCCGCCGTCCGTTTTGAAAATCCTCATCTGCCCGAAACGCGCTCCGAGATGGCCCTGCCGTTGCGCGCGCGTGGTGAAGTGCTCGGCGCGATGTCTATCCAGAGCAACCGGATAGCGGCGTTCGGGCAAGATGACATCCGCACGATGCAGACAATGGCCGATCAGGTGGCCGCGGCAATTAGCAATGCCCGATTGTTTGAGCAGGCGCAGGAAAGCCTGGCCGCCGAGCGGCGCGCCTACGGCGAGTTGGCCCGCGATGCATGGCAGCAGTTGCTTGTAGCGTCGGCCAATCTGAACTTCTTGAGTGACCGGGATGCAACGCGTCCTGCGGGTGACGTGTGGCGTCCCGAAATGCACGTCGCGATGCGCACCGGTGAGATGGCGCCTGGCGAGGCCGGGAATACGCTGGCTATTCCCATTCGCGTGCGTGATCAGGTGATCGGTGTGGTGGACGGACGTAAACCCGATGGCAGCGCGTGGACCAAAGAGGAGATCGGCCTGTTAGCGGCGCTGACCGACCAGTTGAACGTCGCGCTGGAGAGTGCGCGTCTATATCAGGATACCCAACGCCGCGCCACGCGTGAGCGCATGACCCGCGAAATTACCGATGCGGTCCAGCGCGCAACGGATATGGAATCTTTGATGCGCATTGCCACGGAAGAATTGGTCCGGGCGTTAGGTGGAGCGCAGGGTTATATGCGGCTGGGCATTGAGTCTCTTGAGCCAGGCAGTACTCGACGTGAGGAAGAACTGGAAGATGCCGAAGACTAAAAAGACAGGGGCGTATGCTGTATTTTTGAGAGGTACCTTATGGAAAACAACCAACGAACAGACAAATCGACCGGCGCCAGCTTGCGCAACCGCCGTCCAACTATTGGCTTTCTGACTCCCATGATAAGTGATGACAATGGTCAGGCTTTATGGTTGGGCTTTACTGACATGGCACGGCAGCGAGACGCGAATTCGATCTGCTTCCCGGGGAGTTATCTGTCCGATCCCAGAGGGTTCCAGGCACAAGCCAACGTGCTTTATGATCTGGTAAACGTGGAGAACGTAGATGGTGTGGTCAGCTGGGGCACAGCAATAGGCACTTATGCTGATATAGATAGGCTTGGAGCCTTTCACGAGCGCTATCGTCTGCCGGTGGTGATCGCGGGCGGAACGTTGGAGGGGTTCCCCAGTCTGGTGATAGATAGTTACACCAGTATGCGCGCGGCTGTCGATCACCTGATCGAGGTTCATGGGTATCAGCGCCTGGCCTTCATCCGCGGGCCTGAGAACAGTTTTCACGCGCAGGAGCGGTATCGGGCCTACATCGAGACGCTGGAAGCGCATGGCTTGCTTATTGATCCGCGCCTCATCACTCAGCCCCTTCCCTGGTGTCACACCGTAGGTATGGAGGCGATTATGGAGGCGATGTGTATGTGGCTCGATGAACGAGGGCTGCGCCCACATACTGATTTTGAGGCTGTTGTGGCAGCCCAGGATGCGTTTGCGCTCGGCGCGTTGGAGGTCCTGCAAACGCGGGGAATAAAAGTTCCCGGGGATGTAGCTGTCGTGGGTTTCGATAACAACCTAGAAGGCAAAGTGCACACGCCTCCACTCACTTCAGTGGCGTCGCCACATTACGAGATGGGGTATCAGGGGGTTGAGATGTTGTTGTCCCTGATGGAGAGTGGCCAAGTCGCCGGGAAAACGATCACGCCCGAGTTGGTGATACGCCAGTCGTGTGGCTGTTTGGACCCCGCGATAGTACAAGCAGCAGTTGACCCGGGAAAAGTGGGCGGCGAAACGTTCGAGTCTTTCGCGAGTACTCTCGCGCCTGCGAGTACCCTCGCGCCTCTTGACTCGCAGCGAGAACAGGTCTTGTCGGCGATGGCACAAGCGGTCGGAGAGTCTTCCGAGAACATAGCGAGTGGTTGGGAGGAACGTCTCTTGGACAGTTTCGCCGGCGAGTTGAAGGGCGGGGCGCCCGGCCTCTTTTTGCAGGAACTGGGCGAAGTGTTGCGCCAGGTGATGGCGGCCGGCGGTGATGTACCGGCGTGGCAGGGAGCGGTCTCGGCGCTGCGGCGGCAGATGATACCCTACCTGGATGGCGAAATGTCGAGGCAGGCGGAGAATCTCTGGCAGCAGGCGCGTGTGATGATCGGCGCAACAGCACAGCGAGCGCAGGCGTACCGAGCATTGCAGGCCGCGCAACAGGCACAGACGCTGCGGGAGATCGAAACGGCGCTGCTCACCACCTTTGATGTGGCAGGCTTGATGGACGTGCTGGCACAGAACCTGCCGCGGCTGGGCATTCCCAGTTGCTATCTGGCTTTGTACGAGGATCCACAGCCGTACAGGTACCCTCAGCCTGTTCCCAAATGGTCCAGGCTGGTGCTGGCCTACACGGAACAGGGACGCGTCGAGTTGGAGCCAGGCGGGCGGCGGTTTCGGTCTTGCGAGCTGGTGCCGGAGGGCATGTTGTCCCGGGAGCGGCACTATAACCTGGTGGTTGAGCCGCTCTACTTTCAGGAGAATCAGCTTGGATTTGTCCTCTTTGAGGTAGGTCCACACGAGGGAGCGGTTTATGAAACGCTGCGGGCACAAATCAGCAGCGCGCTACAAGGGGCGATGCTCGTCTGGCAGGTCGAGAGCCACGCGCTTCAACTCCAAACCGCCGCCGAGGTGTCGCGCGCCGCCAGCAGTGAACTTGATCCGGACGCCTTGATGCAGCAAGTGGTAGAACTGGTGCAAGAGCGGTTCGCGTTGTATTACGTCGGCCTGTTCCTGGTGAGTGAAGACGGAAGGTGGGCGGAATTGCGCACCGGGACGGGTGAGGCGGGACGACAAATGCTGGCGCAGGGGCACAAACTGGAAATCGGGGGAAATTCAATGATCGGGCAGTGTATCGCCAACCGGCAAGCACGCATCGCGTTGGATGTGGGGGCCGAAGCGGTGCGTTTCGGGAACCCGTATTTGCCAGATACTCACTCGGAGCTGGCGCTGCCGCTGGTCAGCCGTGGGGTGGCGATAGGGGCGTTGACGATCCAGAGCACGGTGGAAGCCGCTTTTAGTGAGGAAGACGTCGCCGTATTACAGACGATGGCCGATCAGGTTGCCAACGCCATCGAGAATGCGAACTTGTTCAATCGCTCGCAGGAGGCGTTGCGCGAAATGGAAGCGACACAGCGCCGTTACCAGCGTCGTGCGTGGAGCGAGTACGCACAGATAGCGCCTGTGACCAGCTATGAAACCCGCCGCCCCGACCGTGCGCCGCTGGGCGATGAAGTCTTACCTGAAGTCCGGGCCGCGCTGGAAAACTCCGAACCCACCATTTTGCGCAAGCCGGGAGCCAGCGCGGCGCTGGTTGCGCCGATTACCCAGCGTGGCGTGGCGATTGGCGCCTTGGGCGTGCATCTAGAAGATACCCGGCGCGAATTGACCGAGGATGAGCTTGCCCTGGTGCAGGCCGTCGCTGAACGGGTGGGATTGGCGGCAGAGACGTTACGTTTGTTGGATGAGACACAACGCAGCGCGGCGCAAGAGAGGTTGATCGGCGAGGTCACCGGGCGCATCCGCGAGTCGCTCGACATCGAAACCGTGCTCAGGACGACGGCGAGCGAGATCCGCCAGGCGCTCGATTTGGACACTCTGGTGATTCGCCTGGCGGCGCCGGAGACGGACGACG
>Ga0209614_1000506_pt1 | contig 33710 bp, 30 predicted proteins | sample BlaSprsedimmetaG_FD_185484 | JGI IMG/M metagenome (GOLD analysis project Ga0209614, IMG submission 185484) | Hot spring sediment bacterial and archeal communities from California, USA to study Microbial Dark Matter (Phase II) - Blank Spring... ... | reverse complement strand
GTAGGGGATGATTTCGTAGTCCTTTTCATAGTCAGGCTCTAGAGAAATTTGAATGATGATGCGGGCGGGCAGGGTCTTGGTGGCGCGCCGGTAGGAAGGCTTGATTACGATCTGGCCGCAACCAAGGGCTTCGCGGACGCGTTCCTGTGATTGGCCTTTGCGCTCCCGGATGAGGGTATCGCGCTCGGAATCGTAGCTGTAGCGCAGGGTTTTGGTCTCCACGACGACGGGTTGGGTTTTGTAATCCACAGAGGCAAGCAGCGGGCGGAGGCCGTTGCGGTAATAATCCTTCATCGAGTCGTAGTGCTCGGCATCGTACTCTGTGATCTCGAACTCGGTCCAGGTGTGCGCGCCATCTGTGAGGCGGATGGGGGTGAGGTTGCGCCGTTTTTGACCGGGTTTGAGTTGCTCGGCGAAGCTGTGGCCGCCGGCATCGACGTTGGTGAGGCGGAGGGCCTGTTTGTTGAAGTAGAAGTAGGCTTTGTCAAAGACGCGGGCGAAGGCGTTGTCCTGGAAGGCGGTGAGGGCGGCGACGATCTCGCGGCGGCTCTGGGCGTCCACTTCTTTGCGCTTGGCGCCTTTGCTCTTTCTGAGGGGCTGGAATTTCTCGCTGGCATTGATGAGCATCACTTTGTCTTGGCGCGCCGGGTCTTTGGCTTTGTTGAGGACCCAGAGGTAGGTGTAGATGCCGGTGTTGAAGAATTCGTCGGTGGGCAGTTGGATGATGGCTTCGACGATGTCGCTGTCGAGCATCCATTTGCGGATGTTGCTCTCGGCGCTGCCGGCGTCGCCGGAGAAGAGGGTGGAGCCGTTGTGGACGACAACGCCCATACCGGTTGGTGCCAATTTGGCAATCAGGTGCTGCATAAAGAGCAGTTGCCCATCGGAGACGGAGGGCGTGTAGTGAAAGCGCCCGGTCTTGTCGCGGAGGATGTCCTTCTGGTAGCCTTTCCAACTGACGCCGTAGGGCGGGTTGGCAGTGACGACGTCGAAGGTATCGTTGTAGAATTGATCGTTGGTGAGGGTGTTGCCGTGGGCGATTTTGGAATCGAGGCGGAAGCGGCTCTCAATGCGGGCGAGGGCGTAGAGGGCGTCGTTCCAGTCCTGGCCGAAGGTTTGCGTCAGGCGGTTGGATTTGGCGTTGATGCGGTCTTCGACGCCAAAGAGCAGGTTGCCGCCGCCGCAGGTGCAGTCGTAGATTTTGAGGAGGGTGTCGGAGTCTTCGATCTTGGAGGCGATAATCTCGGCGATGAGGGCGATGACGTCGTCGGGGGTGTATTGCTCCCCGGCGGTCTCGGCGGAGATGTCGGCCCATTGGCGTTTGATGTGTTCTTCGAGGGTGGTGATGGCAGAGTTGTCGAAGGGTTTGAGATCGACGCGGCTCCACTCGGCGGTGTAGCTGAAGAGGACGTTTTTGGCTTTGAGTTTGGCAATGATGCCGTGGATGTCGAGGAATTTCTCGCCACTGTCGGCGTCTACGCCGAGGAGGTCGCGGGTTTCGTCGTCGAAGGCGCGGAGATAGGCCGTGAAATCGACCTCGAAGGATTTGTCGTTGCGGCAGACTTCCTGGAGGGTGATACGCTGTTCGAAGATGAGGCGGTTGTAGCCTTGTTTTTCGCCTTTGGCGAGGACGAAGAGGTCGTCCTGGTCGAGATCGGCCAGGAAGTCCGCGCCGTGTTCGGCGATGAGTTCGTCGAGCATACGCAGGAGGCGGCTTTCGATCATCACGAGGGCGAAGAAGGGCATCATATACGAGGGCCACTCGGATTCTTTGATGCCGCAGCCTCGGAGGAGGTCGGCGGTGTTCCAGATGGTGGAGGCGTATTGCAGGATGTCTTGGGTCACGGTATGGGTGCTCCTTGGGTCATTGGGACTCTATGGACTCACTAATACAATCACGCTGATTTTTTCTCTGTTTCCAGACAGGTCTTGCTCCAAACCTCTGGGATTATCGAGCAGCCTTTCCGGATCGAATACAAAGCAAACCAGGGTTTTACAATTAGAGTGTTGAGCGTAACGATCAATGTCAATGATGAGTTGTTCACCCACATCTTTGTCGCGCAAAGTGTCACGGGTCTTCTTGACTTCGATAACAGTATCTTCCGGCTTCAATAAAAAATCCATTCTTGAGCTGCTACCAGCATAGGAGGGCGTCCATTCTTCAGGGCGTACATCGTCAAAATGAAGGCGTAGTAGTGCTAAAAACAAAAACTGGACATCATACTCGTCCTGGATTTCAAGCGGTGGCCTACCGCGCGACCGTTTCGCTAACTCATGAGCAAATACAGGGAATCGTCTGCAGAGAAATAGGACTTTGTCCAAAGCGGTGTCTGCATGATCCACAGGTATAGTTACCAACAAGCCATCAAGGAAATTAAGAATGTTCTTTTTTGTGTCTTCTGCCATAGCTGCGTTAGCAGCGTTTTCCTTAGCATCCATTCTCCGATTAAAGCTCTCACTACCGCCAACACGGGGAAATGTACTCCAACGCGGTGTAGCCGTAACTTGTCGAAAATCTGTCAAAAAATCCGGCCAATCATTGCGGATTATAGGTGTGGCTTTGGCTATCCAGGCTGCGATGCCCGCCCAGGGTTGAGCCGGTATTATCTCTAGTTCGCTCTTCAATTTCTGTAAGCGCTCGGCACGATTATTGCTCACTGATAGACTCCCGATGCACGATTTTCACGACGCTTTTGTTATATATGAACGCGCCGCCAGTGCTTGACCAGGCGGCGATGGTGGTAGGATGTAGGCTACTGCTTTCGCAGTGGCCGGTTGGGTGGTTGCGTCACCTGATCGGGTTTGGGCGCTCCCGTTCGCGGCGGGGGTGCTTTTTTGTTACAGGGGTAAGTATAGGGGAAACGAGGGAAGGGTCAAGCTGATTCAACAACGTCTCAGGGGCTTATCATTCCCGTTCCGAGGGGAACGCCAGTTCCCCGCCTTAGGCTGAGATGGGGCACAAAACGCGGATCTGACGATCCGCTCGAAGCAAAATAAGGCATTGTGGCAAAAAAACACGACCTCGTTTCCGTCTGGGGAATGGGCTATGATCGCCTGGTGTGCGCCTTTGGCGACCCCGGGACGGGGTCGCTGAGCGTGACTATGCGACTTTAAACCTGACAGGTCTCAGAAGACCTGTCAGGTCTGGAACTCGTCTACCGTCGCCGCAAAAATGCCGGGATTTCGATGTTGTCGCGGTCGATGCCGCTGTGGCTTGCAGCATTGGCCACCGCGTCGACGCGGGCGTTGAACAGATCGTGAGTCTCGGCATGGCGCGACTGTGGTTGCATCAAGCGAATCCGCTCCTGATGCTCCTCTCCATCGAAGCCGGTGGCGATGACGGTGATCCGTACTTCTTCGGCCATCGCTTTGTCGATGACGGCCCCGAAGATCAGGTTGACGTCGGGATGCGCCGTCTCGCGGATGACCGAAGCGGCCTCGTTGACCTCGTAGAGGGTCAGGTCTTCACCGCCGGTGATGTTGAAGAGGATACCCCGTGCGCCGTCGATGGTGATGTCCAGCAGGCGGCTGGAGATGGCTTGCTGCGCGGCTTCGAGGGCGCGGTTTTCGCCTGAGGCTCGCCCGACTGCCATCAATGCCGCACCGCCCTCCTGCATAATCGCCTTCACGTCGGCGAAGTCCAGGTTGATCAGGCCGGGCACGGTGATGACCTCGGTGATGCCCTGGATGCCCTGGCGCAGCACGTCATCGGCCACGCGGAAGGCGTCAGTCAGGGCCACACGCTTTTCCGTGATCTCCAGCAGGCGGTCGTTGGGGATGACGATGAGGGTGTCGACGACTTGCTTGAGGGCCTCGATGCCTTCGACCGCTGCGCGCGAGCGTTTCGCCCCTTCGAATTGGAAGGGCCGTGTCACCACGCCGATGGTGAGGGCCTTCAGCTCTTCTTTGGCGATGCGGGCGATGGTCGGCGCCGCGCCAGTGCCGGTGCCGCCCCCCATGCCGGCGGTCACGAAAACCATGTCGGAGCCTTGCAGCACGTCGCGGATGTCATCTTGCGATTCCTCGGCGGCTTTGCGGCCTTCTTCGGGATTCCCGCCCGCGCCTAGCCCGCGCGTGACCGTGTCGCCGATGCGCAACAGCTTCGGCGCATCGCACAACATCAACGCCTGCGCGTCGGTATTCACGGCGATGAAGTCCACGCCCTGAAGCCCTTCGGCAATCATCCGATTGACGGCGTTGCTGCCGCCGCCGCCCACGCCAACGACGCGGATCTGAGCAAAATTCTCTCCCTTACTAACCATAGTCGCACCTCCATCAAAATATGCTTTATTCAGTGATGACAAATTCCGATAATGCATCGTTCTACCTTCCTTCTGCAGAAAAGAAATGAGAAACGAGAAATGAGAAATGAGAAATGAGTTCCTTTTCCATCACTCATCACTCATTACTCATCACTCTTTACTCGTTACCCATTATCCGGCAGCAGCGTCTTCAGCCACGGCCATATACGCTTCCACCATGGGATACGCACCGTGCGCCATCCACCACCGCCCTCTTCCCACATGGGCATCCATTCCACCAATCCCACAGCGACCGCGGCGGCGGGATTGGCAACTTGATCCGTCAGACCGGAGATATTCTTTGGAACGCCGATCTGCACCGGCAGTTCGAATAGATCGCGCGCCAGTTCGCGCAGCCCCGGCAACTGCGCTGTGCCACCGCACAGCACTAGGCCCGCCGGCAGCAGGCCATCGTACCCGGAACGCTTGATCTCTTGCTGCACGTTTTCCAGGATTTCCTCACAGCGCGCCTGGACGATTTGTGCGAGTTTCCACCGTGGTACCACCACCGGGCTGCCTTCGCCGTAGGGCGAGATGGTGAAGCGCTCTTCTTCGGCGACTTGCGCTGCCAGGGCGTGCCCGTGCTGCACCTTCACCTGTTCGGCGATTTCCGGCGGCAACCGCAGGCCAATGGCGATGTCGTTGGTGATGTACTCGCCGCCCAAGGCCAACGAACGCGTGTGCCACACCGTCCCTTCGATGAAAATGGCGATGTCGGTCGTGCCCTCGCCAATATCGACGAGCACCACGCCCATCTCCTTTTCCGTGTCCGAGAGCATCGCCTTGCCCGACGCCAGGCCGGTGAGCACCAGCTCGCTGACCTCGATGCCCGCGCCTTGCACGCACTTGCGCAAGTTCTGCACCGCCGTGCTCGACCCCATCACGACGTGGGCCTCGACCTCCAGACGAAAACCGTGCATTCCCAGCGGATCGCGCACGCCTTGCTGCCCGTCCACCGTGTAGCTGCGGGGGATGATGTGGATCAATTCCTGGTTCTGTGGCAATACAATCGCCCCGGCGGCCTCCAGGACGCGATCTACGTCATCGGGGGTGATGCCCCGGTCGCGCCGCGCCACGCCAACTACGCCCTGGCTGTTGCGCGAACTGATGTGCGCGCCCGTCACGCCGACGTAGGCGCGCTCGATTTGGTAGCCGGAGCTTTGTTCGGCGCGCTCCACGGCCTCGGCGATGGCGGCGGTGGCCTCGGCGACGTTGACGACGACGCCCTTTTTGATGCCCTTGCTGGGCACGCTGCCCACACCGACGATGCGCGTGCCCTCTGTCGTGGCAATATTGTTGCCTGTTACTTCACCCACCAAAACCAGGATGCGGTGGCTGCCAATATCGATGCCTACAACCGAACGTTCCACATTAACACCCCCTTTCGATTACCACAAGCGTTCGAGTGAGTACGTTGGACCTTCAGGGAAGCGCACGTCTATCGTCCAGGGGAAGACGCCGTCGCCCGCGGCGGTGCGCGCTTCCAGGTGTGCGATGAGCGCGACGTAAATGTTCCACCGGGCTTCCATATCCGCTCCGACGCCGAATGCGACCCGCCGGCCCTCGGGATCGGTCCAAATTAGGCCGCGTTCCAGGTGGTATTCCAGCTCGTTTCCATTCGCGTCCGCAGCAATGCCGAGTGCCGCTAGTGCCGTCACACCGTCTAACACGGCAACACGGGCACGGCTGTTTGCGCCCTCTTCCAGATCGGGTATGGGGCCGCGCACCACGGGTAACTCGGCGCGCACTTCGTTCGCTGGCATAAGCACGCCCTCCGCGTCGATCCAGTATACTGTGCTGTTTCCAGCAGGGTTTTCTACCATCCAGTTGAGCACCGGTTCGCGTTCTTGCACGCGGATAACACATTCCGCCGGAAAGCGGTTGCAATCGACTCGCGCCGCAGTGATGGCGGGCACCTGCTCCGTAATGGCCGCGGTGGCGGCGCGAGGACGCAGACGCAGGCCGTGCCAGCCGAGTAAATCCGACGCCATGGCTACGTTCACGGCTGTCTCATGGGAACTGGCTCCGATCACGCGGATATCCTCGCCCATCAGGTACCAGTTGTTGTCGACGAGAAGCCAGAGTACTGCGGTGCCGATAAGCGTGAACAGCGCGACGAACTTCCACGGAATATTCAGATGTACGTCCGCTGTACGTGAACTGGGAGCGTAGCTTCTCCGTGGCCTGCCGCCATACGGCTGCTGTTGCGCGCCCAGCAAAGCTGCGGTGCGATAATAGGGTCGTTGCTCTGACTTTTTCGTCATTTTCCCTCCGGTCGGAATACTCTTTCGGATCGCGCGTTCTCTGCGTACCGGTCCAGTGCCAGGTCGATGAGCCATTCCAACAGGCGCTCGTACGGTACGCCCGACGCCTCCCACAGCTTGGGATACATGCTGATGCTGGTAAATCCCGGAATGGTGTTGATCTCGTTCAGGTAAAGTTCGCCCGTCGAACGGCTGAGCAAGAAATCCACCCGTGCCATGCCTGCGCCGTCGATGGCACGGTAAGCGTCAACTGCCAGATGCTGTATCTTCTGCTTTGTAGCTTCGTCCAGCGGTGCCGGGATCAGCAACTCGGACGCATCCTCACCCTGATCCAGGTATTTGGAGGCGTAGTCGTAGAACTCGCGGCTGGGGATGATCTCCCCGGGCACCGATGCGGTCGGCTCTTCGTTACCCAGGACGCTGACTTCGATCTCGCGCGCGTCGGGGACGGCCCATTCCGCCAGGATGCGGCGATCGTAGCGCGCGGCATCATCCAGCCCTCGTCGCAGTTCGGCGCGATCGTGGCATTTGGTGATGCCGACGCTCGACCCCAGGTTCGCCGGTTTGGTGAAGACGGGATAGCCGAGTTTGTGCTCGATTTCGCCCATCACGCTTTCTGGCTCTGCCAACCACTGTCTTCGCGTCGTCCACACGTAGTCCGTGATGGGCAACCCGCGCGCTTTGGCCACGTCCTTGAAAGCGATCTTGTCCATCGCCAGCGCCGAGTTGAGCACGCCACCACCCACGTAAGGTACCCCCGCCAATTCGAGCAGCCCTTGCACTGTACCATCCTCGCCGAACGTGCCGTGCAGCACCGGGAAGACGACGTCCACCCGCGAGAGGGAGGCCAGTGTACTCTCACTGTCGCTTTCAATCTTGGCGAGATGGTTATTCGAGGTAGCCCGCGTCTGCGCGGGCGTCGCTTCCGTGTCGGCCCACAACCCTTGCCTGGACGGATCGGCAAAAATGGCCGCGGTCTGCGTACCGGTGAAATCCTCGCTTTCCAGCGCCTTCATCGGATCTGCGCCGATGATCCAGCGCCCCTGCCGCGTGATGCCCACCGGGATCGCCTCGTATTTCTCCGGGTCCAGCGCGCGCATCACCGAGCGAGCCGACATAATGCTCACTTCATGTTCGCCGGAGCGCCCGCCGAATAAGACCGCTACTTTTACTCGTTCCGTCTTCAATTTCCAATCTCCAAATCTTCAATCTGCAATGATTTCTATCTCCGGTTCCAGGCGGATGCCAAATTGACGTTCAACTTCTGCCTGGGCCCGGTCGATCAAAGCCTGATAATCGGCTGCTGTGCCGTTACCGTCGTTTATGAAAAAGTTCGCGTGCTGTTCTGAGATCATACACCCGCCGTGCCGCGTTCCCTTCAACCCTGCCGCTTCGATCAAGCGTCCGGCGTAATCTCCGGGTGGGTTTTTAAACGTCGAACCTAACGTCCGGCCCGGCGGTTGGGTACGCTGGCGGCGCTCCGTGTATTCGGTGGCTTTGGCCGCCAGCGCTGCCGGGTCGCGCAACGCCAATTGAAACGTCGCGTCGATCACAATCTGGCGGCAGCTTTGCCGTGCTTTTTTAGCAGTTTTAAGTTTGCTGTACCGGTACTGGAATGTGAACCAGTCCGGTCCGACTTGCTGAATTTCACCTTCTGATGTGAGTATCTGAGCGGTAGCGAGTGTTTTGGCGATCTCTCCGCCGAACGCTCCTGCATTGTTCACTACCGCCCCCCCGACCGTTCCGGGCAGTCCCACCGCCCACGTCAACCCGCCCCAACCTCTGCGCACGGTCTCTTGTGCCACCTTGGCGATGATCGCGCCGGATTCTGCCGTGACCCGCTGCGTCGCTGTGTCGTAGTCCACGCGGCGGGTGTGATTGAGAATGACCACCCCGCGCAATCCACCATCGGGCAAAAGAATATTGGTCAACCCGCCGAAGATTCGCCAGTTTACCCCGGTATCTTGCGCTAAGCGAACGGCCTGGACGAGTATATCCCGCTCGCGCGCGATGACCAGCAGGTCTGCCGGCCCACCGATGCCGACTCTGGAATATCGCGCCAACGGGACATCGCGCTGTGCGGCGTCGCCCAATGCGGCTGCGATTTCCGCGAGCGCGTCTTCGGCACGCACGGCGTTACCGGCCTCTCTTTGGTTTTCCCTGGGCGCCCGGCGTCCGCGCTGCCTTGACCACTCGCATCTTGGCACTCAAGGCCTCAGAATGATAGGCCCGGTAGCGCGCCTGTTGGCGTCCCTTGATACCGGCGAATTTGACGAACCAGCGTGTTAAACGTGACATAGATCCTCCGAGCGAATTACGAATAAAGAATCAGTGAATGGGCGAATCAGCGAATCTCCGAATTTTCAATCCCCCAAATTTCCAATCAGCTCGTGCGTTCCAATTCCAGCACGAGGCGCTTGCCCACGATATACTCATTGCCTGCGCCCATCATCATGATGACGTCCCCGGGTCGCGCTTGCCCGGTGAGGCGAAAGATGGCCTCTTCCAGCGTGGCGAAAGCGTCGACCGGCGGGTGTGCATCGCGTTGCCGCATGTGTTGCGCCAGTATGTCGGACCTCAGTGTGCCGTCGCTGACCTCACGCGCCGCGTAGATGGGCAACACGAACACCTGATCCGCCGCTTCAAACGCCGTCATAAAATCGTCGTGCAGCGCCTTGATGCGGCTGAACGTGTGTGGTTCCCATACAGCGACGATGCGCCGTCCCGGATAGCGCTGCCGCGCCGCTTGCAACACGTTGCGAATCTGCGTGGGGTGATGGGCGTAGTCGTCGATGACGATGATGCCGTCCACGTCCCCCAGGATTTCGAAGCGCCGCGCCGTGCCGGTGAACCGTTCCAGCGCCGCGCGCGCGATCTCCCATTTGATCTCCAGTACCGAAGCGACGCCCAGTACCGCCAGCGCGTTGACAGCGTTGTAGTCGCCGGGCACGCGCAGATGGATGTCACCCATAGCTTTGGTTCCCTGCATCGCGGTGAAGCTCACGCCGCCATGTTCGTTCGGGCGGATGTCCACTGCGCGCCACGTCAGCCCAACGCCCTCGTTTTGCCCGTAGAGCATCAAATTGCCGCCGTTAGCGTGGAACGATGCGGCGATGGCGTGTGCTAGTTCGTCGTCGTTGCACGCGATCAACGTGCCGCCCGCGCGGATGTTGTCGACGAAGTTGCCGAAGGCCATACGCACAAAGCGCGTGCTTGGGAAACTGTCCGGGTGATCGAATTCCACGTTGGTCACGACAGCGATGGCCGGTTCGAGCGCCAGAAACGTACTGCGGTACTCGTCCGCTTCGATCACGAAATGTTTCCCGCTTCCGGCGTGCGCGTTGGTGTGCAGGTCCGCCATCACGCCGCCCACGATGTAGGTGGGATCGAGGCCCGCCTCCAGGAGGAGCAGCGTCGTCATGCCGGTGACGGTCGTCTTGCCGTGCGCTCCCGCGATGGCGATGACGTCGTAGCCGGCCGTCAGTGGGGCGAGAAATTGCGTGCGGTCCACGACGCGGATGCCACGCTGCTTGGCTGCTTGCACTTCGATGTTATCCTCGCGGACGGCGGAAGAGATCAACACCAAGTCGGCCTCTCCCAGATTATCCGGCGAATGGCCGCGGGCGACCGGGATGCCTTCCGCCTTGAGCGCGTCAGTGAGCGGGGACTGCCGCTGGTCTGAACCATGGACACGTATTCCTTTACCTTGCAGCACGCGCGCAATCGCCGACATCCCTGCGCCGCCGATGCCGACAATGTGTACTTCGTGAAACTGTTTTACATCCGGTAATTTTGCTGCCACTGCGTGACCTCAAATAAAGACGATGAGCACGAAGGCGAATGCGATCGCCACGGCTACTAACAGGGTTGGCCCTTCCAACCACCCAAGTGGGAGATACGGGATGATACCCAATGCCTGTGCTGTTGTGGGGGCGGTGATGCCCCACAGCCCGTATTCCTTCGCGTGCAAAAATCCCCACAACATTCCGATGATCAGGAAGCCGTTGATAACTCCCAAGAAAAAGCCTAGTAACGTATCCTGCAATTTCTCCTTGCGCGCCCGCGTCCCCAGCATAGACGAGAGGATGGTGGTGGCGTATCCGAAAGAGACGATGAGAACGAAGAGCAGCGCGCGCACATAAAACCACGTCTTGGGGTCATCGGCTCTCAGTGCTTGCAGTGATCCACTGAGGACGGGCACGTAGTCGACCGACACCATCTCGATGAAGCGTGCCAGGATCACGCTGAAGCTGACTAGCAGTTCTTTAGCCCATCCGCGCAACCCGCCGATGATGCCAAACAGTAGAATCAGACCAAAAAACACGGTTTGTATGGGTATCATTTCGTTCCTCTTGCTTGTGTGCCATCTGTCACCTGCACCAGCAGTTCCGCCAGCCGCTGTGCCGCATCGGGCCGGGCAAGCGCGCGAGCAGCGGCCGCCATTGTCTCTCGACGTGGCGTATCCAGCAGCAATGCGCGCGCTGTGGGCGCGAGTTGTGCCGGCAGCGCAGCATCGTCTATCACGATGGCAGCCCCGCGGTCGGCCAGCCACGCTGCGTTGACCTTCTGGTAGCGCCAGGCGTGAGGGTAGGGGACCAGGATCGCGGGCAGGCCAAAATATGGGAACTCGCCCAGAATCGAAGCCCCGGCCCGGCAGACGACCAGGTCCGCTGCTGCCATCGCCGCTCCCATCTCGTCGTGTAGATAAGCATAAGCGTGATAACGTGCTTTGACATCCCCCGGTAACGCCTCGCGCGCGGCGGAGACCTCAGGCCAATCCAACTCACCGCTGACGTGCACGACGTGCGCCACTTCCGTCAATGCCGGTAACTGCGCTAGCAGCGCCCGGTTGATCGACCGCGCCCCTCGGCTGCCTCCGAAGATTAACAACACCAGATCGTCGAGTGGCAGATCAAGCGCCTTTCGCCCTGCGACGCGGCTCCAGCGCGTAATGCGCTCGCCCAGCGGATAGCCAGTGACGACGACTTTTTCCGCCGGCAGGAAAGCGCGCGAATCCTCGACCGTCACGCCGATGCGCGTCGCCAGACGGGCCAGCGCCTTCACCGACTGCGCCGGTTCGATGTCCGGCAGGTAGACGAGTATCGGCACGCGCTGCCACGCTGCTGCGACCGCCACCGGCCCGGCGACGTAACCGCCGGTGGTCAGGATCGCATCCGGCCGCTCGCGTCGCAGGTGGCGCAGGGCCGAGAATGTCCCCCGCATCAACTGCCAGCCGTTGCGCACCGCGTGCAGCAATGCGACGCCGTGCAGCCCCCCGGCTGGAATACCGATGAAGGGCAAACCGGCGCGCGCAACCAGTTCCGCTTCCATCCCGCCGACGCTACCCACCCAGGTTAGCGCATATTCAGGCGCGGCGGCTTGCAGCGCTTGGGCTACGGCGAGCGCCGGATACACGTGCCCGCCCGTTCCGCCGCCCACGATCCAGAATCGCATTGGCGAATGTGCCACCTTTCCCCTTTTTAGGTCTTCCTCGTGAAACACTCAATAACAGCCCGACGCCGGCCATCGTCATCAACATTTCTGAACCGCCGTACGTAAAGAACGGGAGCGCGGTGCCGGTGAAGGGAATCAGCCCGACCATAACCATGATGTTCAGTAGTGCCTCGGTGATGATCATCGTCGTCGCACCGAAAGCGAGCAGTGACCCGAACGGCTCCGGCGTATCCAGCGCGATGCGGTAGCCGCGATAAGCAAGCAGGATGAAGAGCGTGATGACCAACAGACACCCTAACAGCCCGGTTTCCTCGGCGATGACGGCGAAAATGCTGTCGGTGTGCGGGAAGGGCAGATAGCCGGACTTTAACCGCCCGGCGCCAATCCCCACACCCAGGATGCCACCTTCGCCGATGGCGATGATGGCGCGATGGACGTGATAGGGCATTTGCGTTGGATCACGCAGGGACGCGATGTAGGCGATGAGCCGCTCGCGCGCGTGAGGTAGTTGCCAGGCCAGAAAGCCGAAGGCTGTACTGCCCGACAGAACGGACACGAAAATCTGGATTGGATCGCCGCCCGCGTAGAAGAACATCGCCAATCCGGTAATGACGAGCAGCAGCGCCGTGCTCAGATCGGGTTGCAGCGCCACCATACCGGCCACCACGCCGATGATCACGGCGAAAGGGATCAGACCGTAACGTACCTGGTTGAGTTGCTCGCCTTTGGAAGAGAGCCAGGCCGCGATGTAGACTACCACGATCAGTCGCGCCAGGACACCCGGTTGGATGGATGGCCCGATGAGTGAGCGCTGTGCGCCCAGGATCAGCTCGCCCAACAGTAACACCACGAACAGCATAATTAGCGCTGCGCCCATCAACGGCAGGGCCAATTTTTGCCAAACCGTGTAAGGTACGTTGTACATAACGAGTATAATGACGCCACCTAGCGCAATCCAGATAAGTTGTTTCAGCCAGAAACTCTCGCCCACGTAGAACGTGGCGCTGTACAACATCAACAGCCCATAAGCCAGGAGTGCCAACAGCGACACCCCCAACATCGTGTCGAAGTTGTAGGTGCTACCAGACCTGCTACCGGTGGTTTTTTTCTTACGTCCAGCCATCCAAATCTCCTAACCCGGATAAACCAGAATCAAATGGGCTTTCAACGCCCGTTTTCTTGTTCGTTGTGCAAGAATTTGCGCGGTTAGGCCCTCATTCAACGTTATAGCGCCATAACCCATTCTCGAAAGCGTTCTCCGCGAGCAGCGAAATCGCGGAAGGCATCAAAGCTCGTGCCGCCTGGTGAGAGCAAGACCACGTCGCCAGGTTGTGCGTGTTGTGCGGCGATCTGTACCGCGTTCTCCAGTGTCCCCGCTGCGACGACTGTTTCGAGCACCACAGCTTGCTGTTTCGCCTGTACTTCTGCCAGCGCTGTTTCCACGTGTCCACGGATTAGCTCCGTTGCCTCGCCGAACAAGAGAATCACTCGCACGCGCTGGATCACCGTGCGCGCGAACGCTTCCCAGGGCAGATCCTTATCGCGCCCGCCCGCCAGCAAAATCAGCGGTTCATCGAACGACTGCAAGGCCGCCAGCACCCGTTCTGGTGCGGTGGCGATGGAGTCATTGACCCATAGCACGCCATTGACGCGGCGTACTTCTTCCAGGCGGTGTTCGACGCCGGTGAAGGTCGTCAACACGCGCTCCATGGCGGTGACATCTGCGCTTGCTGCATCCGCCAGCGCGATCGCTGCCAGGGCATTGAGCACGTTGTGCATTCCCCGTAGACGTAGGTCACGGCGTTCGCATACGGCAATCTGCCCCTCGGCGCGTTGTAGAACGAGCGTATTCCCTTGTAAAAATGCACCAAACCGAACTCGGTCATCGACTTCGGATGTTCCGCTGAAGTAACGGACTTCCGCTTGTGTCAATTCTGCCAGTGCTCGCGCGTTCGGTTCGTCGTAGCCGAGCACGGCGACGTCACTTTTTCTTTGATGTGTGACGATGTTGGCTTTCGCCGCGATGTAAGCCTCCATCGTCTTGTGCCGGTCCAGATGGTTGGGTGTGATGTTGAGCACCCCGGCGATCTGCGGGCTGACCTGCATCAGCTCCAACTGGAAGCTCGAAAGCTCCATCACCACCCGGTCGGTGGGCTGCATCGCCGGCAGGTCGTTGATGAGCGGGTTGCCGATGTTGCCGCCAACCCACGTGGTAAACCCGGCTTCGGCCAGCATCTTGCCCACCAGGGTCGTCGTCGTCGTCTTCCCTGCCGAGCCGGTGATCCCGACGATGGGCGCCGGACAGCGCCGCATAAATTCCTGTGCATCGTTGCTGAGCGGAATCCCGCGCCGTGCAGCCTCTTGCACGATCGGCAGATCGGTGGGCACGCCACCGCTGGTGCAGAGCAGATCGCAGCCGTCCAGCAGGCTCAGTGGATGCTCGCCCAAGATGTAGCGCACCGGCACATCATCCAGTTCGCGCATCGCATCTTGAAGCGCCTCGGGTTTGCGTGCGTCGGAAACGGTGACACGCCAGCCTTGCTCTGCGAAAAAGCGTGCCAGCGCCTTCCCCTGCCGCGCCAAGCCCAGGATTACGACGGTAGAAGCTGGGGCGGTGGTAGACGGGTTATCTGACAATTCGTTCATTCACTCACCCGCCTATTCCCCTACTACGCCCATTTTCCCTTCGTAATTCACGATTCGTGATTCATGATTCATGATTCATGATTCGTAACTCGCCACTAAATCAACGCCAGGGCCACCCCGGCCATCGCTGCCAGCAATTGCACGAGCCAGAAACGTTGCACCACCTGCGTCTCCGACCATCCCAGCAGTTCGAAGTGGTGGTGCAACGGCGCCATCTTGAAGACGCGCCGGCCCTCGCCATATTTCTTTTTCGTGTACTTGAAGTACCCGACCTGGATGATAACCGACAGCGTGATGGCGATTGGCATAAGTAGGATGACCGGCAGAATGAGCCATTGCCCGGTCATCAAGGCGACGACGCCCAGCGTTGCCCCCAAAGCCAGTGAGCCGGTATCACCCATCATCAATTCGGCGGGATGGGCGTTGAACCACAAAAAGGCAAACGACGCGCCGACAACTGTGAAGCAGAAGCGCTCCAGATAAATCTGCCCCTGCAGGTCGGCGATGATGGCGTAGGCGACGAAGGCGCTCGCCATAATGATGCCCGCCAGCCCATCCAGCCCGTCGGTGAGATTGGCGGCGTTGGCTGATCCGATGATGATGAACATCGCCACGGGGATGTAGAAGAGGCCGATCTCGATCTTTTCCGGGATGCCGGGGATGGCGATGCTGTGCAAGTCCAGCCCGTAATACATCACGAGCGCTACAATGAACGTGAGCACCAGTTCGATTTCCATCTTGAACCGCGCGGTGAAACCTTCGCCACGCCGCACGCCCTTCACGCCGGCCCAATCGTCGAGTGCACCAAGTACGCCGTAAGCGATCATCACGCCCAGCGGCACCAGGATCGAGCGCCCCAAGACCGTGTTGCCGATAAGATTGTAAATGTTCAATGCCAGCGTGATCAGAATGACCGGGACGGTGATGAGGACACCCCCCATTGTGGGCGTCCCCATTTTGGTTTGATGCCCGCTTGGTCCGTCGATGCGGATGCGTTTGCCGATGCGCCAGCGTTTGAGCAAGCTGATGTATGGGCCGCCCCAAAAGACGACCATCAGAAACGAGATGCTGGCCAAAATCAAGGCAAAGCTCACGGCACCTCCTTGCTAATCGCTATCACAATCTGCTCCATCTTTATGCCCCGCGATCCTTTTACCAAGATGATGTCCTGCGCTTGCAAAATCTCGCGCAGCACGGCGACGGCAGTTTCGCAGTCCACTGTCTCGTGGATGCGATTGCGCGGTAAGCCGCAGAGTTCAGCCCCTTGTGCGATGAAGTGCGCGCGTTCGCCCACGGTGATCAACTCCGCTACAATGTTGGCGGTCCTGCATCCTACCTTAAGGTGTCCGGCTTCCTCATGATCACCCAGTTCCAGCATGTCGCCCAAGACGGCGATCTTGCGCCCTTCTAGCGTTTTGAGTAGATTCAACGCCGCCAGCGCCGACGCAGGGCTGGAGTTGTAGGTGTCATCCAGGATCAACGAATCCTGTAGTCCCTGCACGGCAACGAGGCGCAACTGCGGGCCTGGCGCGCGCAAGCCTTCCACGATCTCTTGCCAGTCCAGCCCCTCAACCAATCCGGCGGCGGCGGCGCGGAGCACCGTGTGCGCGCTGTGCCGTCCTAACAGGGGCACTTTGACGTAAAGTTGTTCCCCTGCGTAATGCAAGCGTAGCCGGATGCCATCTAGTCCCTGCGTCTCCACGTCGTCGGCCCACAGATCTGCCTCCGGCGAGAGGCCGTAGGAGAAGACGCGCGCTTGCGTGTGTTCGGCCATCGCCCGGACCCGGCGATCGTCATAGTTGAGGATGGCGACACCTTCGGGGCGGGGTGGCAGGCTCTCTACCAACTCGCGTTTGCCCAAAGCGATGTTCTCGATACTGCCCGCACGTTCCAGATGGACCGGCTCCACATTGGTGACAATGCCCACGTGCGGGCGCGCAATCTCGGCCAGCAGGCGGATGTCGCCGCGCACGTACATCCCCATCTCCAGCACGATGTAGGCATCCGCGTCGGTCAGTTCCAGCAGGGTGAGTGGCAGCCCGATCTCGTTGTTGTACGAACCGGTGCTGTGTTGTACACGATAGCGGCTGGCGAGTACCCTGGTAACGACTTCCTTGGTCGTCGTCTTGCCGACGCTGCCGGTGATGCCGATCACGCGCGGCGTCAACTGCTGCCGCCAGAAGCGTGCCGCAGACTGTAAAGCGTCAAGCGTGTTGCGAACGCGGATGAGCAGCGGCGTCTTCAACGGCGTGGTAGGGGGCGCTTGGGTTACATCTAGGATGGTGGTGCTCCCGGCACCGCAAGATGCGGCATCTACATCCCGTTCGATGACGGCGGCAACCGCGCCGCGCTTGAAGGCATCGGCGACGTAATCGTGCCCATCGACGTTTTCGCCCTTGAAGGCGAAGAAAACGGCGCGAGGACCTTCGCGCTCGGGTTCCGCCATGCGCGAGTCCAGAATAGGACGAACCGGCGTCTCCAGACCTGCCGGACGCCAGTTGCTTATTCCCTCGATTAAACTCGCCAACGTCAATTGTTTCATTTTAGTCTTGTAGTCTTTAGTCTTGTAGTCTTTAGTTTCGTAGTCTGTTGTTGTAGCTGGTCGCTGACCGAGCCACAAGTAGCTTTTTTATGGTCCCGCGCGCAAATCTGAAGGCGGAACCCCCATCAGCGTTAAGACGCGGGCCATCACTTTCTGGAAAACCGGTGCGGCAGTGTGAATCCCCCAACGCATATTGGCTGGGACATCCGGACGATCCAGGTTGACCAAAATGACGACTTGTGGATTCGGCACCGGCCCAAATCCTACATACGACGCGACAACCTGCTGCGGGTCATAACCACCGGTCGTGGGAATCTGCGCCGTGCCCGATTTCCCCGCCACGCGATACCCCGGAACCTGCGCTACCTTGGCGACAGTTTCGACGCTGCGCGCCATCATCTCCGTGACCGCGCGGGCTGTTTCCGCCGAGATCGGCCGCCCTAACTCATGCGCCGGAATGGGAATGATGCGCCCGTCCGGGTAATGACGTTCCGCGACGATGCGTGGCTGCATCATTACCCCGTCATTGGCAATGGCAGAGGTTGCCATCGCCATCTGGAGTGGTGTCACCGCAATGCCTTGCCCGAAGGGGTTCGTCGCCAGGTGGCTGTCGGACCAGTCCCAATCGCTGGGCAGGTGGACGATGCCGCGCGCCTCTCCGGTCAGTTCGATGCCGGTGGTCTGCCCAAAGCCGAAGGCGCGCACGTACTTGTAAAAGAGATCCGCGCCAAGCTCACGGGTTGAGAGCGTTGCCACTCCGACGTTTAGAGAGTAATCCAGGATGCCCTGTAACCCTTGCTGTCCATACACGGCGCCATCGGAGTTGCGAATGGGTACGCCACCGTATTCCAGGTGGCCTAGATCGTGGTAGGACCAGTTCATATCCACGCGCCCGGAATCGAGTGCGGCCGCCACGGTGACGATCTTGAAGACCGAGCCGGGTTCATAAGCGATGCTTACTGCCGGATCGAGAAAGAGCATCGTCTCGCCATTTTGTGCGTACTCCGCGTAGCGATGCGGCTCATAGTTCGGGCGGCTGGCGACCGCCAAAATTTCACCGGTCTGCGGATTCATCACCAGAATTGTGCCGCCCACTGCATTGTAGTCCACAATAGCTTGATCGAGCGCCCCCTCGACAAAGGCCTGGATCGTGCGGTCGATCGTGAGGCGCAGGTCTGTGCCTGGATAGGGTGTCAGATTGCCCCCCGTCAACTCGTCGGGCATTGGGCTTGTATCGCCGCTTACCGGGCCGACGCGCTTGAGGCTTCCGCCGCGCAAGAAGCGCAGTTGGAAGGCTTGAACGCCGTATCCCATCCCGTCGGCGTTGACAAAGCCCAATGTGTGGCACGCCAGTGCGCCCTCGGCGTAGTAGCGTTCCCATGTGGGCGACAGGGTAATCCAGGGCCAGTTCAGCTCACGGAGTTTCTGTGCCGTCTCAGGGGGAACGTGATTTGTCAATGGCCGCCACACGAGCGTTTCCGCGCTTTCACTCAGGGTCATTGTGGCAAGCAATTCCTCTTCGGGGCGATTCAATAGCGGCGCGAGTACCGAAGCCGCTATCACCGTATCGGTGATCATATTGATCTCGGCACCCACATCGTACACTGGCACATTGCCGATCAGCAAATCGCCGTTGCGATCCATGATCACGCCCCAAGGCGCTTCGGGCAAGGCGTATTGGCGGCGGACGAGTGTCTCGGCTTCGCTCTGATGCTGGCTATGTTCGAGGACCTGTAAACGCACTAACTGCCCGAGGATGGGCAGTAGGGCAGCAATCAGTAGCACCGCTATCAGGCGCTGGCGTGTATCTGGACCGTGTAGCATTATTCAAGGCTCTCCCAGGTATAGATAGTCAATGGACTCAGCCGGCCGGTATCCCAGGGCCACCGAGCGCTCTTGCAGCACGGGAATGGAACTCAGACGCGCGATCTCAGTTATAAGTGCCTGATTATCCCGTATCACGTTGGCAATTTCGTGTTCCATGGCCCACAGACGGCGCGCAGTATGAACGTTGGAAGCCACCAACGTCAGGTAAATCCCTGCCAGAATTGTTGTGATCACCACCACGCCGAGCAAAAGCTGTGCCAGGAGGCGCTGCATTTTCTCTTTGCGTTTCAGGACACCGTGTGTTTTTTGTTGCCAGAGTACGCTCATAATAGCTCTCAGCTTTCAGCCTTCGATGGCGCTACACTTTTTCCGCCACGCGCAGTTTGGCGCTGCGGCTGCGGGGATTGGCGGCAATTTCCTCCGCAGACGGGCTCACAGGCTTGCGCGTTATGATTTGTAAGGTCGGCACGTGTCCGCATGTGCAGATGGGCGCTTTGGGTGGGCAGATACACCCGCGTTCTTCCTGTTTGAGGAAGTGTTTGACGATACGGTCTTCCAACGAATGAAATGTGATGACCGCTAACCGTCCACCTGGGCGCAAGGCTGCAACGGCCTGGGGCAGCGCCTCGGCGATGCCTTCCAGTTCGTGGTTCACCGCGATGCGCAATGCCTGAAAGGTACGCGTGGCAGGATGCAGCTTCTCGTGATGTCCTCGCCCGACTGCTGCCACAATCACATCGGCCAGATGTGCCGTGCTGCGGATAGGTCGTGCAGCGACGATGGCCTGCGCGATCCGGCGACTGCGGGGGTCCTCACCGTAACGCCGCAGCAAGTCGATCAATTCTGCTTCCGCCAGTTCGTTGACCAGAACGGAGGCCGGTGGATCATCGCCCGTAGGATCGAAGCGCATGTCCAGCGGGCCGTCCGTGCGGAAGGCAAACCCGCGCTTGGGATCGTCCACCTGCCAGGAAGAGAAGCCCAGGTCGAACAGGATGCCTTCCAAGAGCGGGAATCCGGCGCGCCGTAGGGTCTCGGTTAAATGGACGTAGGACGCAGCTACGACCAGCGCCTGGTCTCCAAAGGGTTTAAGGTGCATTGCCGCGCGTGTCGCAGCTTCGGGATCACGATCCAGCCCTAGCAACCGGCCTGTAGGCCCAGCGGCCTTGAGTATGGCGGCTGCGTGTCCGCCACCCCCGACCGTCGCATCGAGGTAATACCCGCCTGGCTTGACGGCGAGCCCTTCCAAGACCTCGGTCAGGAGGATAGGAATGTGCCCACTTTGCGCCGCGTCTGTGGTGCGCGATATTAAATCTGCAAGTTCTCCCATAGCGCCGGATCCTCATCCATCATTTCGGTCTGACGGACGTTGGCTTCTTCCCACTGTTCGGGTGTCCATATTTCGAGGAAACGATCCAGACCGACGATCACGATTTCGGTGGAAAGATCCAATCCGGCATAATCACGCAGACGATCGGGGATCAAAATGCGTCCCTGGCGATCCAGTTCTGCGCTTATGGCATCAGCAAAGAAGACGCGTCGCAGCGCCCGCCCGCGAGGGTCAGTGATGGGGAGGGCATTGACCTTCTGGGCGATCTCGTCCCACATATCCATGGGGTAAATGGTTAGACAACGGTCTAATCCCCGCGTAACAACGATGCTTCCTGTGAGTTCGTCGCGAAAGCGTGAGGGGATGGTAATCCGTCCTTTGCTGTCCAATGTGTACGTATACTGTCCCAAAAACATGGCTTTGTTTTCCCCACTAATGGTGCTAAAATTGGACTGTGAAAGGGAATGATCCCCCACTTTCCTCCATTTTTCCCCACAGTTACCCACAATTATACACGATAATCCCAAATAATGCAATAAGGAAATCCCAAATTTGAGTAACAGAATTCGCCGAATTTGGGATAAAGTTGTAACGTATCTGTAACTTTGTTGCAAAGCCCTGTTTTAGCGATAGAATAAGGTGCTATGTTACACCTTGAACGGTTAAAAACCGATATCGATGTGCTGAGCCGGCTAGCAGCCGAGCGCCAATCTTCGCGCGAAGATGACGTTGCGCAAGCTTTGCGCTGGTTGGCCGAAGCGCCGGATTCGGCGGCGTTGCGCGAACGTCTGGCTCCTGTGACGTCCGGCGAGAATGATTGGCCGGGGGCGCTGCCTGCTGCCGATGCCCTGCTTGATTCTCGCGTGACGGTGACCGATGATCCGCCCCGTGGTACGGTCGTCATCGGCGTCGATGGATCGCAGGTGTATCCCGATTCACACGCGGCAGCGGTATACTACCTTATTCAGATCGGCGGCCTGGCCTTTGGCTACGATGGTTCGCGGCCGCGTCCGTACAGCAGCGAGACACTGCACTTCAGGGATGAGGAACTGTACGACGCGCGGGGTTATCTTATCTCGCCGGAGCGCGTGGGCATGGAGCGCCTGGTGCGCGAGATGGGCTATCTTGCGGAGTTGACGGCTCTAGAGCACCGTCTCGCACCTGCCGCGCCGCTCATCGCGCTGACCGACGGCCCGTTGCTGTGGCCCTACGTCGAACGCAGCCGCGCCGACTTCCAGGCGGTGGATGCTTACCTGGACGCGCTGACCGAGGTCCGCCAGACAGGAGGGCTGCCGGTGGGCTATGTGGCCCGCCCGGGTGGGCGCGCGCTGGTGGAACTGCTCTGGGCGAGTCGCTTAGCGCCGGAAGAGCTAGCGGCCCGGCTTCAGGAAAACCCCCTGCGCCGGTTGACCGACGCGGCATTGATGGCGCGCTTCCTCGCGCCGGGCGAGCGCTCGGCCTGGTTCACGCGCCCCTCGGCGACGAACCGACGGCACGCCGGACGCGGGCACGCGGTGTGGTTCTGCTACGTGAACGTGGGTGCGGCCCGTATGCCGAACGTCTATATAGACGCGATCGCACGGGTGGAGGTGCCGGGGTGGGGCGCGCAGAACGAGGACGCGATCACGACGTTGCACGCGGTCTTGCTGCACCAGTCACAGGTATTGAACGGCTATCCATACGTGCTGGCGCGCGCTCACGAAGAGGCGCTCGTCACCACGGCGGATAAGGCTGCATTGGACAGCGAAATCCAACGTCGCCTCCTCGCGCGGGGTATTCTCGCGCGTCCATCGGAGAAAGCGCAGCAGAAGGCGTTCTTGGGGAAACGGTGAGAAGGTGTGGGAGTGTGGGAGGGGGGGCGTGGGGAGATTTGTTGATTGGTTAATTTTTCCATTCGCCGATTCGCCGATTCGCTGATTCATTGATTCGCTGATTCTTTCATCCGCTGATTCTTCAGGAGTGATCTATGGCTGATTCAGATCGAACGATTACGATAGGCAACGTGTTGCGGGCCGACATCCGTGGATTTGTGGTGGCGTCGCGCATCCCGGAGCCGGACGTGCCGACGTTCGGCACGTTTGTGCGTGCCGCCATCCAGCAAGCGCGGGCGGACCTCATCGGACTGGTCTACAACATCACGTTGCAGGACGATCCTTTCCTCAAAAATCTGGCGGTGACGGTGATCGAAGATGATCCTCGCTACGCGGAAATCATCCGCGACCAGCAGGAGAATCGCGCCATTCCGGTGGAGATCGCTGTCGCGGCCATCGGCTATCGTGACGAGGATGGCTACCATTACGGTTTGCCGCCGCAACCGCCGATGATTTTGCACCGCATCGTGGTATGCAGCAAGGACGAGGTCCGCCACATCACCGCTGCACCGGACTTCATGCGCGCGCTGTTCGACAACCGCGACGTGCCCGCCGACGAGTTGATCCCGACCGCGTTGCAACGGGCGGCGAGCCTGCGCCCGGAGGCGCTGCGCGGTGAGTTCTTTCTCGAAGCCGGGCGTTACCTGGCGAAGTACCTGGGCCGCGATCCTGCCCGCCTGGAACGTATCCTGCAGCGGTTAGTGTAATGATAGTCGTGTAGTCGAATAGTCGAATAGTCGAATAGTCGTGTAGTCGTGTAGTCATATAGTCGTGTCGTCATTCACTCTGGCGACTGACTTGACTATCGGACTAGTGACTACACGACTAAAGACTACCAGACTGTTGTAAGGAGAATTATATGCGATCCCGATTCCGTGTCTTGTCTTTTCTCAGTTTGTTGTTGGTGATGGTGTTGATCGTCACCGGCTGCAAATCTACGCCCACACCCTCTGAACCTTCAGAAGCGCCACAGGCGACGGCAACCGCTCCTGTAGCGGAAATCCAGGCCGTGACCAACACACCGCGTCCAACACCCACGTCCTATCCCACGATGCCGCCGATATCCTCGCCCACGCCGACATCTTCACCGACACCGACGTCAATTGCGTCACCCACGCCAACCGTAGCTCCGGCTACTGCAACGCCCGAATCCGTCGAAACGACGCCTACCGTGGTACCGCCGACGGCGAGGGCCACGACGGGTTCTGGATTGCCGGCTATGCCGAAATCACCTGGAGTTGTGGCCTCCGGCGCGTTGGCATTGCTTGATGACCCTAATTATGCTCCACCGCTCAGCATTCACGTGAGCGCGAACCAGGCGCTAGAGGGCCACCGTTACCGTGTCTCCGGCGTGCTGCGCAACGACGCCGGCGAGAACTACGCGGCATTAGGTGTGGTGGCAACGTTCTTCACAGACGACGGCTCGCGCTACGGGCCAATCAAGGCGAACGTGGCGTGCCTGCTGCTGGCCCCTGGTGAAGAGTGCCCATTTGTCGTCGAAGCGACGTCGAAGAATCTGGTCTCGGTGATCTTGCACCCGGAGGGCGCGCCGACGAGCCGGAGCGCGGCCCCACTGACCTTCGCGGTGACGGGACGGTACCAGGATGTGGTTGGTTACGTGCACCTGACAGGATGGGTGCACAATCCCAACGCCTACGCCGTGAAGAACGTGACCGTCAACGGCGCGCTGCTCAACGCGCAGGGCGAGATCGTGAGCACGGGGATGACGATCCTGGTGGACAGCATCGCCGCGAACGGTTCGGCGACATTTGACGTCACCATCAAGTACGTACTTTACGCAAGCTACCGGCTGTACGTCCAGGGCGAACCGCAGTAACGTTTTTGGTATACAAGCGAACGGAATCTTACCGCGGAGCACGCAAAGATCGCAGAGATAGTTCCTCGGCGTTCTCTGCGATCTCCGTGGTGAGAAAAAGCCGGGTTTGCGTAAGTCCTCGTCTTTATAGATTCCCAACGAAGAAATCCCGCACGCGCTCTTCCATATAGATGCGGTCGGCCAGGCTGCGGGGCATGTGGCGCTCGTTGGGGAAGAGCAGCAGTTCGTAGGGCTTGCGCGCGCGGATAAAGGCGTTGATCAGCCGCGCGGTGTGGCGGAAATGCACGTTTTCGTCGATGAGGCCGTGGACGAGCAGGAGTTTACCACGCATTTTGTCCACGTGCGCCATCACGCTGCTGACCGCATAGCCCGCGGGGTTCGACTGTGCTGTGCCCATGTAGCGCTCGGTGTAGTGCGTGTCGTAGCCGTCCCAGTGGGTGACGGGTGCGCCCGCCACGGCGACTTTGAACGTCTCCGGCGCGCGGGCGAGGCACAGCGCCGCCATATAACCGCCGTAGCTCCAGCCGTAGATGCCAACGCGGGCAGGGTCCGCCAGCCCTTGCTCGACGAGCCACTTCACGCCATCGACCTGATCTTGCACTTCCACGTCGCCCATGTTGTGCTTGATCACGCCCTCGAAAGCCAGACCCCGCCGCGCGCTGCCGCGATTATCGACTTTGAACACCAGGAATCCCAGGCTGGCGAGGTATTGCGCCCGCATGTCCGCTGTGACGGCCCAATTGCGCGTCACGCGCTGCGCGTGCGGCCCGCCGTAGACGCTGACGATGACCGGATACGGTCCCGATCCATATTCCGCCGGAGGAAAGTAGAGCGCGCCGTACAGCGTGTCGCCGTTGCAGTTCTGGAAGGCGACGATCTGTGGCGCGGATAGCCCCAACGCTGCGACGCGCGGATCGGGTGTGTCGTAGATGACGCGTAGCAGCGCCCCATCCGCCAAATCGCGCAGCGTGACCGTGGGCGGCGTCTCTGGCGCGCTATGGACGTCGACGAAGTGCTGCCGGGCGTGATCGAGGGTGACGGCGTGCATCCCCGGTTCACGGGTGAGCCGGCGCGGTTCGCCGCCTTCCAACGAGACGACGTAGAGGTGCTGCTCGGTGGGGTGTTCCAGCGTGGCGGTGAAGTAGACTAACTCGCGTTTCTCGTCGATGCCGGCGAGCGTATCCACCATCCACGGGCCATCCGTCAGTTGGCGGAGCAGCTTTCCGTCGCCATCGTACAGATAGAGGTGGCGGAAGCCGGTGCGCTCTGAGGCCCACACGAAGCGCCCGTCTTTGAGCGGCGTGAGCATATCGTGCAGATTGATCCACACATCGTTGGTCTCGGTGAGAAGCGTTTGCCCCGCGCCGGTCTGCGGATCGAAACGCACCAGCCGCAGTGTGGTCTGTTCGCGGTTTTCGATCTGCGCGACGAGGCTGCCATCGGGCAACCACTGAACGCGGGCCAGGTACACGTCGTCGTCTTCTCCCAAATCCATCCACACCGGCGCGCCGCCCTCGACAGACACAACGCCAAGCCGCACAATCGCGTTGGCTTGCCCCGCGAAGGGGTAGCGGTGATCTTCCTGCGCCCCTTCGCCGGTTCGATCCTCTCCCTGGTGGACGATGCGGTACATTGGGATGTGCGTCTCGTCCACCTCGGCGAACGCGAGCCACTGCCCATCCGGCGACCACCAGAAGCCGTGGCTGCGTCCCATCTCTTCCTGCGCGATGTACTCGGCGAGGCCGTGCGTGCGTCTCGTGCCGCGCGCGCCTGCAGTCACTTGTACCGGCGCGCTGCCCTCGGCGGAGACGACGTAGAGTTCGGCGTCTCGCACGTAGGCGATAAGGCTCCCGTCCGGCGAAAATTGCGGATCGAGCGCCGGGCCGCTCTCATTGCTGACGATTTGGCGGAGTGGGGCGTCCCCGCCGTCTGCGTCGTCGTCGTCCTGCACGTAGATGCCGCCTTTGAGCGGCACGAGCACGCGGAAGCCTTGTTTTGCCAGCGCGTAGCGCGTCACCCCCACGGCGAGGGAGCGGGCGCGCTCGCGGCGCAGCTTTTCTTCCAGCGAAAGCGTCTGCTCCTGATCGCCCGCGCCCGGCAGCGTGACCAATTGCCAGGACTTGCCCGTTTCCAGGTCGCAGGCGTAGAGCTGCTGCGTGAGCGTCCCTTCGGCGCTGTGCAGGTAGGTGAGCAGCGCGTCGTCGGGGCTGAAGGCGAAGGTGTTGGGGATCGCCATGCCCGGCAGGGGATAGGTTGCGACATCCTCTATCGTTATGCGGGTTGTGGTAGATTTCATCAAACGTATCCTCTCTGTAAATCGTGTTGTAGCGCGGGCGTCTCGCCCGCGCTACATTTCGTCCTCATTGGTGTGGAATCCCACCCGGAGATTCCTCTCAAGATACAGCCGCCCGATTCAGTGTCGGGCGGCTGCGTGTTACCTGCAAAGGTCCCAAGGCTCTCCCGCGCTAGAGCAGAGCTTTCAACTTCTGCTCCAGATCGGCTGCGCTGCTGGCCGTGACCGGTTTGAAGACAACACCGGGATAGTACGTGTCATACCAGACCTGATCCAGACCGGTGCCGATCTTCTCCGGGCTGATGCAAATCACCCGGCGCGAATCCAGATCGCCGATGCCGGCGTCGTCCGCCGAGAAGCCGATCGTCGCGCGGTGCGCAAGGGCTACTTTGAAGGCTGCCTGAGCCATTTCCGGCGAGATAGCCGGCGGGAGCAGGATGTAGGTGCGCGCGTATTGCTCTCTTGGCACGCCGCGCCCGGATACCGGGACGGGTGGCTCTACAGGCGGGGTAGGCGGCTTGATAGGCGGCGTGGGTGGCTTCACCGGCGGTGTGGGGGGCGGTTCCGGTTCACCCCCGACCTGTTCCAGGGAAAAGGCGTCCATGAACCAGTTGTTCTCGAAGCCCCACTTGGCCTTACACTCCACCCAGACGCGCACTTCGCCGCTGGCGGGCGCTTCGAACTCCACCCATATATTGTTGTACGCGCCGTAGACGAAGTTCTGGCTGTGCATATTGAACCACGCGCTCCACGCGACGTCGCCATCCTCGGCGTGGGGCCAGGGTGTGTCCGGCGCGCTCCATCCGGCGCGGGCCTCGGCGGCCCAGATGTCGCCTGGACGCACTTTCTTCCCGCCGGCGTGGCCGGTCACGATGTCGGGGTAGACCTGCGCGTTGAAGCGATAGGTTGCGCCCGGCGTAAGTCCAGAGACGAGTTGGGTTGCGGCATAGTAGACGGGGGCGCTGGCTTTGAAGATTTTCCAGCAGTAGTTGCCGCTTAAAAAGAAGATGGGCCGCTCGTGCGGGGGCGCACTTTGGATGTTCCATACCACCGATTCCGGGCGGTAGGCAACGGAACTGGCGCCTGGAAAGATTTCTTTGTCGATCCAGTAGAGATGCCAATGGTCTGGCACCACAATTTCAGGGACGTTGTCCTGATGGTGATGGCCTTCGTCGAAATTGGGATTCTTCAACAGGTTCATCGTTCTTTGCCCTCCCTATACGTTGAGTTAAACTTTGGCCCTTCGAGGCTGCTTGAATACTTTCACACATAGGTTAGCACACAAAGCGTGAAAATGCAACCGCATCAGCAAGCAAGTGGGGTGCGTTTCAAACGTATCCTGACGGCATTAGGCGCCCGCTACACTCTCCAGCAAAGCCGTGAACGTCGCCAAATCCTCGCAGTGCAAGAAGGCGCGGCGCTGCCGGCGGCTGATGCCGGTGTGGGTGAGATAGCGCCGCAGGTGCTTGCGGAAGCGGCGATGCCCCTGCACTTCGCCGTGGAAGTCCACCATGCGGCGCAGGTGTTCCAGGATGACCGACGCGCGCTCGTCCCAGGGGACGTCGGGCAGGTCGCGGTATTGAAAAATCCACGGATTGCCGATGGCGGCGCGCCCGATCATCACGCCGTCGCAACCGGTGTGCGCCTGGATGCGGGGGATGTCGGCGGCGCGTTTGACGTCACCGCTGGCGAGGACGGGGATGCGCACCGCCTGTTTGATCTCGGCGATGGCGTCCCAGTCGGCAAGCCCGGTGTATTGCTGGTCGGCGGTGCGCCCGTGGACGGCGATCATGGCTGCGCCGCTGTCCTCCAGGACGTGGGCAACTTCCATATAGTTGCGCGAATCGGCATCCCATCCCAGGCGAATCTTGCCGGTGACGGGGACGCGCACGGTGCGGACGAGACGCTCCATAATCCGCCCGATCTGCGCCGGGTCTTTGAGCAGCGCCGCGCCGTGACCGCCTTTGACGATCTTCGGTTCCGCGCAGCCCATATTGAAGTCCAGCACGTCGATGCCCAGCGCTTCGACGGCGCGCGCGGCTTTCTCGAGGATGTCCGCGTCGCTGCCGAAGAGCTGGCACGCCAGCGGGTGTTCGTCGGGATGGAAGCGCAGCATCTCCTCCGAGCGTCGCGAGCCGTAGAGGATGGCGCTCGCCGAGAGCAGGCCCGTGTAGACCATCGCCGCGCCGAATTCCAGGCACAGGCGACGGAAGGGCTGGTCGTTGTAGCCCGATAGCGGCGCGAGGATCAGTTCGCCGTGGATGGGCGCGTCGCGGATGAAAAACGTAGGTGTATCATTCATTGTTTATTTGTCAGCAGATTAAGCAGATTATGTTCCTATGCTAAAATCTGCTTAATCTGCTAAATCTGCTGATAGAGTTTGTCGTTTGTGTCGCATATCCTTGATGGCGAAAGGTAGGTAGAACAGCAGGATGAAGGTCACACCGAGGGCGACGATGATGGGGATGTAGCCGGGCCAGGGCGGCAGCACGTCCAGCAGGCTGGCGGTCTCCGGTTTGTGGGCGATGAAGAGGTAGTTGCTGCCGATCAGGTCGTTGATGACCCAGACGTTGATCACATAGAGATAGCTGCCCACGAGCACGCGCCGCACCGACGCCCACGTGGGGCGGAAGCCTTCAACGATCGTCATATAGAGCGCGGCGGTGACGATCGCGCCGTGCGAAAGGATGACCTGGAAGAAGCGGAAGTGCGGGAAGCCGTAGATGCCCGCGTCGGGCGTGAGCAGGGCTTGCAACGCGCCGGCGATGCCGAGCAGGTAGGCGAACTCGTAGATGGTGCGGTTTTTGGTGACCAGCATGTAGGCGCTCAACCACACCAGGACGCTGCACAGGTGCAACGGCAGCGTCTCCTGGACCGTCCATTGGCCGGTCGTCCAGTTCCACAGGTGCCAAGCGAATTCGTTGATGACGAGGAAAATCGCCAGGCCGTAGCGGATGTTGCGCCGGGCGGTGGGGCCGGCATGGTCGCGGATGGCGAACAGCGCCACGTTGGCAAGCGCCACGAGCGCCAATCCGATGAGGTGCGCCGTCCCGAACAGCACGAACGGCGCACCGGTGTATTCCTGGCCCGCGAAAAAGCCGGTCATTGCTAGCTAACTTCCGCCATCAGCGCGTCGATCTGTGCGCCGGTGAGTTTGGTCAGCGGGCGCTTGTTGAGCGGGCCGCCGGTTTTTAGCACTGGATCGAGGCCCTCGTACCCCGGAACCGCTTCGCCACGGTAGAAGATGCCGGTGGGAATGCGGTCGCCCCATTCCTGGGCGCGTTCCCAGGCCTGGGTGCGGTTCGCCGGGTCGTAGGCTTCGTCGTCCTCCAATTTGTAGACGCGCTCCCTGTAGTAATCGTAGGCGCGCTCGCGGTTGAACGAAACGCACGGCTGGAGGATGTCCACCAAAGCGTACCCCGGGCCACGCCAGCGCCTCGCCGATGAGCCAGACCAGGTGTTTGATATCGCCGGGATACCCGCGCGCGACGAAGTTCGCGCCGTGCGTGATCGCGAGCGCCAGCGGTTGTACCGGTTTCTCTATCGAGCCGTAGGGGGTCGTCGATGTGCGCTTGCCCCGCTCGCTGGTGGGGGAGAACTGGCCCTTCGTCAGCCCGTAGATTTTGTTGTTCTGCACCAGTTCGGTGACGTGGGGGTTGCGGCGGATCGCGTGGGCGAAGTGTCCCAGGCCCTCGCCGTAGCCGTCGCCATCCCCGTGGACGAGGACGACGCGCATATCCCGATTCGCCAACTTGATGCCCTGAGCGATGGGCCAGGGACGTCCGTGCAGGGTGTGAAAGCCGTTCATCCGCGCGTACTGCGGGAGCTTGCTCCCGCAGCCGATGCCGGTGACGACGATCAGTTCATGGGGCGGGATGTTCTGCTCGACCAGGGCACGGGTCAACGCCGTCAGGATGCCGTAATCGCCACACCCTGTACACCAGGTGGGGCGGATATCGCCTTTGTAGTCATCACGTGTGACCATCAGTCTACCTCCTTGATGCCATCCAGGATGTACTGCGGGCGGAAAGGCCGCCCGTCGAAACGGCGGACTGCGCCGTCCATCGTCAGTCCGGTGCGCATACGGATGAGCGATTCCAATTGTCCGGTGTAATTGCCCTCCACCACGATGCGCTTGCGCGCGCGGCGCAGCGCGGCTTCAGCGCCGGGCGGGAAGGGTTCCAGGCCGCCGAAGTGCAGCAGATTGGCTTTTCCCGCTTCCTGCGCGTTGAGCCGGTCCACGGCCTCACGGGCCGGGCCGTAGGTGGACCCCCAGCAGACGAGTGTCAATTCGGCGTCTTCGGGACCGTACCACGTGGGATCGGGGATCTCCTGCTGCATCTCTACACCCTTGCGCATGCGCTTGCTCTGCTGGGCAGCGCGGATCTGCGGATTTTCGCGGATGGCCGAACTTTCGTCGTGCTCGTTGCTTTCGGTCATAAAGATGGCATTGGGATGGCCGGGAATTGCGCGTGGCGAGACGCCGGATGGCGTGATCTTGTAGCGTTGGTACGGCTCGGTCAGCGCGTCGAGGTCGCCATCGGTGAGCAGAGCGCCACGATCAAACGCGACCGCATCGAAGTCCAGCGCGCCGGATTCCAGGGTCCAGAAGCTATCTGCCAGGAATTGATCGCCGAGGACCATCACGGGCGTCTGGTAGCGCTCCGCTAGGTTGAAGGCGTGCCAGGCCAGGTGGAAGGCTTCGGCGGGTGTGCCCGGCGCCAGCATCGCGCGGGCGAACTCGCCCTGGGCGGCAAACAGCATAAAGAGCATATCGGCCTGCTCTGTGCGGGTGGGCAGGCCGGTCGCCGGGCCGGGGCGCTGCGCGTTGTAGATCACCACAGGGGTCTCGCTCATGCCCGCCAGACCGGTAGCCTCAACCATCAGGGCGTAACCACCGCCGGACGTGGGGACTAGCGCGCGCACGCCCATCATCCCCGCGCCGATCGCCATAGTGATCGCCGAGATTTCGTCTTCCACGTGCCGGGCGACAACGCCATATTCGGCTGCGTGTTGGGCGAACCAGATCAGCACCGGCGATCCGGGCGTCATCGGGTAACCGCTCACGAAGCGGCATCCTCCCGCCAGCGCCCCCATGCTGAACGCCTCGGTGCCGTTGAGGAAAAGGCGCTTGGGCGCATCGGGGATGGCGGTCACGCGGAAGGGATAGTCGGCTTCGTAAGGAGCGGCCAAATCCATGCCTTTGGCGATGAGCCGCAGGTTGCCGTCGATGACGGCGTCCCCTTTGCTGGCGAAGTTGTCGCGGATGATGCTCTCGACGTAGACCGGGTCGAAGTGCAGCAGACCAATGGCGACGCCCAACGCCAGTGTGTTGCGCATGACTTCCGCTCCGCCTAACTCCTTCGCCAGCGTGGTCAACGGGACGGGTATGTAGAGGACGTCGTCGCGTTTGAGGTCGTCGGGCAGCGTCTCACTCTCGTCGTAGACGATGGCGCCGCCGGAGATCATGTCGGCCGTGTGACGGCGGACTGTCTCCATATCGAGGGCCAGCAACAGGTGGACCGGATCGTCGATGGCGTAGAGGGGTTGGCCGGCGATGCGCAGCGTGAAGAAGTTGTGCCCACCGCGAATGCGGAATAGAAGTCCGGTACGCCGAAAACGTACAGTCCGCCCCGCACCAGCGCTTTGCCGAAGCCGGCGCCGCTGGATTCCAGTCCCATCCCGGCCTCGCCACCGATGCGGATGGTAATTGCGTTCTCGACCATAGGTTGCCTCCTTTTAAGGTGTAAAACTCTGCAACATACAAATATCACAAGTTTGTTTTTGCGCAAGGGCGGGTTTCTACAACAGATACCTGCTTGCAGACCAGGGTCTTATCATTCTCGTTACGCTTCTGTCTTTTGCTTGCAGCGGATCGCCAGATCCGCGTCTTATGGCTTGTTACGGCGTGAAACGGGGATCTGGCGATCCCCTTAAAGCGAGCGTGATAAAACCCTACGCGCATTGACTAGACACTTTTTCCAAAATGGTGTAGAATTTTCCTGCTAAAGACCACGTCGGGGAATCCCCCATCGTTTTTTTGGAACATAGCGATTTCCGAACTTGATGAAAACAGCCGCGTCGCACCTTGGGAAAGTGACCACGCCTGCTTCTAAAGCAATTGCCATCTGGGGTTCGCCACGGTTGGATGAAAAACGTTCGACGATTTGTCTTAAGGAGGGACGTATGAACAAGGACACATTACGGATTACTGTCATCGGCGCGGGGCATGGCGGCAAGGCGATGGCGGCGGAGATGGCCTCGCGCGGGTTTGTCGTGACGTTGTACAATCGCACCTACGACCGAATCGAGGTAATCGATGTGCGCAAAGGTATCGAGGTGCAGTTGGAGGATGGCAGCAGCGTCTTCGCTCCGCTGCACGCGGTCACTGCCGATATGGGGGAGGCTTTGGCCGAGGCCAAGCTGGTGATGGTCGTCGTCCCGGCTTCGGGTCACCGGGACGTGGCGCTGGCAGCCGCGCCCTATCTGCGCGACGATCACATCGTGGTGTTGCACCCCGGGCGCACGGGCGGGGCGCTGGAGTTCAAACAGGCGCTTATCGAAGGTGACTGCAATTGTAACCCTATCATCTGCGAAGCGGAAACCTTCCTCTTTGCGGCCCGCAGCATCGGCCCGGCCGAGGCGCGCATCTTCCGGGCCAAGTTTTCGGTGCCGGTCGCGGCGTTTCCGGCGACGCGCACCCAGGAGGCGCTGGCGCTGCTCAACACCGTCTATCCACAGTTTATCCCCGCCAAGAACGTGCTCTATACCGGTTTGAACAATATGGGGGCGATTTTTCATCCCGCGTTGACGTTGCTCAACGCCGGGTGGATCGAGGCGCGGCAGGGCGATTTCCAGTTCTACATGGATGGCGTGACGCCGGCCACGTCGCGGGTGTTGTCGGCGCTGGATCGAGAGCGGGTGACGGTGGGATCGGCGGTGGGCATCCGCGCGCAGACGGCCGAGGAATGGCTCGAACGCGCTTACGGCGCGCTCGGCGATAATCTCTACGAGGCGATGCAGGCCAACCCCGGTTACGGGGGCATCAAGGCGCCCAATCGCCTGTACCACCGTTACATCTTTGAGGACGTGCCGTGCAGTCTGGTGCCGATCGCCCTCATCGGGCACCAATACGGCGTCGATACGGATACTATTCACTCTATCGTGAAGCTGGCGAACGTCGTCCACGCGACGGATTACTGGCGTAAAGGCCGCACGTTGGAACGCCTGGGGATCAAGGGGATGTCGGTGTCGGAGTTGCACCATTACGTGGAGACGGGGGAGCGGTAGAGAGAGGGAGATAGAGAATAGAGATAGAGAGAGGGGGTGGGGATGATGAAGACAGTCG
>Ga0209614_1000505_pt1 | contig 33756 bp, 42 predicted proteins | sample BlaSprsedimmetaG_FD_185484 | JGI IMG/M metagenome (GOLD analysis project Ga0209614, IMG submission 185484) | Hot spring sediment bacterial and archeal communities from California, USA to study Microbial Dark Matter (Phase II) - Blank Spring... ... | reverse complement strand
AAGTATGGCAAGCTGACGGCGGGTGAGCTGGACGCTGCGACCGATTTGATCATGGGCCGCCTGGCTGCACTGCTGCCGCCGCCCTATCGTGGCGTATATGCTGCCGCAAGCACGCCCGTGTTTGCGACTACATGAAAACGTCACTCTGGGCTCGGCTCAGACTACAAAAGTCTCGAGATTTTTCCGCTTGAGCAGGTGCTCGCGTTGGACTAAAAACTCACCACGGCGGGTACCTGTTGAGACTTTTGTGGTCTTTGGCGTCGTTTGCTTTTTGACGGAAATGATAGTCATGGTATAATATCTGTTCGCATGTCTTTATTGTAATGCTTTCTGACTGGTCATCATTGCGTGAGCGATGATCGGGATAGCAGCAACCCGCCGTCAGGTGGGTGCACCCACCGGGTGGTGGGCGTCACAGTGGCTCCCAGGAGGGGAAGAAATAGTATGTCAATAGCCAACCTTGGGGTAAAGTCTTATGCGCGCATTTCCAGCGCCTTGCCGTTACCGAGTCTGGTCGAGGTGCAGTTAGAGTCGTATCAATGGCTGCTCAACGATGGGCTGTTGCAGCTCTTCGACGAAATCTCACCAATTGAGAGTTTCAATGGTCTGCTGAGTCTTTACCTGCCGAGCACCAAAGCGAAAGAGGCCAAGTTTGACCTCGGCTATCGTTTTGGCGAACCGAAGCATAGCCAGGAAGAGTGTCTGGACCGCGACCTCACCTACGCGGTGCCATTGTACGTGGATGTTGCCCTGGTCAATCGCGAAACCAGTGAGATCGTGCAGCAAGAAATCTTCCTGGGCGATCTCCCGCAGATGACCGAGAGCGCGACGTTTATCATCAACGGTACGGAGCGCGTGGTCGTCAGCCAGTTGATCCGCTCGCCCGGCGTCTATTTTGGCGTGGAAGACGATGGTGGCCACCGTCTGGCGACGGCCAAGCTGATCCCCGATCGCGGCGTGTGGATGGAGTTCGAGACCCGCAAATCGGGCTATTTGACGTTGCGCTTCAACCGTAAGCGCACGATCCCCGTTACCATCTTCCTGCGTGCTTTGTCTGCTGTGGAGGATGAACTCCACGGCGCGCTGCTCACCGTAGGCGATGACGCCGAACTGCTGGAACTGTTCGCCGAGGCCGACAACGACCCGGATCACCCCTGGATTGCCAACACAATTCGCCAGGAACCGGTGTGGGAACCGAAGATGGAACGCACGGTGGCCCAGGAAGCATTGATCGAATTCTACCGCCGCATGCGCCCTGGCGATCCACCGACGTTGGAAAACGCCCAGGAGTACTTGATTTCGCAGATTTTTGATTCGCAGCGGTACAACTTGCAGCGGGTGGGGCGCTATAAGCTCAACCAGCGTATGCAAATCAGCGTGCCATCATCCATTATGACGATCACCAAAGAGGACATCGTCGCGTTGGTGCGGCGTATGATCCACATCAACAATGGTGTCGCCGGCCCTGATGATATGGATCATCTGGGTAATCGCCGGGTGAAGACCGTGGGCGAGTTGGTGCAGGCGAAGATTCGCATTGGGTTGGTGCGTATGGAGCGAGTCGTTAGAGAGCGTATGAGCATCCGCGAGGAATCGCCGACGCCCGTCAACCTTATCAACATCCGCCCGGTGGTTGCATCGATCCGGGAATTCTTTGGCTCCAGCCAGCTCTCGCAGTTTATGGAGCAGACGAACCCGCTTTCCAGTCTCACCCACAAGCGCACGCTCTCGGCCCTCGGTCCCGGCGGTTTGCGCCGTGAGCGCGCCGGCTTCGACGTGCGCGACGTTCACAACAGTCACTACGGACGCATCTGTCCCATCGAGACCCCGGAAGGCCCCAACATTGGGCTGATCGGGCGCTTGTCTACGTATGGGCGGGTCAACGATCTGGGCTTTATCGAGACGCCCTATCGCCGCGTCGTGCGCGCGTTGCATCACCAAGCCGATCAACTGGCGGGCGAGGTCCTGCGCGAAGATGTGGTTGATCCGGCAACCGGCGCGATGGTGGCGACGGCCAACACCGAGATCACTCCGGAGCTGGCGCAGCAGATCGCGGCGTTGGAGTTGACCGAACCGATCAAAATTGTTCCCCGCGTCACCGATGACGTGATCTATCTCTCCGCCGATCGCGAGGAGCCTTACGTGATCGCACAGGCTAATGCAGCATTGGATAGTAACGGTCGTTTTGAGAGGAAGCAAGTCTCAGTGCGCAAGGGCGATCAGTTCGGCTTCTCGCCAGTTGACCGCATCGATTTTATGGACGTCGCCCCCGTGCAAATTGTTGGCGTCTCGGCTGCGCTAATTCCCTTCCTGGAACACGACGATGCGAACCGCGCGTTGATGGGATCGAACATGCAGCGGCAAGCCGTGCCGTTGATCCAGCCGGAAGCGCCCTTTGTCGAAACCGGCGTCGAGCAAGCGGCTGCGTTGAACTCCGGGCTGGTGATCCTCTCCAAAGGCGACGGCGTGGTGTTGAACGTTACCGGTGATCAGATCGTTGTCGGGCAGGATGACGGTCAGGTGGTGACGTATAATCTGAAGAAATACGCGCGTTCCAACCAGAGCACGTGTATCGACCAGCGCCCAATTGTGGTCAAAGGGCAGCGGGTGGAAAAGAGCACCATCCTGGCGGATAGCTCTTCCACCGAAGATGGCCGCCTGGCGCTTGGCCAGAATGTGTTGGTTGCCTTCATGTCCTGGGAGGGTGGTAACTACGAAGACGCCATCCTGCTCAGCGACCAGTTGGTGCGGGACGATCGCTTTACGTCCATCCATATCGAGAAACACGAGATTGCCGCACGCGATACCAAGCTCGGTCCCGAAGAAGTCACCCGCGAAATTCCCAACGTCTCCGACGACGCGCTGCGCGACCTCGACGAAGAGGGTGTGGTACGGATTGGTGCGGAAGTCGGACCGCTGGACATTCTCGTCGGCAAGATCACGCCGAAGGGTGAGAAAGAACTGACACCGGAAGAGAAACTCTTGCGGGCCATTTTCGGTGAAAAACTCCGCGACGTGAAGGATACCAGCCTGCGGATGCCGCATGGCGCGCATGGCAAAGTGGTGGAAGTGAAAGTCTTCGACCGCGAAGAATACCGCGACTTGCCGGCGGGCGTCGAGCGTGTCGTCCGGGTTAGCGTGGCGCAGCGGCGCAAGATCACCGAGGGCGACAAGATGGCCGGGCGACACGGCAACAAAGGCGTCATCTCGCAGATCGTCCCACTGGAGGATATGCCCTACCTGTCCGATGGCACGCCTATCGACGTGATTCTGAACCCGCTCGGTGTGCCAGGCCGGATGAACATCGGGCAAGTGCTCGAAACGCATCTGGGGTGGGCTTCCGGCCGTTTGGGATTCCGCACGATCAGTCCCGTCTTCGATGGAGCGAATGAAGAGGAAATCGCTGCTGAGTTGGCGCGCGCATGGCTCATCGATCATGCGTGGGACATTGTGTCGGAGCGTGCCTGGGCCTGGCTTGAGGCGCAGGAATACCCATTGGAGACGCTGCGGGACGACGACGAGGCGCGCCTGCTCTACATCGCGGCCTGGTTGACGCCCAAAGGGCATAAAGTGGATGTGTTGCGCGACAACCGGACTTACGCGCGCCGCGCCGTGCTACAGGAATGGCTCAAAGAAAAGGGCTACCGTCCTGAAGAGTTGCTCTTATTCGAGGATGATCCCCGGCCTATCAAGGACAGTGAGGCGATTGACCGTAAAGCGCAGGCGGTATGTCTGCGTGTCTGGATGGAGGCGCGTGGGGAAGACGTTAGCGATCTTGATGACGAAGCAGTCGTTTTGAAAGCGACGGAATATAGCTATGGGCGCAACGACCCATTGCCCACGCTTGGGAAAATGGTACTTTACGATGGTAAGACTGGGCAGCCCTTCGATCAACCCATCACGGTGGGCACAATCTATATTATGAAGCTTGCGCACCTGGTTGAAGACAAAGTTCACACTCGCTCTACCGGTCCCTACTCGCTTGTGACGCAACAGCCGTTGGGCGGTAAGGCACAGTTCGGCGGGCAGCGTTTCGGCGAGATGGAAGTGTGGGCGTTGGAAGCCTACGGTGCGGCGTACACGCTCCAGGAGATGCTCACCATCAAATCAGATGACGTGCAGGGGCGTGTCAAGGCTTATGAATCCATTGTCAAGGGCTTGCCGATTGAGGAACCGGGGATCCCGGCCTCGTTCAAAGTGCTGGTGAAGGAACTACAGAGCCTGGCGCTGGCGGTAGAAGCGGTCACGGACTCCGGAGAAGTTTTGCGCTTCGGGCGCGACGACCGGCGGATGCAGTTGCCCAAACTGGGTATGGGTTTGTTGGGGTTGACGCCCAGGGAATAAGCGTCTGTTGTGCGGGCGCAAGTGAGTTGACGTTTTTTCTCTTTGTGGTAGAATTTCCATTCGCTGACGGCAGCAAGAACTCCTGCCATCGACAAGTGAAAAGGGGTTAAACCCCCTGGTACTACGGCAACAACGAGGAGGCCATCGTAGCTAAAGATGGCCTTCTTCACTGGAATTATGAAAGAGAAACTGCTTTGCAGTTTCATCATAAGCGGGCCTAGAGTTCCGGCTTATGGATTAAACTGACCGCAGTTTATACTGCTCACAGTTTACATTGAGGAGGAAAAAGTGCCTACAATCAATCAATTGCTGCGTAAGGGACGCAAACCGAAGGCGAGTAAAGCGCAGGCGCCCGCGCTGTTGTATGACGTGAATACGAAGAAGGGCGGCCGGCGCACGCGAGCAAGGACCGGTAATCCGCAAAAGCGCGGTGTTTGTACTGTGGTGAAAACCACCACGCCCAAGAAGCCGAACTCCGCATTGCGCAAGATCGCGCGTGTTCGCTTATCTAACCGTATCGAAGTCACGGCTTACATTCCCGGCGAGGGGCACAATTTGCAGGAGCACTCGGTGGTGCTCGTGCGCGGTGGCCGTGTGAAAGACCTTCCCGGTGTGCGCTATCACATTGTCCGTGGGGCTTTGGATGCTACGGGCGTTGAGGGTCGCAACCAGCGGCGTTCCAAGTACGGAACCAAGAAAGAAGCGAAGTAGTTGAAGGAAACGGAGTAAAATATGCCGAGACGAAATAGTCCGCCTAAACCTGTAATTCCTCCCGACATCCGTTATAACAGCGTGCCGTTGCAACGCTTCATTAACCGGATGATGCGCGCCGGTAAGAAGAGCGTGGCGCAGCGCGTGATGTACCAGGCGTTGGATCGTGTCGAGGCGCGCACCAACAAACCCGCCATCGAGGTCTTCGATGCCGCGTTGCGCAACGTAGCGCCGGCCATTGAGATCAAGCCGCGCCGTGTGGGTGGGGCTACCTATCAGATCCCAGTTGAAGTGCCGTCACATCGCCAGCTTTCTTTGGCAATTCGTTGGATTTTGGAAGCTGCACGCAAGCGGTCGGGTCACGGGATGGTTGAGAAGCTGTCGGCCGAGTTGATCGATGCTTCGAATAGCGCTGGCGCCGCGGTCAAGAAACGTGAGGACACCCTGCGTATGGCGGAGGCGAACCGCGCGTTTGCGCACCTCCGTTGGTAAGCACGCTTTACCAAATGCGCACTCTGTTTATCGGACGAGTGTATAGACGTAGACGGGCTGTCGCTGGTTGAGAGATTGAACTATAAAAGTTGCGTGATTAGCGATGGCCGCAGAACATTCACTTGCACATATTCGTAACATCGGCATCATTGCCCATATCGATGCCGGTAAAACGACGACGACCGAGCGGATCCTGTATTACACAGGAAAGACGCACCGGCTAGGTAACGTCGATGACGGTACAACCATCACCGACTGGATGGCTCAGGAGCGGGAGCGTGGGATCACGATCACGTCAGCCGCCGTCACGTGTTACTGGCGCGAGCATCAGATCAACATCGTCGATACCCCCGGTCACATTGACTTTACGGCCGAGGTGCAGCGCAGCCTGCGGGTCCTGGATGGCGGGGTTGTCGTTTTCGACGGGACGGCGGGTGTGGAACCGCAGTCCGAAACGGTATGGCGTCAGGCGCGGATGTTCGGTGTTCCGCTTCTGGCCTTCATTAACAAGATGGATAAACTTGGCGCCGATTTCGCGCACGCTGTAGAGACGATGCGCGAGCGCCTTCAGGCGCATCCTTTGCCCATTCAGTGGCCGATGGGCGCCGAATCGAGTTTCCGTGGCGTGGTGGACTTGCTCGCATGGAAGGCCCTTATCTGGGTCGATGCGTCAGGGGCGTCCGCGCAAGAAATTCCGGTTCCCGCAGAGGTTGAAGCCGATGCCTGGATCGCGCGTGAAGCGCTGATCGAGACCATCGTCGAAACCGATGACGGCTTGACGGAGCGGTATCTGGAGGGTGAGGAGATCGCGGAGGCGGATTTGCGCGCGGCACTGCGCCAGGCGACACTGCGCGGTGACTTGCAACCCGTTTTATGTGGGTCTTCGCTGCGCAACAAAGGCGTGCAGTTATTGATCGACGCTATCGTGGATTTTCTGCCTTCACCGTTGGATGTGCCTCCGGTGTCCGGGAAGAATCCTAAGAAAGGTACTATCGAAGAGCGTCCGGCGGACCCTGAAGCGCCGCTGGCAGCTCTGGTCTTTAAAATTGCTACTGACCCTTACGTGGGGCGTCTGGCTTACTTCCGAGTGTATTCCGGGAAGATTAGCCGGGGGAACGTTTATTTGAACCCCAGTAAGAGTATACGCGAACGAATCCCAAAGTTGTTACGGATGTTTGCCGACCGCCGGGAAGAGGTAGACGAGTTGCACGCGGGTGACATCGGTGCGACACTCGGTTTGAAGAACACCTTTACCGGTGACACATTATCCGCGATGCACGCGCCGATCATCCTGGAAACCATTCGTTTCCCCGAGCCGGTGATCTCGGTGGCAGTGGAACCGCGCACAGTCGCCGATCAAGCTCGCTTGAACGAAGCATTGCAGCGACTTGCCGAGGAAGACCCTACCTTCCGGGTGCGACTGGATGAGGGGACAGGGCAAACCGTCATCTCTGGGATGGGGGAGTTGCATCTCGAAATCCTCGTGGACCGGATGCTGCGCGAATTCAACGTGCAGGCCAACGTGGGTAAGCTCCGGGTCTCGTATAAAGAAACGGTCACCCGTGCCAGCCAGGTCAACGTTGTTTTCGACCGGATGCTAGCCGGAAAATCCCAGTACGCGCGGGTTGTTGTGGAAGTTGCCCCCGCCGACGTGGGTGGGGAATCGCGATTTGAGAATATGCTGCGTCCGCATGACCTGTCGCCGGCGTTTGTTGAGGCGGTCAGAGCTGGGGCGCTAGAGTCGTTGGACAGCGGTTTCCTGGCCGGGTATCCGGTGGTGGGCGTGGTCGTCCGGTTGGTGGGTGCGGAGATGCATCCTGAGTTTTCAACGGAAATTGCCTTCAAAGCGGCGGGGGCGCAGGCCTTCCGCCAGGCCGTTGAGGCGGCGGATCCGGTGTTGCTCGAACCGGTGATGGATGTCGAAGTTGTCCTACCGGAGGAGTTCGTGGGCGAGGTGTTGGGCGATTTGAACGCGCGCGATGCCAGCGTCCAGATGATGGAAGCGCGTCCTGGTGGCGGGCAGGCCATTCGGGCTTATAGCCCTTTAGCAAAAATGTTTGGTTATGCAACCGACTTGCGGAGTATGACGCAGGGACGGGGAACATTCACAATGGAGTTCCATCACTATGCACCGGTGGACTCCAGGCAAATGGAAGCCATTTTATATGGCGCGTAGAACCATCATAGTTATAGCGGGTAAACTGTACGCAGTTTCGCTATCTTGGTTGGTACATAATTCGAGTCATCTAAATAAAGATTAATCAGTAAGAAATAAGGAGAGGCAAGCAATGGCTAAAGAGAAGTTTGAGCGCACAAAGCCACATGTGAACGTTGGGACGATTGGTCACATCGATCATGGTAAGACCACCTTGACTGCGGCGATCACCCGCACCTTGTCGACCAAGGGCTGGGCGAGTTTCAAAGGTTATGATGAGGTTGCCAAGGCGGATGCCAAGATGTTCCGCCGTGACGCCACCAAAATCTTGACCGTCGCTATCTCTCACGTAGAGTACGAAACCGAGAATCGCCACTACGCGCACGTGGACTGTCCCGGGCACCGCGACTACATCAAAAACATGATCACGGGTGCGGCGCAGATGGATGGCGCGATCCTCGTGGTATCCGCGGTGGATGGGCCAATGCCCCAGACGCGCGAGCACATCCTCCTGGCGCGCCAGGTTGAAGTTCCCGCGATTGTGGTCTATATGAACAAGGTTGACCTGATGGATGACCCCGAACTGTTGGAGTTGGTCGATCTGGAAATCCGCGAGGTGCTGAGTGGCTACGGGTTCCCCGGCGACGAGACCCCCATCGTGCGCGGGTCCGCGTTGGCGGCCTTGAACTGCAAGAGCGACGATCCCAGCGATCCGGACTACGAGTCGATCTGGGAGCTGATGCGCGTGGTCGATGAGTACATTCCCACGCCGGAACGTGATGAGGACAAGCCCTTCCTGATGTCCATCGAGGACGTCTTCTCCATCAAGGGGCGTGGCACCGTCGTCACCGGGCGTGTGGAGCGGGGAACGATGCGCCCCAACACCGAGGTTGAGCTGGTGGGCGATATGTACGAAAAACCCCGCAAGACCGTGGTGACTTCTATGGAAATGTTCCACAAGATCCTCGACGTGGTGCGGGCAGGCGACAATGCGGGCCTGTTGCTGCGTGGCGTCAACAAGGACGATGTGGGTCGTGGCGTCGTCGTTGCTGCTCCGGGTACCATCCGTGCGCAGCGCAAGTTCGAGGCCGAAGTCTACATTCTGCGCCGGGACGAGGGTGGGCGGCACAAGCCCTTCTTCTCCGGTTACAAGCCGCAGTTCTTCATCAGCACGATGGATATCACCGGCACTGTTGAGTTGCCGGAAGGCGTCGAGATGGTGATGCCCGGTGACCGCACCAACATGACAGTGGAGCTGCTCTCTCCGGTGGCGATTGAGGCCGGTCAGCGCTTTGCTATTCGTGAGGGTGGTCTGACCGTTGGCGCCGGCATCATCACCAAGATTCTGGATTAATTGATAAACTTGCTCGCAGTTTGCTGTGCTACATAAGGTGGTTTATGGCTAAACAACGTATTCGTATTCGGTTGAAGGGATATGATCATCGTATCCTGGATGAGTCCGCGCGGCGTATCGTCGAAGCGGCTGAACGGACGGGGGCGCGGGTCGTTGGCCCGGTCCCGCTGCCGACCAAGATTGAGCGATTTGCGGTACGACGTTCGACTTTCATCGACAAGGATAGTCACGAACACTTCGAGATTCGCACCCATAAGCGATTGATCGATATTCAGGAACCGGATTCGAAGACTATCGACACGCTGATGCGGTTGAATATGCCGGCCGGCGTCGATATCGAGATCAAACTTTAAGTTTTGAATTTGCACCGCTGCTGTTGCCCCCTGGTTGTTCCCTGAACCACAGGGTTAAGAACCAGGGGGTTAAACTGCGAGCAGTTTAGGCTGTGGACGGCCTACGTGGCGGTAGCATGGGATGATGCGGCAGACCTAGCGCTGGCAGTCCCAAGGAGGATATGGTGAAAGGGATCCTAGGTAAAAAAGTGGGGATGACCCAGATCATTCAAGATGACGGTATTGTGGTGCCGGTGACGGTGGTGGAAGCCGGGCCGTGCTTTGTCACGGGAATCCGCACCCCTGAGCGCGATGGCTATCGCGCAGTACAACTGGGGTTCGACCCGACTAAGCCCTGGCGCCTGAGCAAAGGGCAGCGTGGGCATTTGCAGCAGGCTGGCGCGCCTGAGTTACGCCATTTGCGCGAGCTGCGCATCCGCGAGGATGAGGAGTACGAGCTGGGGCAGCAGGTGCTGGTTGACATTTTCGAGCCGGGCGAGTGCGTCGACGTCGAGGCGAAGTCCAAAGGACGCGGGTTTGCCGGTGTGGTCAAGCGTTACAACTTTGCCGGTGGTCCGCATACCCACGGTCAATCGGACCGTGAGCGCGCGCCGGGTGCAATCGGCGCGTGCGCCACGCCCGGTAAGGTGTGGAAAGGCAAGAAGATGCCCGGTCGTATGGGCGGCAAGAAGACAACGGTTTCCAATTTGGAAGTTGTGATGGTCGATCCAGAGCGGAATCTGCTGGCTGTGCGGGGCAGTGTCCCTGGGCCAAACGGCGGTTTGGTCTTGATCAAGATCGCCCGTAAGCAGAAGACTGCCAAGTCAATTGCCAGGGGAGGTAAGTAGCAATGCTTATTCCAGTCATGAATATGCAGGGCGAGAAAGTCGATGAGATTGAACTGCGCCCGGATATTTTTGAGGCCGCGGTAAACGTGCCGTTGATGCACCAAGCGTTGGTGCGCCAGTTGGCGAACGGACGCTTAGGCACGCACAAGACTAAGACCCGCAGTGAAAACAACCGCTCGAAGTCTAAGTGGTATCGCCAGAAGGGTACCGGTCGTGCCCGCCACGGCAGTCGCAACGCCCCGATCTTTGTGGGTGGTGGTATTGCGCACGGGCCACGGCCGCGCAGCTACGAGAAGAAGATGCCGGTGAAGATGCGGCGCGCGGCGTTGCGTGCGGCCCTTTCGGTCAAGGCTGCGGCGCAACAAATCGTCGTGGTGGATCAGTTGGCAATGGATGCGCCAAAGACGAAAGAGATGGTGCGCGTGTTGCAAAACCTGTCCGCAGTGGATGGCAAGGCCCTGATCTTGCTTCCGGAGCGCAACGCATCGGTTGAACTCTCGGTCCGCAACCTGCCTATGGCCAGAACACTGCGTGCGCATTACTTGAACATCAAAGACTTGATGAGCGCCGACTATCTCGTCATGCCTTTGGGGGCGCTCGAGGTGGTTGAGTCTATTCTGGGGCTGGCCTCCTAGACACGGCGAGAGGAGTTGAATAATGGATATTTATGATGTCATTGTCCGGCCACTGGAAACGGAAAAAGCCTATATCCAACGTGAGATGGGGCAGTACGTTTTTGTGGTCAATCGTAAAGCAAATAAAGCGCAGATTTCCCACGCAGTGGAAGAAATCTACGACGTCGATGTGCAATCTGTGAATGTGATGAACATGCCGGCCAAAATCAATAAAACCCGTGGACGCCGTACGGTAACGCGCCGTGCGCCGTGGAAGAAAGCCATTGTCACTTTGGCGCCGGGTGAATCGATCGAGGCATTGGAGGCTTAAGATGGCAATCAAGAATTATAAGCCCACTTCTCCCGGTCGTCGTGGGATGACCGGACAGACGTTTGAGGAGATCACGCGGACGAAGCCAGAAAAGAGCCTGATACGCCCGCTGACCAGGAAGGCCGGACGCAATGCCTATGGGCGGATCACAGTGCGCCATCGCGGTGGTGGCCACGCGCGCCAGTATCGTCTGATTGACTTCCGGCGCAACAAGTTCGACATCCCGGCGCGGGTGGATTCGATTGAATATGATCCTAACCGCTCGGCGCGTATCGCCTTGTTGGTCTATGCGGATGGCGAGAAACGCTACATTTTGGCCCCGCTAGGCCTGCGCGTGGGGAACACGGTGATCAGCTCGCGGAAGGGCGTGGAAGTCTACGTGGGCAATGCCATGCCCCTGGAGCGCGTGCCGTTAGGGACAACCGTGCATAACATCGAGCTTTATCCTGGTCGTGGCGGTCAACTGGTCCGCTCGGCGGGGGCATCGGCTCAGGTGTTGGCTAAAGAAGGTGATTATGTGACGCTGCGCCTGCCCAGTGCAGAAATGCGTCGTGTTCACAAAAACTGTATGGCGACCGTGGGGCAGGTAGGTAACCTCGATCACGCGAATGTAAAATTGGGCAAGGCCGGACGTAGACGCTGGTTAGGATGGCGTCCCGCGGTGCGTGGTTCGGCAATGTCGCCACGCGATCATCCCCATGGGGGTGGTGAGGGCCGTTCGCCAATCGGTATGCCCGGTCCAAAGTCTCCGTGGGGTTGGCGGACGCTGGGCCGCAAGACCCGGCGGAACAAGTCAACTGACAAATACATCGTTCGTCGGCGCAATGCCGGCCGCCGGAAGTAAGGGAGGTATAGAGAATGTCACGTTCTTTGAAAAAAGGGCCTTACGTCAATCCGAAGCTGCTCAAGAAGGTCGAAGAGATGAATCGCAGCGGGCAGAAGCGCGTGCTGCGCACGTGGTCGCGCGCTTCCGTTATCTTCCCGCAGATGGTGGGGCACACCATCGCGGTTCACGATGGCCGGCGACACGTTCCGATCTACGTGACGGAGAACATGGTGGGGCATCGCCTGGGAGAGTTCGCGCCCACGCGGATGTTCCGTGGTCACATCGTCAAAGAGAAAAAGGGCCGGGTTTCACGGTAAGGGGAGTGAGGTAAAGACTAATGCCGGAAAGTGTACATGCTATAGCTAAGCATATCCCTATGGCACCTTTAAAGGTGCGGCGCATCCTTGCTCCTTTGCGAGGTATAACAGCGCAGACAGCGCTGGATGCGTTACAGGCAATGCCGCACGCAGCGGCGGTCCCGGTCTACAAGGTGATCCGTTCTGCGATGGCGAACGCCGACGAGTTGGGGTTGGATATCGAAAATTTGTATATTGTTCAGCTTACGGCTGACGAAGGACCAGGTCGGATGCCCGGTAAGGGTTGGCGAGCGCGCTGGGGCAGTCGCGGGCGCTATCGGCCGATCCGTAAACGTTCGTCGCACATCACAGTCGTTCTTGAAGAACGGCTTCCAGAGTAGTTGGGAAGGAGGCTATTTTGGGACGCAAAGTTCATCCCTATGGTTTTCGTTTGAAAGTGATTCGCGATTGGAAGTCTCGCTGGTTTGCAGAGGGCCGGGAATATTCTGATCTTTTAGCGGAAGATAACGAGATTCGTGATCTGATTTACACAGAAATGCGCTCGCGCTCGCGTGATGGGCAAAGTGGCATTTCGAGCGTCGAAATCGAACGCTTTCCCCCGAATCAGGTCTCGGTCATCATCTGGACGGCACGTCCGGGTGTGGTGATCGGGCGTAAAGGGGAAAACGTCAAGGCCCTGCGGCAGAAAATCGAGAACCTGACCGGCGGCAAGCGCGTGCATGTAGATATTCAAGAGGTCGAGCAACCGGACCTGGATGCCCACTTGGTGGCGGAGAATATTGTCGCGCAGTTGGAGAAGCGCATCTACCACAGTCGCGCGATGAAGCGCGCCGTGCGCCAGGCGTTACGCGCCGGCGCCGAAGGCGTGAAGGTTATGTGCAGCGGGCGTCTGGCCGGTTCCGAAATGGCGCGCCGGGAATGGATGCGCGAGGGGCGTGTGCCCTTGCAAACGTTGCGCGCTGACATCGACTACGCTCAGGAAGAAGCTCTCACGACTTATGGTCGTATCGGTGTCAAGGTATGGATTTATAAGGGTGAGGTTCTGCCCCAGAAATCTGCTGTTGTCGAAGATGCAGCGTAGAGCTTATCAAACTGTGAAACTGCTCGCGGTTCATGCAGTTTACGTTGTTATATTTAAGGAGATGGAACCATGTTGATGCCTAAACGCGTGAAATATCGCAAGCAACATCGTGGGCGCAGAACGGGTAAGGAATCCCGTGGGGTGGATGTGAGCTTTGGCGATTACGGGCTGCAAGCCCTGGAACCGGCCTGGGTCACCGCCCGGCAGATCGAAGCGGCACGCCGCGCCATTGTGCGTCATATGCGGCGGCGCGGCAAGTACTGGATACGCATTTTCCCCGACAAACCGGTTACGTCTAAACCGGCGGAAACCCGCATGGGTAAAGGGAAGGGCGCAGTCGATCATTGGGTGGCCGTTGTGCGTCCTGGCCGTGTGATGTTCGAAGTTGGGGGGATGCCGGATGATGTGGCAAGGGAGGCGCTGCGTTTAGCGTCGAACAAGCTGCCGATCAGAACTCAGGTGATTACCCGCTTGGATTTGGAGCAGGAGAGTTAGCTATGCAGGCACACGAATTACGAGAATTAACAGAGGAAGAATTAGAGCTGCGCCTGCGGGAAACTCGGCGTGAATTGTTCAACCTACGGCAACAATGGTATGCCGGCAGCTTGGAAGATCATAATCGACTGCGCGCGGTGCGCAAAGACATTGCGCGCATTAAGACGATTCTTCGTGAACGCGAGTTAGTCTTGGCGTTGGCGCAGAAAGGAGCAGCGGCATGAGAGAGCTAGACAGTTGGCAGTCTCGTCGTCGGCATCTGACAGGTGTTGTGACCAGTGATAAGATGGACAAGACCGTGGTTGTGAGCGTGGAACGGCGCTATCGCCACCCGCTTTACAAAAAAGTTGTGCGCGCGGTGAAGAAATACATGGCGCACGATGAAAACAACGCTTGTCGTTTGGGCGACCGGGTGAGCATCATCGAATCACGCCCTTACAGCCGCCGCAAGCGCTGGGCTGTCGAAGAGATTCTGGAACGGGCCGCGTAAGGAGTAGTTGCTATGATTCAAAAACAAACGCGGTTAAAAGTTGCGGATAATACGGGTGCCCAGGAAATTCTGTGTATTCAAGTATTAGGTGGTTCGCGCCGGCGCTATGGCTCTATCGGAGACCTCATTGTGGCAACGGTCAAAGCATCCACGCCCACGGCTTCGGTGAAAAAAGGGGAAATCATCCGCGCGGTCATTGTGCGGGTAGCCAAAGAATATCGCCGTTCTGATGGTTCTTACATTCGCTTTGACGACAATGCAGCCGTCATTCTGGATGCTTCGGGCATTAACCCGCGCGGAACCCGCATTTTTGGGCCGGTGGCCCGGGAGTTGCGTGAAAAAGGCTTTATGAAAATCGTGTCCTTGGCGCCCGAAGTGCTGTAGGAATGGTGTGAGGTATTGAGATGAATCGTATAAAAAAAGGTGATACAGTTGAAGTGATCACTGGCGAGGACCGGGACATCCGTGGTGAAGTGCTGCGGGTGTTAGCCAAGGAAAATCGGGTGGTGGTCTCGAAAGTTAACATAGTGACGAAGCACCAGAGCGCCCAACGGGCTGGCCGGTCGCAGATGCAGGGCGGGCGGATTCAGTTCGAAGCGCCGATTCACGTCTCCAACGTGATGCTCGTGTGTCCGAAGTGTGACCAAGCCACGCGCGTGGGCTATGCTGTCGTCGACGAGCGTAAAGTGCGCGTCTGCCGCCAGTGCGACGCGGTGATTGAGTAGCAGGTTCCCTGCTCTGGAAGAAGGTCAATATGCAACCATTACAGAAGCGTTATCGTGAAGAAGTTACGCCAAATTTGATTAAAGAGTTTGACTACGACAATGCGATGCAGGTGCCACGCATTCGCAAGCTGGTGCTCAACATTGGGATGGGTGAAGCCCTGGATAACCCCAAAGCGCTGGAGTACGCTGTGGAGGACTTGCGGACGATTACCGGGCAACAGCCGGTCATCACCAAGGCGCGTAAGTCGATAGCTAACTTCAAGTTGCGCGAGGGCCGCGCGATTGGCGTCAAAGTGACGCTGCGTGGGGAGAAGATGTGGGCTTTCCTGAGCCGTCTGATCAACGTGGCGTTGCCGCGCATGCGCGACTTCCGGGGCGTGCCCGACAAGCTGGACGGGCGGGGCAATTATACCCTGGGACTGCGCGAGCAATTGTTGTTCCCGGAAATCGATTATGACAAGATCGATAAAATCCGAGGGTTTGAAGCAACCATTAACACCACGGCTGAAACCGACGAAGAGGCGCGTCGCCTCTTGGAAATGCTGGGGATGCCTTTCCAGCGTTAATGGCCCTTGGGCTGGTAAGCGAACTAAAGTAGTTTCTTTGAAGAAGGAGTAAAGGTATGGCGAAAACATCAATGCCGATTCGCGAAACTCGGCGGAAGTATAAGGTGCGGGTACGCAACCGCTGTTCTCGTTGTGGACGGCCGCGTGGGTATTACCGCCGCTTCGGTTTGTGCCGGATTTGTGTTCGTGAGTTGGCCCTAGAGGGGAAAATCCCCGGCTTGGTCAAGTCGAGTTGGTAATGGGGTAAAGCGATGATAACAACTTCAGATCCAATTGCCGATATGTTAACGCGCGTTCGAAATGCTTTAATGGTCAAGCACGCGACAGTTTCTATGCCCGCATCCAAGATCAAGGTGGCAATTGCCAAAATTCTCAAGGATGAGGGGTATATCGAAGACTATAAACTGGTCACCGACGAGAATATGCACCGGAACTTGGTCATCCAATTGAAGTACCGGGGTGACTTAAAGCATCAACGGGCGGTGATCACTAACCTGACGCGTGTGAGTAAGCCCGGCCGGCGTATCTATACGGCGGCTAAAGATATTCCCTGGGTGCGCAGTGGGATGGGGATTGCGATCCTCTCCACGCCTAAGGGCGTTATCACGGGCCAGCAGGCGCGCCGGCTTAACGTCGGCGGCGAAGTCATCTGCTACGTCTGGTAGAACGGGTAGGGAGGTCAACGTGTCACGGATAGGAAAGATGCCGGTCCCGGTCCCAACTGGGGTGCAGGTGAAGATTGATGGAAATACAGTGACGGTTAAAGGCCCACTTGGAGAGCTAACGCGCGAGTTCCGCCCTGAGATGCAAATCGCATTAGAGGACGGCGCGGTGCGTGTGACGCGCCCCAATGATGAGCGTATGAACAAGGCCTTGCATGGCCTCACCCGTGCGCTGATTAACAACATGGTGGTCGGCGTTCATGAAGGCTACACCAAGGTTTTGGAAGTTCTAGGAACCGGTTATCGGGCTGAACTGCAAGGGACGGACCTGGTAATGAGCCTGGGCTTCTCGCATTCTGTTGTCGTTACGCCGCCGCTGGGCATTGACTTTGAGGTCAACCCGCGCACCAGCACGATCACGGTCAAAGGTTGTGACAAGGAAGTGGTGGGGCGCGTCGCGGCGGAGATTCGCGCCTGGCGTCCGGTGGAGCCTTACCTGGGTAAGGGCATCCGCTATCAGGGCGAGGTCGTGCGCCGCAAGGCCGGCAAATCTGGCAAAGCTCAGTAGCTTAATTTCAATAAAAACGTGGAACCGAGGGTGAAATAAAAGATGAAACCGGAAATTGATCGTCGTAAAGCCCGAGCGCGGCGTCGTGTGCACATTCGTAAGACTGTGCATGGCACGCCGGAACGTCCACGTCTGAGTGTCTTTCGAAGCCTGAATCATATTTATGCGCAGATTATCGACGATAGTGTAGGCTGCACGTTAGCGTCAGCTTCCACAGTGGATCAGGCCGTGCGTCAGCAAGTTGCTGAACTGCCGAAGACCGAACAGGCGCGGATCGTGGGGCAAGTGTTAGCTGAACGGGCCTTATCAAATGGGGTGACAAAGGTGGTGTTTGATCGTGGTGGTTACAAGTATCACGGTCGCGTGAAAGCTCTCGCCGAGGCCGCGCGTAAGGCGGGCCTGGATTTCTAATATACGGTTGCGCCTAGTCGCGTCCGGCAGGAGGAGATATGGAGTCACGACGAGATCGTAGACCATTTGAGGAAGAACAAGAAGAACTGGATGAACGCGTAGTGGATATTACGCGGGTGGCCAAAGTCGTCAAGGGTGGCCGCACGTTCCATTTCCGTGTGGTGGCGGTTGTGGGCGACAACAAAGGCCAGGTCGGATTGGGGATCGGCAAAGCGCGCACGGTACCTGACGCTATCGGGAAAGCTACCGAACGCGCGCGGCGCGCGATGCATGCGGTTCCGCTGGAAGGTACATCGATCCCCCACGAGGTGCTGGGACGTTGTAGCGGCGCGCGAGTGTTGCTGCTCCCGGCAACCAGAGGTACCGGCGTAATTGCCGGTGGCAATGTGCGCGCCGTGCTGGAAGCGGCGGGAATCCACGATGTGTTGACAAAGTCGCAGGGCAGCGCCACGGCCGTCAACGTCGTGCAGGCCACCATGGATGCGCTGGATCAATTGCGCTGGGTTGAAGAAGTCGCCAAGGAGCGCGGTAAGCCAGTGGCTGAAGTGATGCCATTCTGGCGAAGGAGAAGTGCATAATGGCGAAAATGTTGCGCATTACATTGGTGCGCAGCCCTATCGGCTATTCCATTCGCCAGAAGCGAACGGTGAAAGCGTTGGGGCTGCGGAAGTTGCAGCAGGTTGTGGAACGCCCCGACAATCCGGCCGTGCGCGGGATGGTGAACAGGATTTCGCACTTGTTGCGTGTTGAGGAAGTTGCGTCAGCGGATGACGCGGCATAGGGTGGAGGATACCATGAAGTTACATGATTTGCAGCCCGCTGAGGGCGCAAAAAAGCCTAGAAAACGCAAGGGCCGTGGTATCGCTGCCGGGCAGGGTAAGACGGCCGGGCGCGGTACTAAGGGTCAGAACGCGCGCAGCGGTGGTGGCGTGCCCCCCTACTTCGAGGGTGGACAATTGCCTTTGGTGCGCAAAATCCCCTTCGTGCGGGGTTACAAATTCTTCAATCCGTACAAGGTGACGTTCAAGCCGGTGAACCTCGCGCAGATCGCCAAGCGTTTTGAAGCTAAATCTGTTGTCTCCCCGGAAACTCTGGCTGAGGTCGGGTTGATCAAGCACGCGGATGATTTGGTGGTTGTGTTGGCCGAGGGCGAGATCGATCGCCCCTTAACTGTGACGGTGCATCGCGTCTCGGCTGCGGCACGGGCCAAGATTGAGGCGGTGGGTGGCGTGGTGGAGTTGTTGCCGTGGACACGCGGCGGTTATCGTACCCGTTAATCGCCATGAAGCTCATGTGGGTTAGACTCTGAGGGAGGCAAGTGATGCTTGAGGCCCTACGTAATGCTTTCAAACTTCCGGATCTGCGCCGGCGGATTTTCTATACGCTTTTGATCCTGGTGATTTTCCGTATGGCGTCGAATATTCCCGTTCCTGGCGTGGACCGTTTGGCGCTCAAGGATTTCTTTGATTCTGCTCGGGCCGGTGGAGAGACGGCCGGATTGGGTCAGTTTGCCAATCTTTTGGACCTGTTGTCCGGTGGGGCAGTATCGAATTTTTCGGTGTTGGCTGCGGGCGTCTATCCGTATGTGACGGCGCAAATTGTCTTGCAATTGCTGCTGCCGATCTTCCCGAAGTGGGAACAGCAGATCAAAGAAGAGGGTGAAGAAGGCCAACGTAAGATGAACCAGTGGACGTTCTATCTGACCGTCCCGCTGGCCGCGCTATCGGCCTTTGGGCAGGCGCAACTCTTCCGCTCGGCAACCATAGGAGCGCGGCCGATCTTACCATACTTCGGCTGGGGGCCGACGACGACGTTGCCGACAATCACCCTGCTGGTCACGATGACGGCAGGGACGATGTTCGCCGTCTGGCTCGGCGAGTTGATCTCCGAACAAGGTGTCGGTAATGGTTTGTCGTTGATCATCTTCGGGGGCATCGTGTCGCGCGTACCAGCCAGCTTCCGTAGTATCTGGGAGACCGATGGCATCTTTGGTATCTTCATCTACACCGCCATCATGGTGTTGACCATTCTGTTTATTGTCTTCGTCCAAGATGGCGAGCGACGGATCAAAGTGCAATATGGGAAGCGCGTGCGTGGCATGAAAGTCTACGGGGGCGGTAGCACCTACATCCCGTTGAAAATCAACACTGCCGGCATGATCCCGTTGATTTTTGCGCAGTCTATTTTGGCCTTCCCGGCGGTTATCGCGCAGTTTTTCTTGGGTAGCAGCAACCCGAGTATCGTGAATCTAGCAAACAACGTCGTAGTTTTCTTTGGTGGGAACAGTATCTGGTATGCGCCTATCTACTTCCTGGCCGTCTTTGGACTAACTTACTTTTACACGTTCGTGATGATCGAGCAGCAAAACTTGCCGGAAATGCTCCAGAAACAGGGAGGCTTCATTCCGGGTGTGCGGCCTGGTAAAAGGACCGAGGGACACATCTTGGGGATTTACAAGCGCATCACTCTGGCGGGCGCGCTGTTCTTGGGGACGGTGGCGGTGTTGCCCTACATCGTGGGACTCTTTATGAGGTCCAACCAGATGCTCATTCAGAGTTCGGGCTTGCTCATCGTCGTGGGCACGGTGATGGACACCGTGCGCCAGTTGGAAGCGCAACTGCTCATGCGTAACTACGAGGGCTTCCTGCGCTAAAAGTAAAGTATGGTATAATACTCTGCTGTGTGTGCGTCTTACCAGTGAAGAAACGCGCGCGGTATCGGTCGGTAAAAAATGCGGGAAAAGTCTTTGGCCCGATTTTTAGGAAGGAGTTGGAATCATGAAGGTGTCACCATCAGTAAAGCGACGCTGTCCGAAGTGTAAGATCATTAAACGGCGTGGGGTTATTCGCGTGATTTGCGAGAACCCTCGGCATAAGCAACGTCAAGGGTAATTTTGCCCTTTGGGTTGATTTGGAGGAGGCTGGAAAAGAACTATGGCACGTATAGCAGGAGTTGACCTGCCACGCAACAAGCGTATCGAGATTGGTCTGACGTACATCTACGGTATTGGACGCACGACCAGCGGCGAGATTTTGCAGAAGGCGGGAGTTGATCCCCGCAAGCGCGATACAGATCTCACCGAAGCGGAACTGGCGTCGATTCGTGATGTCCTGGATCGCGAGTACATTGTCGAGGGTGATCTGCGCCGTGAAATGCAAATGAACATCAAGCGGCTGATCGAGATTGGTTCTTACCGTGGGCTGCGCCATCGTCGTAATCTGCCGGTGCGTGGTCAGCGTACACGGACCAATGCCCGGACCAAGCGTGGTCCCAAGAAGACGGTCCCCGGTCGCGGTCGTCGCCGTGGCGCAAAGAAAAAGTAATATACTGATCTGGACATAAAAACTAAACTGTTACGGTGTTTTATAGGCGTAGCAAGTTTAGCAAAATATGACCGAATCAGTAGCGGGTATGAGTATGTGGTGGATAAGGAGCTAGGAGGATTTTATGGCGAAACGTGCAGTTCGCACCGCGCGCAGGACCGTTCGGCGTGTCAAGCGTAATGTGCCTCGCGGTTGCGTCTATATTCAAACAACGTTTAATAACACAATCATTACCGTGACGGACCCGCAGGGTAACGTGATCCGCTGGGGAAGCGCCGGCTCCTCTGGATTTAGAGGAACACGGAAAAGCACGCCTTTTGCCGCGCGGTTGGCCGCGGAAAAAGTGGCAAAAGAGGCCATCGATAACGATGGGTTGCAGGAAGTGGATGTCTTCGTCAAGGGCGCTGGCCCTGGTCGTGAGGCTTCGCTGCGCGCGCTGGCGGCCGTGGGGCTGCGCGTGCGTTCGATTGTAGATACGACGCCTATTCCGCACAATGGGTGTCGTCCGCCTAAGAAGCGGCGTGTATAAATCGACGAAAGTAAGAAGCAGGCATAAGGAGAAGTTATGGCAAGAAATATAGGGCCTTCGTGCAAGCAGTGCCGGCGTGAAGGGATAAAGCTCTATCTCAAGGGTGACAAGTGCTATACCGAAAAGTGTCCCTTTGAGGGGCGTGCTTATCCGCCCGGTCAGCATGGGAAACAAACATCTTTTCGCCGGCGCAAACTGTCTGACTATGCCATGCAGTTGCGCGAAAAGCAGAAGGCGCGCCGGGTCTACGGTGTGCTGGAGCGGCAGTTCCGTCGTTATTACCACGAGGCGCAGCGGCGCTCGGGGTTGACGGGTGAGAACTTATTAACCGTGTTGGAAAGCCGGTTGGATAACGTCGTTTATCGGCTGGGCCTGGCTGACTCGCGCGCTCAGGCGCGACAGTTGGTCACGCACGGCCACTTTACGGTCAACGGTCGCAAGACGAATATCCCGTCTTTCCTGGTGCGCCCCAACGATTTGGTGGGGGTACGACCAGAAAGCCGGCGCGCCAAGTACTTCAAGGAGCGCAAGGACCTGCTCGGCAAGCGTGAAGTGCCGGCTTGGTTGAGCCTCGATGAAGAAACTATGGATGGGCGTGTGTTGGTGTTGCCGACACGGCAAGAGATTGACGTGCCGGTGAATGAGCAGTTGATCGTCGAATTCTACTCACGCTAAAGCAGACAGGAGGCCACGTGTTAGCAGCACCAGTTCTGCCGAAAGTCGAAGTGGAGGTGAATACTCAACAGTATGGCCGTTATGTGGTTGGCCCGCTGGAGAGTGGCTATGGGGTGACGTTGGGCAATTCCTTGCGGCGTGTATTGTTGTCGTCGCTGGAAGGCGCTGCAATCACCGCTGTACGGATCACCGACATTCCGCACGAGTTCTCCGCGATTCCGGGAGTGCGGGAAGACGTGATTCAAATCATACTTAGATTGAAGCAAGTTCGTCTTTCGCTGGAAGGCGAAAGTCCGCAGTATATGACGCTGCGGATCGAAGGGCCGGGGGTGGTCACGGCCGGGGATATTATCGCCCCACCAGAAATCGACGTCCTGAACCCCGATCTGTACCTGTTTACTGTGGATGACGATGAAGCGTATTTGGATTTCGAGTTCACGGTCGAGGATGGGCGTGGCTACTTGCCTGCCGAAGGACGTGGGCGGATGCCCATCGGCGTGTTGCCGGTGGATGCCATCTTCAGCCCGGTCCGGCGCGTGAACTTCCGTGTGGAACAGGCGCGCGTTGGGCAATTGACCAACTACGACCGCTTGATCGTCGACATCTGGACGGATGGCCGGATTGCGCCTTTGGACGCTCTCAAAGAGGGGGCGCGGATTCTGGTGACGCATTTGCGTTTGATTGCCGGCGCTGAAGTGGAAGAGGAAGTCGAAACGGTGGCGGATGAGCAAAAAGAAGCAATCCCCTACCAGGCTTATGCCGTACCGATCGAAGACCTGGGTTTGGGCGTGCGTGTCTACAACGCCCTCAAACGTACCGGGATTTCCAACGTCGGTGAGGTGTTGGAAATGCTTGCTCGGGGACGGGATGCAATGTTGTCTATCCGCAACTTTGGTGAAAAGTCACTGGATGAGTTGGTTGAGCAACTAAAAATCAAGGAGTTCTGGACGGAACCGGCCGAAGAAGGCGAAGAGGCCGAGGCGACCGTCTGAACGTGAAGTCAGGAGGTTGAGGTATGCGGCATCGTGTCGCGGGTAAGAAGTTAAGTCGCTCAATGGGCCATCGGACTGCCCTGCGTCGCAATCTGGTGACGGAGTTATTCCGCCACGAAGCCATTCGCACGACACGCGCGAAGGCAGAAGCGATTCGTGGGCAGGCTGAGAAGCTAATTACGTTGGCCAAGCGGGGCCTCGTTGCTGGAGAGGTGGATCCCGCCAAAGAGGTACACGCGCGCCGCTTGGCGGCCGCGCGGCTCAATGATCCTGCCATCGTGCAGAAGTTGTTTGATGAAATTGCGCCCCAGTTCCAGGATCGTCCTGGCGGTTATACGCAGATGTTCAAGCTGGGCATGCGCCAGGGCGATGCTGCCCAAATGGTACTTTTAAAACTGGTCGAAGATTAGTGCGGGTGTGACGCCGTCTCTGCGCGGCGTCAAAGGCGGCCTGTGTGAACTCAGGCGAACCGTGTGGGGTGCGCGTCAAAGCCGTCGTAGCCTACGATGGCACGGGATACGGGGGATTTCAGCGGCAAAAGAACGCCCCTAGTATCCAGGAAGAGTTGGAACGGGCGCTGGAGAAGTTAACGCAGACGCCATGTCCTGTTCTCGCCTCCGGGCGCACCGATGCCGGCGTACATGCCGAAGGCCAGGTTATCGCTTTCGATACGGCTTGGCAACACCCATTGCCCGATTTGCAAAGGGCGATGAACGCCGTGCTACCCTTACAGATCGCGGTCGTGCAGATAGCGTTCGCTGCGCCGGCCTTTCATCCCCGGTACGACGCGCTGCGGCGTGCTTACCGGTATACGATCTGTCGCGGGGCAGTGCGCGATCCATTTGCGGCTCGCTATAGCTTGCACGTCGCGCGCACATTAAACCTGGAGGCTATGCAGTCTGCGGCTGCACTGTTGGTGGGGAAGCACGATTTCGCTGCGTTCGGTTCGCCGCCGGTAGGGAATAATGCGGTGCGCGAAGTCTTCCGCGCGGTGTGGACCCAACAGGATGTGTGGTTGTACTTCGATATCGAAGCCAACGCCTTTCTGTACCGGATGGTCCGTATGCTGGTCGGAACCTTGCTTCGCGTAGGGTACGGCAAGCTATCTCCAGAGGTGTTTGGGGAAATCTTGCGCGAACGCCAGCGGCGCAAGGCTGGCCCGGCAGTAGCGCCACAAGGGCTATGTCTCAGGCGCGTCTTCTACGCAGAGGAGACCTGATTGATCAAGATGCTATCCGAAAATTGTTCTTGCGAGCGTTTCCGGCAAATCGATGAAGAATTCTCGGATAGGTATTAAGAAGCTTTTATTTGGTTTAGGGGTGAGAAAAAGTGAAACAAGCGAGAATCCATAAAACCTTTGTCGCCAAACCGGCTGACATCGAACGGGAATGGTACGTTGTCGACGCAACCGATCTGACTTTAGGGCGGCTAGCGACGCAAATTGCGAGTGTGCTGCGTGGAAAGCACAAACCGCAATATACGCCGCATGAGGATGTGGGCGATTTTGTCGTCGTGATCAATGCCGAAAAAATTCATGTGACGGGTAGGAAGTTGGATCAAAAGATGTATTACCGTCACTCCGGCTATCCGGGCGGCATCAAGTCGATTAGCTTGCGTAGACAATTGGAGAAGCATCCTGAGCGGGTTATCGAACACGCTGTGAAGGGGATGCTGCCGCGTGGCCCGTTGGGCCGCCGTCAATTCAAAAAGCTCAAGGTCTACGCTGGTGCTGAACATCCACATCAGGCCCAGTCGCCTAAGCCAATGCCAATCGCCGAATAGGCATTATAAGGAGTCTAGCGTATGTATTATGAAGGATTAGGACGTAGAAAATCCGCGACCGCGCGTGTGCGTCTCCACGCAGACGGAAGTGGGCAGTTTGTGGTAAATGGAAAGCCTTATCAGGAATATTTTGGCCGTGAGGTTGACTGGCGGAACTTGGTGATGCCTCTGAACCTTACGCAGACTGCGGCTCAGTTCGATGTTACCGTTTTGGTGCAGGGCGGCGGCATCACCGGGCAATCTGAGGCCATACGCATGGGGATTTCGCGCGCGCTCCTAAAGCTTGATCCCGAGTTCCGCCCCGTGTTGCGCAAAGCGGGCATGTTGACGCGCGATGCGCGCGAGAAAGAGCGCAAAAAGCCAGGTCTCAAGCGGGCGCGCAAGGCCCCGCAATATACGAAGCGTTAGTCACTCGCTGCTTGTTTGCTGGCGTGGCTTAGACGTGGCAGGTAGGCAATCACAAGATTGCCTACCTGTTTGTTGTATGGCGTAGCTGACCGGCAGCGTTCACGATTCAGCCACCCTTACGAAGGTGAGGAATGAGACAAAACCTTCGCCAGGGTGCATAGTGAGGAAATATGCCCCACATCACGATCGTTGGTTTAGGTCCCGGCGCTTTCGACCAATTGACGCAAGAGGCTGTTACTGTGCTGTCTCAAGCACCGGACGTATGGCTGCGCACCGCGCGTCATCCGGTCGTTTCGCATCTTCCTGCCGGCCCGGCGATGCACTCGTTTGATAGCCTCTACGAAGAAGCGGAGACGTTCGAGGAAGTGTACGCGACCATCGCGCAGCGGGTGCTGGCATTAGGCGCGCGCGCGGAAGGTGTCGTGTACGCCGTACCCGGACATCCACTCGTGGGGGAAGCAACAGTTACGCAAATCCTCAAGGCCGCGCGCGAAGCAGGAATTGCCACGCGCGTCGTTCCTGGATTGAGTTTCATCGAACCCACGTTGACGGCCCTGGCCCTGGATGCGCTGGACGGTCTGCAAATTGTGGATGCGCTCGACGTGATCGGGTCGTATTACCCTATCTTGAACCCTGATGCGCCGGCGCTGATCGCGCAAGTCTACAGCCGTGCCGTGGCCTCGGATGTGAAGCTCGTGTTGATGAACCTGTACCCTGACGAACACCAGACCGCTTTGGTCGATGCGGCGGGCACGACGGCGGAGACGGTGGTGTGGTGCCCGCTTTACGAGATTGATCACCGCGACCATACCCCGCTGACCTCGCTCTACGTCGCGCCGTTGCCTTACGTGGGTGGTTTCGAGCATCTGTTGGAGACGGTGGCGCATCTGCGCAGCCCGGAGGGTTGTCCATGGGACCGTGAACAGACGCACGCGAGTTTGCGCGAAACCTTGCTGGAGGAGACCTACGAAGTCTTGGAGGCTTTGGACAGGGAGGATGACGACGCGCTCTGCGAGGAATTGGGGGACTTGTTGTTGCAAGTGGTTATGCATGCGCAGATTGCGGGAGAAGAGGGTGTGTTCCAGATGGCGGACGTGATTGCCAATATTGACGCCAAACTGAAGCGCCGCCACCCCCATGTGTGGGGCGCGGCTCAGGTCGCCGATGCACATGAAGTCACCGTCAATTGGGAGGCGATCAAACGTGAGGAGCGCGAGAACAAGGGGGAAGCCCGTGCAGATACGCCCCGTTTCCTGCTGGACGGCGTTCCTAAGACGTTACCGGCACTGGCGCAGGCCCGCGCCTATAGCAGCCGCGCAGCGCGAGTAGGTTTGGATATAGTTGAAATTGCCGCCGATATTGCGCACATCCAGCAGGCAGTGGGAACCTTACTTCAGGCGCATACTGCCGAAGATCGAGGCGCGGCGCTCGGTGCGACGTTATTTGCGATTGCCCAATGTGCCGGTCGTCTGGAGCTGGATCCCGAAGCTGCGTTGCGGGAGGCCAACCTGCGGTTTACCCGGCGTATGCGGCGCGTGGAGCAAGCAGCCCGCGAACAAGGCGTGGCACTGGCAGCGTTGGATGCGGCGGAACGTCTCCGGCTCTGGCGTGAGGGTGATAACTAACCATAAAGACACGAAGTCACGAAGGTTACCAGTAATATCTTTTAGTGTCTTGGTGTTTTCGTGGTAAAGATAATTCGCACGGCAAACTCCCGGTTTAGGCCGGGAGTTTGGTTTTTGCGGGCAAAACCGGGGATTTTACGCGAGATAGGGTTGCAATTCCTGGATAAGGGCAGCTTTGGCGCGATTGCCAACCAGCCGCGCAACCTCTTGACCACTCTTGAAGATGATCATGGTGGGTATATTCATCACGCCATGCTGAGTCGCCAGTGCGGATTCCTCTTGCACATTGACTTTGACAATTTTAAGTTGCCCTTCGAGATCGATGGCCACTTCTTCCAGCGTTGGGCCTAATTTTCGGCAGGGAGGACACCACTCTGCCCAAAAGTCCACCAGAACCGGTAGTGTCGCTTGTGTGACCTCGGCGTCGAAGCTTTGTTCGTCTACATGCGTTACATTTCCCATTCCATTTGCCTCCGTTTTGTCATTCCGTATCAGGTTTTTCCGCTAGAAATTCCGGTGGAGCGGTGTGTGGCCCCGCCGCGTCGTGGGCATTTACCTTGAAACGACTGTGATTATCGCACGGCTGAAAGCATTGTCAAGAACGGATTGGCATCCTGCATGGCGCTATATGCGTAAGAGAATCGTCAGATTCGAGGGGTTGCCATTTATTTTTTCCTGTGTTATAATAAGCCTGTTGGCGGTTTCAAGATCGTCACAAGGCTTGTGAATATGGAAAATACACAAGAGAGTAGTTTACAAGAGATAGACAGTTCGCGCCCGCAGAAGAGTATTTCCTGTTTTGTTGGGCGGATTCTAGGTAGTGCTACAGCGATAGTATGGCGGTGGGGCAATGACCGCCGGGCCGTCGCTGCTTTTGTTGGTCGCTATAGCGCCCACCTGTCCATTCTGGTGTTGGCGCTGCTGATTGGTGTGGCTGGGCGCATTGCCCTGGCACCAATCAGTGTGGCCGTAACACCTGAGGCCGGCGTGATGCCTCTGCCGGTCGCCGCTGAAGTTGTAGCCACCCCGACAGCTACTGTGACCGGAACGCTCCCAGTTTGGCAAGGTACCAATCAAGTGTCACGCGCCGTCTTCAGAATGGCGCAGCCCCGTACCGACATCCCCGAGCGGGTGCGTTTGGAAGTCATCACCTACACTGTGCAGTCTGGCGATAATATTTTCTTCATTGCGGAACGCTTCAAATTATCGCCTTACTCAATTGCCTGGGCCAATATGGAGACCCTGCAGGGGTCTCCATGGCTAATCCAACCCGGTTTGACGCTTTTCATTCCCCCTGTCGATGGCGCTTACCACACGGTGATGCCCGACGAAACGCTCGACGGCATTGCCGAGATGTACGGTGTGATGGCCTCGGCGCTTGATAATGTGTGGAATAAGCTTGAACCCGCTGTACCCCTGTATGAGGGGCAACAGTTGATGGTCCCCGGTGGGGTGGGTGAGGACGTGGAATGGGAGGCACCGCCGCCGCCGCCGATTGTGACCACGCCGGGCGTGTCGGCGGCTGCCGCCAGTTGGGGTGCTTGTGGGGACGTTGCCGTCAGCGGTCCTGGCGCAACGGGATGGTTTATCTTGCCGACCGGTTCGTATGCCGTCTCTGGATGGTACTTCCGCGATTCGCGTAACCCCGGCCACATCGGCCTGGATTACAAATGTCGTTTGGGAGATCCGATTTACGCCACTGACAACGGTGTGGTCGTGTTCGCCGGATGGGGTGGTGGCTATGGTAATCTGGTGCGGGTGCGGCATGGCAACGGCTACGAGACGTATTACGCGCACTTCAGTGCCTTTGCCGTTGGTTGTGGACAGTCGGTGTATCAGGGCCAGCTCCTTGGCTATTGTGGCTCGACCGGCTGGTCGAGTGGCCCGCATTTGCACTACGAGATCCGCCTCAACGGCGTTCCTCAGAATCCTAAGCTCTTTGAACCATGAGTATGCCCGATAAGCCTCCCCAACGGGATAGCCTTGCCTGGCATATCCCTCCCCTGATTCGCTTTTGCACCCGCTTTGCCGTGTGGGTGTGGCGCTGGCACGGCGACCGCGAGGCGCAGCGTCCCGTGTTGGGCCGGTTGGCCTCACACGTTGCGCTCGCCCTGACCCTGGTTTTGTTTGTCGTTCTGGGTAGCGTGAAATTTGACTTCGTCGTCTCTGCTTCTCAGGCCGCAGGTGATCTCGCCGCGCGCAATGGCAGTGCCAACACCAGCGCGCTGGCCGCGTCGTTGACGCGCTCGTACTATCGCAGCAGCGGGAACACGGCTATCACCCGTCAGGCCGAAGCGCACACGGCCATTCCCGAGCGGCCACGACTGGAAATCATCACCTACGCCGTTCAGGCGGGTGATACTGCTGAGTTGATCGCGCAGTCATTCGGCCTGCAACCGACGACGCTGATGTGGTCGAACCCGGAGATAGAGAAGATGCCTGACCTGTTGCAGGTAGGGCAAGTGCTGACGATTTTGCCTCTCGATGGCGTCTACCACACGGTTGAGATTAGCGATACCCTTGAATCCCTGGCCGAGAAATACAAAGTCTCTGTTGAGGCTATCACCACCTGCGAATTCAATGCGCTTTCCGCAGATGGGGACTTGGCCATAGGCGATAAACTGATCGTTCCCGGTGGCACCAAGCCGTATGTGGCGCGCGAGGTGACGACGTATCAAGGCCCGGTGCAGACCGAAGTAACCGGCGCGGGCATTTTCTATTGGCCGGCGTCCGGCGTCTTGACACAGGGCTATTGGTATGGACACCGCGCGATCGACATCGGCGGATCGGTGGGATCGGCGATTGTGACTTCGGATGGCGGCTACGTGAGTTTTGCCGGATGGACGGATATAGGATACGGTTATCTGGTTGTTGTGGACCATGCGAATGGCTTCCAAACCTATTATGCGCACTTGAGCCGCATTTTCGTTGTCGAAGGCGAAACGGTGTACGCGGGGGAGGTCATCGGTGCGATGGGAAGCACGGGGAATTCGACCGGGCCGCATCTACACTATGAGATTCGTTACAACGGTTATCCGACCAATCCGCTGATTTATCTGCCGTAGTTGCCTGTCGGATCAGGTGTGTCAACGAGCCGCGAGGCTCGTTTTTTGTTGGAAAAGGGAGGGATAATGGTTGAGCCGGCACCTTTGACAATTGACGAAGTGCAGTGTTTGTATGCAGACGCCGACAGTGTGCATGATTTCGATCACATCCTGCGCGTCTTGACGCTGGCGGAACGTATCGCGCGGGTGGAGAATGCCGACCTCGACGTGGTGCGCGCTGCGGCGCTGTTGCACGATTGGGGGCGCGGAGAAGCGGATGCTCAGGGTCAGGATCACGCCGCGCTTGCGGCCACGCGAGCACAGGCCTATCTTTTGGCGCGGGGACATCCGCCGGCGTGGACCGAGGCCGTGGTTCACGCCATTGCCGCGCACCGTTTTCGCGTTGCGCCGGAACCGGCGACGTTGGAGGCGCGAGTGCTGTTCGATGCGGATAAACTGGATGCGATTGGTGCGATTGGTATTGCGCGGGCTTTTGCGTATGGCGGTGCACACCAACAGCGACTTTGGGCGCCGATGAACGAAATAGACCTGGCGCGTTGGGAGGCCAACGGCGATGATGCCGCACACACGCCGGTCCACGAGTTCGTGGTGAAGCTCGCGCGCATCCAGGAGCGGCTGTATACCGGCGAGGGCCGGGCGATTGCTCTCGAACGCCATTGTTATATGGAGGCGTTCTACCATCGGCTGGATGCCGAGGTGCAGGGCTTGTTGTAAACAAAAAGGCATTGCAGCAAGCTTACCACGGCAGTGCCATTGAAGTGAATGATTTAGCCCTTATTTTATCAGCAGATTGAGCGGATTTAGCAGATTTTTGGATCAATCTTCTGAATCTGCTCAATCTGCTGACAGAACTTGAAGCCTATTGCACAGGTTGGGCTTTTCTGTGTGGGTCAGTCGCGCGGGCGCAGGTGGGGATAGAGCAGCACGTCGCGGATCGTGCGGTGATCGGTCAGGAGCATGGCGAGGCGATCAACACCCAGGCCGAAGCCGCCGTTGGGCGGCATCCCGTACTTCAGCGCGTGCAGGTAGTCCTCGTCCATCGGTTGTGCTTCCTCATTACCGGCTTCGTAATCCCGTCCCTGCTGGTAGAAACGCTGTTCTTGCTCGAAGGGATCGTTCAACTCGGTGAAGGCGTTGCCCATTTCCATACCGCCGACGAAGAGTTCGAAGCGCTCTACGTGGGTGGGATCGTCGGGTTTTTGCTTGGCCAGTGGCGAGATTTCGACCGGGTATTCGTGAACGAAGGTGGGCTGGATGAGCGCCGGCTCGGCTGCGGAGAGCAGGTTATCGACCAGGTGACCCCAGGTGGCGTTGCCCGCGGCGTCGTAGCCCCGGCGGCGCATCTCGGTGCGTAGCGCGTCTGCGTCGGGGAATGCCACGTAGTCGATGCCTGTGTGGGTGAGGATCAGTTCGCGCAGCGTCACACGCTGCCAGGGCGGTGTGAGGACGATCTCGTGCCCCTGATAGGTGATCGTGGTTGTCCCCAAGATGCGCTCTGCGGTGTAGGCGATCAGTTGTTCGACGGTTTCCATAATGCCGAATAGGTCCGTATATGCGCAGTAGAATTCAAGCTGTGTGAATTCAGGATTGTGCTTGAACGACACGCCTTCGTTGCGGAAGTCGCGGCCAATCTCGTAGACGCGCTCGTACATCCCGACGAGCAGGCGTTTGAGGTACAGCTCGAACGAGATGCGCAGGTAGAGGTTTTGTTTGAGCTGGTTGTGATAGGTGGTGAACGGCCGTGCGTTTGCGCCGCCGTACAGCGGTTGCAGAATCGGCGTTTCGACTTCGAGGTAGCCGTGATCGTCGAGCCAGGCGCGCAGGGCGCTGATCATCCGCGAGCGGATGCGGAAGGTCTCGCGGACCTGCGGGTTGACGGCCAGGTCGGCGTAACGCTGCCGGTAGCGTTCCTCGACGTCGGAGAAGGCGCTGTAGCGCCTGAGGTTGCCGTCAGCGTCCGCGTATTCTTTTGGGATAGGCAGCGGTGTGATGGCCTTTGCCAGCATGCGCAGCGTCTTGACCTGCACGCTGATCTCCCCGGTGCGCGTGCGGACGACAGGACCGCCGGCTTCGACGAAATCGCCGATGTCGAACGCTTTCTTGAACAGCGTGTAGGTTTCGTCCCCTAACGCATCTTGCCGCATGAAGAGTTGCAGCTTTCCACTCTCGTCCTCGATGTGGGCGAAGGCAACCTTGCCCATCACGCGGATGCTGATGATGCGCCCGGCTACGGTGACGGCGGGTGGATCGCTGCCGGCGTGCTCGGCGGCAGCGAAGGCCTCGAGCGTGGCCTGGATGGTGTGGGTGCGATGGGCGCGCGGCGGGTACGGTTCGATCCCGGCCTCGTGCAATTTTTCGAGTTTTTCGATACGTTGGCGTTCTAATTCATTGAATTCCACTGCTGGCTCCTCCAAATAGTCTCAAGTCCAAAGCTTCAAGTCGAAAGTGGTGCTTTTATCAAACAAGCCCATACGCTCTGTATGGGCTTGTTTGATTTGTGTGTGATTTCTTAGTTTACGGCGAGAATGTCGAAAACAATGTCCCCATCTGGCGCCTGGACCACGGCCTTGTCGCCGACGTGCTTGCCCAGCAAAGCGCTGCCGAGCGGCGATTCGTTGGAGATTTTGCCGCGCGCGGGATCGGCCTCGGCGGAGCCGACGACGTGGTACTCTTCCGGCTCATCGATGCCGTGTTCCTGGACGGTCACGTGGCTGCCCACACCGACCACGCCGTCGGACTGGTTGTTTTCGATGATGATCGCTTTGCGTAGTTGCTCTTCTAAGGTCAGGATGCGCCCTTCCACAAACGATTGTTCGCGGCGCGCATCCTCCAATTCGGCATTTTCGATCAGTTCCCCCTCACCTAGTGCCTCATGTAAACGATTCGCCACCTCTTGGCGGCGAACTGTCTTCAGATAATTCAACTCTTGTTCTAATGCTTCTCGACCTTCCGGCGTGAGGTATACCGGGCGATTGCTCATAACGATGCTCCTCTAAGTTTTGGTCTGCGTTGTTGGGGTGAATTCGTTTTATAAAACAAAAACCCGAGAGCGCTTGGCTCACAGGCACGTTCATTCTACCATAGTTCTCGGGAATGTAAAGTTAGAAAAATCACCAGGGCAGGGTCTTGTCATGCTTGCTTCAGTTGGATTCCAATTGCTGCGTGGCGGTATTCACTCAGCGTTTTCCGGCGCGATAAGGGGCAGGGAAAAGTAAAAGGTAGTTCCCTTACCCACTTCGCTCTCGACCCAGATTTCACCGTTGTGTGCTTCGACGATCTGGCGCGAGATGACCAGGCCTAGCCCTGTGCCGGTGACCTGGCGCTCTTTACCCGGCAGCCGGGCAAATTTATGGAAGAGGTGTGGCAATTGATCTTCCGGGATGCCCGGCCCGGTGTCTGACACGGCGACGAGCAGCTTTTGGTCGGTCACTTTAGCGGCGAGGGTGATGGTATCGCCAGGGTCGGAGTATTTCACGGCATTGCTGAGTAGGTTGAGAAGCACCTGGTGAATGCGTTGGTCATCTCCGACGGTACAGGGTAGATCATCGGGGAATTCTATGCGTAAGTCCTGGCGGTTGTTGGTGATGGTGGGGCGGATGGTGTTGGCTGCTGCGGTTATGATCTCGCTCATGCACAGGCGGTGCTGCGCCATTCGGATGCGTCCGGACTCCAGGCGGGCCAGATCGAGAAACTGGGTAGCTAAGGCGTTGACGCGCTGGGTCTCTTGTTGGATGATGGTGACGAATTGCGCGCGCATACTGTCGGTTATATCCGGGCGTTGCAGGAGATCGGCATAGGAGAGGATAGCCGTCAGCGGTGTGCGGATTTCGTGAACGACTTCGGCGACCCAATCGCTCTGCTCGAAAAGGCGCGCATTTTGCACGGCGACTGCTGCGATGCTGGCGAGTGTTTCCAACGTTTCGATGTCCTCGGGGGTGAAGCGATGGCGCGCTTTGGTGGTTACCGACTCTAAAACACCGATGACTTGATCGCCAAAAATCATCGGCATGGCCAGCAGCGATTGCGTGGGATCGA
>Ga0209614_1000504_pt1 | contig 33814 bp, 24 predicted proteins | sample BlaSprsedimmetaG_FD_185484 | JGI IMG/M metagenome (GOLD analysis project Ga0209614, IMG submission 185484) | Hot spring sediment bacterial and archeal communities from California, USA to study Microbial Dark Matter (Phase II) - Blank Spring... ... | reverse complement strand
ACCTGTCCCCGCGCAGCAGAAATTAAATTGACCAAACTCATTTTATGCTCTCCGCTCTTTTAATGATCAAATAAAAAACACCCCCTTTAAAGGAGGTGTTCTTATATGATTTAACGATTTTCACGAATGCGGTTAGCGGCAGTTATTTGACAACCACAACGAGATGTCCGAATTGCCCTGTTTCAACGGGTCCAGCATAACGATAAAATCTGTCAGCGTCTCCAGATCAAACTCCAGCCGGTAGTAATTCAGGGTCCAGATCAGCATCAGTAAGACCATCGCCCGGTTCCGCGTAATAAATGGCTCGCCGTCTATCATATAGTAGACAAACCAACCCAGCTGAGAATACAGATCGCGCCGGTTGGAAAGACGCTCACCCAAAAAGCAGGTCAGCGAACCACCGCCCGGCAGCGCCACCACATTTTTCAGCGCCTCCATGTCCCGGACACCGTACTCATCGTCATACTTTTTCGCCATCATCCAGTTGACATAGCACAACAGTTTCAGTTCTCTTGTCTGGTCATCAGTCATCAATACCTCCCAGCAGCTCCGCATGTAGCATCAACTGCTCTTCAATACCCCTGAGATGTTCCATTTCATAATCGTCGGGCAGACTAACCTTGACGGTTTTAAGAGTAACCTCTTTGCGATCATGATTGACTTCCAGATCCACCACCGTTCCAAAATCCCAGTGCATGGCTTTCGTCACTTCCCGCGGAAGCAAAACGCCCCGACTGGATCCAACCCGTATTATCTTTCGCTGCATATCAACCTCAACTGCTTACTTCGCCTTTAGCGGCATCAATTTCTGTCAAAACATCTCCATATTCTTCCAGAAAACCGTCGAACTCTTCAAGATAGGTCTTTTTCTTCGGTTCCTCTTCACGGGGATTCCGCAACACTACTTTTTCATTTTCCTCGTCCAGAATCAGATCAATTGGGTCACCAAAATCCCACTCCATGGTTTTAATCACATCTTTGGGTAATAGTATGCAAAGGCTTGCGCCAACCCGTACAATTTTTCTTCTCATCGATAAGCCCCTTTTGCTCAAAAATTCATCTCAAAATACTTAATATTATCATTAAAATCAAGGTTTGTTTTAAAAAGTATTATTGTTGTAGAAAACAGATTATTTTGCTCCTCGGTTATAACGCTCCGGCCGGAGTTTTTGCAAGCGTTCGCGGATAAATTTTTCAACACCCTGATTTTTCGGATTATAGAAAACAGGTTCGCCTATTGCTTCAGGGAAATAGTGCTGCGCCACGAAGTCATCCGGAAAGTCGTGGGGATACCGATACTCCTTACCGTAATCCAGTGACTTCATCAGCTTCATCGGCGCATTCCTGAGATGCAGCGGAACATCCGGGAGGGCGCCCTCTTTTACCATTTGACGCGCACTCTCAAGGGACAGATATGAGGCATTGCTCTTGGGTGACGCCGCCAGATAATTGGTCACCTGCGCTAGAATGATTGCCGCTTCCGGCATACCGATCGCATGCACTGCCTGAAATCCCGCCGTCGCCACAGTCAGCGCCAGCGGACTGGCATTGCCAATATCTTCACTGGCGAGAATAATCAGCCGCCGGGCGACAAACAGCGGGTCCTCTCCATTCTCGAGCATAACGGTCAACCAGTACACCGCAGCGTCGGGATCGCTGCCGCGCACACTCTTGATAAATGCCGAAATGATATCGTAATGATAATCGCCTTTTTTATCATATAGCAAATTGCGTTGTTGGAGGGCTTCGCGAATCAGTTTCTGATCAAACCGCACCCGGTTCTGTTTATCCGGCGTTGTCATTTGCAGGCAAATATCAATCGCATTCAGCAATTTACGGGCATCGCCATTGACGGTAAGCAAGAGAAACTGCCGGGCGTCGGCTTCAATCCGGATGTCCAATTTCTGCAGAATAATGTCATCCCGCAGGGCTTGGTCAAGAATTGTCTCCAGATTCTTTTCGGTCAGCGATTTCAACTTCAAAACCCGGCAGCGTGACAGTAGCGGCGCAATGACTTCAAAAGAGGGGTTCTCCGTCGTGGCACCAATCAAAATAAGCGACCCGTTCTCCACCGCAGGCAACAGTGCATCCTGCTGCGCCTTGTTGAAACGGTGGATTTCATCAATAAACAGAATGGTTTTCCGGTTTTGGCGGCGGTTTGATTCCGCCTGATCAATAATCTTCCGGACCTCTTTGACACCAGCAGATACGGCACTCAGCTGAAAGAATCTGGCTTCGGCTCGATTGGCAATGATTTTTGCCAGAGTCGTCTTGCCGGAACCGGGTGGTCCCCAGAGCAGCATCGAAAAAACCCCGCCCGACATCAGCGCTTTCCGCAGAATTTTTCCCTCAGCGGTCAGATGTTCCTGTCCGACAAAGTCTTCAATTATTCTCGGTCGCATTCGCTCCGCCAGCGGTGGTAAAAGCGCCTCTTTGTCCCCGTTTCTATCGAACAATTCCATAAAATCAGCTCAGTTCAAAAGATTGTAAATATTCGGGAATTAGCGTTTCCCAGCTGAATTTTTCCTCGATTCGTTTTCCCAGCGCCACCGATTGCGAAGCCTCGCCATGCACGATAAAAATCTTCCGCGGCGCTTCATTGAAGTTTGACAGCCAGGCTAATATCTCATTGTAATCGGCGTGCGCCGAGAAGCCACTGATTTGCTCAATTCTGGCATTGATCGGGACCTGCTGACCATGAATTTTTACCGTCTCGGCGCCTTCCAGAATCGTGCGCCCCCGGGTTCCTTCAGCCTGATAGCCGATAAACAGCACGGTATTCTGCGGATTTCCCAGACGATTAACAAGATGATGCAAAATGCGCCCGCCGGTTACCATTCCACTGGCAGAAATAATGATCGCCTTTCCGGAAATATTGTTGATTGCTTTTGACTGTTCGGCTGTCTGCGCAATCCGCAAATCGTTGGTTTTTAAAATTTCCACCCCTTTCAGGGCTGCCACTTTGGATTCCAGATCGTGGTCCTGGGTATTCTTTTCAAATACATCAGTGGCATTAATCGCCATGGGACTGTCTATAAAGATCGGCATAACCGGGATGCGCTGTTCCTCTTCCAGTTCGCGGATCGTAAACAGCAGCTCCTGGGTTCGTCCGACGGCAAAGGAGGGGATAATCAACACGCCGCCGCGTTCATAGCTCTCATTGATGATCCGCGCCAGATCCTCCTTGCGGTCGGTTTCGCCGTGCAGGCGATCGCCATAGGTGGATTCAATCACCAGATAATCGGTCCCATACACGGTATGCGGATCGCGCAGAATCGGCTGCGCCGGACGCCCCAAATCCCCGGAAAACAGAATCCGCCGTTCACCCTTCTCCTGCTGAATCCGGATATCCACAAACGCCGACCCGAGGATATGTCCGGCATCCCGGTAGCAGAGTGTCACATTCGGACTGAGATTGATTTTCTTTCCGTAGGGCAGCGGCTCAAACAGCTCCAGCGCCCGCTCCGCATCCGTCACGGTATACAGCGGCAACGCCGGTTTGTGTTTGCTAAACTGCTTCTTGTTGGCGTATTTGGCATCCTCTTCCTGTAGATGCGCCGAATCGGGCAGCATAATCCCGCACAAATCGGCGGTTGCGGGCGTCGCATATACTTTCCCCTTAAAGCCCAGCTGGACCAGCTTCGGCAGGTAACCGGTGTGATCAATATGGGCATGCGTCAGGATTACCATATCAATATCCTTCGGATCAATCGGAAAATCCTCCCAGTTGCGCAGCCGCAACTCCTTCAAACCCTGAAACAGTCCACAGTCAATCAGCAGCTTTTTTCCATCGGCTTCCAACAGAAACTTGGAACCGGTGACTGTCTGTGTCGCGCCTAAAAATGTCAATTTCGCCATATCCGCTCCTCTGTTTACTTTAGTAAGATTATCTTTTCCGTGAGAACCTGATCACCACAGACAACCTGCAGCAAATAACAGCCGGAAGCAACGGTCTGCCCGTAAGCATTGCATCCGTCCCAGGTAAGGAAATATTCATTCTGTTTATTCCCGTAATGGTTTATTTTGCGGACGATCTGTCCTCTGGAATTATAAATATAACCTTCAAAAGCGTTTTTACCCGGTACCATCAGTTTGAAGGTGACACGACTGTTAAAGGGGTTGGGGTACCCATGACTGAGTTTCGCTCTCGCCGGCACAGGCAGATTGTCGCGATCAATATTCAGGCAATCAAATCCAAACCATTCCGAAATATTTTTTAACACGGCTTTTCTAGTCAATGGACTCGTAATCGTTTCCCATGGAAAGCCGAAATAGACCAGTTTCCCGGGCGCTGAACCGTTCGAGAAGACTCCTTCATACTGAATCGCGGCTGCTTTTCCTGCCGAATATTCAAGACAGGTGACGGCATCCAGTTTTGGCATAATTACATCGGGATAATCTTCTTCATAAATCCCATCATTGCCATTGTCAAAATCAAACGCCAGTCCGGTAAATATTCCGCCGGCGCTACCGGACACCGAATGATCATCGGCGTCATCCTGGACATAGCCGGCACGCAGATAATTCAGAAAAAAGGCTTTGTCGGTACTGCTGCCTTTATTATCCAAATCCCAGGCGATTTCCGACCCGCTGACAAAGAGTTGACCGCCGTTTTCAAGGTAATCCGCCACCAGCGCCTGCTCCGCCGTCGAAAAGGTTTCATCCTCGGTGCTTTCGTCGCCCAGAATCCAGTAAACCGCCCGGTAATCAGACAATTGTACCGCTCCGGCGGTGAGCGCCTCATTGGCGACGGTCTCAAAAGAGACCCCCAAAGAGGCTAAATCGGCGCCCATCCATCGTGCAAAATGATGATACGGCAAATTCCAACTGCCTCTCCGGTCAAAACCATCTACGATTAAAACCTTTCCATTATCTCCAGGAGTAGTATAAAAACCGTAGGTATCCGACGGCAGACTTTCGATTTCTTCATCTTCTTCATTATTGATGGATTTCGCCCGAATAAATACGGGACCGTCAGACCATTCATAATCAATACTTGTAATATCCGCTGCAATCAGTGAATCCCCCAGCAATGAATTCCAGCTTTCTCCATCTTCGGAATATTCAAGGCGAATACCGCTGATATTTTCCTCAGAATCAAGATTCCAGCTGAATGATACCTGGGTATCATTGTCTAAAGTGGTAAGCAATACCGGTTGAGCGATGACAATACCGGGACCGATCATGTTGATATACTCGCGGGGTGAGTAATCCACTATCTCCGAATAGGGGCGATTTGTATAGTTCACCCGCCAATCGGTTTTCGAACCGGCTGCTTCCACCGCAAGAATACTTCCGTCTCCCATATTGGAGACAGCCAGTATCACATGACCGTGTTTGTGGATAGCGTCACCGGGTTTAATATTGTCCCAGGAATCAAGTAGCGTTGTGATCGGACCATCTATATTATCCCAGCTCACGTCAACATCCATACTGCGGGTTGAATAATGAGATGTCAATTTCCAGCAGCGGGACACAAAACCGGAGCAGTCCACCCCCACGGCATAACTGCTGACGCCGCTGGTCGCCCGATCACCGGCAGACTTGCCATCCGATAATCCCTGGTCGAATTGCGGAATTGTATTGAAGCCGCCCCACTTGTAGGGAATCTTATAGTTCGTCCCTGGCTGAACCCATTCCGGCGTCCAGAGCTCAACGCCATTGGGATCGGTGATTAATCCGTTGGTAATATTCGCCGCTGTTGCCGCCCAGCCATGCATCACATAGGTATCGGCAATCGCCAGCGCCTCGCTGCGGGTTACCGTAGAGTTCGGTTTATGGAGTGGGCTTTTTTTTTCCGGTGATTCCGGTTCTGCCGGAATTACTTCGTTGTAATGCCGATAGCGTTGGTACTTTTCCGGATAGATACCCTCAAAGGAAGTGGCGCTTACCCGTGATAAATCCCACTTGAAAATATGAATCCCGTCATTCGAAGACAGCATGTGATAGAGAATGCCCTTCTCATCCAGGCGCAAATCATTCCACATTTTTGCATAGCAATGGGGCGGAATCGTGATTTTCCCGACGTGCTCTCCGGATGATTTCACAATCCAGACCTCCCGCTGAACCTTCAATGGAATTTCCTGGATAATTAGATCCAAATTCAGAAAAAGGCGGTCATATTTATCAACACCAACCAAACCAAAGGACCCCAGATTATTTCCGGGAATATCCAGATTGATTGTTCCCGTTCGGTTCCCGCTTTCATCAAACAGGGTGACGGTTGCCCGGGACCGGGATTCTTTTTTTAGATCATAGGTCGGCATCCCCGGTGAGGTGGCTTTCGACAGACGCTGATTGGCGATTTTTGATACCGAGCCGTCATGATTGACAGCGATAATCTCGTTCTGAATTTGTTTTATCTTTTGAATAATAGGCAGAGGTCCGGTTTGACGAATAGATTCCGTCATTTTTCTATTTTTATAAATATTAATCCCATTATCCGCCAGACAGGCATAATCACCGCCGGATGGAATCACAAAATCCCGGGCAGCCCGAGTAACCGGCAGCCGATCCGCTAATTGCCCCGCAACATAGTGGTGAATGACCCGCTGATGCTGATCCAGCAGATAGACATTGTCACCATCAACCTGAAAATTCTGCGGTCCGACCCGCCCTTCCGGATCGAATGTGTAGCTGACATTCCCCAGGGAGTCAATATTCCAGGGAATAAACAATAGCTCCTCCGGCTGAATCTGCGCCAGCCCGATTCGTAACAGCAATAAAAAAAATAATCCGCTGATATTTCGTCTCATCATCCGCTTACTCAACGGTTTTGGGATACGGATTTTTGAATTTAATATAACCGATCAGACGCCAGACGCCCCAGATGATTAACAAATAAGCAATAATCAATCCAAATACAATCCAGTAACCGCGCAATTCATTATTAAAAAAATTCATCGGGACCGTCAGCAGCACCAGCACCGGCAAGCCCAGAAACAGTCCGATACCACTGCCATACACCATATCTTCGGCTACCGGTGTCTTGAATTCCGGGTCCGTTGCCCGCAACAAGACCAGCGCAGAATTCAACGTTCCCGTCAACTCGCCCCAGAGGGCGATAAACCGCTCGAAGTGGTAATCATCAAAAGCCCGCCAGCAGACGTAGCGCAGCAGAAAATAGGTGGCAAATGCCGCCGCCACGGACATTATCAGGATCGGCGCCCAATACATCCAGACAATCTTCAGGCTGATGGCGCAAATTGCCGCTACCACCAGATAGTCCACCGACACGCCCGCCAGACGGTTCATCAGCCCCCTGTCAATCAGATAACTTTTTTTGGTAAAATCCAGAATTTTGCGGGTAAACAGCGCCACCAGCAGGGCAATTAAAAAGTGGAATGACCAGACCGTCGGAACAAATCCGCCCGCACCCATACGCTCCATAAAATGCGTCAGATTCCAAACAACCCAGTAGGTCAACAGGTAGACGATGCCGATCGTGGCAATCTGAAACGCCAGCGGTTCAATGGCTTCCGTGGAGAGCGTCAGATAGCCCGCTACCCGGAGTTTCTCCTCCTTGACAACGCCCCGGCGCATATCCCGGGTAATTCCATCCAGCCCCTTTACCAGGCGGGTTTCCCGGTTCTTAATGCCCCGATAAATCAGGATAATACCGATGAAATAAGCCGCCAGATAGCCCAGGGCTGCAAAGGTCAGCCCCACATCGCCGCCGCCGACAAAGCCGTATTGCTCCCAGCTGTTGCCCAGCGCATACGCCAAACCGGGACCGTTCCCGAAGCCTAGCGGCAGCAACAACCCGGTTGCCGGGAACAGATCGGGTTTTATCGTATAGATGAATAAAAACGTCACCATCAGACCAATGACGCCCTGAATCAGAATGCCCGACAGATTGGCAATCGCCTTACTGAGCGGTCCGCGCCCCCAGTGCGTCTTCTGCTGCCGGAGTCCGATCGCCACAAAGGTAATCGCCAGCAGGTGATACACATACATCCCGAGCCGGTCGCCATTCAGTGGAATCAGTTTGAAAATCTCCGGTCCCAGGATCAAACCGATAAAGCCGGCGATGATATTATTGGGGATCAGGAATTTCTGAAAGAACTTTCCATAGCGTCGTAAAATCGTCCCAAGAATCAAAAATCCGCTGAGCCAGGCAAAATCCAGCACAACGTTTTTTAAATCCAGCGTTAGTTCCCAAGCGTTCATCGTCTGTCCCTTCCGTTATTGATGATTGACTGATATGATAGCGATATTATCAATAATTTATCAGGATTATCGAACTGAACCTAATATAGTCAACTCAACGGTCATTGTCACTATTGAAATGATGCGGTTTATAAAACCTTCCGAAGGTCTCCAGGCAACCGCACAGACAGAGTGTTTGCTTCGATATGTGACCTTCGGAAGTTCACAGGATGACCTCAATAAAACAGCCGCCCAACCGGACGGCTGCTTCGTAAACGCTATTCCAGTTTGAATTACAGCATCAGGAGCAGGAAAACCATTACAAACAGGGCGACGGTTTCCACGATCCCAATCACCATGAAATAGTTCGCCGTACCTTTTCCGGTTTCCGCCAGTGCGTCGGAGGCACGGGCGGCTACTTTACCCTGGAAAAAGGCTGAAAATCCCATCGCCAGTCCGCCGAAAATTCCGGCTGCCATCAACATCAGCGGGTCCTTGTCGCTGCCACTGATGAAAAGCATCAGCAGAAAACCGTAAATCGTTTGCGTTAAAGGTGCCCCGGAAAAAGCGACCAGCATAAAAGGCGCCGGTTTGTTATTGGCAAAACATTTTTTCCAGCCCCCCACCGCCGCCTGAGAGGCAACGCCGGTTCCCAGGGCTGAACCAACAGCCGCTAAACCCAATGCTGCAGCAGGTCCAATCATTCCAATATTCATTCTATTTCCCCTTCTGTTATATCTTGTGGTTTATCACTAAATGGTTGGTATTTATAGCCGTTCCATTCCATACCCAGCTGACCGGAAAATTCCAGTACATTCAGACGGATGCCGTGCACTACCACGGAGAGCAGCCCCATGACAATGTTCAACCCGTGCCCGATCAGCAGAACCAGAATTGCCGCCGGAAATGCGAACCCCTTCATCATCGGCGCGGCGATATTATTGAAGCTGGACGCGATTGCCACCGTCGCCATGCCCACCGCAAAAAGACGAATATACGAGATGATGTTCGAAAACGAACTGATTGAGTCGAGAAAGGTGTTAAACGCACCGCCCAGTCCCGCCAAAACGCCTTTCAAAAAACCAACCCCTTTTTCCTGTTTCATAAAAATAATAATCAGCAGCAGCCCGCCGACAATCAGCGGCACAGTAAAACCCGGCATTGCCATCCCCAGAACCAGATTCAACACCACCAGAAACAGCCCCGCCATCAGCGTCAACCAGCCCAGGTGGGCGATGCTTTTCAGTTCCGGCAGCGCATTGAAGAAATTCATGATATTCGCCAGACTCAACTGGGTAATGGCGATCACGAAGCAGATAAACATGACTTTCTGCTGCGGATCAACGGTCAGCTCCGGAAAGAGTTCCGGAAATGTCGCCAGTTGCGGAATCGTCAGCGCCTTGAAAACGGGCAGCGCCGCAATCTGAACAGCGCCGAACCAGTTGCCGGTTATTGTTCCCCAGGCAATTGTCGTAGCGCTGAGCACATAAAACAGTTTGATCGCCAGCGGCAGCGATTTTCCGCTTTTTGCCGATTTGTGATGTGCAAAAATACAGATCAGCAGAAAGATAAATCCATACCCGGCGTCGCCGATAATCATCGCCACAAAGAGGGCAAAAAACATGAGGAAATATTTACTGATATCGTATTCCCGATAACCGGGCACGGTTCCCAGAAAATCAAAGACCGGCTTGATAATCGCCGTCCAGCGGCTCATTTTCAGCAATGTCGGCGGATTGTCGGTCAGTTCCGGCTCCTCCGCCAGAATTCCCCAGCCGTTCTTTTCCGCTGCTTTAAACAGACTCTCGATTTTTTCCTCAGGGCAGTAGCCCTGCAAATAGACGATCTCATTCACCGTCTCGTCAGAGTCCGCGCCCCTGACCGACTGCATGCCATACTTCACCCGGGCAAACTCCAGATTTTTTTCCAGCTTGTCCTGATATCCCCGCAGATCGTCCTCGGCAGCCGTCAGGTAACCAAGCCGCAAAGCGATATCTTCCAGCCGCACTTTTAATGCTGCCAGTTCTTTTGTGACAGTCTCAAAATTTTCCTGCGGCGGCAATGCTTCCTTTATATCCAGGCGTATATCGGCTGATTCGGAAATCAGCGCAATTTTCACCAGGTTTTTTTCCTCCTGGATAATTTCCACAAAAGTACCTTCGGGGAGTTTGTTCAAAACCGACTTATCTGTATTGTAAAGCCGGATAAAGATACTCTTTTCCTGCAGCGCGCGCATATCAGCGGCGGATACTCTACCCCAACTCTCAAACCATTCAATCAGGTTTTGCTGCTCTTCAATCTGCGCGACGAGCTGCTGTTTTTCCGCCATTAAATCGAGCACTTCGGAGACCACTTCTTCCGCTTCGACCCTCTTCAGCGGTTTCATATCAAGGGGTCTTTCGGTATTTTCCAGAATCAAGCGGCATTTTTCCGTATCGCGCAGAGCAGATTCCAGTTCTGCAATTTCATCTGATTGCGGCGGCTGGATATGCTGAATATGAACTACACCGATTTTGCGTAACTCTTCCAGCGCTTCCTCCTGATGCCGGGCGCTGATAAAGAGAGTCACTTTTTGCATCGGAACGATCATGCCGCTGCCAGCTCCTTTTTCTTTTCAATCTTGGCTTTGGAAATTTTTCCGCGCACCACCTCCGAGGTCCGTTCGTCGCCGAGGTAAATCTGGATTACCCGGATATTCTCTTTTGCCTCCGGGATTTTGACTTTATCAAAAAGATTAATGCGCTGAACCGTAATTCGCAGTTCTTCCTGCAGCAAGGCAATCTGTTCTTTCAAAGTTTTGATTTTCAGCTGCAGGCGAATTTTCTCTTTGCAGGCTTCGATTCCCTTATCCACCCAGAGCGGCGTTTCAAACAGATCATATTCCACATCTTTGAAAACAACCTTTTCGAAAATCTCAATATCAATGCCCGCAATGTTACCGCTGGTTGTTACGACCTCCTCCAGCGAAAACAGCTCGCTGATATCAATATCTTCACCAAAGACGTCCACCCACTGAAAAATCTCCTTCTCGAAACGCTCAATCTCGCCGCGGATTTTTTCGATCTGCTGTGAAATCTGCCGGATTTCCGCCACCAACTGGGTCTTTTTCAGCTCCAGTGTCGGCAGATAACGGGTATAGCGCTTCAGTGCCTCTTTCTGCTTTTTCAGTTCGTTCTTGGTCAGCTTGATCTTCGCCATAGCAACAATCAGTAATTAACTCTTTTTCGGGCGTTTACCGCGCTTCTCCTTTTTCGGTTTTTTCTTTTTTGAAGCAGACGGTTTCTTTACAGGCTCCCCGGATTCTGCTTCAGTCTCTTTTATCTGTCCTGTCTCAGCATCTTCTTCCGACGGTTCGGTGGTATTCTTTTTATCTGCGGAGGTCTCCTCAGACTCGGAAACAGCGTCGGTTTCTTTTGCGTCTTTATCGGTTTCACCGCTGGGCTGATCTTTTTTCTCCACCTCATTTTGCACCGATTTCGGCCAGAATTTTTTCACCAGTTCCGTTCTGAATCCGGTCTCATCGGGGGTAAAGCACTCCGCCAGGGTTTCCCAGCCACGATCCAGAGCTTCTTCCAGCGAAATATTCACCTTCAGATTCATCATCCGATCTTCAAAGAGTTTTCCGTATTTCAGTAATTTCTTGTCCCAGTCACTCATCCGGAAGCCCATGGCGCGCTTTTCTTCGGTCTCATTGTACTGGGCATAGAGCTGGATCATGCCGTCCATGATGGCGCGGTGATCGTCGCGGGTTTTGTCATTCACCTGCTGTTTCAGGCGGCTCAGGGAACCGAAGGGTTCGATGCGCCCGTTGCGCAGATAAAATTGCCCTTCCGTAATATAGCCCGTATTGTCGGGCACCGGGTGGGTAACGTCATCGCCGGGCATAGTGGTCACCGCCAGTACAGTCACCGAACCGGCGTCGTCAAAATCCACCGCCTTTTCATAACGCGCCGCCAGCTGCGAATAGAGGTCGCCGGGGTAGCCGCGATTCGACGGAACCTGTTCCATGGTAATGGCGATCTCCTTCAGGGCGTCAGCGAAGTTGGTCATATCGGTCAGCAGAACCAGGACATTTTTCCCGTTGAGGGCAAATTTCTCCGCCACCGCCAGACAGAGGTCGGGCACCATCAAACCTTCCACAATCGGGTCGGAAGCGGTATGGATAAAGAAGATCGAACGACTCAGCGCGCCGCCCTCTTCCAGCGTATTCTTGAAATACATGTATTGATCATATTTCAGACCGATGCCGCCCAGGATAATCATATCCACTTCCGCCTGCAGGGCGATCCGCGCCAGCAACTCGTTATAAGGCTCGCCGGATACCGAAAAAATCGGCAGCTTTTGGGAAACCACCAGTGAATTAAACACATCAATCATTGGAATATTAGTCCGGATCATATTCCGCGGAATAATCCTTTTTGCCGGATTCACGGAAGGTCCGGCGATCTCGATCATATTCTCGCTCAGTGATGGACCTTTATCCCGGGGAATGCCGCTGCCGTTGAATATCCGACCGAGCATGTCGTCGGAAAAGGTGACCCGCATGGGATTGCCCAGGAAACGGACTTCGTCATTGGTAGAGATGCCCTGGCTGCCGGCGAACACCTGGAGCGAGACGATATCCCGGTCCAGCTTTATCACCTGCGCGAGGGATTTACCACGGGAGATACTGATTTCCGCCAGTTCCTCATAGGAGACGCCCTCCGCTTTGACTGTGATGACATTCCCGGTGACACTCAATATTTTATTATATACTTTCTGCATTATCTGAGGTTTCCTCTGCTACAGCTTTTAATTATTCTTCACCTTTCTTCTCTTCTGGGGGTTTTCTCTGGTCGGGGCGGTTCGGTTTTTCTTCATTTTCCGGCGAGTTCTTTTCATCTGGTTTCGCCTTTTCTTGCATTTTTTCAGGGGCTTCAACCGCATTTTTGGATTCGCCCTTTTCCATTTTCTTCTCGTCCTTATTTTCTGATTCAGTTTCGGCTTTTTCCTTTTTTTCTGTCGAATTCTTTTCCGTAGCTTCCCCTTCGATCAGGTCGCTGATTTTGGCTTCCTGTTGCTTAAACTCCTCATCCTTCATGTCAATATAATTCCAATCAATGAAGAGTTGCCGGAGTTTGTTGAAAAAATTGCGGGCGGTGTCCTTTTCTTTGAAATCAAATTTCCGGAAAAGGACGTTATATACAAAATTGAAAACATATTTCTGCCGTTCCGGTGATGTGGCGCCGTCCACCGAATCGAAGGAGTTTTGCTGGAGATAAACATTATCTAGAAATTCGGATTTCAAATAAATGCTAAAATCCTCAATAGAGGTACCCTCTTCGCCGACAACCAGCATCATCTGGTGAACATCGTGACCTTTGCGCAGAATGTCGCGGGCATATTCGATCTGTTTGTTCTCGATAAAACTTTCATATTTTGACCAACTGTCCAGCGGGTCAATTGCCGGGTAGCGCCTGGCGTTAGAGCGATCCCGGGAGAGACCGTGGAAGGCGCCGACCACCTTAAGGGTTGACTGGGTCACCGGCTCTTCAAAGTTGCCGCCCGCCGGACTAACGGTTCCGCCGATGGTCAAACTGCCAAAATTGCCGTCCTCAAATTCCACCAAGCCCGCCCGTTCGTAAAACTGTGCAATCCGGGACTCCAGATAAGCCGGAAATGCCTCTTCACCGGGGATTTCTTCCAGCCGCCCGGAAAGCTCACGCATAGCCTGCGCCCAGCGGGAGGTGGAATCAGCCAGCAGCAGCACATCCAGTCCCATCTGCCGGTAATATTCACCCAGCGTCGCCGCCGTATAAACCGAGGCTTCCCGGGCGGCGACCGGCATTGAGCTGGTATTACAGATGATGATCGTGCGTTCCATCAGCGATTTACCGGTGCGCGGATCGGTGATTTCCGGGAACTCCCGCAGGGTCTCTACCACTTCGCCAGCGCGTTCACCGCAAGCCGCAATGATGACAATGTCGGCTTCCGCAAAACGGCTGGTGACCTGCTGCAAAACGGTTTTACCGGCGCCGAAAGGTCCCGGAATACAGTATGTACCGCCTTTGGCAACCGGGAAAAAGGTATCAATGATACGGGTCTGGGTGACCAGCGGCTCTGTCGGCAGGTGCTTCTCGCGGTAAAATTCAATCGGCAGCTTCACCGGCCATTCAAAATACATGCACAGTTCGTGCTTTTCACCTCTGTCGTTTTCGATCGTCGCAATGGTGTCGGTGACTGTGTAGTTGCCCTTTTCCACAATGGAAACAACCTTAAATTCACCCTGCAGATGGAAAGGTACGAAAATCTTATGATCAAAAATGCCCTCGGGAACGGTGCCCAGCACACTGGCAGCCCGGACCGGATCACCCTTTTTAACCGCTGGAGTAAATTCCCATTTTTGCTTGAAATCAAGCGCGTCCAGCACTACACCGCGCTTCAGAAAAAAGCCATGCAGTGCCGCCAGCTCGTTCAGCGGGTTCTGCAAGCCGTCATACACCATGCCGAGCAGTCCTGGTCCCAGCTGCACCGACAACATCTCGCCAGAAAATTCCACCGCATCGCCGATTTTCAGTCCTTTGGTGATTTCAAACACCTGCATATAGGCGATATTGCCCCGAATCTTAACCACCTCGGATTTCAGACGGTCGTCACCAGTGATGGCGTACCCAACTTCATTCTGGATGATATTGCCCTCAAATTCCACGGAAATCATGTTCCCGTTAATGCCGATAATAGTACCTTTAGTCTTGTTCATAAGCCAATTCTGTATAGGTTAAAAATTTTTCTTTGCCCTTCTCTTTATCAAACTGCCGGAGACGCGCCAAAATTTGCAGTTTCAGATAGTATAAAATAAAAAATGCCATGTCCGAATAGTGAGCGAATTCCAGCTCTTCAAGCAGTCGCCAGCGCAGGCGTAGCAGCTTTTTTTCCACCTCCAACGGATTACCCTCTTTCAGGACAGCCATCGGAAAGAGACGGGGTTTGTGTTCCTGCCGGGCTTGCAGCGATTGCCGGTATTGCACCAGCTCGCTGCGCAGCGCATATTCATACCGTTTAAATTCACGGAATACGGCTATATCATGCTTTTGAGGATTCGTGGCATTGATGGATGTAGCTGTGAGCACCTGATAATCACGGGCGCTCAGCCATTTTTGACCTTCATCAAGAAAGGCTTCTATCCCGATCGCCGGTTCTTTGTCAAAAACCAGCATCGGAAGCTGCGCCGCAAAGTAGATATATTTGTCCATCAAGCCTTGTCTAATATTTCTCTAATGCCGGGATTCAGGAATTCACCCAGGAATTCCGCGATGCTTTCCTCGGTAAAATCGTAATAGACATTGTTGTCTTTTAAGCCTACCCGAAATCCTTTGGAGATACCCTTATCAACTTTGATCGTGAGTGTTTCTTCCAGCTCTTTACGCCCTTTAGTGAAGATCAGCTTCTGTAACTTTTGCAGCTCTTTTTCGGTAACCAGAACCTCAAGATTCTTGCCCTTGCCCCAACTGTCCACGATTTTCAAAATCAGGTCTTGCATGAACTCCGGCGACAGTGTTTCGCCCAGCTCTTTCTTGAAAGCGGCATTAAACAGTTTCAACAGCTTTTCCCTGGTCACCAGTACGGTGTCGCGGGAAGCCTGCTTCAGCGCCGCCTCGGCATTGGCTTGGAGCTTTTCAGCCTCTTTTTCGGCATCGGCAATGATTTTTTCGGCATCGGTTTCGGCTTTTTTAACGATATCATCCGCCTCTTTTCGAGCCTTTTTGATAATTTCCGCCGCCGCTTTTTTTGCCTCCTCAACGCCGTCAGATTTTATTTTTTCTATTAAATGTTCGAGTTTTGACTCCATGCAAACTCTCCTTTATCAAAGGGTTGTGCTGTTTATTTAGCCAACCCCGGGTGGCACTGTAAAGATCGCCCGGAGTTTCTATTTCGCGGGAGGAATCCTGAATATTCAGTTTTAACTAAATGCAAATTAATCTCACTATCAAAAACGTCTTTGAATTTAAGCCGCCGGAAAAGTTATGTCAAGGTCGTTCGTGAACTTCGAACTTAGTCAATTTCCGGGTGCCGATTTCTGCAAGGGACTGAATTCAACGGTTGCAAAGAAAAGAAAATTCATGCAGATTCAGATATGTTCAACGTGTGTTTGATTCAGCCGCCCATTGCCGATTTTTACGCCACCCGGATTCGCCATATTCCGCTCGGACTGTTGTCAATTGGCGCCGCCTTGAAAGCAGAACACCGTGTCCACCTGTTGGACTTGCGACAGGGTAAATCCCGCCCGTGCCCGGTTCCGATAGAGCTGCAAAGCGCTGCCGATTATTACCGGGCAGCCGATGCGTCACCCTTCGGGCTGTATAAACGCTACGCCCGTTATGGAGCGACGGCGGAAGAAACCGCTGTCCGGCTTCCGGCAGACACCGAAATTTTCCTGATTGCGGCACTCTTTACCACCTATGTCCATGAGGTTCTCGAAATCTTGCCCCCGATCAAAGAAAAATGCCCGCAAGCCCGGATCATTATCGGCGGCAGCGGAGCGCTTTCCCACACTAATACCTTTTTTCAAGCCGGCGCCGACTTTATTATTGCCGGAGAGGGTGAAATCGCCGTATTGCGTCTGCTAGAGGAGCTGCAACAACCAGCGCGCGATTTCGCCGCCGTGCCCAATTTAATCTGGCAAAAGTCGGGCAAGGTCATTCACAACCCGATTTCATTCATTAAAACCCTTGATGAACTGCCTTTTCCGGATTATTCGCTTCCCATCACTGCGGAATACATGTTAAATGGGAAACGCCATGCCATGCTGATGACCAGCCGGGGTTGTCCGCACCGTTGTGAATTTTGTGCTATTCACAGCCTGTTTGGGGAGAGGTACCGTCTGCGGTCCGTTCCAAATGTACTGACTGAGTTGTCGGAAAAAATTCAGCAAGGGTTTCGTTCTTTTGATTTTGAGGATGACCACTTCGGCGGTAACCGGCGCTGGCTGGATGATTTATTAGACGGTATCGCCGTCAATTTTGGTGGTTATGAGCTCTCCTTTCAGGCAATGAACGGCATCACCGTCACCAATCTCGATAAAAGCATCCTGACCAAAATGAAACAGGTGGGATTTACGGAGCTCAACCTTTCACTTGTCACGCCTGACCGGAGGCGACAGGATATCCTGCAACGTCCTTTCAGTACACAGCAGTTTACCGATGTGGTGCAATCCGCCCACAAAACCGGACTCAAAACCACCGCCTATCTGATCATCGGTCTGCCGGGTGATTCGCCGGATGACAACCTGCAGGCGATCCTGGATTTAGCCCGGCTGCCGGTGCTGATCGGTCCGTCACTCTTTTATCTGGTTCCGGGGACACCGCTGTTTGATCGGCTGAAACGGCAAAACGCTATTCCCGAATCGCCCCGCTGTTATCGTTCCAGCTATTTTTCTTACGAGCGACCTGGTTTCCCGCGTACGTCTGCCATGACACTCTTCCGGATTTGCCGCATCATCAACTTCCTGAAAGCCGCCCGGGAATACTGTTATAAACCGTCGGTATATCAAATTCAGGATCGGGCTGTGATTTTACCGGAAAACCTTTCCGGCAAGCAGAGCCGGATCACGCTGGGTTTTGCACTGCTGGAAATCCTGAAAGAGCGGGGGATTCTGTACGGTACCGCCAAAAAGCGCAATGGTCGTTATCCGTTGCACCCGGAGGTAGTGGATGATTCCTTACTTAATCGGTTTCGTCGGCAATTTTTATTATAAGAATTACCGGCTCGGCGAGTTTACAGCCCCATTTCCGTCAGCGCCTGTTCGATCAGTTTGTCACTAACCTTCTGAATCGCCCGTATGCCGGCGGTTTCTTCAGAATTTCCGGCGTTTTTGTCCTCCAGCATATAACTCCCGACGACGGTTTTCTGCTGGATATTGTAGACTTTCAGCGTGCCCCGTGCCCGGGCGAACCAGAAGCCGTCCTGGATTTTATTGGTCTGTCCGGATGACATGGTGCCCAGAATAACCAGGTCGGCGCCGGTGTTCCCGATAATCCGGGCAATTTTTTCGGGTGATTCATTGATGTTGTTTTCGGTGATCGGAAGCAGTGGATTATTCTCCAAAACCTTAAAACCGGTGGCGGTCAATTTTTCCAGCAGACTGTTTTCCAGATAGGAAATCTCCACCGGGCGATCGAGATTCTTCTCAATGATCTTGACAATGACCCGGTTTTCGGGAAGCAGCGCAAATGTATAGGCATTATTCCGGACATTCAGTTCTTCGGGAAAATAGACTGTTGCCTGAATATCCACATTGCCGGCGGAAGCCAGGTTTTTAACCACGCATTTGGCAACTCCGCTTCGATCGGTTTTGGTCTGCGGTTCCAGAACCGCTTTACCGCGCCGGACTTTAAATTCCACTTCCAGATCGGGAATCGGAAAGCGCTGGTCGTCCTCAATCCAATACACCGACAATTCCAGCGGCTCCGGTAGTGGCAAGCCCATTTTCGCCGGCTGATCAGCGCCCTTTCCCTCTATCCGGATGCTGGCGGGTATGCGCTCCAGAGTAGCAGAAAGCCGTTCTTTAAACTCATTCAACCGGGACATTTCCTGGGGTGACAAACCGGTAAACCGGGTCATGGGCAGGACATTCGCCTGCACCGTTTTAATCTGCTCCAAAGCCAGTCCGAGCTGCCCTTTGCGCGCCAGTTCCAGGGTCTCCTTAAAACGCATTTTGCCCAGCGTGATGGTTTCATCAATCAATTCGTTCATAAACTGCTTATGATGCTCTTCAGAAAAGGGCACCGCCAGAAAAACCTGATATTCAATTCGGGATTTGAATCCTTCTCGGATTTTCCACTCCTCCACAAAGACTTTTTCCGGTTTGACGGCAAGGATGTTACGGGATACGACCTTGACCCGGGAGCTGGTAAATGCATCACTGGTGGTGACTTCGCCGGACTGTTCGATAATCTGATCAATGAATTCGCTTTCGATAATGCCGCTAAGCGACTCGATAATCTGGCGTTTGGCGTCTACCAGGGCGTCTTCCCGGGCATCGGCTTCGGAGCTAAAGCGATGGGAAACCCCGACGTAGACACCGGGTAATATTTTATTGACCCAATCAGGACGTGGCTCTTTGGTAACCCGTTTTTGAGCCATTAACTGGCTACCCAGCAATAAGATTATCTGCGTTATCAGCCACATTCGCCGGCTGCCGGAGAGCGCAGATTTAAAAAAGAGTGGATATTTCATAAATACTCCTGTAAAACAGTATTGGCATAAGAATAACCAGAAAATCGTAAAAATTCAAACAAAAGATGAGATTTCTGAAGGAATGACAGTTTTATGTATCTCCCAAATTTCGTATATTTATTTCAAATGACATTGCAGCACCGATATAACATTCACCAATTATTCGTTTATGACGTGAGGAGAAGCATACCATGAAGCAGGGAAAAGCAATACTCGCCTTGGGCTTATTGCCACTGTTCATTGCTACCGCTGCCGCCCAATTTTCTGATGTGACGGTGGAAATTTCCGTGGATCGCATGCCGGAAAAGGAGCGCATGGACCTTAAAACCCTGGAACAGATGATCCCCTATTACTTAGAAAATTACGAATGGTTCGAAAACAATTACGGCATCGAAATCCCGATCAAAATCAGTATGTTCCCCGAAGCCGTCAGCACCAGTGGGTTTGAGCGGGTTTTCAGCAGCCAGTTTTTAATTTCCACCGCCTCGGGCGACCAGCGCTTTTTCGAAAAAAACTTCAAGTTTGTTTACAACACCAATGATCCCCTGATGCACACCGACCTGATTCATTCGCTGACGGGCGCCCTGGATTTTTACGCCTATATGCTGATCGCCGGCGAGCTGGACACCTACGAGCCACTCGGGGGCAACAATATTTACGACAAAGCCCGGGATATTGCCACCCGGGGACAGATGTCGGAACGCGCCAGCGGCTGGAAATCCCGGATGAAGGAATTGGATGAAATTCAGCGCCTGCGCGACTACCGTCTCTTTAAATATTACTACTGGCTGGCGATTGACAATATTGATCAGGAAAAACTCAAAGAAGCCCGCAGCGCCATTGATAAAATGCTGGAACATCTGGAGCGCATGTTTCAGATTAACGCCCGCGAACGCTATGCTCATGTTTTTCTGGACGTCCATGCCCGGGATATCGCCGAAATCATCCGCGATTTCGGCACACCCAAACAGCTCAATAAGATCATCGCACTGGACCCGGACAACGAAGCAATTTACAAAGAGCTGGGAATGCGGGAGTAAAACGCTGGACCTGCCCGGGGTTTTGTTCAGACTATTTGATTAAAAAGTAAATCTATAGTAGATATTAACGGTATAGAAATTGTGTTTACCGAATTGAAAAGTACCGTCAATCCCGAAATCAAATTTTTTTGTCTGAAAAACGGAGTAATCAACGAGACAATAGCCGGCGAAGTTGACATCGAAAGCAAGCGCAATATTACCGGTTATATTATTGCTGATATCTCTGTATTCATGAATATATGTCTGTTGCATCAAAGATGAATTTATGCCCGCTCCGAAGGCAATTTTTTCCAGGGATGGAAATCTGTAACAGAGCCCCAATCCGAAATCATAATATGACTCCATACTTTCCGATTCTGACCCTAATATATCATTAATAAGGGTAGAAATCTGGATTCTTGATACAAGGGCAATATTTTCGCTGAGATTTTGGCTGTACTCAATAGTTAATGCAGGTCCAATCTTATCGTTACTATACTTTGCTCCGATCCCATTTTTCAATTACCTGTTATCGCTGTCCAAACCAACGGCGCAAAATGTTAGAATTACTAAAATTAGTGCTATTGAACCTATCCTGATCATTGCGCGTCCTTTCCTCTTTTCCCATCCACCCGGCTACATCAGCCGGATTGATTGATATCATTACCGGAAAAACCCATAATTACCGGTGAACCGAAGATCTGTAGAAATCTGAAGACAAGTTATTTTCCGGAGCAAGCGGCGTAGCCGGGCGAATTCCATTGGCTCTGAAAGAGCGTCGGAAATTCATTTCAAAGAACTCTGAAGCGACCTCGCCGGGCGGCTTGAAACCGCTTCTCTATTGCCCCCGTGTCAAAGATGTAGTTTGGTAAAATGTACCCCCCCTCCCCGTGTAAATTGCAAGGAAAATCTTATTCTTCATCAGTTTTCATTCTGACAGGACCTCAGTCCTGACGGGTGAAGATGTGTTGGGAGTGAGTTTCCAGTACAACAGTTATTTGGGATGAAGTTCGGATAATATTAACGGTGAGCGATTATTTCAAAATATCCAGATAGCGCCGTTTGCCAAACAGGTAGAAGCTCAATGCAATCGAGCCGTGGTACATCCTGACCATGATCTGCTTGTCAGATACTTTACGGAGCGATGTGACCTGCCGGCGTTTGCGGAAAATATGTCCCGGATGAAACAGTATCCAGGCATGCGCTTTACAAATCGCCCGGACCCGTCCCCAATCCTTATTTAATACCGAAAATCCAAGTGCCAGATAATCCAGCAGGATCCGGATGGGAAAAATGTACATCGTTATTAATAACCGGTAATTCGCCAGCAGCATCAACAGGCTGTTGCGGTGATTCAGATACTTCTTAAAGGGTGATTCGGCGCCCAGGGTAAAGCCCGAGCGGTGCCGGATCAGCGCCTTTGGTTCCACCGCGATATCATAGCCCAGCAGCTGAATCCGCCATTGCAGATCAATTTCTTCCATGTGGGCAAAAAAGGTCTCATCGAAAAGTCCGGCTTTTCGCAGAATTTCGGTCCGCGCCAAAAAAGCGGTTCCCGACGCCCAGAAAATCCGGTCATAAAACTGGTCATACTGTCCTTTATCCTTTTCCACATGTTCGACAATCCGACCGTGCGCAAAGGGAAAACCGAAGATATCAATTTCACCGCCACAGGCTCCGGAATAATCAAAATATTCCCGGTTTTGGAAGGAGCGTATTTTCGGCTGGACGACGGCGATTTTTTCATCGGACTGCAATTTCGCCAGCAGCAGCTCGATCCAACCGGGTGCGTGAATCGTATCGTTATTGAGGATCAGCACAAAGGGCGTCCGCACCGCTTTCACGCCGATATTGCAGCCGCCAGCAAACCCGTAATTTTTCTCCAGCTGAATGATCTCCACTGAAGGAAATTTAGCCCGAACCATTGCCACACTGCCATCGCTGGAAGCATTGTCCACAAGAATAATATACAGCGGCAGCCGGCAGGTGGATGCAAGCGAGGCGAGGCAATCCCGCAGGATTTCCTCGCCGTTATAATGGGGTATCACAACCGTTATTTGTGGACTGTCGTGATTCAAGCGAAGCTACACTTTTATTCCAGTTCCTGCGGGATGATCAGTGAATCGGTATTAATTTCCGGAATCTGGGCGCGATACTTGTCCCGCATGGCTTCAGCCCCCTTGTCATTGGGATTCAGCGCGAGCCAGTTATCCAGCAGCTGCGTCACCGCCTGATAATTTTCCTGCTCTTCATAAAGGCGGATCAGCAGGCTGATCAGTTCCACATTTTCCTGATTTCTGGCATAGATCGGTTCAATAAGCTCCAGTGCCTTGTCAACATTCTGCAGATACTGGTAGTAGATTGTTGCATAGCGGATTTTGTCCTCATCACTGACAACCGCTTTCTGCATAAATTTTTCGAGGCGTTTTTCCAGCTCTTCCGGTCGCCCGCCTTCTTTACAGAGCATACCCAGCTGCAGGGAGGTCTCCTCATTGCCGATGGGCAGAATATCTTCGGGCATGCGGGCTTCCATTGAATCCAGTAGCGCTACCATTTTTTCCTTGTCGCCGGCGTAATAGCGATCAATTGCCAGCTGAAAGAAAGCCGCGCGGTAATTTCCGATCAGTTTTGTAATTGTCTCATTAAAATGCACTTTCGGATTATTCAGGTTTCGGTAGCGGTATAAATTCAGCAAATTTTGTTCGATTTTTTCGGGATCGGTACGTTTGACCTCTTCGGGATAGACCTGAAAAACCAGTCCCTGCATCTGTAAATATTTATCCATGCCAAGACGGTTGCTCGGCGATACCGTCGTGGCAAAGTAGATTGGTTTCTCCCACCGGTTGGCTTCCAAAATCTGCAAAATCATAATATCCTGAACCCTGATTCCCTGCCCCATGATAGTGGGTTTCATTTCCCATTCCATCGGTTCCAGGTTCGAGCCCGGCGGCGGTGAGATTTTAATTTTCTGCTTCTTGAAGGGCATTACTCCCAGATTGTCAATCTTTTCATCGGACAGACCGATCTTGACCTTCGGTTCGTTATTTTTCAGCTGTTTAATGTACCAGGGTGTGTTCAACAGCGAGAGGTTGACCACCCGGACATCCTTGCGGACCCCCTCGACCTCCTGCATGTACCAGACCGGAAAGGTGTCGTTGTCGCCGTTGGTAAAAATAATGCCGTTAGGCTCGCAGCTTTGGAGCAGGTTCCACGAATAGTCCCAGGCGACATAGTTCCCTTTGCGGCTGTGCTCATGATAATTTGCCACCAGGACATTCACCGGCAGGGCGATTAATAAAAGTACGGTGACGGCATAGACCAGCGGCTTGCGCAGTTTGGCGGGTTTCAATTCGGTCAGGTGCGAGATCAGGGCGGTTGCACCAATCCCGATCCAGATGGCGAAGGCAAAAAAGGAGCCCACATAGGAGTAATCCCGTTCCCGGGGTTGCGGATCGTCCTGGTTCAGGTAAAGGACAATCATCAGCCCGGTAAACAGAAACAGCGCCAGCACGGAAATGGCTTTATGCTTGTCTTTGTTGAAATGAATCAGCAATCCGTACAGTCCGACCAGAAAGGGGAAGGGCAGCAGAAACTGGAAAGGATTGACGCCGGCGCCGTCACGACCGATAAACTGCCAGCTGAAATAGCGGATGTACATTTTCTTGATCTGATAATTCCAGAAGTAATTCCAGCCGCTTTTACCTTTCCATTTATAATCGGCTTCCGGCTTCCAGACTTTACGGTCGAAAATATCGGTGAACTCCCGGCGACCGTACTGTTCCCGCTCGAGATAGGCGACAGCCTGGTGGGTGGTTTCGGGGTCATTTTCATCAATAGCCGGATTCTGATGACTGCGGATAAAAATTGTGGAGTACGATGAATAGCCGACGATAATCAGAACCAGCGACATCAGTGCCAGCGAGACGATATGATGTTTTTTACGAATTGCCCAGGCGGTGGCGAGAAACACAATAACAATCGTTATTCCCAGGGCAAAGAGTCCGAATTTATCGGCGATCTTGGGCAGCCCGCGAATGACGCCGTCGTTGATGACCAAAAAGGCGCCCGAAGCGATCATTGCCATGATAACCGTCTTGCAGTGCTCTTTCAGGCGCTCGCTGGCGGCTTTCCGGTACATATACAGATACAGCCCCCCAAAGGACAGCAGAGTCATCACCGTCTGTGCCGGAAAAGATTTGGCAATCAGAGCCCGCCAGAAAAGAAAGACCAACGAGACCACGGCGACGCCAATGATGACATCCAGAACCAGCCAGCCGATATTTGGAATCTTCGTCCGCTTGAAATAAATGATCAGGGCAATGAAAAAAATCGCCAGCAGATTTAACAGATGAATACTGATCGCCAGTCCCATGATATAGGCAATAATCAGCAGGTAGCGCTCATGTCCCGGCTGGTCGGCGCGCTGCTCCCAAAAGAGGATCAACCAGACGACGATGGCGGTCAGAAAGGTAGCAAAGGCATAGACCTCCGCCTCCACCGCGTTGAACCAGTGACTGTCGGTAAAGGCAAATGTCATCGCCCCGATAAAGGCGCCACCATAGACCGCAAATTTTTGAACCGTATTCACCGGTTTACCCCAGCCTTTCAGCAGCTGGACAATGATCAAAAACAGGAACATCACCGCGAAGGCACTGACCAGCGGCGACATCAGGTTAATCCGATAGGCGATATCATTACCGATGGGCAGCAGTGAAAAAAACCGACCCAGCAATAAATAGAGCGGGCTGCCGGGCGGATGGGGCACTCCCAGAATATAGGAAGTAGCGATAAATTCCCCGCAATCCCAGAAGGAGACCGTCGGTGCGATGGTATCCATATAGACAATCCAGCTCAGTAAAAATGTTAACAGTGCCAGGATGACCTTTTCCTTATTATTTTTAAAGATTTTCATAATCGTCCCTATTTATCAGTGGTTTTGAGTTAGCCGGATTCCGGCGGTTCCGCCCCGCTTCTATAAAACATCCACGAAATTCATGTATTCCGAATATTTCCGAACCAGATGTTCCCGGGTTCCGGAATATTCCGCCCGGCGCAGATGTGGGTCCGCTTTAATCAGCATAAAGGCTTCACTCCGCGCCAGTTTTAACAACTCTTTATCAATCAGTAAATCGGCAATTTTCATCTTTGGAAAACCATGCTGGCGGGTTCCGTAGAACTCGCCAGGTCCGCGTAATTTAAGGTCTTGCTCCGATATTTCAAAACCGTCCGTTGTATCGCTGATAATCCGCAAGCGTTGATGCGAAGCCTCGTTGCGTTTACGCTCCACCAGAACACAGACCCCGTTTTTTTCGCCTCTGCCAATCCGACCGCGTAACTGATGAATCTGGGTCAGTCCAAACCGTTCGGCATTTTCAATGACCATGATCGTCGCATTGGGATTGTCCACACCAACTTCAATTACCGTTGTACTCACCAGAATGTCCACGGTTCCATTAGAGAAACAGTGCATGATTTTGTCCTTCTCGGTGGTTTTCATACCACCGTGCACCAGTGCCAGCCGGAAATCCGCAAACACCCGATCCCGCAAGTATTCAAACCCCTGAATCGCCGCCTGCAAATCCAGTTTAGCCGATTCCTCGATTAAGGGATAGACGATATACGCCTGTTCGCCACGTTGGATGCGCCCGCGGATATATTCATATACCCGGTCCAACTGGTCTATATTCACGATTCGGGTGGTGATTTTGCCCTTCCGCGCCGGCAGTTCATCCAGCACGGAAACATCCATATCACCGTATAGCGTCATACTCAGAGTGCGCGGAATCGGTGTCGCCGTCATCACCAGCACGTCGGGATTGATACCCTTTTCGATCAGCTGGCTGCGCTGGAGTACGCCGAACCGGTGCTGCTCATCAATAATCACCAGTGCTAATTTCTGAAACGCCACAGACTCCTGAATGATTGCATGGGTGCCGACGATCAGTTCCGCCACCCCGTTTTCGATTTCCGCCAGTATCTGCTCCCGTTCCGATCTTTTCTGTCCGCCGATCAGGAGGCGCACGGTAATCCCCGCCGGTTTTCCCATTTGATGCAGATTGCGAAAATGCTGTTCCGCCAGTATCTCCGTCGGCGCCATGACGGCAGCCTGATAGCCGTTGCCAATGGCGATACTGGCACAGAGCAGCGCCACAGCGGTTTTTCCGGAACCTACATCACCCTGGAGCAGCCGGTTCATCACCGTCTCCGATTTCATATCGTTCCAGATTTCGTGAATGACCCGTTTCTGGGCGTCAGTCAGTTCGAAGGGCAATTTTTCGTAAATCCGTTTTAAATGTACCCCGGTGCGGTCATAGCGCAGCTGTTTCCGGACTTCCTTGATACTGCGCCGCTTGACCGCCAGCAAAAGTTGCAAAAAGAAGAGTTCTTCAAACTTAAAACGCCGGACGGCTCGATCCAGCTCAGTAGCTGAATCGGGAAAATGAATCTGCCGCAGCGCCCTGTTGATGTCATAAAACTTCAACCGCTCGAGAATCTCCCGGGGAATAATTTCCGTCACCTGCCAGGGCAGAGTCTCGAATATTTTATGGAACTGGCGACGAAAACCGCGTCTGTCCAGACCAACCTTTTTCAGCTCCATTGACGACGGATAAAGCGGGATAATCCGCGCGGTATGCAACGTGGCGTAATCGTCGCTTTCCAGAATATCATAATCGGGATGAACAAACTGCAAGCCGCCATAAAATTCCACCCTGCCGCTCATCGCCACCGCATCGCCGGGCTTGAAAATCTTTTGGATATATTTGGCACCGTTGAACCAGACACAGCGCAACTGCCCGCTGTCGTCGCCCACCAGCAGCTGAAAATAGGAGCGTTTGCGGGTGCGGACCATGTTCATGGACAGTACCTTCGCCACAATCGTCGCCTCGCTGCCGATTTTCAGTTTGGCAATCGGCATAATCGTCCTGCGATCCAGATAGCGGCGGGGAAAATGGTAGAGCAGCTCCAGAAAGGTCGTAATACCGGTTTTTTCCAGTACCTCCGCCCGTTTCGGTCCGATTCCTTTCACATAGGTAACCGGCGTGTCTGGCTGCAATGAATAAGCCGATTGGTTTGGTGATGACTTCACGATCAATAACTACCAGCGGCGGAAATAGGTATATGAGACGGTCACCGCCTTGTCGCCCGGTACGGTTAGCGGAAAAATTACGCGACGGCTGGAGAGTTTGTTATATTCATGACTGGCTTTTTTTATTTCCCAGTATCCGTAAAGGTACTCGTGAATCTCGACTTCGACACCGGTCTTTTTACGGTTGGTAATCGTTATGTTTACGGTCGCCGTTTCCGAGGTTTTTGACGAGCGCTCCAGCTCCGTCACGATCCGCTTACCCCGGACGTCAAAGGCGTTGCCGATGGTCAGGTGCAGGGTGTCTTTCCGGCTGGTATGATTGATCTGATTTTCACCGATAAACTGCAGCGATCCATCTACATCCCGTTTAAAAATTCGGACAATCCCTTTTGGTAGCGCCATACCCATACTGTTCTGTTCGGTGTTTTCAATGCGGAAGATGATTTTCAGCGGCTCTGCGGACTCCCGGGTAGAGCGGTTTTCAAAGAGGTAGACCTTCCTGCCGATACCGTTGATTTCGTCAAACAGGCTGACCTGTTTCATCTCGCTGTGTCGCAGCGTCACCCGCCCGGGCAATTCATACAGGTGATAATCGGCAATCTCCCGGGTCTCCACCGCCTGTTTCTCCAGTGCCGGCACCGCCTCGGCGCGATAGGCGGCGATGACCCTCTCCCGGCGATCCCCGGCGCGGTGAATATCGCCGGCAATCAGTTTCACATTGGCATTTTCAAACGTTGTTCCGGACTGATTGTCCAGAGAGATCCAGGAATTTAGCAGGAAGCCTTTTTCCGCTTTGTCCAGTACCAATACGTACTCGGCGTTCCAGGACATTCCGCCGGTCAGGTAGCTGAGCTGCGCCACCGTTTTGCCCTTGTATGCTGACGTGAGCGTCCATTCAAGGGTCGGTTTCAGAATCAGCCCGCCCGGCAGCGCCGGAAATTCATAATCAACGATATTGGCGGTGGTCAGAATCCGGATGCGGTTCTCCGGCACGCGCAGAATCACATAATCCCGCTCGTTGCTGAGTAGTTCACCGGTAATCGTCTCACCCGATTCCAGACGAAAGGTAACCTGTTCACCAATGTATTTGCTGAAAATTTTGGTGGTGCTGACCAGGTCGTAGAGATAGTTCTGCTCTTCAATCCGGACCTGCTGCGTGATTTTGGAGAAGTTCAGCTTCACTGTTGCCGGCTGCACCTGCCGGGAGACACCCTCGATCCGCAGGATATTGTCGCCTTTATTCAGCGACAGCTCCTTTTCCTGATATACCAGCCCGAGATTGATATTGTAAATCGTCAACCGGGTGTTTTGAAAATCGTCACCGGCGAACACCGGCTGGTACAGTAAAGTGAGTAAAAGCAGGTAAGTCCAATGACAACTTTTTAGCATAATTGCTCCGTTTCATGTTTTTAATATTTTTGGCGTAAATCAGAGCAGCGCTTGCAAATTCGATTCCAGTTTCTGCAGCTGCTCGCGCAATGTCCGCTCCTTTTTCTGCTCATTCTGGACTACATCCCGGGGTGCTTTTTGCAGAAAATTTTGATTTGTCAGTTTGGCGCGGATGGATTTCAGCAATCCCTGCAGTCGGGCGATCTCTTTTTCCAGACGTTGCCTTTCGGCGGCGACATCAATAAGACCCTCTAGGGGGATGAAAAATTCCGTCCCATGGACAACCACCGTTGACGCCGGATGGGGTTTTTGACCATCCGCCGCAATCCGGATGTCGGTAACCTTCACGAGATTCTTGACATAATCCGCTAAAGCCTTGTCCTGCATCAGGCGGAGTGGCAGCTGCTCCCTGGCGCCCCGCACCACCAGTTGCAATTGGGCTGCCGGCGGGATATTCATCTCACTCCGGGCGGTTCGCAGGGCGGTAATCATTTCCTGTACAACACCGAAAACCTCCTCGGTACTTGATTCGCCGATCCGGCATTTCAACACCGGCCAGGCAGAGACAATCAGGTCGGGCTCGGCGGCACCTTTCAGATGCTGGTAAATTTCTTCCGTAATAAAGGGTACATAAGGGTGAAGAATTTTCAGAATATTTTTCAATGTAAAAATCGCCACCGTCAGTGCCAGCTGCTTCTCAGCGGCGGTTTTTTTATACAGGCGGTCTTTGATAAGTTCGATGTACCAGTCACAGAAATCGCTCCAGACAAAATCGTAGATAATCCGGGCTGTCTCATCGAAACGGAAACGTTTCAGATTCCGGTCAACCTTTTCAACGGTCTTTTTCAGGCGGATCAGAATCCACTGATCAGCCAGGGACAGTGCGGCTTTTTCCGGATCAAAGGATTTTTCCAGAAGGCTGTCATCGTCAATATTCATCAGAATAAAGCGGGCGGCGTTCCAGATTTTGTTCATGAAATTGCGCCCCACCTCCAGCCGTTCTTCGGAGAAGAGAATATCCTGTCCCTGCGGCGCGATCAGCATAATGCCAAAGCGCAGTGCGTCGGCGCCGTATTTCTCGACCAGGTCCAGCGGATTGGGTGAATTGCCCAGGGATTTGCTCATCTTGCGACCTTTGATATCCCTGATCAGCCCGGTATAATAGACGTCCCGGAAGGGAATATCGCCCATAAATTCCAGCCCTGCCATAATCATCCGCGCCACCCAGAAAAAGATAATATCCGGAGCCGTTACCAGTGTATGGGTGGGATAAAATATTTTCAGATCGTCGGTCTGCTCCGGCCAGCCAAGTGTCGAGAAGGGCCAGAGCCAGGAGCTGAACCAGGTATCCAGCACGTCAGGGTCCTGCCGCACCGCGCCGCCGCATTGCGGGCATTTTTGTATATCTTTAACAGAGGCGTCCATCCAGTCACAATCGTTGCAGTAGAAAACCGGAATCCGGTGACCCCACCAGAGCTGCCGGGAGATGCACCAGTCGCGCACATTGGTCATCCAGTGATCGTAGGTCTTGACCCAGCGCTTGGGATGAAAGCTGATTTTTCCCTCTGCGACAACCTGAATCGCCGGTTCCGCCAGCGGTTTCATTTTGACAAACCACTGTTCCGAGAGGTAGGGTTCCACCATCACGTCGGCGCGCTGACTGAACCCGACGCTGTGGGTATAATCTTCGATCCTTTCCAGCAGACCGAGGCGTTGCATCTCCGCTATGACGATTTTCCGGGCTTCAAAGCGGTCTTTGCCCGCCACCAGCGGACCGGCGGCGGTGTTCAGAGTGGCGTCGGGATTCATGATATTAATCTTTTCCAGCCCGTGCCGCTCACCGATTTCAAAGTCGTTGGGATCGTGCGCCGGTGTGACCTTGACGGCACCGGTGCCGAATTCCTGGTCTACAAAATCGTCGGCAATAACAGGAATCTCCCGATTCATGATCGGCAGAATAAGTTTCTTCCCAACCAGGGCGGCATAACGTTCATCCTTCGGATTGACCGCCACCGCCGTATCGCCGAGCATGGTCTCCGGGCGGGTGGTCGCCACCGTCAGATGACCGCTGCCATCTGTCAGCGGGTACCTGAAATACCACAACTGCCCCCGGCTTTCCCGGTGGACAACCTCTTCATCAGACAGCGCCGTCTGCGACACCGGACACCAGTTGATGATCTTACGACCGCGGTAAATCAGACCCTTTTTGTAAAGATGGACAAAGACTTCGCGCACAGCCCGGGAGAGTCCCTCATCCAGCGTAAAGCGCTCGCGCGTCCAGTCGCAGGAACAGCCAATTTTGCGGAGCTGGTCCAGGATAATGGATTTGTGCTTATTCGCCCATTCCCAGACAATATTGACAAATTCCTCCCGTTGAAAATCAAACCGGGTTTTGCCCTTTTTGCGTAAATTTTTTTCCACAACATTCTGAGTGGCGATCCCGGCGTGGTCGGAGCCGGGCAACCAGAGCGTCTCATATCCATTCATCCGGGCGTGGCGAATCAGAATGTCCTGCAGCGTATTGTTCAGGACGTGACCCAGGTGCAAAATTCCGGTCACGTTGGGCGGGGGAATGACGATGACGTAGGGTTTTTTCGATGAGCGGTTGTCGGCATGAAAGTAATTTTTCTTCAGCCAGTATTCATACCAGCGATTTTCAACATGCTGCGGATCGTAGACTTTTTCCAGTTGAACAGCCAAGAGATTGCCTTTCTATGATTCGATAATCAGACTAAATGCCGTGGTCAACTTCAGAACATTTTGATTCGCCTGTTTCAGGCGATTGCTCAGCACTCTGGCAATATTTTGCATGACTTTATTGCCGATTTCGGGGTAGTCATTGCAGATTCTGAAGAAATTATTTTTATCAATTCGGGCTATGCTGCAGGTCGTTATCGCCTTGACCGTGGCGCTGCGTTTATCGTCATCGCTGAACAGGCTCATTTCACCGAAAAAGGGTCGCAAATCACTGGACAGGGAAATCAGACTCTTTTCCCGGGTATCCGCCTGGGACGCATCGGTTTTGAGGGTCAGCGCCTGGGAGATTTCCACTTTCCCATCCAATAAAATCAGGATCGAATTGCCGGGCTCGCCCTCCTGAATGATGACATCCCCTTTATTGAACTGGATGGGAATGATCACTTTATAGAATTTATCAATCTGCTCTTCTGTCAAATCGGCAAAAATTTCGTAATGCTTCAGAATTTGCGGATTATATTCGCAGCTGTTCTTATGTTTTTTTATAATACTCATCAGCTTAACACCACCGCTCTTTCATTATCCTGAATGACATAGTCATCATCCGGATTCAGGTTGACAATGGTCTTGTTTTCCTCGCCCAGCGTCCGACCAGCTTCTTTCAATTTCCGCTCAATGAAGGCATCGAGATGGCTCGAATCCGACGATAAAAAATCTGTGACGCCGATGGACTCCACCTCCGCTATGAGACCCAGAACCAGCATTTTTTGCTGCGTTTTGAAAAATTCAGCCAGCTCTTTGAAGGTCTTGCCCCGGAAGCGTGCCGGGATACTGATCGTGGCAATCCGGTGTTCACTTTTAACGCTGAACAGGTTCCCCACCACGTTGGAAAGCCCCGGCTCGGCGACATCGCCCGCCAGGATATAAGCCACAAACTGATCGCTGACAATGACCTCATCGGCTTTGGCGCGCTTGACATGAATCTCGTTCTCAGCCACCATAATAAAGGCGATGACCTTTTTCTTGGGATAACTGGATTTGATATTCAACGTCGCCAGGAGGGTTTTCTCATCGGCAACCAGCGAGTCGTACTGAAAGAGGTTGGGCAGTAAAATGATCGTACTGGCTTCCCGGATATTAGCGCGCTCGAGCGGTGCGTTGCGGGTGTAATCGCCCCGGATAAATTTCACCTTCTGCTTCCGAAAACGATCCAGGATGCTGTTGATCTCCTCCTCCGGCAATTCATTGACCAGAATTACCCGTGGCGGACGGCTTTTGGACAGCGCAAACAGCGTTTCAAGAATGGTCTCCGCGTTGCTGTTCCAACCGCAGATAATGATATGATTTTCATAATTGATTGATTCCAAGCCCTGATCCTCCCTGATTTTGCGGGCTACGAAGATGGACGAAATTGTAGCCGTGATTAATGACACAAGAGTAACCCCCGAAATCATGACAAAGATGCCCACCAGTCTCCCGCCGAAGGTAATCGGACGGATATCGCCGTAGCCAACCGTAAAGATGGTTACCAACGCCCACCAGACCGAATCCCACAGACCGCTGTATTCTGCCGGATTCGATTGATTCTCAAAATATAAAACCAGCATCGCTGCAATGATCGTTACTGACGTCAGCGCCAAAAATATTTTGAAAATTGCTTTACTGAAAACAGACTTTAAGGTCTCAATAAAACCCAAATTAGACCCACTCCTCAAAAATCCCGAACAGAAGAGATTTTACTTAAAAAGCAGCTGAAAGTCAATCAGTATGCATCGGTGAACATTACTGGAAATAGTGTTTTCCCTTAGAATTATAAATAATATTCAGCTTTTTCGGGTGAATCCGGATTTGAAACTCAGAGGCAAAGAATAGCTCTCCGTCCATGTGGTGAGGCACCTTCCGATCAAAAGCCAGGTGCAGGCTGTCGGTTCTGAAATAGTGGACCTGCGGATGTTGCAGATGACTGCCGCTCGGCACCATGGTAAAGATTTTGAAGCGCTGTAAAAATTTCAATTCCCGGATCAGGCAGACATCCAGCAATCCGTCATTCGCATAAGCCTGGGGGGTCAGAAAATAACCAGCGGCGAATCGGCGTCCGATGGAGACCGTATTGATAAAGCAGTTGGACATCTCGGTCTTGCCGTTGTTCAGGACCGTCATGGGGTGTTCGTGGTACGTCAGCAATGTTTTCAGAATATGCCACAGATATTTGTCCTTACCGCCCTTTTTCAAGCCCTCCTCGTTATAATTTTGCGCAGCC
>Ga0209614_1000502_pt1 | contig 33876 bp, 34 predicted proteins | sample BlaSprsedimmetaG_FD_185484 | JGI IMG/M metagenome (GOLD analysis project Ga0209614, IMG submission 185484) | Hot spring sediment bacterial and archeal communities from California, USA to study Microbial Dark Matter (Phase II) - Blank Spring... ... | reverse complement strand
CGCAAAAAATGCAAAACAAAGCCAAACTCAGGCAACCTGGGCAACATAGGCAAGAATAAGCCACTAACCCTCGCCCGACACCAGAGTCAAAAAATGAAAAACAAACCCAAACATAGGCGCCTTAGAAAATATAGGCAATCTGACTCCATACCTGACCCCCGGCCCCTGCTCCACGACCCTTGTAGCCTGAGGCCTGAAGTCCGAGGCCTTTTTGAAAAACAAACCCAAACGTAGGCAATCTGGGCAAGATAGACAATCTAATCATAGGCTTGTGCCATTGCCATGAGTCCCACCCCGGGGCATGGGCGAATTACGGGGTGGCGTCAAGGTTCAGGGGGTATTGGCCGTATTGGCGGATGGTGTTCAGCATGGCGAGGTAGTTGGCGGGTTTGACGGCCGAGTGGATGCTGTTGCTGGAGGACAGGATGATTCCGCCGCCGGGCCCGGCCGTGCGGATGATCTCGAGCGTCTCGGCGATGACGTCCTGCTGCGTGCCGAAGGTCAGCGTCTGGGCGCAGTTGACGTTGCCCTTGAGGGCGATGCGGCCACCGTATTGGGCCTTCATCTCGGCCATGTTCAGCCCGGCCAGCGGGTCAATGGGGTCGAGGCAGTCGATGCCGGCATCCACGAGCATCGGGATGAGCGGGCGGATGTTGCCGTCGCTGTGCTTGATGATGGGCAGGCCCTGCTCGTGGAAGCCGGCCACCACACGCCGCAAGCCGGGCAGCAGCAGTTCCTCGAACATCTTCGGCGAGATGAAGGGGGCCTCCGTGGAGGCGTAATCGTCGCCCGTGAAGACCAGGTCCGCCCCGCGTTTGGCGACCTGGCGGGCCATTTCGATGTTGATTTCGACCGACAGATCCACGAGAGCCTTGATGAGGTCCGGCTCGCTGAAGGCCATCATGAGATTCTCAAAGCCCATGAGGTTTCGCGGGATCGACAGGACGTCGTTGAGGTGGACGCAGATGGCAATCCGGCCCTTATAGAGGCTGACCATGCGTTCGAGGCTCTTGTAGCGGCCGGGCGCGTTTGGGTCGGGCGGCTCATACCTCCGCAGGTCGTCCAGCGTCTTGATGGGCCCATCGACGGCGATGGGGTATTCCTCGGCCGTTTGTTCGAGGACCGAGCCCCATTCGTTTCGCCAGCGGTTGGGGCCGATCTGCTCCTTCGTGAAGTCCGGGCCGGTGATAATGGCGTCCAGGCCCATCCGGACGCTGAACTCCTCAAACGAACTTCCGGGACACAGGGCGTGGCGGACGCGCCGGTCGATGATCCACTCAAAATGCGGGATGCGGTCGGCCTCCTGGCGTTGCAGGGTCCGCATGACTCGTTCGGCTGAGGACATCTCGGCCATGGGTCGTTCCTGTAATCAGTCTTTGAAGAAATGCGGGCGAATGCCGTTGATGACGGGTACATCCGGACGACCCGCCAGGAGGTTGCGGATATGGCCGGCCATCATCCGCGGGCTGTTGCGGAATGAGTCGATGGTGCTGCCGGCCAGGTGCGGGGTGATGGTCACGTTGTCCAGGTGCATGAACGGATGGTCGGCGGGCAGCGGCTCTTCGTCGAAGACGTCGATGGCGGCCCCCATGATTTGCCGGCGGCGCAGGGCATCGGCCAGGGCCTGCTCATCCACCAGACCGCTGCGGGCGGTATTGACGAGCACGGCCGTCGGCTTCATCAGGGCCAATTCGGCGGCGGCGATCATGTGGCGGCTGTCCTTCGTGAGACGGGCGTGGATCGAGACAACGTCCGACTGCCGCAGCAACGGGTCCAGCGACACCATCTCGACGGCGCCGCTGTCACCCGCGAAGTACGGATCATACGCCACGACGCGGCTGCCGAAGGCGGCGAGGTATCCGGCCATCAACCGCCCCACCGCTCCGAGGCCCACGAGTCCGACGGTCTTGCCGTACAATTCCGGTATGGCGGCGCTGTTGGGGAAACAGCGATGCCACTTGCCGGACTTCATGTCCGCGTGGGCGCGGGCGATATTGCGTATTTCGCCGAGGATCATCCCCATGGCGCACTCGGCGACGGCGCGGGCGTTGCGGCCGGGCGTGTTCATCACGCAAACGCCCCGCTGCGTGGCCAGCGACACGTCGATGTTCTCGCTTCCGCCGCGCAGGACGCCGATAAGCTTGAGATTCGCCGCGGCCCGGATGAGCGCCCCCCCTATCGGCGCGAACTGCGCGACGATCATGTCGAACGTATCGGCATCGCGGGTGATTTCATCGGGCAGGCGGACGGCATCGGGGCCGCCGGTCTCGATGCGGAGATTGTCTTCCTGCAGGGCGATCAGGCTGGGATGGTCCCAGTGGCGAATGTTCACGTCGATTCCCGCGTCCCGCAGGGGCGCCAGTCCATCGGCCATGAAGGCCGCCGGGATGTAGGTGTCACTGATGGCAAGCAGTCTCATCGCCGAGCCCTTACGCCTTACCGTCGGCCAACAGGAGTCTGACCTTCTGCTCAACGACCTCGGCCAGGCGGTTGCGAATAGGACCGAACATGTCCTGGAGCGTCGGGTCGGGTCGTTTCGCAGCGGCGGCCGATTCCCGCAAGCCCTTGAGGACGGCAATACGGCAATCCGCGTAGATGTTCATCTTGCAGATGCCGTTTCGCACGGCATTGCGGACCTGGTCGTCGGGGGTGCCGGAACCACCGTGCAGGACCAGAGGGACCTTGCTGACGGCGTCGAGTTCCCGCAGGCGTTCGATGTTGAGATTCGGCAGCGACGTGTAGACGCCGTGGGAAGTGCCGATGGATACGGCCAGGGCGTCGACCCCGGTCTGTTTGACGAAGGCCTCGACCTGGTCGGGTTCGGTGAGGACCGAGTCGATGCGGCGGGTGGCCTCCAGGTCCGAGCCGCCGACGCAGCCGAGTTCGCCTTCGAGGCTGACATCGGCCGGGTGGGCCAGCTCGGCGGCTCTGCGCGTGATGGCGACGTTCTCCTCAAACGGCAGGGCCGATCCGTCGAGCATGACGGACGTGAAGCCCAGTTCCACGGCCCGCTCGATGCTGACCAGGTCCGTGGCGTGATCCAGGTGGAGCACGACGGGTATGTCATACCGATCCGCCACGGCCTGGATGAGTCCGGGGACGTAGTCCCAGCCGCGGCCGGAGAGGTCCGGCCCAATCAGCCCCATCAGGACGACGGGCGAACGGAGGCGTTCGCAGGTGTCCAGGATGGTGCGGACCATCACGTCTTCCACAACGTCGAACGCCGGGACGGCATACCCCCCCGCCCGGGCGTCGCTGAGTACATCCTTGAGACTTGCAAGCATCCGGTTCCTTTCTTAGTGCATCAACATGCCGCCGCTGACGTCGAACGTGGCGCCGGTCACGTAACCGGCGCGGTCCGAGGCTAGGAATACCACCACGTCGGCCACCTCCCGGGGGTCAGCGAATCGCCCCAGAGGGATCCGGCGCAGGTACTCAGGGCCTCGCTCGGCCAGCGCCTGGGCGGCCATATCCGTCTGCATGAAGCCGGGGGCGACCGCGTTGGCGGCGATGCCGTGAGGCGCGACCTCGCGGGCCAGCGATTTGGTGAAGGTAATCAGGCCGGCCTTGGAGGCGGCATAGTGGGCGTGGCCGGTCGTGGAGCCGTGAAATGCGGCCTGCGAGGCGATATTGACGATACGCCCTTTTCGTCCGGCCGCCACCCAGCGGCGGATGGCGGCCCGGCACATCAGAAACGGGCCCTTGAGGTTGGTGTCGATGGTCTGGTCCCATTGCTGCTCGGTCATATCCTTGACACAGGCGGTCGGCCAGATGCCGGCGTTGTTTATCAGGATGTCCATCGGGCCCAGCGCCGCTTCGGTGTCGGCGGCCAGGCGCTCGGCGGCGTCGGCATTCGACACATCGCCGCCGACGGCCACGGCGAGACCGGCGAGGCGGCCGCGGACCTCGGCGACGACGTTCTCGGCGGCATCCCGGCGGGTATGGTAGTTGACGGCGACGGCCGCACCCTCGGCGGCCAGACCAAGCGAAATGGCCCGTCCGAGGCCACGGGCGCCTCCCGTGACCAGAGCGACTTTACCCCTGAGATTCAGATCCATTGGGTCTTACGCGACTCCACCTAAAAGCACTGCTCCGCTACGCCCGTGGATTGCGCCACCGGTCGGCCGGGCAACGCTTGCAGAGCATACCAAGTGCGGGTTCGAAAGGCCAGCGTTTTCCGCTGTTGGGCTGGCGTTCCGGCCGGGACCGCATATAATCAGCGTTATGAAAAAGACGATGCTACTACTGTTGACGCTCTGGGGCACGGCCATCGGTGTGGAGCAGGCCGATTACTATGTTGCGACGGATGGGGCCGACACCCAGCCGGGGACCCTTGAGAAACCGTTTGCGAGTATCGGGCGTGCCCAGCAGGCGGTCCGTGAAAGGGTGGAAAAGGGGCTGTCCGGCCCGTTGACGGTGCTTATTCGCGGCGGTCGATATGAACTGTCCGAGCCTTTGCGATTCGGCCCGCAGGACACCGGACCGGGTCAGCACTGCATCACGTACACGGCCGCGGCCGGGGAGAGCGTGCGCATCTGTGGCGGCACGATCATGGGGGACTGGAAGCGAGACCAGGACAATCTGTGGAGTTGCCCGGCGCCTGCATCCGAAGGCGGGAACCGGCCGGTGCGGCAACTCTACGCCGACGGCCGGCGTTTGAATCGCGGGGTATTTCCAGCCGAGGGTCTGCTACGCATTACGAAGGCATCGTCGGATGCCAGGACCATCGAATTCGACCGCGACCTGGCGGGCGATCTGGTCGGGACCGGCGCCGAGGTCGTGATTATTCACAACTGGTCGATCGCACGCGGGATTATCGCCGGGGTGGAGGGTCGGAGCATCACGTCCGCCACGCCCCTGGGCTGGGTGGGCCACCATTGGACCTGTCCGGCCCCGGGCAAGCCGGCTTTCATTGAGAACGCGCCCGGCTCGCTCGGCAAGGCCGGCCAGTGGCGATTCGACGCGAAGACTCGTAGAGTCGTCTACCGGGCCGCCGACGAGCAGGCCCCTGCAACCATGCAGTTTGTCGTACCGCGGTTGGAGCAACTGGTTGTCATCAGGGGGACCGCCGAGCGGGCCGTCAGTAACCTGTGTTTCAGAGGTTTGACTTTCGAGCACGCCGCGTGGAACCTGCCCCAGCGGGGATACGCGGGTATCCAGGCGGGCTACAATGGGACAAAGAACGAGCCCGGCGATGAATTGGAATATGCCATGCCCGTCGCCGTCGAGTTGGCCCATGCCCGCGACTGTGTCTTTGAGCAGTGCCGGTTCCTGCGTATCGGGGCCTCGGCCGTGGGATTGGGCGTGGCGACATTTCGTAATCGGCTGGTTGGCTGCGAGATCGGCGATGTGGGGGGTAACGGCGTGCACATCGGTTTGCCCGATGGTCCCATTCGGACGCTGGATCAGGACTGGAGCAATCCGGCGGAGGTGCCGACCGGCAATGAGGTGAGCAACTGTTATGTCCACCACTGTGCCCAGGAGAACTTCGGCTGCGTCGGCGTCTACGCCGCCTTCACCGAGGACACGCGGATTATTCACAACCACGTCGCTCACATGCCGTACACGGGCGTCAGCGTGGGCTTCCGCTGGGATCCGTCACCATCGAGCCAGAAGAACTGTCTCGTCGAGTACAACCATATTCACGATTGCATGATTCGACTGGCCGACGGCGGGGGCATCTACACGCTGGGTTATCAGCCGGGGACGATTCTGCGGGGCAATCATATCCATGACATTCACCGGTCCGAATACGCCCATGGCGGTGCGCCCAACAACGGCATCTTCTTCGATGAAGGGAGCCTGGGATTCCTGGTCGAGGGCAATGTCATCCATGGCACGAGCGGCGAGGCGATCCGTTTCAACCAGAACCGTCCGGAAGGCCACGTGTGGCGGGGCAACAGCTTCGACTCGGCACCAGGGGCCGCGGGGTTTCCGAAGGACAGCGCCGCCCACGCGGGCATTGAGCCGCTATACGAATCCTTCTTCCAGTCCGCCGACAATTCACGGTGATGTCTGTTTGGGGCGCCGTGAGCCCCAAAAGAAGACGTGCGCGAGAGATTTGCGCACGCCGGGTGCTTGTATTTCGAGCGATGACCTGCTGCGTTGCGTCAGCGGGCTTATCTTACGGAGTCGCTGATGGTTTGTTCGGTTGGGGTCGGCTTATCGGCCGCTACGCCCAGGGCATGGCCGGCCTCGCGGACCCACTGGCGGCGGCGGGTCTGTTCGTATGTCGCCGCGGAGAACGGGGCCAGGATCGCCCGGTTCAGTTGCTCATCGGTCATGGCGGAGGCGTTCGCGTTACAGAACGGCTGGGCCGTCGGAGTGTCCGCGAAGCGGCAGCCTGAGCGGCCTGCCGTGTTTGCCTGCTCGGAGCAGCCCGCGGCCGCGAGCAGCAACATCGCGGCGACGACCGCGAACCAGAGAAAGCGCTGTTGCAGAATGCCCCCACAATCACAGCACCGGCTGCCCCTTCGGTGGTCGGGGGATGCCGGTTGCCGGCCTGTCGCCACACTCAGCGACCCTCGGCGAGTCGATTCATCATGCGTAGTCGTATTCATAGGGTGTACCTTTGCAGTAGTCTTAGTATCGGGAGATTGCCCGGCCCTTCCATGAGCCGAAATTGCGGAGGGTCCTTCCTTCCTGCCCGTCATTCAAAGTATACGAAACGATTCTCACGACCCCCAAACCGGCTCAGGACAATTTCCACGACCGACGAGTTCTCACGGAGGACCGCATCCGTCAATCACCAGGCGCCTATTCTCGGACCCTGGAGGGTCCTGGGCCAGGAATCATAGGGCGGGAAATCATATCTCTGTAGTTCCTATAATGGCGCGCATGGTGAACAGACCGCGGCGACCTCTGGTAAACGGCCTTGATATGCCGATGGGATGTGCTATACTTTTAACGCCGTGTCGCCGTTGGCATTAAGAAAACGCTACGGGGCCCAGGATACCGGGCTATTCCGGGAATTAGGAGCATTGCTCATGAACCTGAGATACTTGCTTGTCGCCGTCGCCATACTGGGCGGCGTAGTGTCCGCGAATACCGGGGAGACCGTGAAGGCTCCGGCCGTGCTTGGAGGCCCCGCTCCGCGGTTAACAAGCCTGCGCGTGGTCAAGGGCAACCCCGTCCAATTCAAGCCCGGCAACGTGTATGTTATCGACTTCTGGGCGACGTGGTGCACTCCGTGCCAGAGCACGATCCCTCATCTGACCAACTTGCAGTTGAAGTACAAGGACCACAATGTCACTTTCGTGGGCATCTCCGATGAGACGCCGGACAAGGTGTTGCCCTTTGTCGAGAAGATGGGCCCGAGCATGAACTACACCGTGGCGACCGATCCACAGGGCGCCGTCAGCGACAGTTACTTGAAGCCCTTTCTCGTGGCAGCGCTACCGCATACGTTCATCGTCGACCAGAAGGGCCGGATCGCCTGGCGCGGGCATCCGATGGGCGGCCTCGACCCGATGATCGCGGCCATCGTGGAGGGACGGTTTGACATAAGCGAGCACCTGATGCGGCAAGCCACGGAACAGGAACAGATGGCCAAGGCCGGCATCCATTATCGGAACTATTTCGAGATGCTGCGGAGGAAGGGGGCCCAGGCCGCCCGACCGGAAGGGCTCAAACTGCTGTATTCGGCCCCGGCCAAGCTGCTCAACACGTTTGCCTGGGAAGTCATTACGGAGATCGCCCCCGACCAACGGGACCTGTCGCTGGCCGTTCGCGCGGCGGCGAAAGCGAATCTTCTGACGGGTTCTCAGAACAGCGCGTACCTGGACACGTATGCCCTGGCGCTATTTCGGGCCGGACGTATCGACCAGGCCATCCGCTATGAGACCCGGGCCATGCAAACCGTCACGGACAACCCCGCTCGCCGCGCCCAGCTCAGCCAGATGCTGGAGGCCTACACGAAGATCCGCGACGAGAGCAAGGTCGTGAGCATCGTCGGGCAGCCGGCCCCAGCCTGGGGCGTGAAGGTCTGGGACAACCTGCCGCAGAACAAACAGGCCCTTGAGCCGGCGGACTTCAGCGGCAAGGTCGTGGTTCTGTTCTTCTTCCAGGCCACGTGCCCGGCCAGCAGGAGCCACGGCCTGCCGACCCTGCGGAGGCTCGCGGAGAAGTACGTGGACCGCAACAAGGTGTCGTTCGTGGCGGTGCAAACGGTCTTCAGTAACGCCTCGGACAACACCCAACAGGCGGGCCTGGACCTCATCGGCTCGACGGGTCTTAAGATTCCGTGCGGGCGCACGGAGGGCTCGCCGGTCCCGGCCATCATGGAACGATACCACGCCCAGGGCACGCCGACGACCGTCATCATCGGCCCGGACGGGGTCGTGCACTGCTGCGGCCTGCTCACTGAACCGGAACAGGCGCAGCTTATTATCGACGAATTGCTGTCGCCGGCGTCTTCGCCGGCGGGCCAATAACGGGCGGTATCCGGGCTACTTTCCCTTGACCAGCCAGATGTTTCGGAACTGAATCGGGTGGCCATGGTCCTGTAGCTCGATGGGCCCGGCGGCCTTGACGTCGGCGCTGGGGTTGGCGGTCGGGTGAGGGATTTCCACGTCGTCGTGAATCAGCACACCGTTGAGATGCGCCGTGATCCGGGCGTTGGCCTTGACGGAGCCGTCGTCGTTGGGGCGGGCGGCGACCTCCATTGCCACCTGGTTGTCCGCATGGAATGTCCCTTTGTAGACGCCGATGCAGGGGTTCGCGGACACCGGCGTCGCCGTCAGCGCCACAACGACCAGAAGGTGCTGAATTGCCTTTGTCTTCATGTTTACCCGGGCGCATAGAATAAGGGACCGCCCACCAGGCCGGTCCCTTCGTGGATCCAAACAAGTGCCGAAAGCCAACGGTTATTGGCGGCGACGCAGCAGACCGAGGCCGCCCAGACCCAACAGCGCCAGCGTTGCCGGTTCGGGGACGACCTGAATGTTGTCAACGTAGTACTTTGTCACTGAGGCGCCGTCGAGGTTGGAGATCAGGGCGATTTCAAACCACTGGATGTTCTGGTCGATGCCAGCGATCATCGCGCGGAGGGCATCGGGAATCGCCCACGAGTAGGTGTGCGCCTGCCCGTCGAGGGCCACCGAGAGCTGGCCGAGGTCCTGCCAGCCGATATTGTTGTGAGGGGCGTTTCCGTTGTCGTCATGGTTCTGGCCGTTGATAACCATTCCGACGTTCATCCATGGCGAGGTGATGTCGGCCGGAAATACGGTCAGGTCCACGCTGATCGCCGCCCCCGTGGCCGAGAGGATGCCGGCGAGAGGCTTGGCGTCGTACAAAGCTGACATATGCCAGCCGCCGCTGTCGTCGATCTGAAGGGCTTGCGAGCCCAGTGTGGCCCCGATCGGGCTGTTGGACAGGACGGCGGTCTGGCTGCTCCACCATCCATCCAGGCCGCTTTCAAAGTTTCCGATGACCACAGCGGAACTTGAGGACACGAGACTCAGCGTGAGAACGAGAGACGCCAAAAGGGATGCAGTACGACGCATGACACACTCCTCCAATCAAAAAACCACAAGAAGCATTACCCAACTCCGATACTGCGCACAAACACAACGCGTGCACACCATGGCCCGACCGTAACCGAGCCACCACTACCTGAGTAGTTTACTCCGTAGGACCGGCGGCTGTCAAGGGCAAAAGGCCAAAATCGCAGGGCAAACGCATCGAAATCCACCAATCGCCGTTTTGGCGTCAAAAACGAGGGTCGCCTGAGTTCCCGCACGACCATAGGTATCAGCCGAGCGGCGTAATCTGGCGGGGTTCCAGAACGTGCGGGCACCGGAGTTGAAGCATCTGGAGAAGATTCTGTTCGTTAAGCGACACCCCTACCACTGCGCTTCGATGTAGGGGCCGACGGGGCCGTCGGGCGTGGCCCTGGGGCGCGACTTGAGGATGGCCTCGGCGATGGCGATATCATGCTTGTGCGTGATCTTGATATTGGACGAGTCGCTCTCGACAATGCTGACCTTGTGACCGAGGGCCTCCACCAGCTGGGCGTCGTCGCTGATCGTGCCGCGGTCCAGCTTGTCGAGCGCTGCATGGGCCTTTCGAAGCAACTCCAGGTCGAATACCTGCGGGGTCTGCGCCTCGTACAGGTCGCGGCGGTCCACCGTCTCGGTAATCACCCCTTTGGACACCCGCTTGATCGTGGCCGTAACGCGGCTGGCGCAGATCGCGGCCCCGGACTTGGCCGCGGCCGTGATGACGTCGCTTATGGTCCTGGCCGTCACACAACACCGGCACGCATCGTGCACGGCCACCAGCGAGATGTCGTCGCGGACCCGCTCCAGGCCCTTGCCCACGGTCTCAAACCGCTCGGCGCCGCCGATGAACACCTGGACGGCGAAGAACTTGAGGTTGGCGCCCCACTTGACGGACACAATCTCCTGCTCGTCGGCGGGGATGCCCAGCAGCACCTGCTTGATCTGGGGCCGGTCGCAGAACATCTCCACACTCCGCAGGAACACCGCCCTGCCGTCGACATCCATGAATTGCTTTTTTCGCTTTCCGCCGAACCGGCTGCCCGGCCCCGCCGCACAGATAATCGCCGCCACGCTATCGGCCACCTGAGGCTCCTTCTACTGTCATTGCGACTTCGGCGCGCCGCTCCCATTCGCGGACGCCTTGTCCGGCATCATAAGCCGTCGGCCCTGGGATTGACAAGACCGTCTCAGTACTCGATACCGCGACGGGGCCCCGGCCCGGCCTCAAAGGGATGCTTGACAGGCCGCATTTCCGTTACCAAATCCGCCAGGTCAATCAATGCCTGGGTTGCCCCCCGGCCGGTCAGGACCAGTTCAACCGTCGGGGCCCTGCGTTCGATCAGCCGGCGGATATCCTGTATATCCACCAGACCAGCCGCCTGACAGAAGACGATTTCATCCAGGATCACCACATCGTAGAAGGCGCTCTGGGCCGTCTCGCCCAGCCGCTCAAGGGCCTGCGTAATGGCCTGCCTGGCTCGGCCGCGGTGCTCGGGGTCATCAAGCGAGCGGGCCATATCCCAATCGATGTCCAGCGTCTCGACCCGTATTCGTATCGTGGACCGCTCAATGGCGAAACGCTCCCCGATCTCGAGCGTCGAGGGCTTTAGAAACTGGTAAATGAGCACCTTATGGCCCCAGCCAGCGGCCCGCAGGGCCAACCCGAACGCCGCCGTCGTCTTGCCTTTGCCGTCGCCTGTGTAGATCTCAACGAGTCCCTTTTTGAGCATAGGGCCTATTATGAGACGGTTGCCCAAAGTCTCAAGCCAAAAAGGACGATGATATAACCCTGGGTCTTTGTCTTTGACTTATAACAGCTTGCCCGTTAGGTTTGTCCGGCTATGAAACGCCTCATTGCAACGTGTTTTGGTCTGGGCTGGATGCCGCTGGCCCCGGGAAGTTGGGGTTCGCTGCCGCCGGTGGGAATCTTCATCGTGCTATGCCTGCTGCCCATACCGCTTTGGGCGATGGGCGCCGTCATGGCCGGATTCGTCGTTCTGGCGAGTATCCTCTGCGTCAAGCTCGCCCCTGTTTCCATCGCCGCCACCGGCCGGGAGGACCCCGGCGAGGTCGTCCTCGATGAGGTCGCCGGGCAGTTCCTGACATACCTCGTCTGCGTCGCCTTCGCCATGGATCGGTTCAGTCTCTATCAGACCCTCGTAACCGCGGGCGTCGGCTTCTTCCTCTTTCGCCTCAACGACACCCTCAAGCCCTGGCCGGCGTGCCGATTCGAGAAACTACCCGCCGGATGGGGCATCCTCTGCGACGATCTGGCCGCGGGCGTCTACGCCGCGATCGAGCTGGCGATTGTCCTCAAACTCTGGATCGTAGCATAGTAGGCGCGACCTCATGGCCAGGGATTACAGCGCAAGCCTCTGCAACAGACTCGCCGAACAATTCGCGGCCCTCGGCCTGCACCGCCCCATGCGCGTCGGTCACTACGACGGCGGAACCGAACTGGAGTACGAGGTCCGCGGCTTGGCCGAACAGTCGCAGAGCCGCGTCCGCCTGAAGGTCGAGCGGTTCGTCGGCGGCGGATTCGCCGGGCAGGTCTATCAGGTCCGCCTGCTGAACATCGAATCTCAGACCGAATCCGTCCAGGGTCTCCACGTCGGCGGCCTTTACGCCATGAAGATCCTGATCCCGCCATCGGCCTTCTCAAGGCTCTTTCGAGACGCCCTCTATGCGGTCGGCTTTCAGGGCCCTTTTCAGCTCCAGGTCAATCCCGCGGCCGCCCGCGCCGGGGCCCTCTGGCAGAGGTTCATCCAGAGAGCCGCCGCGATTCGCTTCGGCGACGACAAGACCGTCGTCGCCATCCACGGCACCTTCATCGACCGGACCCTCGGCAGTTGCGGCGAACTGAGCGAATGGGTCGATGGCCGCACTTGGCAGCTTGAGGTGGACGACCGGCTCGACCTTCTCCGCAAGTGGCGATGGGGGCGCTGCGTGGATGAATCGCAGCTTGGTTCGCCTGAGTATCGCGCCAAGAAGCGGTTCATGGCCGATTTTGTGAAACTCCTGCACGACATGGGGGCCCACGAGTTCGCCCGCCAGTATGAGTGGTCCACCTGCAAGAGCCAGCCCAACTGCCTCAAACGGACCGACCGAAACGCCGGCCCGGCCGACGGCCTGACCGCCGTGGACTTTCGCGCGGGTCTTGCCCTGTTGCCGTTTCTGCCGATGAGTCCCGGCGATATTGCCCTGATCCTCAAGGGCCTGGCCCGAGGCTCGCTCGTCCAGTTCGATCGCGGCAACCTGGCCACTCTCGAACGCTTCGTCGCGGAAAACGGCGACCGCTTCGCCGACATGCAAGGCATGTTGGAGGAACTCAAGCAGGCCGAGGACGTCTACCGCAACTCCGTGCCGGACATCACGCACAACCATGTCCGCCTGCTCTACAGCGGGAAACTCTACCGGACGATGTTTGACAGCGCCGTAACCGGCTGGAAGGTCCGTGGCCTGATCGCCGACAAGGCTGAGGCGTGGCTGCGCCACTGCAAGGCCTCGACCTTTCTGTTCTTTCTGGTCGGCCTGATTCCCATCCTCGGCCGGGTCCTCCGCAAGGCCTGGGGCCGCCCCGATTGGCGCAAGCACTACCTCGGTATCCTCACGAGCTGGGCCTATTTCCAGCGTGCCCTCAAAGGCCGGGCCCTGGAACGGATCATCGCCTGGCACCGTAAGGGCCGCGTTTCAGCCGAAAAAACTGAGACATTGGCAAAATCCCTGCCTCGTTACTTCCTGCACATGCCCTTCGCCCTGCTGCCGGCCGGACTCGACCGTTTCATCACCGATGGGCGATTCCGCAAGGAGAAGCTCGCGTACTTATTCGTCCGCCCCATCCGGCTCTACTTCAGCGCCGACCTCCGCCGCCAGTGGATGCTGGATATGATCGCCGAGGGTCGTCGCAAGCATATCCTGTCTGAAGACGATACCCAGACTATCCTGGCCCAGTTGGACGAACCCTACATTCAGAAGTACCTTATCAGCCTTGTGGTCCATTTGATGACCCTGCCGGTTACGCAGGTCGTCTCGCTGGCGGTGGCGGTCATCTACGTCGTCGTGCATAAACTGCCTTGGGATGAGGCCCTGGCCACGGGTGCGGCCATACTGATCGCCTTCCAGGTCGTGCCGATCTCGCCCGGCTCCTTCTGTCGCGGCCTCTACACCACCGTCATGGCCATCCGCGACCGCAGCTTCAAGGACTACAACATCGCCCTGTTCTTGAGTTACTTCAAGTACGTCGGCTATCTGGCGTTCCCCATCCAGATGACCTATCGCTACCCCGCGCTGGCCCGGTTCATGGCCGCGCACTGGGCGACGGACGCCGTCCATATCGTTCCGGTCTTCGGAGAGAAGGGGGCCCTTCTGGAGCACTGGGTCTTCTGCCTGTTCTACAACTGGCCGCTGACCCTCCGACGGCGGATGCGCAGACGCGCCGAGGCCAGGTCCTTGCTGAGGCCCCGATACTGGCATGCGCCCATCTGCGTTGCGGCCCTGGCGGCCCTGCTGGGATGGGCCGATCAACGCTACTTTGCCTGCTCTGGAACGCTGCCTCTCATCGGCCGCGCCATGGCCGAAGAGGAATTTCGGCTCGGATACTTCTGGTGGTTCATCGTGCTGGCCCCCCTGCTCAACGGCGCCTTGATGACCCTCGGGGCGCGAGGAGCATCGCTGGGCAGGCGTGTGCTCCTGGGCGTTGCGGCCGGAGCGGCCTTGGGTCTTTTGTACACCCTCGCTACGGCCCTGGTTGCCCGCGGCGACGGCCTGCCTATCCCGAAAATGGCCTTTGAGACCGTCTGGAGGGCGTTTATCTTCGCCGTCGTCTCGACCATCGGGCTGATGCTCACGGAGTTGTGGCTGGGCGAACCTGCCGAGGCCCGGGAGCATTCATAAGACACCAGGACAGCCCCCCTGCCCGCCCCACAGGATGCCCGTCGCCCCCTCCCCAACCGGCGAAATTCTAACCGGGAAATCCGCCGAATATCCCGAAAAAACTGGGAAGCCCGGCAGGTGAGTGGTATAATCAGGTTTTGTTGCATCTTACACGGTGTACCGAACGCATTGAATTGCTACGAGGCTGGGGGCGATTGGCCTGTTGCCTCGATTGGAGGCTATGAACCGGATGCCGGCGAACAGCTACAACTCGCTGTGCGATGACTTTTACGTCGATATGCACGTCAACACCGAGCTGGAGTTGCCGCGAAGCCGCGACACGGTCCTGTCGTTCTTCGAGCAGATCCAGAAACGCTATCCTACGATGGGCTGCTTCCACCGTCGTCGTCGAAACGAGTTCTGGCTCGAAGAAGACCACCGGGAAGACCAGTACCGCTGGGTCAACCTGGAGCCGAACCGCGTCGGTTCCGGCGTGGTCAATCCGACCGCCTTCGAAGAGGCCTACGCCCAGCATCGGCTGGTCCTGGGACTGATTCCGTACATGCTGGGGGTCAACCACCTGGACATCGACTCGCTCGATATCACCTTCGCCATGGATTTCGACTATCTGGGCGGGCACGATGAAGTCATCGCCGAGTCTCTCCTGGGCGAGTCCGCCTTCGGACGGTTGCTGGATATACCCGGCAGCCGGGCGATCGGCTTTTCCCCCGTCACCATCATCTCGCTCTCGGACGACGACTGCACCCAGGCCCGGGTCAGCGTGGAGTCCAAGACGAGCGTCTTTGAGCCTCGCAAGAAAGGCCGGAACAACACGGACACGGCCATCAGCCTGGCGCTGACGGTTCGCCAGTACCCTCTCACCGAGGGCAAGTTCGATTCCCTGGCGTCGTTCGATCACCAGTGCTGCCTCGTGGAGGAGCTCATGGCCGAGCGCATCATGCCGATGTTCGTGCAGCCGCTGGTGGACACGATTGCGAGGAAACGATCAACATGGGTTCGGGAAGGTAGAAGCGATGGCGATTGAGGCACCTTTCAGCAAGTTCCGTAAGACCAATCTGGTGATCTACATTGTGGCGTGTCTGGGCTTCGGCGGCTGGCTCGCTTACGACGGCTACTTCAACACGAAGTTCATCGAAAAGCACACCACCGACTCCGGCGCCCCCAACGGCACGCTGATATTCAACCGCAAGGCGCCGTTCGTCCTGGGCGCCGCGGCGGTCCTGTTCGGCGGCTACCTGGCCATGGTCAGCAAGCGCAAGCTCGTCGCCGACGACCGGCAACTGGTGTTCGGTCCCAATGAAAGCATTGCTTACGACTCCATCGAGGCAATCGATAAGACGTATTTCGCCGGCCGCGGCTACTTCGACATAACCTACACCACCGCCGGCGGCCGGACCACCCGGCGCATCAGCAACCGCGCCTACGACAACCTGGCCCCCATTCTCGACCACCTCGTGGCCCGGCTGGCGCCACAGACCGAGTCATCGTCCGACAAGGACGCCTGACCGGTCCCGCCCGTCTCGGGACGCCCGGCTCGATGCCTGTTGCGCGGCCTTTTTCACACAGGAGACCTTGACCGGAGCGGATTACCGGGGTAGTCTATTGCGGTCTGTTTTTGCTCGCTCGGATCGCCCGTGGGGCGGTGCGCGCAACCCGGCGTAAGAAAGGAAGTTAATGAACTGTTGCGTGGTAGGTCTGCAATGGGGTGACGAAGGCAAGGGCAAGGTGGTGGACATCCTGGCCGAGCACAGCGACATCGTCGTCCGCTATGGCGGCGGGGCCAACGCGGGCCATACCGTCATCGTCGACGACACGAGGTTTGCGCTGCACCTGCTGCCCAGCGGGGCGGTTCGCCCCGGTAAGATCTGCGTGATCGCCAATGCCGTCGTCGTCGACCCCGAGGTTCTCATCGGCGAGATGGACGGCCTGGCGGCCAAAGGCATCGACCTGGCCGGTCGGCTCTTTATCAGCGAAAACGCACACGTCGTCCTCGACTATCACAAACTGGAGGACCGCCTTCGCGAGCAGGCCCTGGGCAAGGACAAGATCGGCACCACCGCCCGCGGGATCGGCCCCTGCTATGCCGACAAGGTCGCCCGAAGCCACGCGATCCGCATGGCCGACTTCCGCGACCTCGACGTGCTGTGCGATAAGGTCCGTCACGCCGTGGACTATAAGAATAAGGTCTTCGCGGCCGTCTACGCCGCCGAACCCATCGACCCGGACGTTATTTGCGACAAGTGCCGCACCTACGCCCACAAGCTCACGCCCTACATCGCCAACACCACCGAACTGCTGCACAAGGCCGTCGCCGACACAAAGAACATCCTGTTCGAGGGCGCCCAGGGAACGATGCTGGACCTCGATCACGGCACATTCCCTTTCGTGACCAGTTCGAACTCCAGCGCCTTGGGCATGTCCGCCGGCTGCGGTGTGCCCGCCCGCCTCGTGAACCGCTTCATCGGCGTGATCAAGGCCTACACCACGCGGGTGGGCGCCGGCCCGTTCCCCGCCGAACAGGACAACGACATCGGCCAGTACATCCGCGACCGCGGCCATGAGTACGGCACGACCACCGGCCGACCCCGGCGATGCGGCTGGTTCGACGCCGTCGTCGTGTCCTACGCCGCCACCGTCGGCGGTATCGACGAGATCGCCCTGATGCATCTTGATACCCTGGCCGGCCTCGATGAGGTGAAGATCTGCAAGGCCTACGAAATTGACGGCCGCCAAGTCACATTCTTCCCCGCCGATGCCTCGCAACAGAGCCGCGCTCGTTGCGTCTATGAAACCCTACCCGGCTGGACGGAAGAGCTGCGGGATGTCGGCGACTTCAACGACCTGCCCGCCAACGCAAGGAATTATGTCTGCCGAGTACAGGAACTGGTGGGCAAGCCGGTTACAATGGTGGGGGTCGGGCCCAAGCGGAGCCAGGTGATCTTCCGCTAGAGGTCCCGGCCGCATCAGGCCGCGACGAACCGAGAGCCCGGGTCCGTGCAACGTGGGCCGCCAAGACGGGGTATATGTTCGAATGACAGACGCAAATGAGAAACTCAGGGCCACAGCCGAGCGGCTGGGCATCGACGTCCGCGGGATGCCGCGGCATATCGCCATTATCATGGACGGCAACGGGCGCTGGGCGCAGCGTCGCGGCCTGCCCCGCGCCGAGGGGCACCGTCAGGGCGGCAAGACCGTTGAGCAGATCGCCCAGTTGTGCGTGGATTTCGGCATCGAGTCGCTGACGCTCTACTCGTTCAGCATCGAGAACTGGAAGCGGCCCCGCAACGAGGTCAACGCCTTGATGAGCCTCTATGAACAGTACCTTATCGCCATCCGCCCCACGCTCATGCGAAACCGTGTTCGCCTCGTGCATCTGGGCGTGATGGAGATGCTGCCGGCAGCCGTCAAAAAGGAACTGGTAGGGACGATGGAAATGACCGCCGAAAACGACGGCATGGTGCTGGCCCTGGCCCTCAACTACGGCGGACGCACCGAGATCGTTGAGGCGGCCCGACGCGTCGCGCAGGACTACAAGGCCGGTCGTGTTACGCTTGACGGCATCGACGAGGCCTATTTCGCAGACCGATTGTATACCACCGGCCTGGCCGAGCCGGACCTGCTGATTCGCACCGCCAATGAGATGCGGATCAGCAATTTCCTGCTCTGGCAGGTATCGTACAGCGAGTTCTACGTCACAAAGACGCTTTGGCCGGACTTCAAACGTCGGACGCTCGAACAGGCCATCGGCGCCTATTCCAGGCGGGTTCGACGCTTCGGCGCCGTCACGACCTAGCATTTCCGCGATTCGACGGGCCCTATGCTAAAGTACAGGTTGATCTTCGGGACGCTCATGGTCGTGGCGTTCGTCGCTCTGGTGCTGGGCGACGGGCTCCTGGACGGTCGTTTTGCCGGGCCAAGCGGCCAGGGGATCCGTGGCACCCTCTTCTCGCTGCTATTGGTGCTGCTGGTCGTCGCCGCTCAGTGGGAGTTTGCCCATCTCGCCGCCGCGAGGGGTCTGCGGGTCTTTCTGCCTGTGACCGTTGGCGCCTCCATCGCCCTGGCCCTGACCTGGTACGTCCTGCAGGTTCTCAGCATCCCCGGCCATGTGTATGTGCTGGCGGTATCTACGGCGGCAATCCTTGGCGTCTTTCTCTATCAGCAGCGGGTCTGCGGTCTGGCGGCCGTTATGGCCAACTGCGGCGTGAGCCTGCTGTCGGTCGCGTATTGCGGCGTCCTGGCGGCCTTTGCTCTGGCGATCCGGATCGACTTCGGCATCTGGGCCGTTCTGATGTATGTTTTTGTCGTAAAGTCTTCTGATATCGGGGCTTACGCGATCGGCCGGCTGTTCGGAAGACACAAGTTTTCGCCCCGTATCAGCCCTGGAAAGACTTGGGAAGGCATGGTCGGGGCCGTCGCGGTCGCGGTTGTTGTGGCGGTTGTGTTCGTGGGCTGTTGTGATATAATAGCCATCGGCTGGCCGGTTGCGGTCCTGTTCGGCGCAGGCTTCGCCTTTATCGGACAGATGGGCGATCTGGCCGAGTCCATGTTGAAACGAGACGCGGCCCGTAAGGATTCCGCGGCCGCGGTACCGGGCTTCGGCGGGGTGCTCGATATTGTCGACTCCCCGCTGGTCGCCGCGCCGTTTGCGTACTTGTTTTTCAGCCTTGTTATGTGAGCACCTCCGGCCCAGGGATGGGTCGGGCGGCTTCGGTTGAAGGGAAAGGCTTGGAAGTAACCATACAACTGGGTTCCGGGGAAAAGCAACTCGAGCTGCTCGGCCCGGCCGACAGCCATTTGAAGTTGCTGCGGAGGTTGCTCGGCATCCAGGTGGTGGCTCGCCGCGACAGCCTTCAGGTCAAGGGTCCCGACGACCAGGTCCATGAGGCAGCCCTTGTCGTCGAACGCATGGTTCAGCACGTCGGGCGGTACGGGAGCCTTTCCGAGGACCAGATCAAGCAATTCATCGCGGACAGCCGCACCGACGCCAACGACGTAAGCCCCGATGTGATCCAGGTTTTCGCCCCCAAGCGGGTGGTCCGTCCGAAGACCCCCGGCCAGCACAAGTATGTCCAGCTCATGCTCGACAACGACGTAACCTTCTGCACGGGTCCGGCCGGCACGGGCAAGACCTACCTGGCGGTGGCGATGGCCGTCTCGATGCTTCGCAGCCGCAAGATCCGGCGGCTCGTTCTGGCCCGTCCGGCCGTCGAGGCCGGCGAGAGGCTCGGCTTCCTGCCGGGCGACCTGCAGGCCAAGGTCAATCCCTACCTGCGGCCGCTGTTTGACGCGCTCGAAGACATGATGGAATTTGCCCAGATGCGCAAATTCATGGAATTGGACATCATCGAGATTATCCCGCTGGCCTTCATGCGGGGACGGACCCTCAACGAGGCCGCCATTATCTGCGACGAGGCGCAGAACACCTCCACCACCCAGATGCTCATGGTTCTCACGCGGCTCGGACAGGGTTCCAAGATGATTATTACCGGCGACGTCACCCAGGTGGACCTGGCCAAGGGCCAGCCCAGCGGCATGGTCGAAGCCATGGACATCCTTAAACGTGTCAAGGGCATCGGCGTGATCGCCCTGCACCAGCGTGATATTGTGCGCCATCGACTGGTTCAGAATATCGTGCGCGCCTACAAGAAACACCAGACGTCCCGCACGTGAGGCTCCGCCGACGCCTACGGCGACGCAGACAGACACATGGGTCTCTTCCAGAAAAAAAGTTCGAGACGCAACCAGGTTCGCAAGAACATGCCTCTCGACGGCCTGGCGAATCTGAATCGACTGATCTCCACCGAGGTAATCGTGTCGATACTGATCTGGCTGCTCTTCGTGGTCGTGAGCATCCCGATCCTTTCGTTCGAGTTCATCCGCGACCAGCAGCGGCTGGCCCTGCTGCAATCGACTATCCTGGTGGTCCTGATTTCGCTGGGCGGGGCCTGGTACATCCTTCACTACCAGCGACGCATCCTTCGCAATCACGGCAGGGCATTCGCGATGGCAAGCCTGCTGATCCTCACCCTGGCCGCCACCAAGTTGGGCGTGCTCCTGTGGCAGCGGACTCTCTGGGCCACGGGCGGAGCCGTGGTTGTCGGGATAATCCTTACCATCGCCTTTGATCAGCGATTCGCCATTGGGATGAGCATGTTCTACTGCCTCCTCGGCGGCCTGGCCGGCGGCGGAACAACCATCGGCATCGGCCAGGTGCGTCCATACGAGCTGACCGACCTCGGCCTGTTGCTGACCATGGCGTCGGGTACGCTGACGTGCTGCTTCAGCCTGCGGGAGATTCGCACGCGAATGAAGTTGATCAATGTCAGCGTGGCGGCCGGCGCGGCCGTCTTTGCCGCGGCTGTCGTCGTCGGGTTCATGGCCGAGGGCGAAATGCCCACCGCCCGCGTATACGCCAACGCCGGCTGGCATGCGGCCACGACGCTGCTGGTGGGATTGCTGATCCAGGCCCTGTTGCCCATCATCGAGAGGACTTTCCGAATCGCCACGGGCATGACGCTTCTGGACTACAGCGACGCCAATCAGCCATTGCTTAAACGCCTCGCGATGGAGGCGCCCGGCACATTCAGTCATAGTCTGTTTATCGGCTCGATCGCTGAAGCGGCGGCCCAGGCCATCGGCCGAAACGGCCTGCTCTGCCGCGTGGGGGCGTACTATCACGACATCGGCAAGATCAACAAACCCGGCTATTTCGTCGAGAACGAGATGGGCTCGGTCAGCCGCCACAAGGAGCTCTCGCCCGCGATGAGCCAGTTGATCATCGTCGGGCACGTCAAGGATGGCATCGAAATGGCTAAGGAGTACGGCCTGCCCGCCGTGCTTCGGCAATTCATCGAGACCCACCACGGCACTACGCTGGTGGAGCCCTTCTACAACGAGGCCAAGAAGAAGCACAACGCCAATGGCAAGGTCGGCAAGGCCAAGGAAGCCCCTCCGTCGAAAAGCGCATTCCGTTACGCCGGCCCGCGGCCCCGCACCAAGGAGGCCGGCATTGTCATGCTCTCGGATGCCGTCGAAGGGGCCGTCCGCACGCTGCAGGACGCCACACCGGCCAAGATCGAGGTGGTCGTGCACAACATCGCCATGCGGCGCCTGCAGGACGGCCAGTTCGACGAGTGCGAGTTGTCCTTCCGCGAACTAGGCCAGATTGAAGCCAGCATCGCCAAGACGCTCGCCGGCCATTACCACGGTCGTATCCCGTACCCGACGCGGCCGGATGAACCCGCCGAAGGCCGGGCCCTGATGACCGGCCAGGCCAAAACCCAGAACCAGTGACAGCCATGATCCAGGCCCATATCACCGACCGCTTCGAGCAGGCCGCATTCGACGGGGATCGCATTGCGCAACTGGCCCGCCATGTGTGCCGACGCTTCGACATGTCCGAAGGCGTCGTGGGTGTCGTCATCGTGGATGATTCGACGTTTCGCCGCCTCCATCGGGAATTCCTGGACCGTGACGGCACGTCCGACTGCCTGAGTTTCGACCTGTCCGATGAAGGGCAACGGTGCCTTGAGGTCGTCGTGAACGGGCAGGTCGCGGTCGATCAGGCGCAGGCCCGCGGCCACGGCATCGAAGCGGAGATCGCGCTCTACACCGTCCACGGACTGCTGCACCAACTCGGCTTCGACGACGTCGACGAGCAGGCCGCCGTGGACATGCACGCTATGGAAGATGCGATTCTGACCGAGCAGGGTTACGGCCGTGTCTATGCGGACTGACGCGCGGCGCCATTGTCTCGGTGCATGGTTTTTTTGAGGTTCCAGCAGGTGACTGAAACAGGTTGGATTATCCTGGGACTGGCGCTGAGCAGCGCCGGAACGCTCTTTTTCACGGCCGCGACTATCTCGCTGCAGACCTTCTCGCATGTGCGGCTGCACGAGGCGTTCAAGGGCAACGCCGCCGAGAAGATGGCCGAACGGCTGGTCAAAGACGCGGAGCGATTGGCGCTGACATGCTCGTCTTACCGCCTGGTCCTCAATGTAACGCTCCTCATCCTGCTGATGCACGCCTTCATCCGCCCCGGCGAACCCGGCCCCGGGCCCTATGGGTATCTCCTGACGGTCATCGTCGGGGCCTCGATGTTGCTTCTGTTGGCGCTGGCAATCCCCAACGCTATCGCCAAGTACGCCGGGGAGAGGCTTCTGCGGCGGACTTACTGGCTGCTGAGGCTGGCGGAAGTCGTGGCATCGCCCCTGCTGTGGCTTTGGGACCTGATTGACGCCGTCGCCCGCCGGATCGCCGGCGTGGCCGATTCGACCCCCGAAGAGCAGCAGGAAGAACGGCAGGAGGAGTTCCTCACGGACCTGGCCCACCAGCGGCTCGAAGGCGTGGTCGACGAGGATGAGCAACAGATGATCGAGAACGTTCTGGAACTGAGCGAGACCACCGCCGACGAGATCATGACCCCTCGCACGGACATCGTGGCCCTGGAGGTCAACGCGGACCTGCCGACGGTCATCCGCACCATCACCGAAGCCGGGCATACCCGACTGCCCGTCTACGAGGAGAACATCGACCGCATTGTAGGACTGGTCTACGCCAAGGATCTGCTGCCGGGAATCGGGGCCGACCCGGCCTGCTTCCGGTTGCGAGACCACATGCGAGATGTGTACTTCGTCCCCGAGAGCAAACCTCTGCGCACGCTGCTCAAGGAGTTCCAGACGCAGAAGCTGCACATCGCCGTCGTCCTCGACGAGTACGGCGGCACCGCCGGGATTGTCACCCTGGAGGATATTCTTGAAGAGCTGGTCGGCGAGATCGACGACGAGTACGACGAGCAGACCGAAGAGGCCGGCGTCGTGGCTGTCGATGAGAACACGCTCGACGTTGACGCACGGACTTATGTCTACGACCTGAACGACCGTTTCGATCTCGATCTGCCGGATGACGACTACGACACCGTCGGCGGCTTCGTTTTTGCGCAGCTGGGGTACATCCCAAAGGCCGGAGAGTGTTTTGAGTACCGCAACCTCAAGTTCGAGATTCTCAGCGCCGAACCGAGAAGGATCGGCCGTCTGAGAATCCACAAGACCGTCGAGCCCTCCTGATGCTGACCAGCGACACGGGCATCTGCATACGTGCGGTGGACTACTCCGAGACGTCCCAAGTGCTCACATTCTTCACGCGGGACCACGGCAAGCTCGGCGTCATCGCCAAGGGCTCAAAACGCCCCAAGTCCGCCTTCGGAGGGCCCATCGAGATGTTCGCCCATGGTCAGTTGACGTTCACGGCAAACGCCGACCGGGCTCTGGCTACTCTGACGGGATTTGAAATCGAGGCGAATCGCACAAACCCGGCATCCGTATCGGCGGACCTTTACGTTCTGCACGGCTGTCTACTGGGTGTCGAACTGCTGGACCACATGACCGATGAGCATGACCCGCACCCGGATTTGTACGAGGCCTTCGTCGCCTTCGTCGCCGATATGTGCGAGTCCGCCGCCAAACCCTCCCGTCGAGACACCCTGGCCCTGCTGATCCTCTTCGAACTGCAACTGCTCATGGCGGTGGGGTTGCGTCCCGTGCTGGATCGCTGCGCCAATTGCCGCACGGCGGTCGGCCGCGATGTGCGCGGCTACTACTTCAGCAGCGCCGCCAACGGCCTGATCTGCCGCGACTGCGAGAGCAGCTTCCATGACAAGGTCGCCCTGAGCACCCCGGTGGCCGCGTGCCTGACAAGACTGGCGACCATCGCACAGGCCCCGCTGCGCACCCTGCGGGACCTCGAAAAAGTGCTCCTTGGGCATTTCGCCGGTCTGATGCACCGCGCCCCCAGGATGGCCAAGTATGTCCTGCGGGTCTGCCCGTCATCCTAAAGTCGCCTGCCGCCCCTGCCCGTCTCCGCCCGGTGGAATCACATGGGTGTGCCTTCACCGACAGAGTCCCGGCTCAGGACTCCTCATCCTCCTCGAAGAGCCCGCTCTGACTCGCCCCAGGCGTCGTATTCGGCCGCTTCAGATCCAGGTGCTTCAAGGCCAGATCGGTGATCTCCCGCCCGCGCTTCGTGCGACGGACAAACCCGATCTGCAGCAGGTAAGGCTCAACGACGTCCTCCAGCGTGTCGCGCTCCTCGCCCAGCGTGGCGGCGATGGCCTCAATGCCGGCCGGGCCACCGTTGTAGACCGTCGTCAGCGCCCGCAGGAAGGCCCGATCCAGTTCATCGAGGCCCAGCGGGTCGATCTGCTCCATCTTGAGGGCGTTCTCGACGATGTCCGGGCTCAGCCGCCCGCTGCCCTTGACCTGCGCGTAATCCCGCACGCGTTTGAGCAGCCGGTTGGCAATACGCGGCGTTCCCCGCGACCGCGATGCGATCCGTTCCAACATGCCGTCGTCGCACGGCAATCCCAGCAGATCGGCCGACCTGGCCAGTATCTGCGTCAACTCCGCGGGGCTGTAGAATTCGAGGTGGTAGAGCATCCCGAAGCGGCTCCGCAGCGGGGCGCTGAGCAGCCCGGCCCGCGTCGTCGCGCCGACCAGCGTGAAACGCTTGAGCGGGAAGTTGATGGTCTTGGCGTGCAGGCCGCTGTCCACGGTGAAATCGACTTTGAACTCCTCCATCGCCGGATAGATGAACTCCTCGACCGGCGTGCTCAGGCGGTGGATTTCATCGATGAACAGGACGTCGCCCGTATTGATGTTGCTCAGCAACCCCATCACGTCGCCGGCCTTGACCAGGGCCGGACCCGATGAACAACGGATCCGCGATCCCAACTCATTGGCCACGACGTTGGCCAGCGTCGTCTTGCCCAGACCGGGCGGGCCGTAGAACAACACGTGGTCCAGCGGCTCGGCTCGCTTGCGGGCCGCGGCAATGGCGATAGCGAGCTTCTCGCGGACGTTGACCTGCCCGATGCACTCGTCCAGATGCTTCGGCCGCAGCGAGGTGTTGAAACTCTCCTCGACGTCGTTCATGGATTGTCCGCTGAGTACTCGTCCGATAGCCATAATTCGTATTGCGTATTGCGTATTGTGTATTGCGTAGTACGAGCCACTAACCACCAGCCAGCAGCCAGCAGTCTCACACCTCCGCCCCTTGCTTGAGCCGGTAGACCAGCGGCACCAGGGCCTCGGCCGAGCTAACCTCCGGATGCCGGCCGCACGCCATATCAATCAGTTCCATCGCCTCGGCCCGCTTCTCGCCCCAGGCAATCAGTATCTCCAGCGCCTCAATCTGGAACGGGCGAAACTCCTCGCCCGCGGGGCGATCCGGCGCGGCGCCGACGGCGAAGGCCTCGAGCTTGCCCTTCAATTCCGCGATCATCTGCTGGGCCATGCGCTTGCCAATGCCCGGCAGCGCCAGGAGCGTCTTGTCGTCTCCGTTTTCTATCGCCGCCGCAATCGTCGGAATCGGCACGGACAGCGACCGCAGGGCCTTCTTGATGCCCATGCCCTTGACGGTGGTATAGCGTCCGAAGAACGCCCGATCCGAGGCATTGAGAAAGCCCACCATGCGCGGGATCAGGTTGCCGCCGGCGGGCGTGCCCTCATAATATTCCATCGTACACAGGGCAATCTCCGCCCCGATCTTGTCGGCCAGGGCCACGATGCAGCAACCCGGCAGCATGACCTCGTAACCGACCTGCCCCACCTGGACCAGGGCGGTCTCACCGTCGATAACAACCAGTTTTCCTTCAAGCCGGGCAATCATATGGCATCATCATTCACTATGGATTCTTCGCTCATTCTTGTTCGGCATAACGTCTGGGGGCAAGCGCTTCCAGCCCAGTCAGCCATTCATTGAAATGCGAACATTTCTTGCGCAGGATAGGAATGCCGATGGCTTCGGTAATGACCTTGCCCATAGCCACCTTCCGATAGCTGTTGTTGAGTGCTATTATCCGCCTGGAAGGGGCTTGCAGCGGATCGTCGTCGATCTCCTCCGGATCGCCGTGTTCGTCCAGAATGTGATCAATCGCTGAAATGTCGATATCTGCCTTCCCGGCAAGGACGTTGGCGTCGCTGAAGAGCATCGCCTCGAATTCGTGCATTTCGACGTACGGAATGAATCGCTTCCCCGCGTTTGACTGTGGATACGATTGTTCGATGGCCTGCCGCGTGGCAGTCTCCAGAATTCCTGCCTTCTGCCTTGCCGTCAGGGTCGCCCCGCCTTCAATCCGTTGGCGCACTTCCGCCCGACCCGGCCAGTCTGCGTCGATGCGAAAGTAATCGAACATGGTCGATACATAGGTGTCGTGGCGTTGCCGGAGGAAGTCGCCGATGTCGGTCCTGGCTCGGTCGAAACGGATGTCGCCGCCTTTATGCCCCGGCTTACCGATCAAAGCCGGATGGAGAAAGACCCCTCGATATGACATCGCAGGGGCCAGGACGTCGCGGATAAAGGTCTGCTCGGTTCGGCCCTCCACCACCACATAGACCTCCACATTACTCATTCACAGGCCCCCCTGCGACAACATCCTTCCGCCATAGCTCCCCAAGTGAATAGTCCTTCAGCCAAGCGGACAGACCCTCCGCATCCAAGCGTTCAAAACAGGAGGCCCCTTTCTTACGATTCACTGCAATAATGTCTCCCGGCGCGAAACAATCCACCAGAGCCGGTGATTGCGTGCAGATAATCAGTTGTGTCTTCTCTGAAGCTGCCTGAATCAACTCGGCCAAGATCTCGATGGCGTAAGGATGGAGGCCGAGTTCCGGTTCGTCGACTATGATCGTCGACGGAGGGTAGGGCTGCAACAAAGCAGTGGCAAGACAGATGAAACGGATCGTACCATCCGATAGATGATGAGGCTTGAGAGGATAGTCCGACCCTCTTTGCCGCCAGCGCAGACGCACCTTGTCTTGTTTGTTGGGTTTCAGTATGAAGTCCTTGAAGAACGGCGCCACCAGTCGAACCGACTCAACGATTCGCTCATAGGTCTCCGTTTCGCTTCTTCTCAGTTCAAGCAGGAACGGGGCAATATTCGCGGCGTCAAACCGCAAGTAGTCGCAGTCATCCACGGACTCCGAGCGGCGCATCGAGGCAAGATTGCTGGTATCGTGGAAATGGTAGATCTTCCACGATGCAATGGCGTCATACACGTAGGAGGCTACACTCGGTCCGCCGCCCGCGCCTTTCTCTTTGCGTTCCTCCAGCAATCTGGGCGTCGTATGGCCGCTTCCCATGTCCCACCAGCCGGCGGTTCCCCTGTCATAATATCGAGCTTCGTCATTTATTATGAATGCCTCCTCAGACGTTGGGGCTAGTCTGAATCGGTAGCCGTTGGGTCCGAATCGCAACTTCGCTTCAATGCACTTTGTGACCTTCGGGCCGTTGAAGAGAAAGTCGTCGCTTCCACCGCCGTCAGCGATGTAGGCCTTGAGGCTTGAGTCCTGCAAATCCGGCAACGGCAGCTCCATCATGGCCCGCAGCAAGCGAAAGAAGTCCACAAGGTTGCTCTTGCCTGCACCGTTGCCACCGATCAGGATGTTGAGGCTGTGTAACTCAAAGTCTTCAAGGGATTGGATCGACTTGAAGCCCTTGATGGTCAGTCTGTCTAATGCTTTCGGTTTCATGTCCTTGGTCGTTTCCATTTACGTCGGCACGATCCTGCCGATGGCATTCGCGCAGCACAGCGCCGCGGCAATCGCGTCCGCCACGTCCGGCGGCTGGGGCACCTCGGCCAGCGACAAAATCGTCCGGATCGTCCGCTGCATCTGCTCCTTGGACGCCCGGCCGCTGCCGGTCAGAGACTTCTTGATCCGCGTGGCACTGTAGCTGGTCAGGCGGACACCCGCCTCGGCGCAGCACTGGAGTATAACACCGCGGGCATGACCCATCAATATCGCCGTCCGCGGGTGCGCGTAATGGGCGTACAACTGCTCGACGGCCACCACCTGCGGCCGCAGCCGGTCCAGCAGGCTGCGGAAATCGACGGCAATCTGATGGAGCTTGCCCTCCAGCGGCAGGTCCGCCGTGGTCCGCACCACCCCCGCCTCCACCAGCGACTCGCCCAGCGGATCGCTGTCCAGACACGCATACCCGCAGACCTGCAAGCCCGGATCGACGCCCAGCACCCTCATTTCCATCTCCAGACGGTTCCGTCGGGCTTGTCCTCAAGAACGATGCCTATGGCGTCGAGCTGCTGCCGGATCGCATCGGCCGCCGCATAATCCTTCCCCTTGCGGGCGGCGGCCCGCTGTTCAATCAGAATTCTCACAATCCCGTCCAGTCGTTCCTCATCGACGCCGCCGGCCTGAACATCCGCCCCACGGACCACGCCAAGCACATCCCCTCCCAAGCGCTCCAACACCTCATACACGGCCGTTAGGCTGCCCGGCGCCGTATCCCCGTCGTCAAGCAGGCTATTGGCCAGACGGACCAAGTCAAAGACAACCGACAGCGCCACCGCCGTGTTCAGATCGTCGTCCATTGCGGCCTCGAACTTCGTCCTTAACGGCTCAAGCCGGCCGAGGACGTCGGCGTCGGCTTGGCCCTCGGGGGCGTCGGCAATCCGTTTTCTCAGCCCCCGCACCGCTTCAGCGATGCGGTCATTGCCGCTCTGGGCGGCGAACAGGGCCGCGTCGGAGAAGTCCAGCGGGCTGCGATAGTGGCTGTTGAGAATCAACTGGCGAACGGCCAGCGGGTCATAGGCCCGCGTCAGGCGCTCGTGCGAGCCGGAGAAGGCCTGCTTGAGGTTGATGAAGTTGTTGAGGCTCTTGCCCATCTTCTGGCCGTCGACCGTGACCATGTTGTTGTGCAGCCAGAACCGCACGAACTGCGCGTCGTTGGCGGCCTCGGCCTGGGCAATCTCGCACTCATGGTGCGGAAACTGATTCTCCAGGCCCCCGCCGTGTATGTCGATGGTCCGTCCCAGGTACTTCATTGCCATCGCCGAGCATTCCAGGTGCCAGCCCGGATAGCCCATCCCCCAGGGGCTTGGCCACTGCATGATGTGGTTGGGCTCGGCCCGCTTCCACAAGGCGAAGTCCGCCGGGCTCCTCTTGTCCGGCGAAGGCTCGATGCGGGCCCCGGCGATCATCTCCTCGATGTTGCGCCCGGACAACTTGCCGTACTCGGTGAACTTCGCAACATCGAAGTATACCGAGCCGCCGACCTCGTAGGCATAGCCCTTCTCCAGGAGCGTTTTGACCAGCTCAATCTGCTCGATGATATGCCCCGATGCCCGCGGACTGATGTCCGGCCGCACGCAGTTGAGCCGGTCCATGTCCTCGAAGAAGCTCCGCGTGTAGTACTCCGCAATCGCCATCGGGTGCTTCTGCTCCCGCCTGGCCGCCGCCGCGACCTTGTCCTCCCCCTCATCCGCATCATCCGTCAGATGCCCCACGTCCGTGATATTCTGCACGTATGTAACGCTGTACCCCAGATACCGCAGATACCGCACGAGCACGTCGAAGCTGACGTAGCTCTTGGCGTGGCCCAGGTGAGCATGTCCATAGACCGTCGGCCCGCATACGTAGACCCCCACACGCCCCTCGTTCAATGGCTCAAACGGCTCTTTTCGCCGACTCAGACTGTTATAAAGATGTAATCCCACTTGAACCACCTCAGACTTCAGACCTAAGACCTCAGACTTCAGACCTAAGGATTGTGAAGCCTGAGGTCTACAGCCTGAAGCCGCTCTTACAGTGTCCTGCGTTTCTTCTTGCACAACAAAGCGATAGCGGTCGCGGCAATCGCCTGGCCGCTTCCAATATCACCAAGGCCTTCGTTCGTCTTGGCCTTCACGTTGACGGCCGAGAAGTCGATGCCCAGCAACCCCGCGATGCAGCGTTTGATCTGGCCTTTGACGCCGCCTAGCCGCGGCTCTTCGGCGTGGATGGTCACATCCACGTTGATCACCCGCCACTTCTTCTCTTCCAGCTTCTCCCGCACGACATACAGCAGATCCTTGCTGTCGACATCCTTGAGCCGTTCATCCGTATCAGGAAAGAGCATCCCAATATCGCCCATCCCGCAGGCCCCCGCCAGGGCGTCGATGACGGCATGGAGCACCGCATCGCCGTCGCTGTGTCCGGCCAGGCCCAGCGGATACGGAATCTGCACGCCTCCGAGCATCAGCTTGCGGCCCTCGACAAGCCGGTGGATGTCGGTTCCGATCCCCACGCGATAGTCGTCTTCGGTGTCGCCGATCACAGCATGCCCTTCGTGCTTGGCACGTCCGCCCCGGTAATCCTGACGGCCGCGGCCATCGCCTGGCCAATCGCCTTGAAGATCGCCTCGGCGATATGGTGGCTGTTCGTGCCGTAGGGTACGTTCACGTGCAGATTGAACCGGCCGTTGTTGGACAGGCCGCGGAGCAGTTCCTCAATGCACTCGACGTCGAAATCCCCTATCTTGCCGGCCCGGTACTGTACATTGTAGACGCACGCAGGCCGGCCCGACAGGTCGATCGCCACGTTCGCCAGGGCGTCCTCCATCGGCACCGAACTGTGCCCGTATCGGGCGATGCCCTTCTTGTCGGCCAGTGCATCGGCCAGGCACTGCCCCAGACAGATGCCGATATCCTCGACCGTGTGGTGGGCGTCCACCTCCAGGTCGCCGCTGGCCCGCACCGTCATGTCGATCCGCCCATGCTTGCTCAGGTGCGTAAGCATGTGGTCGAGGAACCCGACCCCCGTGTCGATTTCGTATCGCCCGATGCCGTCGAGGTTCAACTCGCAGGAGATGTCCGTTTCCCGCGTCTTTCGTTGGATTTTCGCAATTCTATCCGCCATGGGCTATTCCCTTTGCGACAGGATTTCCTTGACGGCCGCCAACAGCATCCGGTTCTGCTGGGGCGTGCCGATGGAGATTCTCAGCTTGTCTTCAAGGCCCGGCAGGGGCCAGTACCGCACGAAGATCTTCCGGGCCGCCAGTTGTTCGTGTACGGATGCCGCCGAAGGCTCGGCGAATGTGACCAGGATGAAATTAGTCTGACTGCCGCGGACCGTCAGACCCAGCCCGCGCAGTTGTTCGGTCAATTCCGCCCGCTCCGCACAGACCTTTTCGATGTTTTCCACATAATACCGGCGGTCCCGCAACGCCGCCGTCGCCACGGCTATCGCCACGGCATCGACGTTGTACGAGTCCTTGACCTTCATCAGCCCCCGAATCAGGTCCGGCTGGGCCATGGCGTAGCCGAAGCGAAGCCCCGCCAGCGAGTACCCCTTGCTCATGGAGCGCAGGATGATGACGTTATCGAAGCTGCGAACCAGCGACACGCACGACCGGCCCGCGAAATCCACGTAAGCCTCGTCAATCAGCAGCACGCCCGTCAGTTCATCGGCCAGGGCGGCCAGTTCCTCTATGCCCACCACCGTGCCGCTGGGGGCGTTCGGGTTGCATACGATGGTCAGGGCAGCACCCGTCGAGGCCAGTTTCGCCGGCAGGTTGAACTCCTCATCGAACGGAATCTCTATCGTCGGGCAGTCTTGCAGTCCGGCCAGCACCGGGTACAGCGAGTACGTCGGCACAGGATACGCCACCGGCCGGGCCTCATCGCAGAAGCACCGCAACGCCATATTGAGCAGCTCATCGCCCCCGTTGCAGCATAGGACGTTTTCCGGGGCCAGGCCGTTGATCTCGGCCGCGGCGCAGCGGAACGCATCGGCCAGCGGATCGGGATACCGCCGAAGTTGCTCCGGCCGCATCTCCGCCAGCGCCTGCATCGCCCGCGGCGAGGGCGGATACGGGTTCTCATTCGTGTTGAGCTTGATGATATCCGTATCCCGGGGCTGAAAACCCGGCACGTAGCCTTCGGCCTTCTCTATGTTCTCACGAAAGTAGCCCACTGCACGACTCCGGTCTTTGACTTTGAGCCGCGATTATAGGCGCAAAGCCCGCCCGAATCCAAGCCCCATTTCACAAAACCCGCCCTTTTGACATACGCCCCCGTACCATAGGGGCAGCCCCCCGTGGCTGCAGCGGTCCGGCCGGCCACCCCCCAGCCCCTTACAGCCCGTTGACCGCCTCCGCCACCGATTCCATCACCTTCAGCAGCGCATCCTCATCAAGCCCCTTCAACGCCTCCTCATCCAGCCACATCCTCCAATGCACCCGAGCCTCAGTCAACCTCTACCACAGAAATACGTATGGTGTCCCCAGAATACCCACGTCCCGTGGTTTTGCAGGGTCGGCGGATTCACTACTTCGTCCAGAGTCAGTGCGCGCACGCGAGGGTTCCAGTCATAGACGTATATGGAGTGGCGCCCCCTGTCGACCGCGTAGACCTTGCCTCGGGCGTAATCGGCGACAATCCCTGCCAGATTCGACGCCCCCGGGGCGGTTACGACTTCCACCGGCAGGAGTGTCTTGGCGCTCACCACCTCGATCTCGGCGCTGCCTTCAAAGGTGAGGAACATATAGTCCCCGGCCAGCGCAACGCCAACCGCACCCGAGTAGTGCTGCTGCGATTGATACTCATCCTGGTAGGTAAGACTGCTCCCGTTGATCTGATAGGCCCTGAGTCGGGAATAATTCGTGTCCACGACCACATAAACAGACTTCGCCTGGACCGTTCCGGTATACTGTGCCAGGACGGCGGCGATAGCGGTCACTATGCATGTTGTCTTCATTGTGTGACTCCCTTCCTTGACACGTGATCTTACGGGTTTGCAGAACTGCCCCGGTTGCGCAGCGCCAAACCGCCGAGGCCAAGCAGCAGAACGGCCGCTGGCTCCGGGATAATACTAATCCGATCTCGGTCGTGCCAACTAGGAGCGTCGAGATGGATTGTGAACATGGTGTCATCGGCGTACCATCTCCCGCTTATACACCCCTCGAACGAAGCAGGAGTGTCGGGCGAAAACGTAACATCATACGCATAGAGGTTCACAATCGCGCCCCCATCAAAGCTAACATTGGGTATCGTTCCTCCGCGGAGATTTGCATCACCCCCAGTGTAGACATGCAGGTAATGCACTTCTCCGTGGTGCATGTTCAATTCAGCGCCGCTGCGGATCATGATAAGCCCCACCTTCCCTCCGTATGTGTTCAATGTGCCCGATTCGTAGAGCGTCATCGCATCGACAACTCCCCCGAATACATCAACGACAGTGTACTGTCCGCTCGGCGGCGAAACGACGATTAGGTCAGTATCATAGGTATCGCCGTCGAGGATCTGATAGTAGCTGTCCTGCCACACTATCGTCGCCTGCAGCCGCCCGGCCGCCGCCAAGGCGACAAGGCCTGTGAATACCATCATCGCTCTAAACATGTTTAAACTTCTCCTTTCCGCCTGCGCACTCGCACGGCGCGCACCATGAGGGGTATGAAATGATAACCGGCGAAGGCCCACGAAGGCCTGCGCAACAGATTCGATTGAGACCGCTGTCCGCATATCCCGCATGCCTTTCCAAGCCGCCGCGCTTCATGGCTCGCTCCTGATACAGAATCCGTTCTCTATTGCCTTTCATCACCTCGGAACCGGCCCGCCCGAACATCCATCATCCGCGCCGTCAACCGGCCGGCCGACGTCAATCGGCCTCCACAACAGGCAAGCATACCACAATCGCCCAGCCCCGTCAAGCCC